>ENA-OPYU01000178-OPYU01000178.1-human-gut-metagenome-genome-assembly--contig:-NODE-178-length-25562-cov-5.484254_pt1 | contig 25562 bp, 20 predicted proteins | sample MGYA00242637_ERZ504482 | MGnify/ENA primary metagenome ERZ504482 (study PRJEB26092, sample SAMD00036237) | human gut metagenome | host: Homo sapiens | study: EMG produced TPA metagenomics assembly of... | reverse complement strand
ATTCACCTCATTCGACATAGCATCAAAGCCCCATCTTCCTTTATCATAAGGATGGAAAAGGATCAAATCCGCCTCAATCCCCAAACGGTTCAGTTGGTCTATCCGTTTCTCCAAATGCTGAAAAAAAAGCCGGGTCAAATCTGTCAAAGTCCCATTCTTTCCTTTCATTTCCTTCCTTATCTTTTATCGTCTTCTCCATTTCAAAAGGATAAAGCGCGGGCTCGTCTTTCACTAAAAAATAGTTTTTAGGAAACACACACATCCTTACCTTATTAAAACCGGCTTTACCAAACGATTTCAAAGTAGCCTCCTGAGTCGTTTCCTTCATATGTGTCCATGCATAGGCCGTCGTACCCATCGGATAATAACGGGTACCGTCCGCATATTTAAAATTATGTTCTCCGTCCACCAACACCATGCCATGATTATCTTTTCCGGCGGGTACCACTGTGAATGTACCTTTCCGACCATTCATAGCTCCTATACTGGAAGATGTAACATACCTCCATTCCCCGGCGACAGCAGGCATAAACCGTATTCTATAAGTATTCTCACCATCATAAAATCCTTCCACCGTTTTCTTTTCCTTTCCACAAATGAAAGTAGCGGAAAGACGTGTATTAAAAGGATTCCCTTTGGTCACCTGTTTAAAACTCAACTCAAACCGGTCCCAACATTCCACTTTGTCTTGTGCATTTACTTTTACCACAAAACTTAACAGCGTCCAAACAGCTATTACATAAAATTTCGTACTCATCCTATCATGTTTAAAAAATTATATTCATAAAAGTTTTCCGGAACATTTTCATACTGTGTCAATGAGCACAAAGATAGATTTTACCCTTGAGAACCAAAGGTAAAATCTTACATCAATAAGGTATTTTCTTGCTATTTACCTTCATAAACAGCACAAAACGGAACTTAGTTATTATTTTTATACTCAGTCAAAGTCTGATTAAATGCTTTTTTAAACGCCTTGCCAAAGTAACCGGGATCAGAGAAGCCGACGGCAAAAGCAACCTCAGAGAAAGACATACCACTTTGTATAAAACTTTTCGCTTTATTCAACCTATAATTCTTTATATATTCTATCGGAGAAATCCCCATGATACCATTCACTTTCCGATTGAATACAGAACGGCTCATATTCATGAACTCTGCCAGATCATTAACCCGCAGTCCCGGATTACTGTAATTCTCTTCCATAAACCCTACCAGCTTCTGCATAAACAGCTCATCCAAAGGAACAATTTGCGACACAGGATAAGCGATGGCTTCTAAAGGTTCTTTCTTCGGCTGAGCACCATATTTTGACAAAAAAGCCGACTGAAGCACTTTTCTTTGCCTGATCAAGTTCTCAATTCTCGATTTTAAATAATCGCTGCTGAAAGGTTTAGGTATATAATCATCAATCCCTAATTGTAAACCTTGAATACGATCCTCAACAGACGATTTTGCAGAAAGGATAATAATAGGGATATCACAAGTATTGACATTCTCCTTGATGTGCCTTATCAATTCAATACCATCCATACGCGGCATCATAATATCTGTAATAATAAAATCCGGAACTTCCTCTTCTATCTCTTCCAATGCCATCACTCCATCGGCAACTCCAACAACACGGTAAGTACCCGACAATATTTCACATATAAATTGACGCAACTCAGCATTATCCTCCACTACCATCACTTTTACTAAAGTTTCTTTTGTTGCCGGAGGCATGTCCGGCAAAGATATTTCATCATTTTGTTCCGGTTCCGCCAAGACCGTTTCCTGTTCTTCCGAAGTGTCGTTCAATATATATTCAACATTTTTATCCTGAGCATATATTTCCTTTCCCTTATGCAAAACCAGTTTGAATACACTTCCTTTCTTTACTTCACTTTCGACCTGAATTTCCCCATGCAGCATTTTAACCAACTCATTCACCAGCGAAAGCCCTATACCCGATGAAGGCTGCATGTCATTTTCCTTGGACACTGTAGTGAAACGTTCAAATATGGATGGCACTTTATCTTTGGGAATGCCAATACCTTCATCTTTTACGGCAATCGAAACAAACTGTCCGCTTTCCATCACAATCAAGGTAATCGACTTGTTATCCGGTGTATACTTAAAGGCATTGGAAAGCAAGTTAAAGATAATTTTCTCGAACTTATCACTATCTATCCACAAAAAAATCAGAAGGCAACGTTGTCTGAAGAGAAAAAATTTATATTTTTCTCTTCAGACAACAATCGGAAATTATCCATTATATTATGAAGCATGATAATGATATCCCGGTATTCAATAGTCAAGCCCATTTTTTTATTCTGTATCTTTCTGAAATCCAATACTTGATTAATGAGCAATAACATACGATTGATATTTTTCTGCACCAATTGAAGATGATGCCGGGTCCGGGAAGTCAAAGGCTCCTGGGACAACACTTCGGATACCGGACCGGATATAAGGGTTAAAGGAGTACGTAGTTCATGTGAGATATCAATAAAAGAACGTACTTTTATTTCCGCCAATCTTTGTTCCATATTTACCTTATGTTTCAAATAGTAAATATAGAAAAAAATATATCCGATAGCTAAAGATATCACCAAGACAACAACTATATAAAAAGCCTTAGCCCAACCGGTTTCCCAAAAGGTGGGTAATACCTGTAAAGTAACCGTTTTCACAGAGTTCATCCAAATACCATCCCATGGTCGCCTTTATCTGAAATTGATATTTCCTGCCGGAAGACTTACAAAACTAACCGAGTTCTTCTTACCTATATAATACCATTGATTATCATCCAACTTATAAGCATACTCGATATCCAAGGAATTAGTATAATCCAACGCAGCAAATGAGATGGTAAAATTCCTCCGCCGGGTAGGAATCTCTAAATAATCCGCATCACTCAATACATGAGATAAATTATCCTCCGAATATTTTATACCTGTCACTACAATAGGAGCTTCATAAGTCTGCTTAACAATACTATCCGGAGAAAAGACAAGCATACCGCCTTCTGTACCCATTAAGATATCCCCTTGCCTGTCTGCAACCGGAAGACATTCACTATAATTAAAAGAACGATTGAAAAAAGTTTCTCCAAAAGACTCAAAAGTCTGATCGTGCACATCAAACAGAGTGATATCCGTTTCCGAGCCGATCCATATATTATGATTTTTATCTTCAATCAAGGCTCTAGCCAACGGAGATGTCTCTTTGCCGAACGACCGGAATCGAAGTTCATCAGATAATAAATTTGATGAAACCAACTTGCAAAGGCCACCTCCATAACAATAACAATAGATAGTTTCATCTGTCGTTCGTAAAACAGACATCACATCAGCACTACACAACCCGTCAGCCGCCTGCGGACGAGGAAGGTTAAGATAAAAACGAATATTTTCGTAATCCGAAAAATCAGAAGAAAAAGTAATCAAACCTTCTATAGTACCCACCAGCATAGTATGACCGGGTCCCTCCACCATACAACGAATACTGTTGGTACGATTAATAGGAAAACCGGACAATTTATTCTCCGCATGAATAAAACGTATCGCCCCATCTTCCTTTTCCTCAACCAAATTCAATCCGCCACCGTAAGTACCAATCCAAATACGTCCGTTATGATCCTCATCAATGCATGATATTTTATTGTCACTGATGGAATAAGGATCCGACGGATTATTCATATAATGATATACCTCATAATGATAAGGACGATTCCGAGGAACAAGCCTGAACAATCCGTTTTCCTTACTGCCAAGCCATATTGTCTGCGCCTGATCCTTCAGCATGACATAGATTCCACCTTCTGCAAAAACCGTTTCCGTTTGAGCCAGTTCCCCATCAGGCGACAAATAACCCAGCAAGTTTTTCTGTGAATCCATAATACGTATAATCCCTTTCTTTGTTGCAATCCATAAATGTTCGTCGCTATCAAACAGAAATGATTTTGTATCAAAATAATTGTCCAACTCCCTATAAGTATAGGGACTAGGCGGAAAGAACATTTTTATAAATGAGCGCTGGGATTTGATCCACAAATTATTTTGTTTGTCAACATAAGTTGTTTTAATAATAGGAGAATAAGGTATATGATTCCTTCCCGGTGTAAAATAAACTTTTAACTCCCGGCTCTTTTCGTCATAATAACTGAATATACCTTTATAAGGAATAGTCCAAACCACTCCGTTAGGATCTTCATAAATAAAGAGTTCATTTTCCGGAGAAGAAGCCATGTATCCGGAAGGAGTATTCAAATATTGTTTCACTCCGGTTTCCGGATCAAGCCGGATAATTCCCGGCAATCCGGTAAATATCCATAGAAATCCTTTAGAATCCTGATAGACTTTTCTCACAGCCGCATCGTCATGCCCCGGAAGAGAGAAATCATATTTCTCCATCGCCAGTTCAGGGAAACGGCATAGGTACAAACCTTTATCAGACAAAACAGCCAGCTGATTATCTTTCAACACTTTAATTCCGTTTATATGCTGAATCTTCTCTTGAAAAGGAACGATGTTGAATTGCATGGTATTTACATCATAATAGGCTAGCCTGCCATTCTGTGATGCAAGAAAAACAAGATTATCCATTGTTTCGAACATAGAAAAGGGATATGAACTAATGGTCCGCTTGCCAAATATGCTAACTCCCTTGTCACTAAATACCCATTCCTCTCCCTGTTTATCTTCAAAGACCCTACTGACTTTCCCCAGTTCCACATCATCAATAGCTGTAATATACTGAATCCCTGAAGAAACAGTACACTCTTTATCTGAAATTCTGAAACATCCTCCATTATTTAAAGTAACCCAAGTAATCCCTTTGGATAAAGGATACAAATTTTCTATTTGCAACGGAGTATTAAAATGTTGTTCATACTGTTTCAGAACATTAATCAGCTTATTTTCATGAATATCATATAAATACAGGCTATGACGATCGTATGCAATCATCCATAAATTGCCGTCGGCCGTATTCTCCAGCCGCTGCATGTGCTGGTTCAAAAGAGAATCAAACTGAAAAGTCTCGAAATCGCGTCCATCAAACCGGCTTACCCCATTCCAAGTACTAACCCATATAAAACCATTATGACTTTGAAGAATCTGCGCCGGATTACTTTGAATCAATCCATCTCTAACAGTATATTGACGTGCAACACAAATCGGTTGTCCTTTGACAAAAACAAAATGAAGAGCTAACAACAAGATGCCCCATATATATTTTAACTTTATTGTGTTTTCCATTTTATATCGATTTACCAAACAAAGTACAAAGATAACCAAATGTAGATTTCCTCCTAGAATAAATTATCAATTAGACATAAAAATACAAGGTTAAAATAGAAAAAAACGGCAACTTTGGTATAAGAACCAACAGCTGCCATTTTTCCTAACTACCTTTTCACCCTATTTCCTACAAGCCTATTTATATCCCTCATTTTGTAAAAATTCGTCTTTATTCGTTATGGCGTCCAATAAAGTTTGTGGAAATGGACGCAACATATGATAAGCTTTCACATTTTTACCGGCATCAGGATTTCCGGCTTTTATCCGACGGATAAATATTTCACTTCCCATTCGTTTCAAATCAAACCAACGCAATTGTTCTCCGACCAATTCCCGAGCACGTTCATCCAATATGAAATCAATATCCTCAATGTCACTTTGAGCAACTTTCATAGCCTCCTCTTTGCCAGCCTTAGCTCTTTGGGCACGAAGAATATTCATATAAGCCAACGCATCCGCCTTGCCGGCTTTTGCTCCTGCTTCCGCCACAATTAAATACATTTCTGCCACACGGATTATAAAAGCATCCCGTGTTCCACGATCCTCGTTCACCGTAGCACGAGTAGGGTCTTCAAATTTAGAGATAGGCATACATTGTTTCTGACTTTTTACAGAACCATCTTCATGATAAATATCTGTCCGATCAAGTATCTGATAACGTCCTTTGGCCCACTGACGCTTTACCTGAGGAACAACATCTTTTGTTATCCATATAGCAGTATCCCCTTGTACCATATAAGGGTAGTTATCTCCGGTTTTTCCTCCATTAGCCTTCCATAACGAACGGAAAGTCACTTCAAAACGTTGGTCTATATTCTCGTCATAACAATCCAGCAAATAACGCGTCGGCATATAGTGATTAAAAGGACGACCATATTCTATGCTTCTGACCATACCGGGCTGATCATCATACTTCATACAGAAAATCAAATGAGTATGGTTACCCCCTGAACGAATAATATCATTATCCATTTCCTGATTATACAACTGATTGGTAGAAGAATAATCAATATACCAAATCACTTCCTTATTGCCATTTCCATCAGAATTTTCCATATCAAATACTGAGGCAAAATCCTTTGATAACTCAAAAGGGCCATTATCAATCACTTCTTTTGCCAAAGTATAGGCTTGTTCATACAATGCTTTATCATTCAATTCACTTGCTCTAGTCAATAGCAAACGAGCCTTCAAAGCTTTGGCAGCCCACATCGTAACACGCCCTCCATCCGATTGCGCAACAGACAACCGGCTATCCATACAAAAATCCAAATCTTCAAAAATATGAGTATAAATCTCTGAAACCGAGGTTTTCCTAGGTGCCATAACAATAGACTCCGATGGCTGATCCGTATAATAAGTATCTCCAAATGTTTCCACCAGAATCCAATAATAATACGCCCGTAAGAAACGCACCTCTGCTTCTCGTTTACTGGTAAGTGCCTTATCACTGAACGGAACATTCTTTACATGATAGATGGCTGTATTACAAAAGTTGATCGCTTTGTAAAAACGGTCATAATACTCTTTACTGATAGGATTGGTCCCATCAAAATCATTCTGATAAGAAACAATGGCGGGATAATCACAACCGCCGCCCGGAGCCAATATATCCGTTCCCGTTTCACTGAATGCCATAGCAGCAGACTTTCCACCCCAAAAAACGCAAGGGAGTATAACAAGAGTTAATCAAAGACTCAAAACCTTTCTCAGTATCATAATAACCACCTTCGGTAGTAACCGCGCTACGATTGTGTTCTTCCAAAAAATTCAGAGCAGCCCGAGCAAACCATAAGAGTAGCTGCCAATGCATATAATAATGTAATTCGTTTCATAATTTTCATTCTTTACCAGTTAAAATTCTACATTCAGACCAAATACAAGTTGTTTTGTCATAGGGAAAGAAATACTTCCTCCCTGTTCGGGATCATAATTATCAATCTTGCTGAAAGTAAAGAAATTCTTTGCTGTAGCATATACACGGAGTCTGGATAGATTGAGATGTTTCAAAAGTTCCGGTTTGAAAGTATATCCCAACGTAATATCGCGTATTTTAAAGAAAGAACCATCTTCATACTTCAACGTTGAATAGTAAGTAACCTGTGTATAACTCTTACTTTTATTAGGACGCGGAAAAGCATTGGTAGGGTTCTCGGGAGTCCAGTAATCTACATTTCCACCATTTTCCAACGCATTGATACGATACGTAGTATTATAATCATATGCAATCCACTGACCCAAACGAGCATACAAGAATACAGACAAATCAAACCCCTTATAATTAAAAGTATTATTGAAACCAAAAGTTACATCCGGACGCTGACTGTAAATGATACGATCATCTGTCGTTATGACACCATTACCATCCACATCCTGTACCTTTATATCACCCGGTTCCTGTCCATTGGCAGCAGCGGCAGCCTCTTCACCCAATTGCCAGATACCTTCTTTCTTATAATCATAAAACACTTTGAAAGGTTCTCCTACAAACCAAGCATTCGCCTCATCCTTTAATTGTCCCGAAGCAAGTTCTTTTATTTTTTCCCTATTGTGTGACAATGAGAAATCTGAGAACCAGGAGAAGTTCTTGTTTTGAATATTAACCGTGCTCAGTGTCAAATCAACACCAGTACTTTCAGTCTTACCGATATTTTCCATAACCGAAGCATAACCGTTAATAGATGGAATTACACGATTCATTAAAATATCCCGGGTTTCTGCCTTGTAAATATCAATACTACCTGAAATACGATTATTAAAAAACTCCGAAATCCAGACCAAGGTTATACTGCGTGGTAGTTTCCCAAGTCAGTTCCTTGTTTGACATCGTTTTAGGATAGAATCCATAAGCTCCCTCATTATTGAACGAATAAGTGGAGTTACCCAGCAAACCAACGGTTTGATAAGGATCAATAGCACATTGGCCAGATTGTCCCCAACTCAACCGGAGTTTTAAATTTGAAATAGCATCCACATTTTTCAGGAAATTCTCTTCATTGATACGCCAGGCCAGTGCTACAGACGGAAAGTAGCCCCATTTCTTACCTGGTGCAAAAACAGAAGAACCATCGGCACGCAAAGAAGCAGTCAGCATATAGCGATCCATCAATTTATAATTAACACGCCCAAAGAAGGAAGCCAGATTTTGATCGACCAGTGAACTCTTTATAGTGATTTCTTTTTCATTGGAATACAAATTATGGAACCAGTTATCAGCATATACTTGTCCCTTTCCACCTGCATAGGTATATTCTTTAGAGTTGAGAATCGTACTGGTTCCAACCATTGCCTGCAAACTATGGATATCAGAGAAGTCCTTTGAATAAGTCAGCACATTCTCCCATGTCAGATTACGTGTCATGGTGTGCTCTTTATAGGATTGTGAATCCTTGCCACTTCCCTGCAACGAGTTCTTATCACAGAAAAAGCCTCTACGCACATTCACTGAGTTCAATCCCAGCGTTGTACGGAATAAAATATCCTTGGTGATATTCCAGTTCAGGTACAAGCTGCCGAAGAAACGCTCCTGGATGGTATTATCCACACGCATACCCTCCTGATCGTCAATCAACGGATTCATCTGAGTATTATAACCGGGAGACGGATACATCACTAAATTCCCCTCCTCATCATAAGGTTTCGAGATAGGAACAATTTTATTAGCCATATTCAGCGGACTATAACGATTATTCTTATCTACATAGGCATAGATAATGTTTGTCCCTACCTGCACATTGTCAAACAATTGATGGTCCAGTGCTACACGAGCATTATACCGTTTATAATTATCATCCTTAAAGAGTCCCTCTTCGCTTCTGTAACCCAAAGATATATTATGTTTGGTTTTCGTATTGCCCCCGGATACAGACACCTCATAATTTTCGGTTAAATCCGTTGTGCATCAACATGTCACGATAGTTCGTATCATATCCTTTTTCCAGATAAGTCAGTTCTTCAGGAGCAAATACAGCAGCATCCTCTGCGTATTTTCCTGTTGTTCTGTCCCGATAGGCCTCTCTTTTGTATTGGGCATATTCTTCAGCATCCATGATATCAGGATAATCAGTTATCATGGTAGAAGAAACAAAAGCATTAAAGGATACTTTTGACTTTCCTTCTTTTCCCTTTTTAGTCGTAATCATAATAATACCATTCGCACCCCGTGTTCCATAAATAGCTGTAGAAGAGGCATCTTTTAACACTTCAATAGATTCTATATCAGTGGGATTTATATCTAGCGAGGTACCATAATCAATACCATCCACAAGAATCAACGGAGCATTACTAGCCGTCAATGAACGCTCTCCACGGATCGTAAAATTAGGTGTGCTTCCTGCTTGCCCCGAAGAGTTTGTAAGATCAAGTCCGGCTACTTTTCCTTGTAATGCCTCCAAGGCATTGGTAGTAGGAATAGCTGTGATATCCTTACTTTTAATAGAAGCAATGGAACCGGTCATATCCCTTTTCTTTTGCACACCATAACCTATTACTACGACTTCTTCCAAAGTCTGGTTATCTTCTTTCATTTGTACATTCAATGTCTGCTGATTTCCGACAACTATTTTCTGTGGAACATAACCGATGTAAGAGAAGACCAAAGTGGCATCGGCATCCACTTCTTCCAACGTATAACGTCCGTCAATATCCGTTATAGTTCCTCCGCTATTTCCTTGAATAACTATACTTACTCCAATCAGCGGTTCATTATTAGCATCGGTTACTCTACCGGTGACTCTATGCCTGGAAGCCTGTACTTTACCGGAAGATGCCAGTACTTGTTTGGCAAGACTCACCACAATGGTATTATTCACCTTGCTCAATTGCAGACTAGTTTGTTTCCTGATTTGCTCTAAAGCCTGGTCGAAACTTACATTGTCCAAATCAATATCAATCGTATTATACTTTTGGACAACACTCTCATCATAGAAAAACTCATAACCGGAAAGGTTACTCAGTTTCTTGAACACATCAGCCAATTTTACTTTACGCATCTGCAATGTAACAGTCTGATTCAATTCAACTTGTGCTGCATGCACAGGGAAAGCAGCCATGGATGCCGAACCTAGCAACAAGGTCGGTACAAGCAATACTCGGGCCCACGAAGCCCTCTTCGCATGTTGTTTCATAGATCTTGATTATTTAATTATTAAGGTATTATTTATATAGAATATACGAATTGTTTTCTTTCCTGTATTTAATTCCCGTAGCCAAGCGAATGGACTCCAAAACCGCCTCCAAACTCCTATTATCATGCGTACCTGAAAGAAAATTATTAAAGACAAAACTTGAGTCCAATTGTATAGTGTAGTTATACACCCGTTCCAACCTCCTCGTCACTTCTTGTATCGGAGTACGGTTAAAGTATAACTTGTTCTGCATCCACAACATATAATTTTGAGTATTCACATGCTCACGTTCCAGATGCATATTGGTTTTATCCAATACCAATTGCTCTCCGGGAGTCAGTTTCAATTGTTCTTCGCCGAAATTCATCAGCACCTTTCCTGTGCATAGAGTCAGTTGCAGTTCCTCACTATCTTCATAATTATTCAGATTAAAAGTAGTACCCAAAACACGTATTTTATAATCCTGACTTTGAATAATGAAAGGACAGTCTTTATTTTTAGCTACATCAAAATAAGCCTCTCCCTTGAAATGAACGTAACGGTCTTCTTTTCCAAACTGCCTCGGATATTTCATATAAGAGCCTGCATTCAAGATCACTTTTGTCCCGTCAGGGAGCACCACTTTTTGTCTTTTACCATAAGGTACGTGTATTTCATATTGAGCAACCTTCATGTCTGCCGGATTAGCAAAATAAACTACGCTCAAAACGATGCAAAGCAATACAGCCGCAGCAATGCTCCCCCAATTTTTTTACTAAATAGATAGAGTGACTCCGACGCCTGTCCTCGTAATTGCTGATAATTTGAAGTGCCTGACGCTCATTGGAAATCCATTCCTCCCATGAGGATGAAGACTCTTCCTCACCAGTTTTCCATAAACAAGCAGAAGCTTCATCAAAGTCTTTTGACCGGTCTGTCTTTTTGTCTGCCAACAGTTCCTCAATATCCTTACAGGTATAAATACCGTCAACAAATCTTTTCCAAACCGAATAATGTATCTTTTGTTTTTCTTTCATTATGCATTTCTTTCGTTTCTCTATAAAGGATACGAATCAAAAGCAAAAGGTGGGGATAGGAATCTTATGGTTTAACGTATTTTAATATGATTAGGCTTACAAGTATTGGACAGGAACTTATGAAAGGGATCAGATAAGCACGAATTTTTTCTAATGCATTTTTTATATGATCTTGCACGGTATAAACAGACAAACCAAGTTGTTCAGCTATTTCTTTATGAGACAGTCCTCTATTCCGGCTCAATTCGAAAATCTCCCGTTGGCGCGGACTCAACTGTTCCAAAGCCTGTGCAATCAATTCCTGAATATTCTTTTCTTCCAGACTCTTCTCTACATCATCTACATAATCAATGGCCTGTTCCATCAGCTTTTTCGTATAGCACAGATCGGGCAGACAGAGAACGAAATATATCGTAAATACGATTTCTTGCTATAGTATAAAGAAAAGCGGAAAAAGACTGCTCAATCCGAATATCTTCCTTCTTTTCCCAAACGGTCAAAAAATATCTTGTGTTATATCCTCAGCTATCTCTTTATCCTTGACAAAATGGACACAATAATAAAGGACCTGGACTTATAAAAGAGAAAAGATGGCTGAAAGCAATCTTGTCTCCATTTATAAGTTTCCGAATTAATTCCCGCTCTATGTCAAGAGGCAGCTTCATACCTAGAATTCAGTAACGAACGGTTTCCCATCCAACCATGCAGCCATATTCAACACCAGTAAATTCCAGTTCTGAAAACCTTTATTCAATACCGGCTCGCCATTATCAGGCAGATAATATTCATGTAATGCCCCGAAACGTTCATAGTCACGTCCCCAAAAGCAAAATGGTCTTTTTCCGCCAATTCCCGGGCCTCTTCCGTAAATCCATATTTCACCAATCCACGAAAGACCAGATAATTCACATTAATCCAAACCGGACCTTGCCAGGAAGACGGATTCCCACTGGCACGTACATTATACATTTTTTCCAAAGGAGACAAAGTACGGATTCCCGCCGGAGCGTTAAAGGAACAAGTATCATGAAAATGAATCCGCACTATTTCCTTTGCTTGCTCCGGAGTGGCTATTTCAGCCCACATCGCCATAAATCCGCTCCACACACTAAGACGCTGAATCAAACAATCATAATCACGCGGCTGCCCTACGTGCAGAAACAATTGTCCCCGGGGTACAGCCCCTTTATATCCGGTTTCTCCACCGGAAGCAGATTCAAATCCACACTATAATAAAAAACGGTCACGCGGGTCCCAACAATGTTCTTGTACCTTTCCTTTCAATACCGCCGCTTCTTTCTCAAAGGAAACTGCTATATCATCCAAATTCAGACAGCCGGCCAAGTATGCCATAGCCTGTAATTCGCGATACATCAACGCGTTCAAGAAGATGGATCCCGAACTGCCTTGAGGACGATAAAAAGTACTGGGATCATTATCAACTCCGATAGCCTCATCAGTTTCCCAATAGAATAACCCGGTCGCCTTGTGACGATGAAAATTCAAATATTTACAGACAAATGCCTGCAACGTATAAAAATCATCGCGCAACCACTCCGCATCCCCGTTCATATTGCGGACAATAAAGGCGGCATGTTGTGCCAATGTAGGTTTGTGCATATTGCTTTTCCAAGGGTTCCGTGTTTTCAACATCTCTTCGCGGCTAGGGGCATTCCGTTCTATCCAGATAGGAATCCAACCGTCCATACCTCCATAGTGCAAGGAATTGAGGATGCATCCCTGTTCATACTTCAGGGCCTCCTGCTTATCCTTTTCCGTGCCGTTCTCTAATAAGATTTGACGCAGAGCGATGTTGCTCAACCAAGAATCCCAATCCCATAGCATATCCAAGTATTGATTACTTCCCGGAGCAAGGAACGGAAAGACTAAAGCTCCTCCGGCTTCACGATACATGCCTTTCATATCTTTATAAATATGAGCACGGCACAATTCTTTGTATTTTGCAATATTCCCGGGAGTACGTTCCGGCATTTGTGCATTTAGCATAAACGGGAAACAACAAATTGTTAAAAAGATCAGTAATTGTTTTTTCATAGGTATTATCTCATTTTGCTGACGGGACAAAAATACAAATTAAAAACGAAAAGAAAAAGAGATTTAAAACAAAAATTATTTCGAAACAAATCAAAATATAACCAGAAAGGGCTACCCACAGGCAGCCCTCTATAATAAAAATATATTTCCCTTATAAGGTCTTAGTCGCGACGTCCCATATAAATCATTATATAGTAAATCAGTGTAGCCAACGAACTAAGTGCCGCAACCACATAGGTATAAGCAGCCGAACGCAACGCATCCTCTGCCGCATGATGGTTATACGAATTGGTAATTCCGGCCTTGCTCAACCATACCAACGCACGCTGGCTGGCATTGATCTCAACAGGCAACGTAATAAAGCTGAAAAGAGTAGTCATGGCAAAAAGACAAATTCCTGCCAATAATAACTGCGGGAAAGTATTCACCATCAAAATACCTGCCAGTAACACCCAAGTCATAATAGAAGATGAGAACTGCACCACAGGTACCAAAGCCGAGCGCATCTTTAGCGGAGCGTATGCACGCGCATGTTGCACGGCGTGTCCGCATTCATGGGCGGCAACTGCCGCAGCAGCTACACTGTTACTTCCATATACCCCTTCACTAAGGTTCACCGTTTTGTTTGCCGGATTATAATGATCGGTCAGCATACCCGGAGTACTGGTTACACGCACATCATAAATACCATTATCATGTAACATTTTTTCAGCCACATCCTTTCCTGTCATACCACTAGCCAAAGGCATCTTCGAGTATTTCTTAAACTTGCTTTGCAGACTATTCTGTACAATATAGCTGATTACCGCGATTCCAATAAATAAGATCCAATACATTGACATAGTTTTGTTCTTTATAATTTTGTTGTTAAATATACATGTTATTATGTACAAACAGTTTGCCAACCTCACCCTTTTAAATAGAATTAAGATTTTCTGCCATCAAGCTCTTCTGTATTCACATCCGTCAATTTCATTTAAAAAATAATATTATGAGAAAAAAGAATGGATTATTGATTTTTGATTTATACATTTGGGGCAAAATTAAGAAATATGGAACATGAAATAGGAAATATATCCATAGCCCGTATCCGACAGATGAATCCCTGTTTAAAAGGGATTAACAATGATTTTGTAATGGATAGAAGCGAACATTACATCCCCGAGAATATGAACCCCATCTTTAAATACCCATTACGGCTGGATGGAATCATTATCTCTATCCGTGAAAAAGGCTCTGCCAAAGTCAATATCAATTTACGGGAATACGACATTGAGAAAAACGATCTGATTATTTGCGCTCCCGGCGATATTCTACAGTCCATGTTATCACCGGGCATTCATTTGTCACAAATGTTTTTAATATCATCTGATTTCTTAAAAGAGATGTATATCAACCTGAACAGTTTCATGCCATTTTTCATCTCATTAAAAGAGAATCCCAAATTCCATTTGACAGAAGAAGAAGTGCAGGAACTGAAATCCTTCTATCAACTCATAGAAGAAACAGTAAGCCGGAACGATAACTTCAAAACAGAAATCGTACGTAGGCTGATGGGAGCCTATTTATACAAGATAGGTTCTATTCTTCATAGAAGACAGCCGGAATTCCTTTCTGAAAATCCGAAATCACTGAAAAGAGAAGAAGTATTATTTAATCAATTCATTAATCTGCTGACTGAACATCACCGCAAAGAAAGACGCGTAGACTTTTACGCGGAGCAATTATTCCTGAGTCCCAAACATTTCTCCACCGTAGTAAAGAAAGTAAGCGGAAAAACTGCCGGAGAGTGGATTGACGAATATGTGATACTGGAAGCCAAAGCGCTGTTGAAATATTCCGTCATGTCTATTCAAGAAGTAGCCTATTTTATGAATTTCCCAAACCCTTCCTTTTTTGGCAAATACTTTAAGCACCATACCGGGTTATCTCCCAGCGAATACAAGATGCAATAATAAAAACAGAAGATAAGAAATAGTAATCCAACGGGGGCTGTCCGAAAAAAAACGGACAGCCCCCGAAAGTAAATTATATAAGTGTGACCACACTACCTCTCATCTTAAAATAATTTCGCAGGATATTCACCGGCATCCACCAATGCCTGGATCTTATCAACCACACTCTGACGGTCTTCAGGATAAGTTACTCCAAACCATTTGCTGGTAGTATCCAATACCTCAACGGTAGCAGTACCGTCATTAATCAGCTTGTCCACCATCAGCGGAATAAAGAATTCACTCTTCAAGTTTTCCATATTTTTAGGATCACTCAAGAATGCTTTAAAGAATTCCTTGCTGTAAGCAAAGTAATCAGGAGTAAAGCCCCAGAAGTTCATGCTCACCGGAGTTGTGTCAGGGGTAGCTGTCCATTCGCCATTGTCGTCAATATACTTCACTTCTCCGTCTATGCGCTGAATCTTGGTACGTTCTACAACGGAAGTCAACAAATTATCCGCATTAGTTCCACAAATACCACGAGATACAGTACCGCTTTCGCTTAGAGTATTACCTACACGGAAACCTACCATAGAATATGTATTTTTAGAGCCTTCGGGCAATGCAGACAAAAACTTACCCATCACCTGAAAGGAATCACGGCCATAGAAATCATCACAATTGATTACTGCGAAAGGTTCTTGTATTACATCAGCCCCCATCATGACGGCGTGATTAGTTCCCCAAGGTTTTCGTACGCTCCGCAGGACAAGTAAAACCCTCCGGCAGATTGTCTAAAGCCTGGAATACCAGTTCGCAAGGAATATGACCTTCATATTTAGAAATAATCTTTTCACGAAATCTTGTTCAAAATCTTTACGGATAACAAAGACCAGTTTTCCAAAACCGGCGTTGATAGCGTCATAAATAGAATAATCCATAATAGTTTCGCCGTTAGGACCCAGACCATCCAATTGCTTCAATCCTCCGTAACGGCTGCCCATACCAGCCGCCAATAAAAATAAAGTTGGTTTCATAGTTTATTTATTTAAAATTGAATATTTGATGGTACAAAGCTACAAAATAATACGGAGGAAAAAAGCTACATTCCATTCAAATTCGAGCATAAATCAATCATTTCCCTCCTTTTGACGCAAATCAAGCCCTATTTCTAGAAAGGATAGCCGATAGCAAAGTGCAATCCCAGTCCATCCTTAAACTTAGGAATATTATAATATCCTTTCTTGCCGGTGTCATACGGATCATGAAGAGCAATACCCAGATCCAGGCGGATCACCAGGAAAGTAAGGTCATAACGCAACCCCACCCCAGTACCCAAAGCTACACTTTTAGCAAAATTACGAAGAGTAAGCAAACCGCCGGGGCGTATATTCTCACCTTCCTCATTCTTTTGCTCACGCAGCAACCACACATTTCCCGCGTCCAGAAAAGCTGCCCCATACAAATCACCCAGGATAGGGAAACGGTATTCCACATTCGCTTCCAGCTTCACATCTCCGGTCTCATCCAGATAACCATACTGTTTATCTTCGGGACGATAAGAACCGGGGCCGATAGAGCGCACTGTAAACGCACGGATACTGTTGGCTCCCCCAATATAGAACTGCTCGCTGTAGGGCGCTACAGTCTGGTTCCCGTATGCATACAAAATACCCCCCCATCAAAACGAGTGGCTATATGCTGTTTCTCTCCGACTTTAAACAAACAACGCACTTCGGATGTCATTTTCAGGAATTGCGCATAAGGACTGTTCAATAACTTCTTATCTGTTTCCTTGAATCCTTTCCCAAAAGCAGCATACACCAACGAAGTCAGATTACCAGCCGAAGTAAAGGACGTCTCCCACCATAAATTATTGCGTTTCTTCAACGGGGCGTTATCATACGTAAACGTATAACTCATAGCCGGGATAAACTGATTTCCCAAACTGATTTTCAAACTCCGGTTCTTGTCCACTATCGTATCAAAACGTGTAGTAGTATGCTGCAACGTATTAAATGCCAGCCTGAAAGGAGTCACCGTATGTTTCCATACCCGCGAAGGCTGGAAATCGTATGACACCGTTCCACCGAAAGAAAGCATTTTAAAGAAACGGGCACGGTTCAACTGACTGGCATACAACTTGAACGAGGTATGCTGCGGAAATCGTGAGCGCATCATTTTTTTAACTCATCCACGGCAACACCAGGCGAGGATACTCCAATGAGAAAGAAGTTCCCAGCTCGTATGAATTCAATTTAGAACTGTTCCCATCCGCCGTAGAATTGGTCTGCCATTCGTATGACCCTTTCAACTGGAAAGAAAGCGTGGCGGCTGTACGCATGAAATTCTTCCGCGAGAGGCTGAAAATCGCTCCGGGACCAGTCTGATCCGTACTTTTGGTAGTCACATTGAATTCCAGTTCTCCGTCATACGGCAAATCGAATGTAGCATTCATCCGCACATTCAGCGTATCACACCCCGGCAATGTATCTTGCGGGGCATAGCGGAACTCGGCAAATTTGAAAATGCCCAGACGCGCCAAGGCTTCCTGCGTAAAATTCTGGCGGGCCTGAGAATAAAGCTGCCCTTTCTGGTAAAAGAAGCGCTTAGCCAATACTCCGGGGCGGATACCGGGTTTCTTACCGCTATAGTGTAAAGTCATTCCCGGAAAGACGATGGAATCAGTAGGTTCCTCCCCTTTATATCCGGTGAGATAAACAGAGGTATTCCCTATATAATAAGGTTTTTTCGCATCGGCAGGCACTCCGGCTTTCGGGACAACCTGCAAACTGACCATTCCCGGTTTGCGCAAGGTATCCGCACGGAAAGTAATGAATTCGGGACGGAAATAATAATAACCATTGTTACGAAAAAGGGTACTCAGCCGCTGGCGTTCCTCCTCCAGTTTCAATACACTGAAATTATCTCCTTTATGCAATACCCTCTGGTCATAAGCAGCCCTGATCAGACTATCGGCGCGAGGAGGATATTTCAGATACATGACAGAGTCCAGATAATAAGGGTTCGCCATATCAATCTTATAACTTAACTTGGCTTTCCGAGGATTCTTCAACGAGTCTACAGAATAAGTCACAGCACCATTGAAAAAGCCATAATCGTGCAACAGATTGGTCGCCACCTTCACACGGGTTTCCGGGTTCACTGTAGACAAATACACCGGAGCAGCCCCCAGCTTGTTGAAGATCCAATGCCCCACCCCCTTTTTATCCTGGTATTTCACAAAATCATTGTATATCCACAAACCGAAAGGAATGGGAAAACGCAAGGAGTTGCTTCCCAGAATGGCATTATTGGGAGGATAAGACAAAGCAGCCTCCACCTCTTCCAAGGTCTGGACACCGGCAGGGGTCTTGTCCTCATTCAGAATCTCCATATTTTTCACACCGACATATAGCGTTTCGTCTTCCGGCAAGTTCCTGGTAGTAGAGCAGGCAGCTGTCACCAGCAACAATACCGATAATAGAAGCAGGTTTATGTTATGTTTTCTCTCCATATCTCCAACGATCATTTTTTCTTCTTAGACTTGAAAATAAACAGTTCGCCCAGGTGGCTCATCTTCTTGCGAAGCACAATACCCACACCGGTCTCTATGATCTCACCTTCCAGCACACTCTCATAATTCTTGTCGTGGAAGAGCTTGACATACCGGGTACCGCTGTTGTCCAGGCGGTATTCTATGGATACATTATCAATAAAGGTTTCATCCTGCTGTACCGTACTTCCGGTAGACACTTTACCGCCTACCACTATACGGAATCGGTTATTCCAGAAACGTTTGGCGAACTGGAAGTTATAATCCGTGCGTTTCCCGCCGCTATCGGCATCATCCACCGTTTCCATGCCCACATTGATATCAAGTGCTTTTCCGGCAATATTCGAGATTTCGCTCTGCAAGAATGAGTTCAAGGCATTATTCACATTAAATCCTCCCGTAGAGTTTCCTTCAGCCATATACATTCCGGTCACCAGCATGGTGACAGCCAGTTTTCCCCGTTCCTCCACCGACATGGCATTCAGCTGGTCTTGCACAGACGCATCCTCGGGAGCCGAAAGGGTAAACGCCAGCCCCAGATTCTCCAGACTCTGGCTCAAAGCGATCCCTACATCAAACCCGACGATACGCGAAGTCTTTCCATCCTCGCCCACCGAAGCACGGACCCTTTCAGTCGCGGTAATGTTCAGTTGCGGATTCATGATATTTCCCGTCCACTCCACATAACTGCCATTTTGAATATTAAAAGTCTTCAGCGGAATAATCGGAATCTGGTATTTCATCTCCCCGCTCATCAAGGAATAACGCCCGGTCAGCAACATATCCCCCTGAGGAGTGTACTGGAATGACAAGTCTCCGCCCCCTTCCAGCAACATATAGTTGGAGCCGTCCGGCACCAGATCCACACGTGCCTGCACCGCCTGGTCTATATGCATGGTCATGGCCACATCCATCCCTCCCAAAGAGATTTGCTGGACAGAGGACTCTTCCACCGAGGTTGTGTCGTTAAAATTGACAAAAGTCACCATATCCCCCAAACGGTCGTTCACCGTCAAGGGAGAGTCTTTCAGAACATAGGTCACATTGGTTTTCCCCAATATGTTCATGTTCCCCCGCATCACCAGTTCCTCCACAGGACCGCGCAGCGTTGCGTTAAAGTCCACATACATCTTGCCGTAAACCATAGCCCGCTTGGTACGGGGAGCATTCAGCAACTCATAATTCTCGGCATGCATTTTAAGGTTCACCGCCGTCCGTTCCAAATCCGAGAAGTCCACCTCTCCATTAATCGTAAAAGGGGTCTTCCCTTTGGTGAATATATCAAAATCCTTGAACATCATCTTACTGTTCACCACCTGCACCGGTTCATTGTCAAAGCGGAACATGGCAGACATCTCCGGCATGAAGAAGGTCACGGAATCCAATGCCAGTTCCCCATTCAGCAGGGGTTTGGCCGGGTCACCTTTCATGGATAAAGTTCCGTCAATATCCCCGTTCAGTTCCACCATACGGTCGGGAACAAACGGATTGACAACATTCAGCGGGAAATGCTCAAAAGCCATATCCGCACTCAGACTTCCTGTCCCTTCCGCAGCAGGTAGATAGATACCTCCCAAATGAGCTATTTCCTTGCCATCACGGCGTATGTAAGCGTCCAGATGATGATCTTTCTCCTCACCCGGCAGATACACCCCGCTGAATTCCCAATTTCCCAGCGCACTACCTTCGTACTTGAATTCGTCCACGCGCAAATCACTGCTCACCATCATATACGGACCAGAGTCTATATAGTGTGCTTCCGCCCCTATCCACCCTTCTATATCAGGCATGTAAGGGAGAATACGCCGGAATTCTTTCAAATTAATGCGTGAAAGTTCAAAAGTCATATCCTGTTTAGCAATAGTATCCTCACGATTCGTATAAAAACTGAGTCCGGAGCCTTGGTCGTCATGCAAATTCAGATTAGCATGAATCCGCCCGTTATCCGCCAGATAAATATAATTATCCCTGTTTACGGTAAAAGGACGGTATACCAGCGTGGGGTGTTCCGGAAAGACCTTCATGCGTATGCCGTGACGGCGCAAGTCGGCCGTCACGCCCATATATACCCCCGTGTTCCTTACGGGCATTAAGATACTGCACCAACAACTGGGCATTATTATTTCCTATATTTCCTTCCAAAGTCACGTCAAACGCTTCCTGCCCGGTTTAGGCCCATTTACCACTCCACTCAGCAGGTTTATTCCATTCATGTCTTGTTGCACGTCCAGATAGATCGTATCCAACACCAGACTGTCCGTACGCAATCCATATAAATAAGCCTCTCCGTTCAATCCCTCTGTCGGAGATGAATCCATATCCATAAACAAACGGCCGTATGACAACCCCATCATAGAAAGGTAATTGGCTATCGGATTATCGGGACCTGAAGATATCCTCAGGCAAAGCCCCGGAAGGAATTCCCGAAGTTCTTCCTGCTCAATATGTTTACTATTCCATTGTTCCGTCAGTTTCTTCATCAGCATCTCCGCCCTGCCGGAAATAGATTCAATGTGCCCTGCTCCTTCCAGGCTCAGATCAAGGTCACCTGCACGTAAATAAGCAGAAGTAGAATCTCTGGAAGTGCTGAATCCGACAAACAGGTCCTTGGAATGGGAAGTACGTTTGGCAGTGACAATCGTGGCATTTGTCATCTCGGCCTCTACGGCATACCTTTTTCTGAGATCACTGCTGAAACGGACACCCAAGTGCTGGGAGGTCTGAAAACGGGTATCCATCAGATGAAGCGCCTGCCAATCCAAATGAGCCACATCCATTTTCAAGTTGCCCGAAACATCATGAGGTTTTAAGATACCATCCAGATGCGCCTTGATATCCATGGTCCAGTTTTTCACTGCCAGTGAAGCATGTACCTTCGATTTCTCCAGTCCGGCAGCCAGTGAGATTCCTGTCAAATGATAACTGCCATAATGGAAACGGTCTATACCGCCCTTTGCATTGAAATAAGTACGGGGGGGAGAAAAAGTCAAAACCTTCCCCCTCCACTTTCAGACGGGTGGACAGGGTGTACAAAGAATCGGCTGGCATAAACTGGTGCAAGTCAAAATGATTGACAGCCAAGTCTGCCTCATACCTGTCACGCGACAAGTCGTATTTGGCAAACAGACGGGCCGCCCGTTCCATCTTGAAATCATCCGCCACGGAGATGCTGTCATTATAAACTGTTATAGGAATAGTGTCGGCCGCAGCCACCGCGTGCGCTTCAGGCTGCATCAGCAACAGGTCCGTGCCCATTTTAGGGCCCGCCATCGTAAATTTACCCTCCAAGCGCGTTCCGTATGGAATTTCTATTCCTTCGGCCAACGTGGAGATAAACTTCAAATCTTTGGTTTCAGCTTGCAGCGTGATATCTCCTCCACGCAGCAAGCTGTCCGTCAGGCTAGTCAGCTCACCTTTGGCGAACAGTTCCAATGCACCGGGAAGTTCTGCGGTAAGAGTGGTCAGTTTCAGTTTGTTCAAATCCCCGTCAATCCCTGTACGGATGCGCAGGGGTTCGGAAGGATATTTCCGGATAAACTTTTCATCCATGCTTCCCATGAATCTCACCACATCCGGTTTTCCGATATCAGCCATCAGGCGTGCGGACACCAAGCCTTCCTTCTTGAAATCCAAGGCATCCCAATCCATCGCAGCATTCAGTTCCAGATAAGAATCCCGGGTTTCCAGTTTCAATGAAGGCACACGCAGCACCTTGTCATTGGATACCAGCCGCCCTTCGGTAGAAACGATCTCCACCCCCGAACGCTCTTTCAGCACAAACTGACTGATGATGGCTTTCATATTCCTGCCTTCGTAGTACAGGGAGTCCAGCTTCACACCGATATCCGTCAAGGCAATATGGGACGGATCCAGTCCGGCGGACAAGCTGTCGGCAGATGCGGTGGCACTCGGCCTCCCGCTGTCATAGCGCACGCGCCCGTTCTTTATCCGGAAAGTTTGCAGCGAATAGGCCGATTTATGCAAGTCTATCAGCCCGTCGCGCAGTGTGGCATTATCCAGCGAAGCCGCCAATGACAAGCTGTCCAAAGGCATATCCAGTGCAAAGGATACATTCTGCAAATCAATATCCTGTAATATTATTTTCCAATAGGTGGTGTCACTTGCAGCCGTATCGGCCGCAGCGGTGTCATTCAGGCAGAGAGATAAATCCGTATCTTTCAACAAGACTTTGTTAACGATGGCAGTTTCGGGGTCCAGCGCCACTCCATGACTGGAGATGAACAATTCCCCCAAAGTACCGTTCAACCTCATGCCATGTATCAAGTCATTAGAATTCACTGTGGCTCCTTGCAGGGATATGCCATCCACTTCCACCTGCTTTTTCAGCAGTGGCAGCAACTGCACATTCACTTGCAGGCGGCGCACACTGAGCAACGTATCCTTATGCGGGGAAGCGGCATCTACATCGGTCACCACCAAATTCAACGGAAAAGACAAAGAGATACGTCCCACGGAGATATTCATACCGGTAGCTTCCGAGGCATATACAGCAGCTTTGTCCACCAAAAAGTTCTGAATGGGTGGCAAATAGATTAATATACATAAAATGATGAACAGAATGAACGGGGATGCTATCGCCCATAATGTCCAACGAACCTGTTTTTTCTTCATTGCGTGTCTGTACAAGTATTCCTGCAAATTTAAACAATTTTATCAGCATAATGGTTTAAAGAACGCAGCTTTTATCTTTTGTTTTCCATAATTTATAAAAAAAAGAACTTACGGCATACCTGTTGCCATCGTGAAAGATTATAAATCTTTCAGGTATAAGATCTATAATCTTACCGACGCAAGATTATAAATCTTTCAGCCCTCCCGTCTGTTTCCATAACATGCACAATACGGACAATCCGGCAGATGCCCAAGAAGACGGAAGGTACTTCAAACGCAGACGCAGACGCGGCAGACGCAGGCCCTTTTTTCTCACACACGTGCGTGTACATTATAATGCGATATAAATCCGGCATCTCTCATCAAAGGCTCCTCCCCCTGAAACGATGTATGCCATACTACCATTTAATGCGAATTTCAAGACTTATGCAAGCCATGTTATTCAGAAACTTTTTTAATTTCCTTTTTTCCAAGTCTTATCATCCCCTTCCAGTTTTGCCGCCGGTCTTTTTATCTTTTTTCCTTCGTCTTTTCTCTTTCCGGCGCTTCTCTTCTCCTCACTCTGCCTCGTTTATTTTTCTTCTCTATAATAGGTACACGCACGTGTGTGAGAAAAAAAGGACCTGCGTCTGCCGCGTCTGCGTCTGAAGTATTTTATATGACTATCAGTAACCTATATGAAACTCACATGAGAACGGGCAACGGATAAGAAAAAGGCAAACTGTTTAGAACCACCATATTCCTCATGCTTTCAAATAACTCTTTATCTGTCTGTATATGACAGATAAAGAAAAAGAGCATATTATTTCTATAATAATAGATTTATTATATGATACAACTTAAAATTATCGGATATGAAAATCAAATGCCAGGAACACTACGAAAAAACGTTCCGGTATCACAAGGAAGCAGGGAAAAAAGCAACATGGTTCGCTGAAGTAAAAAACTTTTCGGGGAATCGTGGTATCATATAAATAACTTACATAACAAAGAACAAGATAATCCTTACGAGGGAATATATCTGTAATTTGGGTATGAATACCGGTAATTCGTCTACAAAACATGTGACAGATACCATCTATTTTTGCATCAGAAAGATAAAATAGTGCCTCACCATTTTGGGCAGATAAAATGAGTAATATGAAGAAAAAGATAATGATATTGACCGGTGCCGGTCAGATAGGAATGGCGATAGCCCGCCGTATGGGATTACTCTCGCTCGACATGCTGCAACCGGATACTATCAAGGATACGGTACATGCTTACCAGATGGCCAAGCGTTGTAACGTGAAACGTGTAATGGCCGAAGCTGTGAAATGGGGTGAGCGCGGGGCAGGAATCAACTCCATTTCGCCGGGTATCATCGTAACCTCCTTGGCTATCGACGAGTTCAACGGACCGCGAGGTGAGTTTTTACAAAAACATGTTCGCCAAATGCCCGGCAGGACGCCCCGGAACCGCAGACGAGGTTGCCAATGTTGCCGGAAACCGTCATGTATTGTACTGTAAACAGTAAGGCGACCGCTGCCATGCAAGGTCAAGAGTACAAAAATATTTTATCTGTTTCGCATATTTGAGCCTTACAGCAAAGCTACTGTGGAATAATACCTGTACTTTTGTATCGGAAACAGGAAAGCTCTGTCGGTTGTCTTGGAAATGTCGAACTTAAAAATCATATCGTATGAAAACAAAAAGTAGCATCATTAGCTTTATTATTGACTTTAATTTTTCCGATCATGGCAAAATCACAAGTAAAAATCCAACAGACTGCCGGACGCGACGCGCTCGGAGAATTTGGCCCCCGAATTTGCACGTTTGAACGATGATATTCTTTCGGGGAAGTATGGAGCCGGAACAATCTGCTTTCGCTCCGCGACCGTTCCATCGTAACCGTAGTGGCCCTGATGTCGCAGGGACTGACCGATTCCTCGTTCAAGTACCATCTCGAATCGGCGAAG
>ENA-OPYU01000177-OPYU01000177.1-human-gut-metagenome-genome-assembly--contig:-NODE-177-length-25829-cov-6.623843_pt1 | contig 25829 bp, 21 predicted proteins | sample MGYA00242637_ERZ504482 | MGnify/ENA primary metagenome ERZ504482 (study PRJEB26092, sample SAMD00036237) | human gut metagenome | host: Homo sapiens | study: EMG produced TPA metagenomics assembly of... | reverse complement strand
AATCCCTGATGATATATGGATTAATTATTATATAGAATGCAAAAAACGCGGATTACCTTTGGCTATTCGGAGGTTTTTTTGATTCAAAAGGAACATTTTATTTCCGGAAGTTCTGCTTATGCAAATCATGCAGGTAAAAATACAGATTGCGTATAACAAAAAAGACCCGGTCAGGAGCATATCACTGCGCCATAGGTGAATCTGCTCTCTTGACCGGATTTTTCAGTTTTTATCCATGTTTTTTCTTTTTTCTGTATATCACTGCTCCAAGAGCTGCAATTCCTGCCACAAACAAAGCCGCAGCATATGGAATATAATTGATATCATCTCCTGTCTGAATCGGTTTTGTTTTGTCTATATGTTTCCCATTATCCTGACCAGCAGCCGACGTACTGTTCTGTTCCTGACTTCCATTTTCATCACTATTTGCTTCCGGATCCTCTGTTTGCGGATTTTCCACTTCCGAATCTCCTGATTCAGCTTTTTCAAAAATAGCCTCTGTAACGCCTGATGATACTGCTGTAATCTTATCATAAATGATCGTTCCTGTTACCATACCATCGTCTCCGATTGCATCTGTTCCGGGAATTGCATTTACCCACAGTCCAAAGGATGTAATGCTTGTCTTATCCTGTGCAAGTCCTCCTGCCGGATTTCCCTGCGTATCTCTCTCTACAAAATCTGTAAATGGTATCGTCACTTTGATTGGAACAGTGCCATCATTTTCCGCATAAGCCTCATATTCGTTCAAATATGTTTCATATACCTTACCATTTGCCGTCAGCTGGATAACTACTTTCTGATGTTTTCCATCCGGTATTGTATAGAATTGAAGTGCATCACAGTCAGACCAGTTAACTTCCTTTGAAATCGTAGCTCCCGCCCATCCGTTCGATGTCTCATTATATACAAACTTCATCGCATACTTGCCGTCAAATACCTGTCCTTTTTCTGCTGTCAAAGCCAGATTAATGGTGCATCCGGTATCTTTATTCACTGCCCAGTAATTTGTAAGCATACTGTCCACACCATAGTAATTTTCAAATCCATCAATTTCATATGGATCTTCTTCTGGTATCGCAATATTATAGAGTACACCTATAGATGCGATCACTTGTCCGTCTGCTGTCAGTTCAAGCGTACCTTCTGCCGACTCACCCAGGCTCTTTAATGTTTCTGCTGTCAACTGAGCCACTGCTGTACCATCTTTCAGTTCTGCAGTAATCGTCTGCTCTGTCTCTCCTTTTAATACAAACGCAATCTGCGAGTTTTCTGAACTGCCATTTACCTGTGCAGTAAGCTGCGTTGGCTCCAGTATACGACTTCCCGCCACAGGAGCCGTGATATAACCGTATACTCCTTTTGCCGGTGACTGAACCTCAGGTGCATTAATATTGGCAAGAATATTTTTCTGATCCGATGCAAAAATTGAACGATTATCATTAAAAAAGGCTTATAAACCCATCGAGTGTTTCGTGACCATGCAGTGTTCCGTCATTGTTCACGGAATCTACATATGGTGTATAATACCCGTCCTTTTTTCCAAAATTTGCCCAAAGAAGAAAAAAGATGCATTACTTTCTGACACTACATCCAGCACCATATTATACCAATTAAGATTTTTGTTTCCTGTCTCGTGAAGAACTGTCTGATTATGTCCGGGATCCGCACTGCTGCATGCAAGTCCTGTTTCTGTCACTGCCATAAGCTTTCCATGTTCATCAGCAAAATTTTGTACTATTTCAAGCTGCTTCCTTAAATTTCCAAACCACACCTCTTCTTTATCATCCACGGGATCCATATCATACATATCGAACCCGATTACATCCACATATTCATCGCCGGGATAACGGATTCCATACTCTTCTTCTGAAACCGCCTCACTCCCCGGTCCGTACAGATAAAGAAAATTGTGTACCTCTTTTTTATCTCTGAGATATTCTACTGTATATTTATATACGCTCTTATATGTTTCTGCATCACAAAACGCAGCGCCCCACCAGAACCAGCTGCCCGTTGCCTCATGAAACGGTCGAAACATTACCGGTCCATCTACACGGCCCGCAAAATCAGCGATCATATCAAGATATGCATTAAATATTTCATTATATTTTCCTCCCGGAAGAATCTGGTTCATTGTATCTCCGGTCAGTGTGTTCGGCGTATATACAGAAAAAGTCATATTTTGCATAGGAAGGATCTGTCTGCGGATCATAATTTGGATTTTCTTTTACCAGAGAAAAGTTTGGTGTATGAGAGGACAGTGTAATGACTGATCCATTGGCAATGTTGTAATTTGCAAGCTTAGCCGCAGCCTCCACGTTGGCTTCTTCTATTGATTGCCCCTGTGTATCTACCGCCTCAAATCCCGGTTTTCCCGCCATCTCACTGTTGTACTTTTCAGCACTGTATTCGTTTCCTGTAACCGATAACGTATCCATACCTACAATTCCTGCATATGCACCTGTTACATCATAAGTGTCTGAATTAGAAAGTTCTGCACTTCCGGCCTTATGCCATGTATCATTCTGGTGCCCATAGATGATGCTATCTGTCTTTCCCATTGCCTGAAGATACTGATAAAGTGCCACTGTCTCTCCTGTTGCAGATGGATCTGTAATTGAAACCGATGAAGCATATTCTCCTGATTCTGATGTTCCATCCTTTTTAACCACTGTCAATGCACTCCCATTTGAACTTACCGGATTCCCACTGTTGGCTGCAAGTGTGGAATCGACACTTGTATCCGGCTGTTCGCTCTCATCTCCTGTTTCACTGTCCTTTGCCTCAAATTGAATATTATCAATCCATACTGCTCCAGAATATCCGGTATTGCATCCTACAATCTTGACTGCAAGATCTGTGACCGCATCAGATCCAATTGCAGGAAAGCCAAACACTGCCCTCGCCTTTGTCAATCCTGTTCCTTCCTCTTCCTGTACATCGATAAGACTTGTGTTCACATCGATTCCACAATTGGAATAAAACGCCAGCTTCAATTCTCCTTCTGTCAGTTTTTCTGTCTCATACCAAATATCCATAGAAATTTGTGTTACACCAGACAGATCGATCCCCTCTTCGCTCTTCCAACATGCTGCTATATTGCTCCAGTTCTTGTCTGCATCCTGACTGAAATCAACCGCTATCTTCATGCGTCCGTTTTCTGTATCTGACTCTAGCGTTGGCTTGGCTCCATTATATTGATATTCCCAACCTTCTCCATAGTACCAACCTTCTATTCCATCCTCAAAATTAAAATCATACCTTGTATTGAACAAATCTTCCGCCGCCTGTACACGCGACATATGAAAACCAGGAGTTACAGATCCCGTTAAAAGCACTCCCGCCAAAACGATTGCCATCAATTTCGTAACTATTTTTCTTTTCATAACTTTTCTCCTATTTTATCCGGATCGCTCATTCACATATTTCCCGTCAAAATATCTTTCCCTTAAAAATGATCCTACAGCAAGCCTGCCGCACCTATTATACCCGCATTATTTCCAAGCACAGCCTCTTCAATCTCCGGAACATCTCCCCTTTCTCCGCCAAAACACTCTTCTCTTAAAATCCTGCGAAGTGGTACAAGAAGAGACTCTCCCTGTCCGGAAATTCCTCCGCCCAGCAACACAAGCTGCGGTCGAAAGATATTCACAATATTTACGATTCCAAGACCAAGCCTGCGGATATAGGTCTCTACTACTTCTTTCATGGCCGGATCTCCCTGCTTTGCCAGAGCAAAAATTTCTGATGGGGTCAACTCTTTTTTAGAGATGCGTTTTGCCTCTCTTTTCAGTGCAGTTGCGGATGCATATGCCTCCAGGCATCCTCGCCGCCCACAGGTACAAGGTTCTCCATTTTCCACAATCACCATATGACCCAGTTCACTTCCGCCGATTCCTCTGCCCTCATAAATCTCGCCATCCAGAACTACTCCGCCTCCAACACCAGTTCCCAGTGTGATCATAACCACATCACTGCACTCTTTTCCTGCTCCTGCTATTGTCTCCCCTAACGCTGCACAATCCGCATCATTTGCAATTTCCACCGGAATCGGAAGATATGTTGACATCTCCTTTACCAGCGGCACGTCTTCCCAACGAATATTATTAGAATAGCGGACGATTCCTTTCTTACGGTCTACGGTTCCGGGAACACCGATTCCAACGCCAACACATTGTTCCATGGCAATCCCGTTCTTATCCAGAATAGAAAGTGCGGTTTCTGCCACTGTACGGATTACTTCATCTGCCGGACGCTCTGCTTTTGTCGGAATGCATACAGAATCAAGCAGCTTGTTGTGCACATCCACAAGCCCGATTTTTGTGTCTGTTCCACCAATGTCAATACCGATCCGCACCGGTGCCGCCTTTGCACGGATTGTTGTGATCAGCGCATCACAGCTTCCTTCTATTACATATGCTCCGCTTCCCGCAGGAAGAAACAAACTGTCTCCTTTCTGATAAGACACTTTATTTCCACATGAGACAACTCCCTCTCCGTCAAGGATCAGTATGCTGACAAAAGATTCCTCTGAAACAGTGCCTTCCACCCTGCACATCATCCGGCCATCCAGATTCAACTTGTCTACTGTAAAATAATCGCAGTCTGCCACATGGGGATAACTGCTCCTGCTTTTGATCAGAGGCACTCGGTTGGTAACAGCGATTGCCTTCTCTATATGCAAATCGCGCTTTTTCCCATCTTTTCCCACTCTCCCGTAATCGTAAACCCGATAAGTGACATTGGAATTCTGCTGTATCTCCGCAATCAGAATATCCTTTCCGATTGCATGAATCGTACCCGACTCTATGAACAAAACATCTCCTTTTTGTACTGGTACTGCATTGAGCACTTCCAAAAGTGTGTCCTCCTGGATCCTTCTTGCAAATTCTTCTTTGCTGACTTCTTTTTTAAATCCATAATAAAGAAACGCTTCTTTTCCGGCATCCACTACATACCACATTTCTGTTTTTCCATATTGCCCTTCATTTTTAAGGGCATATCTGTTATCCGGATGAACCTGAATAGATAAATCCTGCTTTGCATCAATAAATTTAGTCAAAATGGGGAAATCACGAAACCTCCTGCAGTTGGTTCCCAACACTTCTTTCCCTTCCGCCTCTATGTACTCCTCCAGTGTTTTACCTGCATATGCACCATTTACAATCGTGGAAGGACCGTCCGGATGACAGGACAATTCCCATGTCTCCGCAAGAATTTCTCCGTCATATTCTTTTCCGTATTCTTCCACAAGCCTGTGTCCGCCCCACAAATAATCCTTACAGCTCGGCTTCAGTTTTAAAACGCTCATACTCTCACTCCTCTTTTAAAGATCCCTTCCATTTGTTTGAATGACGTCTCTGTACCAGTATGCTGAATCTTTTAAAATTCTCTCCTGTGTTTCAAAATCAACATATACGATACCAAACCGCTCCGCATAGCCTTTTTCCCACTCAAAATTGTCCATGAGCGACCACTGGAAATATCCGCGCAGATCAATCTCTTCTGCGGCGCGCTTCAACTCATGCAGATATCTGGCAAGGAAATCAATCCTGTTCGGATCATGGACTCTCTGATCCAATGACACAACATCATGACATGCCATTCCGTTCTCTGTAATATATATAGGTTTCTTATATCTCTCATAAAGAAATTTAGGCCCCCAATACAGACACTCCGGTGTTACCGGCCAGTTGACCGCAGTTTTACCGGCTCCCGGCACACGCCCGACCTCCTCAGGATTTCCATCTGCGCCCATGCGGAATGCTCTTCCATTATAAATATTCTGCCCGTACACATCGATCGGCTCAGAAATAAGACGCATATCCTTCTCCGTGATCTTCGGAAGATATTTCTCATATTTTTTCAGCCCTTCCTCCGGATACTTTCCAAGAAGAACCGGATCTGACCACCATGCCACATTCCATGTCCAGTTCGAATCATCTTCCGGCATGGAGAAATATTTCTTTCTGGCAGCTTCAATATCCTCCGGACGGTCAGAAGCCGGATAAATGATGCCACTGGTCGGAGCATAACCTATAGTCAATGGCTGTTTTGCGTGCTGCCTTAACATCTGAACTGCTCTGCCGTGCGCACGCAGCGCATTATGCGCCATTTCAAAGGTATCCCGTACAGGGCACTTCAATCCAGGCGCGTGTACCCCTGTCAGAAAACCAAGACCTACAAAACACTGGGGTTCATTTAATGTAAAGAAATGGGTTACTCTGTCACTGAAGCGCTCTGCCACCAGTCCGGCGTACTCTCCGAACCACTCCGCAATATCTCTGTTCATCCAGCCGCCCTTTTTGTACAGCTCATATGGCAGTTCCCAGTGATACAACGTAATATAAGGTTCAATATTATTCTCTATCAGAGCATCGATCAGATCGCTGTAAAACCGTATTCCTTCCTCGTTTACTCTCCCTGTCCCCTCGGGCAGAACACGTGTCCAGTCAATAGAAAACCGGTATGCCTTCAATCCGATTTCTTTCATAATGCGTACATCCTCGCGAAAACGGTGATAATGATCGCATGCGGTCTCTCCTGTATGCCCGCCATATACCTTTCCGGATTCTTTTGTATACACATCCCAAATATGCATTCCCTTGCCTGCTCCTTTTACACCGCCCTCAATCTGATAAGCGCTGGTAGCTGCACCCCAGACAAAATTGTCAGAAAATCCCATATGTAATTCCTCCTGTGCCCTCTGTTTTTCTATTTCTCTGCCTGATACATTTACTCTGCCAGTGACTCCACTGCCTTTGTCAACACCTTTCGCTTCTCTGCGGCATCTGCATCACTGGTTCCTTTTACACCGATATAAAATTTGATTTTGGGTTCTGTTCCTGACGGACGGATACAGCACCATGCTTCATTCTCCAATTCAAAGTAAAGCACATTCGATTTCGGAAGTCCTGTGACTGTCTGTACTCCTGTCACACAATCCTTTACAATATCTTCTCTGTAGTCCCGAAACCTCATCACCTTCAATCCGCCGACCTTTTCCGGTATATTTTCCCGAATTTGTTCCATCATGGACTGGATCTTCTTTGCACCTTCCTGCCCTTTCAGCGTCACTGTACAAAGCCCTTCCTGGTAATATCCATATTTTTGAAAAAGATTCTCCATCTGATCACAAAGCGTAATCCCCTGATGTCTGCAGTACGCCGCCACTTCACAAAGCGCCATCACTGCTGCAACTGCATCCTTATCTCTTGCGTGTGTTCCTACAAGACATCCATAGCTTTCCTCATAACCAAACACATATTCATAATCTTGCTTCTGCTCAAAAAAAGCTTGATCTGCTCCCCAATGTATTTGAATCCCGTAAGCGTCTCAATGAGTGTCATGCCATAGTCCTTTGCAATCTCTTTTGACATCTTGCCTGAAACAATCGTTGTTACTACAGCACCATTTTCGGGCAAAGTTCCCTGTTCTTTCCGCTGTGACAATATATATTCCAGAATCAGCATACCCGACATATTTCCGGTAAAACTCTGATATTCTCCTGTCTTTGTATTTTTTGCATACACTCCGAGCCGGTCTGCATCCGGATCTGTTGCCAGTACAATATCTGCATCCTTTTCTTTGGCAAGCTTTAATGCCAGACAAAACGCATTTTTATCTTCGGGATTTGGATAAGACACCGTCGGAAAATCCCCGTCCGGAAGCTCCTGCTCTTTTACTACGTATACATTTTCAAAACCAAGCTCTTTTAGAATCCTGCGTACCGGTATATTTCCGGTTCCGTGAAGTGGCGTATAAACAATCTTCAGGTTCTGCGCTTCTTCTCTGATAATCTCCGGATGGATGACAAGAGACTTCAACGCTTTCATATACTGATCATCTATCTCATCTCCGATTACCTGATACAAACCTGCCGCCTCTGCTTCTTTTCTACTCATCGTCTTTGCACCTGCATAATCTGTTACCGCATTGACTTCTTCGATGATCTGCACATCTTTTGGATACGTAATCTGAGCTCCGTCCTCCCAGTACACCTTGTATCCATTATATTCCGGTGGATTGTGACTTGCAGTGATCACGATCCCTGCCGTACATCCAAGTGTTCTAAGTGCAAACGAGAGCATCGGTGTCGGACGAAGTGATGAAAAAAACATAAGCTTTAATTCCATTTGCCGCAAGGCAGAGCGCTGCTTCCTGTGCGAACTCCAAAGACATGTTTCTGGAATCAAATGCGACCGCCACACCTTTTTTTTCAGCATTCTCTTTGAGGATAAAATTTGCAAGCCCCTGTGTTGCCTTTCTTACCGTGTAGATATTCATCCGGTTTGTGCCGGCACCAATGATTCCGCGCAGACCTCCCGTACCGAATTCGAGTTCCTTGTAGAACCTTTCTTCAATTTCTTTTTCGTCATCTGCAATCCTTCTCAGTTCATTCTTTGTATTCTCATCAAAATACGGATTTTCCAGCCAATCCTCATATTCGTTTTTTGCATCCATCTTTCATTTCCTCCATTTTCCCTGTCAGCAGTTTTCTATGCGATAATCAAAGCCATCAGATACAACGGCTCTGCATTCTCAAACTCATCTGGAAGTACTCTGATCTCTACCGTATGTTTTCCATACTCGCCATGATGAAGCACCGGCTCCAGATACAGGCAGTCTCCCCAATCCTCATCAAAGTTTCCATCCAGCAACACCGGATGTTTTGTATCCCCATCCAGAATCAGCTCTGCCTTTCTCGCCGGGTGTCGGATTGTCTTTCGATACTGAACTGCAATACAAGATGCCTCTGTCTCAAATAACAGACGATCTCCCTCTTTGCTGCCGATCCAGCCGTTCTTGAAATGATCCAGATGCCCTTCTTTCTCGTTAGTATCTGCCCGAAATCCATCCAGCCTTGGACAGATTTCCCTGATCGTAAGTCTCTGTGCCCTTTCATATGCATTATCCGTCATCGCAGACGGCAAAGATGTCTGTTCCTCATCTTCCCACATTGATTTTCTTACGTTTTCCAGATATGCTGTAATCTCCGATGCCACAAGAGCATGTCCTTTGTCATTCGGATGAAGTCCGTCAGGTGATATTTCTTCCCGTATAAATTCTCCGGCTTTTATTCGTTTCCACACCGTATCTTTTATACTCACATAGGGCAGACGATACCATTCTCCGATCTGATTGTGATACTCCTGTGCATTCTTTCCCGTATCATAAAAAACCATTATTTAAAAGCAAAACTGCCGGAACCGAACTCCATGTCAGCATTCTTCGAACGAGCCCTTCATACGTTTCCTGAAAGAATTTTTCCGGCTCATCATTCACAGAAAAATCTACCACTACAAAATCCGGCTGATACATCAACATATCTGTTACCACGCGGGATACCCCATAATGAGAAGTTGTACCTCCAATCCCCCCATTTACATAATGCAGTTTTGCTTTTGGAAATGTCTTCTCCCACCATTGAAATACCCGATATGCATAACAATATTCATGCTTTGTAGCAAGGCTGTCCTGCGTAATCGAACCACCAAAAAATCCCAGAGTAACATCCTCTCCGGCTTCCGCCCGTCTCATACATGCTTTCAATCTTGTAAGATCTGATTTATACATATTTTTTCCGCCTTTCTCAGATACAGAAATCTTCATATCCGTACTTCTTTCATTACCACTCAATATCCAGATTTTCAATATATGCAGATAATTCTTCTGCCATCTCCTCTGCTTCAGGAATCCTCAAATGTCCCGGAGTTCCCTTGCCATTGCGCCGAAACATAAAATGGCGGATTTTTTCATCCTGTATCTTTCTGCAGACTTCCTCCACAGACCGATCCCATGCGGGATCATGCTCCAACAGTGTTGTGATACATATGATCCATGCATTTGGATATTTTTCTCTGATCCTGCCAAGTAGCTTTTCGTAATTGCTTCTCCAATGCAGTGCTTTTTCACCGTCATAATCTTCTTTCATATAGTCATCCGGATGATTGTCATTCTGACCAATCGCAATGATCACAACCTGGGGTGTATACTCTTCAAAACTCCAGTCTGTCTGTTTTCCAAATACCGGATTGTAGTGTATTTTGTCCCATGCACTTTCCATACCTACATAATCTGGTGCGTGAAACCAACCCGTACCGTCCAAAAGTGCAATGCCTCCCTGTGCAATATCATGAATCTCGGCATCCAGCCTGCGCGCAGTCATCCACGCATAGGAATACCAGCTGTTAGAATACTGCCCGTTATGCTCCGGATCCGGTTTCCCTGTATATTCCACAGCTTCAGACACTTCACCTGCCGAAACAGAATCCCCATACACTTCTATCCTTCTATTCGACTTTTGTGGAGATTCCAGAACTTCACCGTTATCTTCAATTTCAAATCCCAAAAAGGTTATCTCATGACAGGAATCCTGACGCTTAAACAGCAATAGCTCATGCACTCCATCTTTTACAGTACTGACCGGTATCTCCAGAACCCCTTCCCCATCATCCGGAAGCAGAAGCTTTGTCTGCTTCCCGTCCAGAATACACCCGAGATAATTTTCCCAATATGCTTTTTTATTCTTCACATAGATCTTGAGCATCTCTCCCGTAAAACGCATTCTCACAAAAGTACATGGAAATACAAATACAGGCGCCTTTCTGTCTGTCCAGTCAATCCTTCCACTGTATTGAAGCTTTTCATGATCCGGTAATATTCTCATCTCTCTTCTCCTTCTGATTCCTCTTTCTATTTTGTAATACATGTTAAACCAGATAGCGGCGGTCTTTTTCAAGACCGCCGTAATATGTTGTATTCTATTTCAGCAGTTCCAGATTGTTTCGGATCAATTCACATCTCTGCGCCACGCAATCCGGTGAACGCAGCGGATCTTCCGGTGTATGAAACAGATAATCTTCCAACTTATCTATCGTAGTTGTTGCCACATGCATTCTCGTATCACAAGAAGCATAATAGATATATACATCTCCGTTCTCTCTTGCAATTGCCCCGTTTGTGAAAACTACATTGGAGACATCCCCCACTCTTTCATTTCCAAGCGGCACAAGAAATACCCCTGACGGACGTGCGATCACTTTTGCCGGATCATGGAGATCCGTACCAAATACATACAGCACATATCTCAAACCTGCCGCTGTATTGCGTACACCATGTGCAATATGAATCCAGCACTTCTTCCCTCTGATCGGAACTGCACCGGCACCATTTTTTGATTCTGTCAGTGTATGATAGATTCTGTGGCTTATGATCTTTTCCTCATCAATTACTGCATGTTCGATATCATCGCACAGACCGAAGCCGATTCCTCCACCACTTCCAGTCTCAATAAAACCGTCCATCGGTCTTGTATAAAATGCATACTTTCCATCCACAAATTCCGGATGAAGCACCACGTTTCTCTGCTGCGGAGAGTGCAGCGTAGTCAGGTTGTCCAATCTCTCCCATGTTTTCAGATCTTTTGTACGGACAATTCCTGCTGCCGCAACCGCAGCCGACAGATCCGGATTCTCCTGATCCTTGCTCTCAGAGCAGAATACTCCATAGATCCATCCGTCCTCATGTTTTGTCAGACGCATATCATATACATTTGTCTCTTCCGGACAGGTATCCGGAAGTACGACCGGATAATCCCAAAAATGAAATCCATCAATCCCATTCTCGCTCTCCGCTACTGCAAAAAATTGATTTTCTGTCATTTCCTTCCACTCGGACCACAAGATAATACTTTCCATCTAACTCAATAGCCCCGGAATTCATCACCGCATTAATACCGAGACGTTCCATAAAATAAGGATTCGTCTCCTCATTCAGATCATATCTCCAGTGTACCGGTGCAAACTCTCTTGTAAGTACCGGATACTCGTAACGATCATAAATTCCGTTATAGAAATCTGCTTTTTGATTTCTTCTGCTGATCAGCTTTTCTACTTTTTTTCTGCTCTATATAATACTGTTTATGCATGCTTCTGCATCCTCCTGATCACTTCTATACACATTCTTCCATTGTGATACGGACATTTCCATGGCTCCACAATCGGCTTTTCATGGGGTTTTCTATTTTTGTCAAGCGCCCAGTACCACTCAGATCCTGCTCTGTTGTCCACAAGATATGTACTGATATAATTCCAGATATCTTTTGCAGCATCCAGATATTCCATATGATCCGGGCACTTCTGCCAGCCATTGATAAATCCGACTACCGCTTCTGCTTGTACCCACCAGACCCGAGTCGTATCTACAATACCATTCTCCGCCTCATTTACCAGAGAATGATCGATATATGCTCTATCGTAAATGTTCTTTGTGATTGACTCTGTAATCACACTGAGCTTTCTGGTATACTCCGGATCTCCCAATACTTCCAGACCACGATCTACAAGCCAGGCGGTCTCAATGTCATGACCATAGGAATACAGATCGATCAGGGTATGCCATGTCCTGTCAAAAAATACTTCCTGACGCCCCTCTTTCGAGTTATATACTTTATCCGCAATGATATCAAGCATAAAACGGATACTATCTCCCACCTCATCCAACTTCGTCACACGATACAACTCCGTATAAGCTTCAAAAACATGGAGCAGTGTGTTCATTGTTTTCTCCGCAATGACACCATTCTCAGAAAGCTTTTCATTGTCCTCCGGCACAAAGCTGATATTGAACGCTTCCAGATATCCATATTCATCTTTACATTTTTCTTCTATAATATCTCGAAGTGCCAGCGCCAGTTTCAGGGCCTCCTCATCTTTTGATGCATCGTAATAGGAAGCAAGAGCATAGATAGCGAACGCCTGATTATATGTATGCTTTGTTGTGTCTTCCGGTTTTCCGTCATATGTCAGAGACCAGTAGATTCCTCCGTTAATCCTGTCAACGCAGTGTTCTTTCAAGAAGCAATATGCATGTCTGGCATGCTGCATCAACTCCTCATCTCCAGTCAGCATATAACAGTTGGAGAAAAACCAGAGAATCCTGCTGTTCAGGATACACCCTTTGACCGCTTCCTTATCTGTCACAAGATCGAACCCTTTATATCCGTAATATCCGCCAAATTCCTCATCCTTCAAGCCTTCCCAGAACGGAATGATCTTATGAATAAGATGATCTTTTACTTCCTGTACAAACATCATACTCCTCCTTACCGGATTCCGCTCTCAGTATCTGTTTCAGAAACAACACTATGTTCTTTAATATAGGAAACAACATCCTCCACAGTCGTAAATGCAAGTCCTACATAAGTATCTGCACATCCATAGTATATTGCGATTTTTCCGCTCTGCGCATCATGGATCGTTGCACATGGGAATGCAACATTCGGTACAAATCCACGCTCTTCATACCACTCTTCCGGTGTCAAAAGGAATGTACTGCAGCGATATTTCACCACTGACGGATTATCAATATCAAGAATTGCTCCACCAATACTGTACACATATCCATTACATGTACCTGTTACACCGTGATAAAATAACAGCCATCCTTCGGTTGTCTCAATTGGAGCTGCACCTCCGCCAATCTTGACATTCTCCCACCAGTTACCGCTGTTGTTTCCCATCATATGGCGATGCCGGCCCCAATAAACCATATCAGGGCTCTCAGACAAGAAGATGTCTCCAAACGGAGTATGACCGCTGTCACTCGGACGCGACATCATCATGTATTTTCCATTAATCTTTCTCGGGAAAAGAACGGCATTACGGTTAAACGGGATAAACGGATTTTCAATTCTTGTAAATGTCTCAAAATCCTGTGTTTTAGCAATTCCGATAGAAGCGCCATAAAAATCCTGACACCACATAATGTAATACGTATCTTCTACCTTAACCAGTCTTGGATCATATGCATATCTCGGCATAAAATCATTTCCATTCTCGTCTTTAAACGGAATCTTATCCTCCTCAAATTCCCAGTGAATCGCATCCTTGCTTCTTCCAAGATAAATATATGGAATCCCGTTCGTCTGCTCCCCTCTGAACACTCCGATAAATGAATCTTTGTAAGGCATAACTGCACTATTAAAGATTCTCGCAACTCCTTTTGCCGGATTGCGTCCGATGATCGGGTTCTCATTGTATCTCCATACCGGAAGATTCCCACTTCCCTCCGGTCTGTCCTGCCATGGCATATTCGGCACATTTGCTCCTATGATCTTTATATTACTCATATCTCTTATTCCTCCATAATTTCTGTTTTTAGCCCTTAACGGCTCCCTGTGTCAGCCCACTGTAAATCTGTTTCTGACATAAAATAAAGATGATCAGTGCCGGAATCATGGTGATGAGTACACCGGCACAAATATAGTTATATTGATTTCCAATCGGTCCTGTAAATTTATACAAAGATGTTGCCACTGTAACCAGTGAATTCTGATCCTGCAGATAGAGGTTCGCCATATAGTATTCGTTATATGTTCCCACGCCTTTTAAGATCATGACTGTTATGATCGCAGGCTTTAAGAGCGGCAACAGGATACGGAAAAACACTCCAAAATAGGTACATCCGTCCATGATCGCTGATTCATCCAGTGAAGTTGGTATATTCTCAAAAAACTGAATGAAAATATAAATGGAGATAACATCCGTTCCACACATGAGGATAATATACCCCGGGAGACTGTTGATCCACCCAAGCGTATACATAATCTGATATACCGGCACCTGCATCGCAATTCCCGGAAGGAGCGCTGCAAACAAAAACAGATTACGGATCAGTCCATTTCCCTTAAATTTAAATCTGCTCAGCACATATGCAAGCATGGAACCTGTCATAATTGAACCAAAAAGGACAAATACCAGGATAATAAATGAGTTTCTAAATGCTGTTGCCATATTGGCCTGCTTCCATGCCTGAATAAAATTCTCAAAATACGTCCAGCTTTGCGGAAGCTGCATCACATTGGTTGAAGCATACTCTTCCGGTGTTTTAAATGCTGTGATCACACAGGATACAAGCGGAAGCACTGCTATGAAAATTGCCAGAAGCAGTGTCGCATATTTAAAAATCGTCCAGATTACTTTTTTAAGCTTTGCCACTGACATTTCTGCTCACCTCCCTGTTTAAATTTACTGACAGCTCTTTCTGTTCTTTCTTCGCCAGTTTTTTCTTTTCTTACCGTACGGATGGCTTCCTGCTCACCCTCTCCGAAGAAATATTTAAATGCAGCTTTTTGTATGAATGTCACAAGCAGGATGATAATAAGAAGTACAACCGCCATTGCCGATGCCAATCCTACCTTCTGGCTTGCATGTGCCAGCTTATCCATAATTACAAAATAAGTTCCTGTTCCAAATTCACCTTTTGTGATAACATACGGCGGTTCAAAAGCACTCAGCGATCCCGTGATCGATAAGATCATGTTTAATACAATAATCGTCTTGATACTTGGAAAAATCACATAACGGAATTTTTGCCATCCACTTGCACCATCAATCGCTGCTGCTTCATAAAGAGAAGAATCCACAGACATGATCGCTCCGATAAAAAGAACCATGTTCTGCCCCATATAACGCCATACAGATGTTGCAGCCAGGGAAATATTGTTAATGTTTGTATCCTTCAGCCAATACGGCAGATTATCCAGCTCAAATCCACACCACTGCAATACCGTATCTAAAACAAAACCTCTTGTATAAAAGAATTTAAAGATAAATCCTACTGCAATTCCGCATACAAGATATGGGAAAAACAAAAAAAGCCTTTAAAAACTCCCGCACCTTTTATTTTAAAACTGAGTATTGATGCAAAATACAGCGCAAGCGCCAGCTGCACAAAAGAAGCTCCCATATAATATAAACTGAGTTTTAATGCATTGAAGCAGTCTTCTCTCGAAAATACTTCCACATAATTCTCCAGCCCTACAAATGTTCTTTCTCCGATATATTTCATATCATAAAAACTGAATTGTACCATCTCCGCAAACGGCAGATATGTAAATGTAAAAAGCAATGCAAGTGGCGCAAACATAAACACTATCATGCAAAGCCTGCGGTTCACTTTTCCGCTCTGTATCCACTTTACAAATCCCTTTTTCTGCTTCATAAATCTTCTCCTTTTCAAACAGAGGCAGCAGAAACCTTTTCATTCCCGCCGCCCCTGATCCATCCGTCATCTCCACTGACACAGACTATTTCGTATAATCATACTCCTGTGGCGTAACACCGTTGCTCTCCTGTGCCGCTGTCCACTTCTCATTCCACTCTGCAGACATTTCTTCCATTGTTTTGCTTCCATCGATCGCTGCCTGAAGAACTTCTTTCGGTATATATCCTGACACATTGATACCAAGCTCAGACTCATTATTAATATCTGACATAAGATTTTCCTCTCCGTCAGGCGCCGGAGTGTTGATCACCAGGTCAATATCTTCAAACGAAGAAAGTGTTTCCGGATACGGCATTCCTTTTACAATCGAAATTCCACCCTCTGATTCCGCAAAACCGGATTTTTCTGTCAGCCATTTGATGTAGCACATTGCCGCGATCTGTTCATCCTCTGAACTGTTGCAGTTAATTCCATAACAGTAATCAGGGCCAGCTGCTGCATATTGTTTTCCATTCACAGAAATAGGAAATGGCATATATGCGATATCATCTGCATTATCTCCGGCTCCCTGAATCTGAGAAATTGCCCATGAACCAAGTACCATACATCCGATCTTTCCCTGATTCATCATTCCCTTGCTGCCTTCCCAGTCTGTTGTTGTCGGATCATCTTCTGTAAGCTTCTGCTTCACAGCTTCATACAAAGTATTATAAACTGCATATGGACCAGTTCCGTCTCCATGATCTGCAAACGGATCTTTTCCTTTGGTTCTTCCTTCATTTGCAAAATCCGGATCTCCTGTTGCATTTCCGTCAATATATGCATCCCATGCATTCATCGTCCAATCAGCTGCAAAGTTGGTATAAAGAGGAATCGCATCTGTGTTGTCTTTAATCTTCTGCAAGTCCTCTAAAAATTCATCCGGTGTCTTCGGCAATTCTGTAATTCCCGCTTCTTCAAAGACGGCTTTGTTGTAAACCATTCCCTGTACGTTCGCCATGGAAGGGATACCGTATACATCATCTTCATATTTCAGATTATCTACAAAATCATAACTTTCACTTAATGTTTTATAGCTTCCGAAGCTTGTAAAATAATTTTCCAGTTCATCTTTATCAACTGTAGTCGGAACCATACAAATATCACCCCAGTCGCCTGTAGAGAGCCTTGTGGTGACTCCATTTGCATAATCTGTTACCCCTTCATATTCAATATTTACATTCGGATACATTTTCTGGAATTCTTTAATATACTCCTGGAATTTTGTATCGATTACATCCGTCTTATGTGTAAGGAATTTCAAATCAGCTTTGATATCCGTGTAGTCTTTCCCCACTTCGATCTGGTCAAAGGTGACATCAATCTTCGTTTTTTCTTTTCCGCCCGAATTCCCGGAATTCCCACACGCTGTCAATGACATGATCATCATGGCTGCCATCGTAACTGCCAATACTCTTTTTGCTTTCATTTTTATTTCCTCCTCTATTTTTAACTTGGTTTAATCCTATCATTAATCTATTTTAATTTCAAGTTTTTGTTTGTTTTAATTTCTATTTCTACTCTTTTCACATTTTTGACACCTTATTTTTGTATATTTTAACATATCAAAAATAGAAAACCCTTTATTTTCCATTCATTAAAGCTTGTTTAAGAGATTAATTAAACTTAAACCAATACGTTGTTTTAATTAAAAAAAGGACTTTTTTACTGAAATTTTAATTTCTTCAGCAAAAATGTCTCTTTCCTTTACCACCTTAGTTCTTTGACACTGTCACGTTCCACAATCACACTGTCCACATATCGGGTCCCCCATGTGTTTTTCATCTCCTCTGATCTTTCCCATGAGAAGTTTTACCGCAATAGCCCCCATCCGCTTTATATCTACATTATACGTAGTCAGACGGTCTGCAAAACTATGCCCGAACAAATAGTTGTCATAGCCGACAATAGAAATATCTTCCGGTATTCGGAATCCTTTTTCAGTGAGAGCATCATACAGATATCCCGCTGACAAATCACTGTTGCACACAAATGCCGTCGGCATATTATCCGGAAGTTCCACCCGCATATCGCCGACAATCAGATCTCGATCCTCCAGAACCCATTCTTTTCGAAACGGTATTCCCGCTTCTTCCAGACCTTTCCGATATCCATAATAACGATCCATAATATTTTCATTGGCATACACCGATCCCACAAACGCGATATCCCGATGTCCCTTTTCCAAAAGATAGTGTGTCATCTTATACATTCCAATATAATTTCCCGACATTACTGCGTCACACTTAAGCCCTTTTATCTGAAAATCCAGAAGTACAATCGGAATTTCAGATTTTTTTAACCAGATTTTCCACATATGACTTGAAATGCCATCCAATAACGATCAATCCATCGATCATCTTTTCCCGCATCAGTTTCGGCAGCTCATCCCGCCTCTGCATATCTGTATCCAGAATCTCCAGCATCGTCTGGCTCCGGCTTTTGGACGCAGCATACACAACCTGCTGATACATGGCCCAGTAAAAAGAGGTTCCCATTTCCATATACATTTCGGAAGCGATCACTCCGATGCGATAGCCCCCTTCGTTTTTTTCTCATATCTGGAAAAATCATATCCCATATTCCTTGCTATTTCCTCGATCTTTTCACGGACATCATTGCTTACCCCCCGCTTTCCGGAAAGCGCATTGGATACTGTCACCGTACTTACACCTGCCGCCTGTGCGATATCTTTTAACTTCACTTCTGCCATATCAACAGTCCCCCCTGAATCTCACTGTATTTCCGGGCACGATCCTGCCTTCCACGATTCTTACACCTTCCGGCCTGCTTTTTCCCTCAATTCTTTTCAAAAGCGTGCTGACGCTGATCCTTGCAATTACTTTCTCATCATTTTCATACGTACACAATTTTACTCCATCCTGAACCTGCGGATAATAATTATCAAAACTTACAACAGAAACATCTTCCGGAACACGTACCCCCCGCTCTTTCAGTCTTTCAAGCAGCAGCACTGCCGTTTTATCGCAATTGCAGACAAATCCCTGTGGCAGTTTTTCCGGCAATTCAATCTCCAGCCGGTAATTCCCTTTTCCACATTCCCTGTCCGCAACGAACCGAAACTGCTCTTCTTCCATGCCTGCCCTTTGCATTGCTTTGCAATACCCAAAATATCGGTCTGTAATATTCTTGGTCGCATTCGGACTGCCCACAAAAATCAAATCTCGATATCCTTCCTTTAAGAGCAGTCTGGTCATCTGCTCCATACCGCCAAATCCATCCGTTATAATGTAATCCATATCATCGTAAACATCGTAATAATCCACACACACAATTGGAATGCGGCTCACTTTGCGCAGCATTTTCATATATTCCTGATACAATTCTCCAATCACAATCAGCCCATCCATGGACTGTTCTAAAAAACACCATCGCATCTGCACTCAAGTTTTCTTTTTCACAGGTAACCACCTCCAGAACAGTCACATGCCCCCTTTTGGCAGTCTCCTGTGCAACTCTGCGATATATCTCCATATAAAAAGACGGAAATTCCTTCACATAGCGCTCTGCAACCAGAACCCCTATAATATGAGACCTCGCCTTTTCTTTCTCTTCATAAACCGGTGTTTTATATCCCATTCTCTGCGCAGCCTCTTTGATTCTGTTTCGCAGCCCTTCACTGACACCCTTCTTTCCTTTCAGTGCATTCGAGACGGTTACGATACTAACTCCCAGGCTGTCCGCAATATCTTCCAGCTTTACTTCGTTTTTCTGACCCATAGCTCCCCTTTCAATCAACATTCTCTTCAACAAGGAATATCCTGCTCTTAAAATCTCCAAATTCCTGCGCTACTTTAAGCCCCGCCTGCATCAACACGGAGCCGCTGTATTCTTTTCCATCTATTCTGTAACGACCTCTGTGCCTTGAGACCTTTTAATTTTACGAATCTGCTCTTTCCATTCGCCGCAGCCATTCCCTGCACATAAAATACAAGCGCTTTCTTTTTCGTTTTTTCCACAATCATCCAACTGTCATAACGTCCGTTTTCCGCAATCGATGCAAGTCGATAATAATCTCCTTCGCGAATCAGCTCATTGTATTTATGATAATCTGCGGTCTGTTTTTTTACAAGTTCTTTTTCCTCTGCCGACAGTTTGGTAATATCCAACTCATATCCAAACGTTCCCAGAAGCGCAACATTTCCTCTTGTTTCAAACGGCGTTATCCTTCCAACTGTATGATTTGGACAAACACTGACATGAGCTCCTATTGTTGAAACAGGATATACCATCGCTGTTCCCTCCTGAATTGCCAGCCTTTCCACTGCATCTGTATCATCAGAACACCATATCTGCGGGCTGTAGTACAGCATTCCCGCATCAAATCTCGCACCGCCGCCTGAACAATTTTCCAAAAGCAATTCTGGAAAATCTTGCAAAAGCCGCTCCTGCATTTTATAGACTCCCAACACATAGCGATGGTACAGTTCCCCCTGCCTGTCTGCCGGAAGTCCACAACTCCCCATCGTTGTCAACTGACGGTTCATATCCCATTTTACATAAGCGATATCAGCGCTTTTTAATACGTCAGCAATCTTTTCATAGACTTCATCCACCACCTCATCTCTGGACAAATCCAATACATACTGAGCGCGGCTCTGTGTAATCTCTCTGCCCGGAATCTGAATCGCCCAGTCCGGATGTTCTTTATATAAATCTGAATCAGGAGAAATCATTTCCGGCTCCACCCAGATTCCAAACTTCATCCCTGTTTTCTTTACATCCTCTGCCAGCTTATGAAGACCTCCGTTTATTTTTTCTTCATTCACTACCCAGTCTCCAAGAGAGCTGTCATCACTGTTTCTTTTTCCGAACCACCCATCATCCATCACCAGCATCTCAATTCCGAGTTTGGACGCTTCACGTGCAATGTCCAGAAGTTTCTTATCATCAAATTCAAAATACGTTGCTTCCCAGTTGTTGATCAGGATTGGGCGTTCCCGGTGCAAGTACGGACTGCGAATCAGGTGATTCCGATACAGATCATGGTATGTCCTCGTCATCTTTCCAAGACCTTTCCCAGAATAGACAAGAATCACTTCCGGAGCCGTAAAACACTCCTCCGGTTCCAATTTCCACGTAAATCCTTCCGGATGAATCCCCATCATCATACGCACAGAATCAAATTGACTTTTTTCCGCCTGTGCGATAAAATTTCCGGAATACACAAAATTCATTGCATAAACTTCTCCCACATCCTGATTCGTTTCTGGAGTTACCAGAGCCATGAACGGACTTTCCTGATGACTTGACTCCCCTTTAAAGGATGCAATATTCTGTCTTCCATATCCTAAAGGTGTTCTCTGAATATGCCGCTCTCTTGCCCACGAACCGAACAACCCCATTACTTCAAAATTTCTGTCATCCATATCCAGACTGGCACTAAGTACTTTTTCCAGATAAAATGCCTCTTTTCCCTCATTGCAGATTGTCGCAGATCTTGCTATGGCATCCTGATTCCGAAAGACAGAATACCGAAGCACCACCTTCATTCCCAGAACAGGATCCCTTGTCAAAAGACTCAGTGTGATACAATCCTCCTCATTTCCCCATGTTGCAGGAAGTCCCGGAAGTTTTGGCTTTCCTTTCTTGATCTCATATCCTTCATAAATCAATTCGCTTGCTCTGTAACCGGACATACTTCTGACACAGATCGCACTTTCTCTGTAATCTCCCATTCCACTTTCCGGATACTCCATCGGAGCAAAATCCAGATAAGAATTCTTTTCTCTTCGATTCACCCCCGGAGTAAACGGAGCCTCATCCTCTCGAAGCAAATATCGGATATCCGTATCTTCCAGTTTTTTTGCCATAATATAAATGGTTCACATACTTATCTTCAGTCACCGCAATTGCATATGTAGTATTTTGTGTATGAAGCAAAAATACCTTATTTTTTTCATCAAACACAACTCTCATTCACATCACCTTCTCTTTTTTTCAACTTGATTTTAACCTTATTTAATTATAATTTTAATCTTTTTTATCACTTTTGTCAACTCTGTAATTTTTTAAGATGATAAAACTCCCCTTTTTTGTTCCATCAACTCTTCGTAATTTCCATACTCTAACACTCCACCATTTCCAATCACTGCAATCTTATCTGCATTTTTTATCGTAGACAATCGATGTGCGACAATTAACGTGGTTCGATCTCTCACCAATCTCTGGATGGAATCCTGAATCTTCTTTTCTGAAACACTGTCCAGAGCAGAAGTCGCTTCATCCAGAATCAAAATTTTCGGATTTCGCACAAATGCCCGGGCAATTGAAATTCTCTGTTTCTGACCTCCTGATAAATTATCCCCATGCTCTGTTATCATCGTATCCAATCCATCCGGCATTTTCTTGATCACATCCTCCAAATTTGCTGCCCGGACGATCTCCCAGAGTTTTTCATCCGGAATCCCTTCTGTTCCATATGTTATGTTGTCTCGAATCGTTCCCGAAAATAAAATGGACTGCTGAGGCACAACCGCGATGTGTTCTCTATAGCTCTGCAGATTCACTTCCATTAGATTTTTTCCATCAATCCGTACCTGACCACTGTCTGCTTTCAGAAAACCAATTGCCAGATTCAAAATCGTCGTCTTTCCTGATCCAGAACCTCCTACAAATGCAACTGTTTCTCCTTTTCGTATCTTCAAGTTTAAATCATTTAGTATTTTCTTTTCTTCCCCTCTGTAAGAAAACGAAACTTCATCAAATTCAATTTCTCCTTCTACTTCTTTTACCTTCTCTTTTTTCCAGTTATCTTCAATATCATTTGCACACAGCACTTCTCCTATCGACTCAACTGATTCCAACCCTTTGGAAATAATCGGAAGCAATGCCATCACATTTGCAATCTGTGCAACAATAGATGAAAAATAGGTCTGATACAGCATAATATCTCCGATTTGAATCAACTCTTTCCACGCCATGTAAGCAGTAAACACCAGACAGAACACCTGAAAAATCTGAAATGCCACCCAGCTGATCGATGAAAAATAGGTCTGGACCATGTCCAGCTTTAACCCTTTTTGAGCAATTCTTTTCAACTGCCGTTCCATTTTTTCTGTTTCTTTATCTTCCATTGCATGCGCTTTTGTAACAGGGATCATTTCCACCATCTCCATCACTTTCGCAGATGTTTCTTCCATTTCCTCTCTAAATTCCCTGTTGTGACTTTTTATTTTTCCCTTAAATCCTACAATGATTAAAACCGCCACCGGAATCGTACATACAAAAAACAGAAATACAATCTTGCTTTTATAAATAACCACCCCAAATGACACTACAATATTCAAAATAATCGTAATCAAAGAGATAAAAATCTGAGACGCCAGTGTCTGAACCTGTTCCACATCCCTCATAATTTTGGACTGAAGCCTTCCGGACTGCATTTCTTTATGATACGTGATCGAAAGCTGCTGCAGCTTTACAATCAAAGCCTCTCTTAACTCCTTTTCCACACCTCTTACACTTTTCGCATAGAGCCAGGTATGAATATAATTTGTTGCTACATTCTGGACAAGAAATACGAGCATTAAAATCGTATTCACAGTCAAAATCCGCACAATATCCCCCTCTTTATCTGTCACTGCATTGATAATATTTGCTGTGACGATTGGCAGCACCCACGTAGGAGAATGCTTGATTACAAAAAAGAAAACTGATCCAAACAGCGCCAGATACCGCCCGCGAAACAAAAGCAACAATGTCTTTAAACTGTGACCTTTGTTTTCTCGAAACATTTGTGTTATATTACTTTTTTTCATTTTCTCTTCCCATTGCTTTTCCCCGTCTATTTCTTATAATACTTCTTTATAATCTCCTGTACCGGCTTCTGGCAGATTTGATAACTGTCATCCTTATATGCCTGTTTTGCTGATGGTACTGCAGGCGCCCATTCCCACAACCCATACCCTTGCATCCACTCTCTTTTTCTGCATGACTCAAACATAGTTGTATACCACTCCACCTGTTCCTCTAACCGTAACTTTCCTTCAATCCCCCAGTTATTCGGAACGTGTTTTGATCCTGTTCTGGACATACATCCTGCTTCTGCAAAGAAAAACGGTTTATGATAAGCTTTTACTACAGCCTCGATCCGATCCAGTTCCTGCTCCCAGTCCTGAATCGGATAATAGCCGCTGGATGAAATCACATCTACACAATCCCACCATTTAACCCGGTCTTCCTGATACTTATCCGTATTGTATGATACTGTCCCATCGTAACACTCTCTGATTGCAGCAATCACTTCCCGCCACTCCTTCTCTCGATGTTCTGACATCACCATTTCACACCCTGCGATTAACATATCGCATTCTTCTTTTTGTGCAATCTCCGCATAATGCGTCTGAAATTTCGTGTAGGACGAAAACCAGTTTCCCCATTTTGGCTCACACGGTACATCATGTTCAAAAAAGCTGATATATGCTCTCCATTCTCCGTTTTTACAATTCACGGTAGGCTTTAATCCGACTCTGACTCCTTTTTTCTTTGCATAACAGATCATATCTGCCAGTTCCTCATCCGAAAAAGTAGCATTGGAACTATAACAAATCTCTTCTGAATGTGCTGTATCCTGCAGCCCTCCCGGTGCCAGTATCACAAAATCTGCTCCCGTATTCTCTATCATATAATCAAAGCTTTCTCTTGCCTGCTCTGTATTCAATGTATTTTTCCTGTAAAACGGAGCAAATGTAATTCCTTTTATAAACTTCATATGCGCAATCCCCTTCCTTTAAATTCCCCGAAAGTATAGCATATTCCCTTTATGCATGATATAATGATTCTCGCCAAAAAATTGTATAAATCTATGATTACCCAACATTTGCATCTTACTGGTTTTTTTACAAAGGAGGAGGACATGAACCCCATTTTCGAATACTCTGATACGTTAAACAATCCTTATGAAGCTTTCTTTTTGACGCTCCAAAAAACAACTTCCCGGTTTCTCCGCACTGGCATTATTTTATGGAAATTCTGTATATTTTGAAAGGAACTGCCTATATCGAAACCGATACAGACAATTATGTTCTGGAACCCGGAGATCTGATTGTTTTCCACCCGCAGACACCTCATGCCATTTATGCTGCAGGTCCTTTTCCCCTCCAATATCAGGTGCTGAAATTTGATCCCGTACATCTAAATATTCCGGGAAGCAGTCTCCCTTCCATTTCCACGCTGCTTCATATGATTGATACTGACAAGCGCTTTTCCTGTTTTTTTCAAAAATCCGAGCTGGAGCATATTCCCTTACATTCCCTGTTTGATACAATGATCCAAATCGTTACAGAAAAAACTTTGGTTGCGACATTCTCGCACACTCATATTATTGTATCCTTATCACAGAGTTGCTCAAACTTTGGGAAAAACAGGGATTTTCAATTACAAGTAATGCATTGCAGCACTCTCAGAACGAAACATTTTCCGCAGTGGCAGAATATATTTTTCAACACTATCAAGAACCCATTTGTATCGAAACTCTAGCACGGAATTTTCACATGAGTTATTCTCACTTTTCCGCAAAATTTAAAGAATACTACGGACAGACCTGCGGGCATTTTATCAAAATGGTACGAATCCAAAAAGCAGAAGATCTTCTTCGTTTCACTGATTTTGACCTTTCCTACATCAGCCAGGAAACCGGCTTTTGCGACTGCAGTCATTTCATACGGGTATTTCAGGAATTTCATGGAATTACACCCAAAAAAATTTTGCGTAAAAAGTCTACATACCACCTGACATTTCCATACAATATAAAAACT
>ENA-OPYU01000176-OPYU01000176.1-human-gut-metagenome-genome-assembly--contig:-NODE-176-length-25829-cov-6.992452_pt1 | contig 25829 bp, 21 predicted proteins | sample MGYA00242637_ERZ504482 | MGnify/ENA primary metagenome ERZ504482 (study PRJEB26092, sample SAMD00036237) | human gut metagenome | host: Homo sapiens | study: EMG produced TPA metagenomics assembly of... | reverse complement strand
GCTGTTACTAAAAAGATGACAGTACTCATATTTGCCATTTTTTGCCCACGGGGCCTTGAGGGAGAGCGTCAATCAGGCCCCAGGGGAGGCGTTTCGAGACCCAAAGGACACAAAACGGGGGCGCAGTTCATTCTGCGCCCCCGTTTTTGGGCATTGCGGTTGTTTGCCGCCGGTTTTACGCCGCCTCGTCGAACTGCGAGTTGTACAGGTCGGCGTAGAAGCCGCCCTGGGCGAGCAGCTCGTCGTGCGTGCCCTTTTCGACGATGTCGCCGTCGCGGATCACCAGGATCACGTCGGCGTTGCGGATCGTGGACAGGCGGTGCGCGATGACAAAGCTCGTGCGGCCCTGCATTAGCGCATCCATGGCACGCTGAATAAGCTCCTCGGTACGAGTGTCAACGTTGGAGGTCGCCTCGTCCAAAATCAGCGCCGGACGGTCGGCCAAAATGGCACGGGCGATGGTCACGAGCTGGCGCTGACCCTGCGACAGGTTGGTGCCCTCCTCGTTGATCATAAAGTCGTAACCGCCGGCGAGCGTATGGATAAAGTGGTCGCAGCGTGCGGCGCGTGCGGCGGCCTCGACTTCGGCATCGCTCGCATCGGGGCGTCCGTAGCGGATGTTTTCGCGGATGGTGCCGTTAAACAGCCAGGTATCCTGCAGCACCATGGCAAACTCGCCGCGCAGCGCCGCGCGGTCCCAGTCGCGCACGTCGACGCCCTCGACACGCAGCGAACCGTCGTCCACATCGTAGAAGCGCTGCAGCAGCTTGATGAGCGTGGTCTTGCCGGCGCCGGTGGGACCGACGATGGCGATGGTCTGGCCGGGCTGCGCCTCGCAGCTAAAGTCGTGGATGATGGTCTTGTCGGGCGTGTAGCCAAACTTGACGTGGTCGAACTCCACGTGACCGGGGCGCTTCTCGGGAATCTGCGCGTCGGCCTTCTGCTCCTCCTCGGGCGCGGCCAGGAACTCAAAGACGCGCTCGGTGGCAGCGGCCATCGACTGCATCGTGTTGCTCACGTTGCCCAGCTGCTGCACGGGTTGCGTAAAGTTGCGAACGTACTGGATAAAGCTCTGGATGTCGCCGGGCGTGGCATTGCCGGTCAGCGCGAGCTGTGCGCCCACCACGACGACGCCCACGTAGCCCATGTTGCCCACCAGGCTCATAAGCGGCATCATCAGGCCCGACAGGAACTGCGAGCGCCAGCCACTAATAAAGAGGCGGTCGTTTTGACGGTCGAACTCCTCGATCGAGGCCTCGGCGCGGTCGAACACCTGAATGACATTCTGGCCGGCAAAGTCTTCCTCGATAATGCCGTTGACGGCGCCCAGGACCTGCTGCTGCTCGCGGAAGTACGGCTGCGAGAAGTGAATCATCACCATCAAGATAATTGCGGCTGCCGGCAGCGTGAGCACGGTGACGCCGGTGAGCGGCAGGCTGATCGACAGCATCATGACGAGCACGCCGATAATCTGCGTGACGGACGTAATAAGCTGCGTCACGCTCTGGTTGAGCGACTGGCCGAGTGTATCGACGTCGTTGGTGATGCGGCTGAGCACATCGCCCTTGCTGTGACCGTTGAAGTAGCTCATCGGCACGACGGCAATCTTGGCGGCGATTTCCTTGCGCATGCGGTAGCAGATCTTTTGCGTGACGCCGGTCATGAGCCAGCCCTGGACCAGGCTGCAGACAGAGCTCGCCAGATACAGGCAGAGCAAAAAGCCGAGCGTCTTGGCGATCCAGTCAAAGTCGACGTCGCCGGTGCCGTTGACCTTGGCAACCAGGCCTTCGAACAGTTTGGTGGTAACCTGGCCGAGCACCTTGGGCCCCACAATGTTAAAGATGACCGAGCACACGGCAAAGGCGACGGCAGCAAACACGGCAATCTTGTGCTGGCCGATATAGCCGAGCAGCTGCCTCATGGTGCCTTTAAAGTCCTTGGCCTTTTCGCCGCGGCCCATGCCACCCATACGGCCCATAGGACCGCGCCGGCGGGTGGGCTTGGGAATCTGAGTCTTGGTCTCGTCTGCCATTAGCGCTCGCCTCCTTCCATGACGGCTGCAATTTCTTCTTGGGTGAGCCCCAGCTCCTCGGCGGAAAGCTGCGATTGTGCGATCTCCAGGTATGCCGGGCAGTTGTGCAGCAGCTCCTCGTGCGTACCGGTGCCCACCACGTGGCCGTCATCGAGCACGATGATCTGGTCGGCGTGCATGATGGTCGCGATGCGCTGGGCCACGACCACGAGTGCGGCGTCAGTAACGTTTTTGGCCAGCTCTTCGCGCAGGCGAGCGTCGGTCTTGTAGTCGAGGGCGCTAAACGAGTCATCGAACACCACGACCTCGGGCTTTTTGGCCAACGCGCGGGCGATGGCCAGGCGCTGGCGCTGGCCGCCCGAGACATTGGATCCGCCCTGGCTGATGGGGGAGTCGTAGCCGCCCTCGCGCTCGGCGATAAAGTCCTCCGCCTGGGCGACGCGTGCCGCCTGGCGCATATCCTCGTCACTCACCATATCGCCGGCAAACTTGAGGTTGCTCTCGACGGTGCCCGAGAACAGGCGACCCTGCTGCGGGATATAACCAATACGGCGGCGTAGCTCGGAAAGGGTCATGTCACGCACGTCGATGCCGTCGAGCGAAATGCTGCCGCCTGTGACGTCGTACAGGCGCGGAATCAGCTGCACGAGCGTGGACTTGCCCGAGCCCGTGGAGCCAATGATGCCGAGCATCTGACCGGCATGCGTGGTGAAGTTCACGCCGCTGATGACATCGGCGCGGGCATCGGGATACTGGAAGCTCACGTCGCGGAAGGTGAGTTCACCGCGTGACGCGCTGGTCGCGGGCAGTTTGGGCGAGGAGGGGTCGTTGATGCTCGTGGGGCAGGTGATGACCTCTTCCACGCGCTCGGCTGCGACCTCGGCGCGGGGCAGGATGACCGAAACCATGGTGAGGATCATAAACGCCATGACGATCTGCATGGTGTAGGAGATAAACGCCATCATGTTGCCGACCTGCATCACGCCGTCGGACACGCCCTGCGCGCCAAACCAGACGATAAGCACGGTGATGCAATTCATGACCAGCATCATGAGCGGCATCATAAAGCTCATGGCGCTGTTGGTGTAGAGCTGCGTGGTCATTAGGTCGAGCGAAGCCTTGTCAAAACGCTCGAGCTCATGCTCCTCGCGGTTGAACGAGCGGATGGGCATCAGGCCGTCGAGCAGCTCGCGGGCGGTAAGGTTCACGCGGTCCACAAAGCTCTGCATCTTTTTGAACTTGGGCATGGTGAGGCCCATAAGCACGCCGACGACGGCCGAGACCGCGATGATGGCCACGGCGATGGTCCACTCTAGGCCGGTATGGTTGGCCAGGACGCGCATGACGGCGACGATGCCCATGACGGGGGCCATCAGGCACATGCGGATAAACAGGGTTGCGGCCATCTGGATCTGCTGAATGTCGTTGGTACAGCGGGTGATGAGCGAGGCCTGGCTAAACTTGCCCACTTCGGCCGGCGAGAAGTGCATAACCTTGTTGAAGGTCTCGCGGCGCAGGTCGCGGGCGATGGAGCAGGCGGTGCGCGAAGCCACGGCACCGGTCAGGATGGTGGCGACCAGCGAGATTAGGCACAGACCAAACATCGTGGTCGCCATGCGGCCCAGGTAGGCGTTCTGCACGTCGGCGGGGTCGATGCCCTGCGCCTTGTACTCGTCCTGTACATAGCTCACGGCGCGCTGGGTGACGATGGAGCCCGACATGGAGCCCATTTTGTCCGCCATTTCGTTGGCGCCCTCGACGAGCTTGCTTTGGTCTACCAGACCGCCCTCGACACCCAGGCGCAGGCTCTTCATGGTGATCTTGCCGCCGTCGGCGTCGATCTGCTTTTGCATATTCTGCGCCGCTGCGGCCTTCTGCTGCATCTCGGCGAGCTGCTCGGGCGTCATCGCTGCCATTTGCTCGGGCGTGGGCATGGCCTGAGCGGCGTCGCTGTCTTTCTCGCTGGACGTGCCGGTCATGTCTCCCATGGAGTCGGCGTCGATGCCCTGGTTGAGCGAAAGGACGACGGTCTCGGGCAGGCTCATAATGTCGGTAATTTTGCCTCCATCGGCACGCTCTTCCTCGGTGCCCTTGTACGTTCGAATGCCGTTTTTGTCAGCCTTGCTAAACACGGCCTCCACAGCCTTGGCGTCCTTGGCGCTCATGAAGAGTTCGAGGTCGTCGAGCGATTCGGCGCGAATGGTGTCGGGCACGGGCGAGGCGATGCCGCCTTGCTGCACGCCCACGTCGACGATGTCGCTCATATAGGTAGGCAGCGCCAGATCGGCGTTGCAGCTGATTACGATAAGTACGATAGCTGTGAACAGTGCCAGGACGTGCTTTTTAAAGAGCTTGAGAATCCTCACTCGGCATCTCTCCTTTCTTGATTGCGGTCGATAATTTCGTTGGCACGTCTTAGAAGGCGCACCATCTCTTGGGTATCTGTTTCGCCGAGCTGCTCGAGGAAGGCCGCGGTGCGCTCCTCGAATTCCCGTCGTTTGATTTCGAGATCCTGGAATCCCTTGTCGGTCACCGTGACGTGTACGCGACGACGGTCGGTCTTTGAGTGCTCGCGCTCGACCCAGCCCTTGGCTTCGAGAGCGCGTAGGATATTGGCGATGCGGGCGCTCGAGACCCAGGCGCGATCGGCGAGTTCGCTCGGCGTGAGCGAACCGCCAGCGAGCATGAGGGCGCGCATGACGGCCATCTCGCCGCCGAGGGCTTTGTCCGCAAAGCGCGAAATGCGCTGATGCATGCTGCCGAACTCGGTAAGGAGCTGACGCCCAAGTTCACGGAAATCGGTATCTTCCACCGAAAACCCCTAACACTAGAAACTATTTTCGGTGAAAGATGATACCCCCGCACGCGCACCCTATACGGTAGATTTTGGGACATGCCTAGAAAACAACCTTTAGGCGACCTCCGTACACCGTCGGTATCAGCAAAGTTAGGGGTAGATCGTTGGACATGTCCGAAAGCCTACTCAGAGGCACTTTACCCTGCTAAAGCTGGCATAACAGCTAGAGTGAACGTCGTACAAAGGCAAGGAAAAAACTAAACAAATCGGTGAACGGTAGTTGTTCACGCTCGCATTTCCTGCGGGTTTGTAAAAAACGCCCTTATGATATAAAAAAAGAAACATATAACAGCCCTGATGAAGGGGGTGGCTATGCTATCCTTCTCAAACGGGTGAAATCTTGGGTTTTGGGTTGCAGTTCCAAGGTGGACAAACGTTTTCCTTGTGCTAACGCGCGACGGAAGGCGAATGAAGCCGGTAGTGCAAGCCGAAAATTCAAGAATTCAATAAGCAGCGGTGTGAGAGAGCGCCGCATTACACGTAACTAGGAGCGTGGTTACACAATGCAGGAGGCATGGGAAGGCTTCAAGGAAGGCATCTGGACGGGAGAAGTTGACGTCCGAGACTTCATCCAGAAGAACTACACCCCCTATGAGGGCGACGAGTCGTTCCTCGCCGGTCCGACCGAGCGTACCAAGGAGCTGTGGGGCGAGGTTCTCGACCTGCTGCTCAAGGAGCGCGAGCAGGGCGGTGTCCTCGATATGGACACCAAGACTGTCACGGGTATCGTGAGCCACCCCGCTGGCTACATCGATAACGCCCACCGCGAGAAGGAGACCATCGTCGGCCTCCAGACCGACAAGCCGCTCAAGCGCGCGCTGCACGTCAACGGTGGTATCCGCATCGCTTGCCAGGCTGCCAGCCAGCACGGCTACAAGGTCGACGAGAGCGTTGTCGAGCGCTACACCTTCGAGCGCAAGACCCACAACGCTGGCGTCTTCGATGTCTACACCCCCGAAATGCGTGCTTGCCGCTCGGCTCACATCATCACCGGTCTGCCCGATGGCTATGGCCGCGGCCGCATCATCGGCGACTACCGTCGTGTTGCCCTGTACGGCGTCGACTACCTGATCAAGGACAAGGAGGCCCAGAAGGCTTCCACCCCGACGGTCATGACCGCCGACAACATCCGCGATCGTGAGGAGCTGCAGGAGCAGATTCGTGCCCTCGGCGAGCTCAAGATGATGGCCGAGACCTATGGTTTCGATATTTCCAACCCTGCTACCAACACGCAGGAGGCCATCCAGTGGATGTACTTCGCCTACCTCGCTGCCGTCAAGGAGCAGAACGGCGCCGCTATGTCCATCGGCCGTACCTCCACGTTCATCGACATCTACGCTGAGCGCGACCTTGCCAACGGTACCTTCACTGAGGAGCAGATCCAGGAGTTCGTGGATCACTTCATCATGAAGCTCCGCATGGTCAAGTTTGCCCGTACCCCCGAGTACCAGGCCCTGTTTACCGGCGATCCGCAGTGGGTCACCGAGTCCATCGGCGGCATGGGTGTTGACGGCCGTACGCTCGTTACCAAGATGAGCTACCGCTACCTGCACACGCTCGAGAACATGGGCACCAGCCCCGAGCCCAACATGACCGTTCTGTGGTCGACCCGTCTGCCCGAGAACTTCAAGAAGTTCTGCGCCAAGACTTCTGTCGCCAGCTCCTCGATCCAGTACGAGAACGACGATCTCATGCGCGTTTACCACGGCGACGACTACGGCATTGCCTGCTGCGTGTCCTCCATGCGCATTGGCAAGGAGATGCAGTTCTTCGGCGCCCGTGCCAACCTGGCCAAGTGCCTGCTGTATGCACTCAACGGCGGTGTTGACGAGGTCTCCAAGAAGCAGGTCGGCCCCAAGTATCGCGCCGTCGAGGGCGATACGCTCGATTACGACGACGTTGTGGCCAAGTACAACGACATGATGAAGTGGCTCGCTGGCGTGTACGTTAACTCGCTGAACATCATTCACTACATGCACGACAAGTATTGCTACGAGCGCATCCAGATGGCTCTGCACGACAAGCACGTGCATCGCTGGTTCGCTACGGGTATCGCTGGCCTTTCCGTCGTGGCTGACTCCCTGTCTGCCATCAAGTACGCCAAGGTCCACCCCGTCCGTGACGAGAACGGCATTATCGTCGACTTCGAGACCGAGGGCGATTTCCCCAAGTACGGTAACGACGACGACCGCGTCGACCAGATCGCTCACGACGTTGTGCACCAGTTCATGGAGTACATCCGCATGAACGACACCTACCGCAACTCCGTGCCCACGACCTCGGTTCTGACCATTACCTCCAACGTCGTGTACGGTAAGAAGACCGGCTCCACGCCCGACGGCCGCAAGGCTGGCCAGCCGTTCGCCCCGGGTGCTAACCCCATGCACAAGCGCGATAGCCACGGCGCCATCGCTTCGCTGTCTTCGGTTTCCAAGCTCCCGTTCCGCGATGCTCAGGACGGCATCTCCAACACCTTCTCCATCATTCCGAGTGCGCTCGGCAAGGAGGATCAGGTGTTCTTTGGCGATATCGACCTTGATCAGCTGGGCGAGTAACTATTGTTAGTGCTATACTAACAATAACGATTACTGATTAGTGCGCCGGTTTCGGCCGGCGCCTATCAATCGAAGGAGACACATTATGAAGGTTTCTGAAGTTTCCGAGACTCAGGCCGATAACCTGGTCCACATGCTCGACGCTTACGCCGAGAAGGGTGGCCACCACCTGAACATCAACGTCTTCAACCGTGAGACGCTGCTCGACGCTCAGGCTCACCCCGAGAAGTACCCGCAGCTGACCATCCGCGTTTCCGGCTATGCCGTGAACTTCCACACGCTCACCAAGGAGCAGCAGGACGAGGTCATTTCGCGTACCTTCCACGACAAGTTCTAAAGGGATTTAACTCCCGCAGGATCGCCGGGGCTGTTTGGGTTACCTCCCAAAACGTCCTCGGACATGCAAGAAACCCTCGCTGCGCACTTCGTGCGGCGAGGGCTTCTTGCGTCCTGCGGAATATTTTGGGAGATAGCCCAAGCAGCCCCGGCGGGGTCCTGTGTAGTCACCCTTTAGGCGAAACTCTCCTAATTATTTGGATGAGTCGTTTACTTACTTGTACTGTTACCGTCTTCCCGCTGTTGTTGGGGTATGCTTTGTTCGTATGTAAACGTATGACATGTTGATGGGGGAGGGTGCTATGGCTCGCGAGGGCGCTCGTTCTAAGGATTCTGCTAAGCCTGGCATCAAGGAAGTTGCAGCGGTGGCGGGGGTTTCGCCCACTACGGTATCTCGCGTGCTTAATAATCGCGGCTATATTAGCCAAGAAACCCGCGATAAGGTCCATGCCGCGATGGAGCGCATCAACTATACGCCCAACGATATCGCCCGTGCCATGCTCAACGGTCGCCTGAACCTTATCGGCATGATCGTTCCCTTTGTGAGCAGCCCGTTCCATGCTCAGGTTGTGCAGGCGGTCGAGCGCACGTTGGCGGAAAACGGCTTTAAGATGTTGCTGTGCAACAGCGCCAATCGACCCGATCTTGAGCGTTCCTATATTGACATGCTCCGCCGCAATATGGTCGACGGCGTCATCGTCAACTCCCTCAATATCGGTGCTGAGGCATATGCCGAGATGGGCTTGAGCCTGGTTGGTATCGACTGCGACCTTGGCGAGGCCTCTGTTCAGATTGCGAGCGACAGCTATAGCATCGGCGAACTTGCCACGCGTCGCCTGATCGATGACGGGTGTTCACGCATCCTGTGCCTGCGCAGCAATAGCCGCATGCGCATGCCTGCCAATAAGCGTACCGATGCCTACCTCGATGTTGTTGAGCAGGCCGGTTTGCCCGCGCTTGTCCGTGAGGTCGAGTTCGTTAAGCCCGATGACGAAAAGAGCGCGGTCGTTGCGAAGATCCTCGATGAGAACCCCGATATTGACGGCATCTTTGCGGGAGACGACACGATGGCGGCCATCTGTCTCAACATTATGAAGCAGCGCGGCTTGAGCGCTCCGGACGATATTAAGGTCGTGGGCGCGGATGGTGCCCGCCGCACTATGACGTTTATGCCTGACTTAACAACCGTACGCCAAGATATCGATCGCATCGGAGAGCTCGCGGCGCAATCCATCATCGCTCTTGTTAACGGCGATAATCCTGAATCGAATATCAAGCTCCCCGTTGAACTCATTGAGGGCAAAACCGCGTAGTTCATCCCGTGCCAAAAGAATTCCTCAAACGCCTCTGATGACCGTTCGCCGGCATATGTCAACCGTTTGCCGACGACTGGAACTGCGAAAAGACGTATTGATGTGAAAACGTTTGACATATGAAAACGATTGACATATCTTGCAGTTGTACCGAGTTAGTATCTTGTGGGAAAGGAAGTCTCGGATGCACAAGGTGTATTACCAGCCTGAGGGAATTTGGGTAGGCGACATCATGCCGTACGGCGAGGACGGCACGTTCTATCTCTATCATCAGCGTGACACGCGTAACCCCGGACCTTTCGGAGAGCCGTTTGGCTGGGCACTCGCGACGACCAAGGATTTCGTCAACTACAAGGACTTTGGCGAGAGCCTTGAGCGTGGCGACGACGAGGAAGTCGACCAGTATGTTTATGCCGGCACAGTGTTTAAGGTGGGCGACAAGTACCATGCGCTCTACACTGGTTGCAATCGCGATAAGGTCCGCGCGCGCTTGATGAAGCAGGTTCTTCTTCACGCAACGAGTGACGACGCCGTCAAGTGGGAGAAGAACATCGCCGAGACGCTGCTTCCGCCCCAGGAGGGTTACGATGACCGCAACTGGCGCGATCCCTTTGTTCTTTGGGATGAGGAGAACGAAGAGTACATGCTCATCCTCGGCACGCGTGTGGGCGAGGACAAGCGTCTGATGACCGGTCGTCTGGTCAAGTTCACCTCCAAGGACCTGGATACCTGGGAGTTCCAGGGCGACTGGTGGAATCCGGGCCTGTACACCATGTTCGAGATGCCTGATCTCTTTAAGATGGGCGACTGGTGGTATCTGGTGTTCTCTGAGTACAGCGATGGCAACAAGACCCGTTACCGCATGTCTCGCTCTATCAACGGTCCTTGGATCACTCCTGCGGACGATTCCTTCGATGGCCGCGCGTACTATGCTGCACGTACCGCATTTGACGGCGAGCGCCGCGTTCTCTTTGGTTGGGTTCCTACGCGCGACGAGGGCGGCGACCCCAGCTCTTACCTGTGGGGTGGCACTTTTATGCCTCTCGAGATCGTTCAGCGTGCCGACGGAACGCTCGGCACCAAGCTTCCCGACAGCATGCTTGGCGCCTTTGGCGAGGCTAAGGCAGTCGAGGCCTTTGAGCTTTCGTGCGAGTCGGGCAAGGTCGAGCAGGTGCTCGCCGCGGATGCCGGTTCTACCTATATGCTCGACGCCGACATCGAGCTCGCCGGTGACGCTGCCGGCTTCTCGGTGAAGCTTGCCGAGGACGCCGAGTCCGGTCTTGCCTATGAGTTCCGCGCCAACCTGCGTGAGGGCAAACTCGAGTTTACGGCGGCCCCCAGTATCCGTGGTTCCAGGTCAACAACATGGGCCTCGAGCGTCCGTTGTTCTTTAAGGGCGAGGGCACTCACCATGTGCGTCTGGTCGTCGACGACGACATCGCGACCATCTTTGTCGATGATGTTGCGCTCAACGCTCGCTTCTGCAACAAGCAGGGCCAGGGTGTGGCGCTTACCGTCACCGACGGTGCGCTCAAGTGCGCAAACGCAACGATCGCGTCTCTGTAGCGGCAACGAACCGTTTTATGATTTAGAAAAGGAATGGAGAGGAACATGGACTACAAGGCAGTGTCCCAGCAAGTCGTCGACAACGTCGGCGGACTGGAGAACATCGAGGGCGCCACGCATTGCGTGACCCGTCTGCGTCTGGTGCTCAAGGATACGAGCAAATACAACAAGGCCGAGCTCGAGAACATCGATGGCGTCAAGGGCGTGCTGTACAACAGCGGCCAGCTCATGATCATCTTCGGTACCGGTACCGTCAACAAGGTTTACGATGAGTTTATGGCTCTGACGGGCGTTAAGGAGATCAGTGCTTCCGAGGTCAAGGGCGCCGAGGCGGACAAGAAGGGCAAGTTCTTCTCGGTCCTCAAGGTATTCTCGGATATCTTTATCCCCATCATTCCTGCCTTCGTCGGCGCTGCAATCATCATCGGCCTTAAGTCGCTGATCGTTGCCAACGGCCTCTTTGGCATGGAAGGCAGCCTCGCCGATCACAGCGAGTTCCTCAAGAACCTCGCAAGCTTCTTTGCCATTATCGCCACCACGTTCGACTACCTGCCTGTCCTGGTTATGTACAGCGCGGTCAAGCGTTTTGGCGGTAACCCGATCCTGGGCATCCTCGTCGGTATCGTCATGGTTCACCCGAGCCTTATGAACCGCAACACGTTCGTTATGGACCCGACGGGTGCTGAGTACTGGAACTTTGGTCCGCTATCCATTCCCATGGTTGCTTTCCAGGGCGGCGTGTTCCCTGCAATCCTGACTGCCTGGTTTATGGCCAAGGTCGAAAAGATTGCCCAGAAGTACATCCCCGAGGTCGTTTCGTTCGTCTTTGTCCCGACCGTTACCCTGATTCTTGCTAACGTCGCCCTGTTCACCGTGTTCGGCCCGCTCGGCAACCTGATCGGCGACGTCCTCGGCGGCGTAATCGATATCCTGTACAACAGGATGGGCGTCTTTGGTGCCTTTGTCTTCGCCGCGTTCCTGCAGCCGCTTGTCGTTACCGGTACGCATCAGTTCATCCAGGGTATCGAGGCAAACCTCGTCGCCACGACTGGCTTCAACTACATCCAGGCCATCTGGTCGGTTTCCATTATCGCCCAGGGCGGCGGCGCCATCGGCATGTACCTCATTCATAAGAAGCATTCCAAAGAGCGCAACATCTGCATGTCGTCCTTTATCCCGACGCTGGTCGGAATCTCCGAGCCCGCTATCTTCGCTGCAAACATGCGCTACTCGATCATCCCGTTCATCTGCGCTTGCATCGGTGCAGGCTGCGGCGGTGCCTTCGTGAAGCTCTTTGAGGTGCGCGCCATCGGTCAGGGTCTGACCGGCGTGCTTGGCCTGCTCATCGTCACGCCCGAGACGCTCATGTGGTATGTGGCTGGCAATCTCATCGCCTTTATCGTGCCGATCGTCTTGATCTTTGCCTACAACAAGGCAAAGGGCGTGCCGACCACTGATGAAGAGGGCGCTGGCGCTGGCTTCGATGTCAGCTTCTAGTTGAGCCGTTCAGCGTAATCTGAGGATAAGTCCATTTGAGGAAGGGCGTTCGGCTCGTGTGAGTCGAGCGTCCTTTCCCATAGACGAGAAGGTCAATGGCGATGTTTAATCAAAAAAATCAAGGTGATGCGTGCGGACTATGAGCAGTGGCGAGCTGGACAGGATGAGACGGCGGCTCGCATCGCGTCCGACCCCGATAGGCTTTTGTTCCATGTGGAGCCTGAGCTTGGCTGGCTCAACGACCCCAACGGTTTGGTTCAGATTGGTGATACGTATCACATCTATCATCAATACGATCCGTTCGATGCTGCGCATGGCGGTCCAGTGCTTTGGAACCATCTGACGACAAAGGATTTTGTGACGTACGAGAATCACGGCCCCGTGTTGTTCCCCGATTCCGATTTGGATTCGAGTGGAGCGTATTCTGGTTCTGCCTTTGTACGTGATGGCAAGATTCACTACTTCTATACCGGCAACGTTAAGCATTTTGACCGCGATGATTACGACTACGTGTTGACGGGCCGTGAGCAAAACCAGATTCATATGGTTGCCGAGAATCCCGACGAATTGGGCGAGAAGCGCATAGCTGTTGGGCCGGTCGATTACCCCGACGATATCGGTACGCACGTGCGCGACCCCAAGATCCTTGAACACGACGGTATCTACTACATGGTTCTCGGCGCTCGTACGAAAGACGATCGCGGGTGCGTGCTTGTCTATACCTCGCGCAATCTTGAGGACTGGAGCTATGCGACGCGCATTGAGTTGGACGAGAAGTTTGGCTTTATGTGGGAGTGCCCCGATCTGTTTGAGCTCGATGGCGAGCTTATTCTCGTTTGCTGTCCGCAGGGTGTGCCTGCCGATGGTTGGCATTACCGCAATCCGCATCAGTGCGTGTGGTTCTCCATCGAGGCCGATTGGGAGGCGCCGAGCTTTAAAATCGTCGGGCAGGGCATGCCCCCGATGGTCGATGCCGGTTTTGATTTCTATGCTCCGCAGTCCTTTGAGGATACTGCAGGCCGGCGTTTGATGATCGGATGGTCGGGTTGCCCCGACGCGACGGCAGAAAACCCGACGGTGGCGCGCGGGTGGCAGTGCGCGTTGACGGTGCCGCGAGAGCTGAGCATACGCGATGGTAAGCTCTGCCAGCGGCCGGCGCACGAGATTGAGAGGATGCGCGGTGACTGCGTTCGCGCGATAGGCGGTGAAACCGTTGAGGAGCCGGGCCGCCTGTTTGATCTTGTGGTTTCCTGCGAGGGCACCAAGATGGTCGAGCTCGAAATCCGCAAGGGTGTCTTTGTGCGCTATGCAGACGGGATGCTTACCCTCGACATGGGTGACGAAGGCTATGGGCGCGACCAGAGGTCGATTGAGCTCAGCGAGCTTCGCGACCTGCGCGTGCTTTCGGACACTACGATGGTCGAGATTTTTGCAAATGGCGGCGAGGCGGCACTTACGAGCCGTACCTATTCGCCGGCGGTTCCGGCGATGGAGCTGCACGCCGAGGGCGCGGCATCGATGAATTTCTACCGCCTCGCGCATTAACCGTGTGTGGAGCACGATTGGACTTGCTGGGCGGAATGTGTCGCAGTTGCCGCAGCGAACTACCGTTTATCGCGTATAGCGACCGTTTGCGGAGTAAGTAACACTTAGTAATAAACCGTGTAGAATCTCAGATTAGCACGGAGTTTTTCCAGGGAGACGCTGTCCTTTGTTGTGTGCAAGGGGCGGCGTCTCTTTGGCGCTCTGCCGCCGTTGTGCAACAGTGCGGCGGCGCGTGCCATGTGTTGAAAAGCCAATGTTGAGATGGGTCGTGATGATAATGGGCAAGTACGTAATCGTGGTTGAGTCTGGTTCGGATGTGACGCCGGAGCTCTGCGAACGCTACGGTATCGTGCGCGTACCTATGCATGTCACGATTGGTGACGAGACCGTCGAGGACGGCTCGATCGATCCGCTCGAGATTTATTCGCGCTGCAACGAGTTTGGCGTGATGCCCAAGACCAGCGGCTGCGCGCCGGCAGATTTTGCGCACGTGTACGATCGCATCCATGCCGAGCAGCCCGATGCGACTATTCTGCACCTTGCGTATTCCGAGGCCACGACCTGCTCACACCAGTCTTCTAAGATTGCCGCCAAGGGTCGCGACTACGTCTACTCCATGGACACGCGTTTTGTCTCGGTGGGCCAGTCGCTTGTTGCCGTCGAGACCGCCAAATACATCGAGGCTCACCCCGATGCCACCGTCGACGAAATCTTTGCATTTACGAATTCCGTCATGGACCGTGTGCTGCTGGGCTTTGTTCCTACCGACCTAGCCTTCCTTAAGGCGGGCGGTCGTCTATCCAACGTGGCATTCCTTGGCGCCCATCTGCTCAAGATTAAGCCCTGCATTGAGGTAACGGGCGGTAAGTTTGTGGCGACCAAGAAGTTCCGCGGCTCTATGCTCAAATGCGCCCGCGCCTTTATTGACCACATGGTTGCGAAGGGCGAGATTGACTACTCGCACATTGGCCTGGCGTATTCGGTAGGTCTTTCCCAGGAGCTGCGCGACGACATGGAAGTCTATACGTACGACCTGGGCTTTAAGGACGTTACCTGGACTCAGGTCGGCGGTGTCATCTCGAGCCATTGCGGCCCGACCGCCTTCGGTGCGGTGCTCACGCTTAAAGCGTAAGGCCTGGCGTCTATCGATTTCTATTGCCTCGGCGGCGGGCGGGTTGCGACAACCTTCCCGCCGCTCTTGCGTAGGGCCAAATAGAACAACCCAATTGACCGCTAAACCGTTTCGCCATCATGCATATGGGCTAGAATGACTCTGGCATTTATGTAGCTAAAACCAATGAGAGGCAAGGTAGCGGGAATGGCTGAGATGACGCTCGAGGGTGTGGACGCTCGTCCCGAGGACTCTGCGTTTGCCCTGGGCCGCGTGCATTCGATTGAGACGATGGGAACGGTCGATGGACCCGGCATCCGCTTTGTGGTGTTTGTTCAGGGCTGTCCCATGCGCTGTGCGTATTGCCACAACCCCGACACCTGGTCGGTTAACGGCGGCACCATGGTGACCGTCGAGCACCTGATGGACGAGTTCCAGAGCAACCATGAGTTTTACCGCAGCGGTGGTATTACGGTATCCGGCGGCGAGCCGCTCCTGCAGCCTGAGTTTTTGGCCGACCTGTTCCGCGCCATGCACAACAACCCCGATGGTCGCGTGCACACCTGCTTGGATAGCTGCGGCTATGCGTTCGACCCCGCGCATCCCGAGAAGTTCGATGCCGTACTCAACGAGACCGATATGGTGCTGCTCGACATTAAACACGCCGATCCCGTCGAGCATAAAAAGCTGACCGGTTGCGATCCCGCACGCATTCTGGCGTTTGGTGATGAGCTTGCGCGCCGCAAGATTAAGGTCGTTATCCGCCACGTGGTGGTGCCGGGCATTACCGATACGGTTGAGGAGTGCGAGGCACTCGGCCGTCTGATCGCTCCGTGGCACAACGTGGTGGGCCTGGAAATGCTGCCGTATCACACGATGGGCGTTGTCAAGTACGAGCAGCTGGGGATTCCCTATAAGCTCGAGGGCGTTCCACAGATGGATACCGCGCGCATGCCCGAGCTGCGCAGCGCCGTCATGACGGGCATGAAAAAGCGCCGCGCGGAACTCAAAAACGCCATCGGCTAGCGATCCATTTTCGCCCCCAAGGGCACTCATTGGGGACAGACTTAAATGAGTGCCCCCGGGCACCAAGTTGATTGCTAAAGAGCCCCGTCAAGTTGCGGTGGAATAGTTCTTGTTTTTCGGCTTATGCCGCCCAAACAGGAACTATTTCACCGCAACTGCGTTTTGGACAGAGATGCGCAACAGAATCGTGCCATTTGGATAAATACGCTTGTGGTTTCTTTAAAGACACCTTAAACGCTGCTGAATATCTTTGGAAAGAAATGCCTGCTCGGTATTATGCTGCTCGTATATGAACGGTAGCAGTCAGGAGACCACGTGCGGAACAACGCATCGCGGGGCGAGTATGTGCCGCAGCATGGCAGCAGATATGAGACGAAGGGCACGCCTTCGCGTGGCCTCGCTGACGTTCGCATCCGCGTGACGAAGATTGCCGCCGTTGGGATGCTAACGTTGGCGGTTATTATCCTCGGAATTACCGCCAAAACCTACGCGTCGGAGCGAATGGCACACTCAGATGCGTCAACGGTACAGACGCAAAACAAAAAGGTCTCTGAATCTAAAGCCACCGCAAGTCAAACCCTGTCGACAGCGAGCCTTAAGACGAGGCTTTCGAAGGCGGACTTTAACGATATTCCCTCAGGCGATACCGTGCAGACCTTCTCATTGGTTGATGACCAGATCCCCGCCCTGGAGGATGAGAGCCTCGCCGCACTCCAAGATGCCCTGAGTCAGGCGCAGGAGCTGGGCGATGTGGGCGTGGTGTTTTACGATCTGACGAGCGGCAAGGGCGTGACGTATAACGCGGATGCCGAGGTGTACGGTGCGAGCAGTTATAAGGCGCTCTATGTACTCTACGTCTGCGAGTCACTGGTCGAGACGGGGCAAGTGTCGCTCGATGATTCCCTTGGCACCTATGGCGGCTGCAACATGGGCTGGCAGACGGTGCGCGACCTGATCGAGGCCGCGGTCGTTAATTCGGACAACGATTCGTTTATCGCGTTACGTGCGGCGTTTGACCGTGTCGGTTACGAGGATTGGATTGTCGGTCTTGGCGTCGATTGCGATACCGCACTCGATCCGATGAGTGATTTTCCCACTTATTGCCCGCGCACCTCGGCCAAGTTGTGGCGCGAGATGAGCGAGTATCTGAGCCATGATACCGAGACGTCACAATGGCTGTCGGGCCTTCTGGCCTCTACGGCCCGATCGTTTATTCGTGACGGCATTGTGGACGACCAAGCCTTGGTGCGCAACAAGGCAGGCTGGATTAGCGAGGATGGTTGCTATTCGACATGCGATGCGGGCCTTATCGACATCGATGGCCGTACCTATGTCATGAGCATCATGACATCGATGCCGTGGAGCGACCGCTCGAGCGAGGTTACGGCTGCGATTGCAAAGGCTCTGTTTGATACGCGAGCTGCACTGGCCTAGCGTGTTCGTTTGACGAGGTCAAACAAAATGCTGGTACCATACCGTGGTTGAGAATTTCGTATAGGTTTGGGGGATGGCATGGCAACCATCGCGATCATAGGCGCACTCGAAAAAAGAGGTTGCGCAGATTAAAGAAGAGCTGAGTGGCGCACATGAGGCGCAGGAGGCGGGCTTGACCGTTGTGAGCGGCGAGCTTGACGGTCTGACGGTGGTCGCCACGACCGCTGGCATGGGTACCGTGAACGCTGCTGCCGCAACGCAGCATCTCATCAGCAAATACGCCCCGCAGGCCGTTGTGTTTTCAGGTATCGCGGGAGGCCTAAACCCTAAACTGCATATTAACGACGTGGTTATAGGCAAGTGCCTGCGCTATCTGGATACCGATACGGCACTCATCGCCGAGTCCGCGCCGGGGCTCGAGGAGTTTGTCTCGACGCCGGCGTTGGCTGATGTTGCCGCCGCCGTGCTTGCCGAGCATGGATTTGTGGATGCCTCGGCTGATGAGACTTCTGCGAAGAAGGACCCCAAGCAGTTCCTGTGTGGCACTATCGCCACGGGTGACCGCTTTGTTACGGGTGACGCCATGCGTAACGCTGCGATTGAGGCCACGCATGCCGATTGCGTCGAGATGGAGGGCGCGGCAATTGCGCACATCGCGGCCAAGAATGGTGTCGATTGCCTGGTGCTGCGCGCTATCAGCGATAATTGTGACGAGGCATATGACGCGTTTTGTGAGCGCGAGTTCGATCTGGATGAGTACGCTCGTACCGCGAGCGGCATCACGCTTGACATCGTTCGTCGTATCGCCGCCGCGTAATAGCGCGCCCGTTTTGTTAAAAACCTACGACCAAGGAGTGTCCATGGCCGATTCCATTAACTACCAGCTTGCCAAGTTCGTCGCCAGCTATGGCAAGGTTCCGCAGATCCCCGAGTCCACCTGTCCCGAGGTGAGCTTTGTGGGCCGCTCCAACGTGGGCAAGTCCTCCATCATGAACAAGCTCTTCGGACGCAAGAACCTCGTCAAGGTTTCGAGCACGCCGGGCAAAACGAGCAATATCAATTTCTTCGAGGCCGACGACGTGCACTTTGTGGACCTGCCGGGCTACGGTTTCGCTCGCCGTTCCAAGGCCGAGCGTGACCGCTGGGCAGAACTTATCGGCGACTTCTTTGACTCCGAGCGCAGCTTTAACCTGGTTGTATCGCTGGTGGACATTCGCCACGATCCCAGTAAGCTCGACCATGACATGATCGACTACCTGCAGGGCAACGAGTTCAACTTTATCGTCTGCCTCACCAAGGCCGACAAGCTCAGCCGCACCCAGCAGGCCCGCCAGGCAGCAGCCATCAAAAAGCAGCTCAACGTCCCGGCCGAAAACGTAATCATCACAAGCTCCCAAACCGGTACCGGCATCGACGAACTCAAAAAGCGCATCGCCGAGGCTTGCCTCTAATAAGGGCTCGTGGCAGGCAATAGTTTGCATCTATCTATATCACCCCAGTGATAGTTATTGCTACACTATCACTGGGGTGATATTTTTGTTTGGAGGTCGATATGGAGCTTTGGCACGGGTCGGAGGTTGTTGTCGAGCATCCGTCGTTGGATAAATGCAGACAATTCAATGACTATGGGTGTGGGTTTTATTGCACGCCACATGAGGAAATGGCAATGGAGTGGGCATGTCGGACCGAGTCCGATGGTATCGCGAATCGATATGAGCTCGATATTGATGGTCTCGCGGTCTTGGATTTGGAGTCCGGGGAGTTTTCAATCCTCAATTGGCTTGCGATTTTGGCTAACAATAGGGAGTTCAATGTTTCGACACCGCTAGCGCGCGAAGGACTTCGTTATCTGCTGGATAACTGCCTGATTGATATTTCTCCCTATGACGTTATTCGAGGCTATCGCGCCGACGATTCCTATTTCTCGTTTGCAAGACAGTTTGTCAACGGCATGATTTCGCTCAGGCAATTGCAGCGCATTATGTTTTTGGGGGATTTGGGCATTCAATATGCGCTTATGAGTGAGCGTGCGTTCTCAGCAATCAGATTCTGCGAATGGAAGCAGGCGTTGGGATCTGAGTATTATCCCAAGCGCTTTAAGCGAGAGCAGAACGCGCGGCGCAAGTACTTGGAAACTGTGAATGGATTCGACTCTGAGGGTGTCTACATTAGGGATTTAATGGCAGGGAGGGTTGATTTAAATGATCCAAGAGTTAACGGATTGTGGGCCGAGTAGAACATACCCCGTCTACTATCTCGAGGATGCAATGAACAATCTCGGCGACTGCTTTGACTATGCCGTTAACGATTATGGAGCAGAAGGATCGGAAGTTGCTGAACTCTTTTGCCTGAGCGGCGTAGCTCGCGAGTTCGAACGCGGCAACGCATGGGTAGTGTCGGGAAAATCGGGCGTTGAGCTGTTCGCGCTTATCGCCGAAAGGTCGGGCTATCAAAACAGGCCTATACCGGACTGCACCTATCGATTTGAGAAGACGCCGGAATATTGGACAGGCTGGATATTGGCATACCTTCAGTGGCGCCTAGGAGAGTCTTTCGAAGATTTGCTGCATGTCGTTCCATTTGATGCGCTGCGCAGTCTGTACTACCCCTGGCACGAAGCCTCGGAGGAACGCGTGGCTCGCCTCGTCTGCGATATGGCGAAGAAAGCGTCCAGGCAAACAAAACTTGCGTTAGCAAGAAAGAAGCTTAAGAAAACCCAACAAGACCTAGCATACGAATCAGGCGTATCGCTCCGCTCAATCCAAATGTACGAACAGCGCCAACGAAACATCAACGAAGCCTCGGTAACAACCGTAAGAGCTATTGCAAAAGCCCTCCACTGTAACATCGAAGACCTCCTAGAACCAGTCTTCGAATACAAAGAAACCAGCGCCGCCTAAACCAAGCACGCAGCCGATGCCCGCCTCTAGGAAGTGCTCCAGCCTAGCAAGAGCCCCTACCAATAAAAAGCCAAACTATCAGCCCGGCGACTTTCCAGAGCGTAGGTCCCTGTAGCCGCCGCCGGCGAAGTTAACATAGGGGAGGCCAGGGGGGCTTTGCCCCCAAATCTTTCCGCAGGATGGCAGGACCCCCGCCGCACGAAGTGCGCAGCGGGGGTCCTGCCATGTCCGAGGACGATTTGGGGGCAAAGCCCCCTGGCCTCCCCGGCGAGTATACGGGACGGCGACTACAGGTATTCGATCTGGGCGCCTTCCGTGTCGCACGTCAGAATGTGCGTGTCGCACTTGGGGAACTGCTCGCGCAGCTTGACCTGCAAGAACTTTGCCACGATGGTATCGTCGGTCACAGCCATAAGGGTCGAGCCCGAACCGCTGATCCAGATGGTCTTGGCACCGCCGTTAAGGCAGGTGTCGCGCACGGCGTTGTAGTCGGGAATCAGACGGCGACGATAGGGTTCCTGGATGCGGTCGTCATTGGCGGCGGCAATCAGGTCGAGGTCACCAGTCTCCAAGCCGCGCGTCATACCGGCGATGCGGCCCATCTGCCACACGGCGGTGGAGAGCGGAATCTCCTGCGGCACGACCTTGCGCGCCTCGCTCGTATGTACCTCGTAGGGCGGAATCACGGTAATAAAACGCAAGCGATCGCTCACCTCGTAGCGCAGGCATTGGGGGAGCGAATCGGTCGGCGTAAAGGAGCAGACGGCGCCGCCAAGGATGGCGGGAGCGACGTTATCGGGATGCCCCTCGACCTCGGTGGCGATGCGGACGAGCTCGGCACGGTCGACGGTGTGGCCTGTCAGTGCGGCGGCGGCCATAATGCCGGCGACGACGCAGGTGGAGCTGGAACCCAGGCCGCGGGCGACGGGCACGTCGGTCTGAATGTCGATGGCAACGGGAAAAGCCGGCTCGCCCCAGGCGGCCAGAGCATCGACAAAGCTCACATAGACCAGGTTATTCTCGTTTTGGAACTCCTCGGGGCAGCCCGTGATGGTGAGCTTGTTGGCGCGCTCGAAGGTGAAGTGCGAGTAGAGGCTGACGGCCATGCCGAGGGTGTCGTAGCCAATGCCTAGGTTGGCGCTGGTTGCTGGGACGGTGATCTTGATCATGTGGGTCCTCCTGGGCGGGTCTGGCCGTTTAGTTCGCTGCTCGGGCAGTCCTGGCTCGCTCGGAAAGCACATTAAGTGCTTTCCGGCTCGTGCGGAACTCGCGACGAACTAAACGGCCAGACCCGCTCGCGTGCTCGTCATCATCCCGAAAGCTAAATAAAAAGAAGGTGCGCCGGCTTGCGCCGGCGCTTAATAAGGGGTTTAGTTGGTTGCCATCATTTTTTGCAGCCTTGCTTCTATCGTAGCTGGCCATCTCGTCGACGTCGCAGACGTCTTCGAAGCGGACGGGCTTGGACTCGAGTTCGGCGAGCTGTGCCGGTGCGATCGTATTGGTGGCCTGCTCGAGCACGCGCATGGCTTCAAAATCATCCTCGGGAACGTCGAGGCCCAGGGCGTCGCAGCAGGCGCGCGGGAACTTGTAAGGGCTGGCGGTCGAAAGCAGCACGCGGGCCTTGGCGTCCTCGGCGGGGGCGACCTGCTCAAAGACGTGATAGCCGCAGGCGGTGTGCGGGTCGATCACGTAGCCGTTCGCGTCCCAGCAGCTCTTGATGGCAGCGCGAACCTCGTCTTCGCTGGCCCAACCGCAGCCAAAGACGCTCTGAATTTTTTGCCAGCAGGTCGGCGGGAACCTCGTAGCGACCAGTCTGTGCCAACTGCTCCATAAGGCCGGCAACGAGCTCGCAGTCGCCATCGGACAGGAAGTACAGCATGCGTTCCAGGTTGGAGCTGATGAGGATGTCCATCGACGGCGAGATGGTCGTGAAGAACGGACGGTTGCGGTCGTAGACGCCGGTGGTCAAGAAGTCGGCGAGCACGTTGTTCTTGTCGCTCGCGACGATGAGCTTGGCGACGGGCAGACCCATACGCTTGGCATAGTAGCCGGCCAGGATATCGCCAAAGTTGCCGGTCGGTACGCAGAACTCCACGGCGTCGCCGGCCTCGATGGCGCCGGCGCGCAGCAGCTGCGCATAGGCGGCAAAGTAGTAGACAACCTGCGGTACCAGACGGCCGACATTGATGGAGTTAGCGCTCGAAAGCACCGTGCCAGCGGCCTCCAGGCGCTCGGCAAGCTCCTTATCGGCAAAGATGCGCTTGACGGCACTCTGGGCGTCGTCGAAGTTGCCGCGGATGCCGCAGACGGCGACGTTGTCGCCCTCCTGCGTGGACATCTGCAGGTTCTGCACGCGGCTGACCTTGCCCTCGGGATAAAAGACGGTAATGCCCGTGCCCAGAGCATCGGCAAAACCAGCGAGTGCGGCCTTGCCCGTGTCGCCAGACGTGGCGGTGACGATCATGATGCGCTCGGCGCCGCCGTCCTTGGCAGAGGTGCGGGCCATCAGACGGGGGAGCATCTGCAGGGCGACGTCCTTGAAGGCGCTCGTGGGGCCGCCAAAGAGCTCCATCACATAGGTCTGAGGGGCGTCGGCGCCCGGTGCGGCGTCGAGTTTGACGAGCGGCGTAACCTCTCCACTCGCGAACGTGCCGCGGTATGCCTCGTCGACACACGCCGAAATTTCTTCGGCCGTGTAATCATTCAGTAACATTCCCAACACATCTTGAGCGATTTCAAAGTACGATTTATCTGCAAGCGAGCTGATATCGACCTGCTGGGTGCCGAGCTCGTCCGAGACAAACAAACCCCCGTCGGGAGCGATGCCGGTGCGGATTGCCACCTTACTTGAGCACGATAAAGTGCGTCCTCGTGTACTATGATAAGTTCCCATATAACACTGCTCCTCGGATGCCTTGGTCCCAATCGGTGAAACCATGGTATCAGAGCGCGCAAAATAGGTTCGCAGAGGCTTTTTAGAAAGGTAACCTCCAGCCCATGATTAAGATTGCCAAGTTTGGCGGCTCGTCGGTCGCCGACGCCGAACACTTCAAGAAGATCAAGGCCATCGTCGACGCCGACCCTGCCCGCCGTTTTGTGGTGGTTTCCGCCTGCGGTCGCCGCTTTAAGGGCGACACCAAGGTGACCGACCTGCTCTACCTGGTTAACGCGCACGTTAAGTATCACGTGTCGTGCGAGGAACTGCTCGAGGACATTGGCCAGCGCTACTTTGATATTGCTGACGAGCTGGAGCTCACCTATCCCATCCGCGAGGAGTTCGCGGCCTTTGCCGAGCGCGCCCGCTCGGGCGGCTACTCCACCGAGGAGCTCGTAAGCCGTGGCGAGTACTTTACCGCCCGCCTGATGGCCGAGTACCTGGGCTTACCGTTCCTGGACGCCGCGACGGTTGTGGCGTTCCATCACGACGGTACGCTCAGCATGAATCGCACCTCCGAGCTGGTGCAGGAGTACGGTCAGCAGGGCGGCTTTGTTATGCCCGGTTTCTACGGCGCGACGCGCGAGGGCCAGATCAAGCTGCTCGACCGTGGTGGCGGCGATATCTCGGGCTCGATTCTGGCCAAGTGCCTGGGCGCCGACCTGTACGAGAACTGGACCGACGTCTCGGGCTTCTATTCTGCCGATCCGCGTATTGTTCCCGAGGCTCAGCCCATTGCGCGCGTTACCTACGAGGAGCTGCGCGAGCTTTCGTACATGGGCGCAAGCGTCTTGCATGAGGAGGCTGTGTTCCCCGTGCGCGAGGCAGGCATTCCGCTGGTCATCAAGAACACCAATGCGCCGCAGGATCCCGGCACCATCATTAGCGAGACGGCTGACGAGGGCGAGGCAGAGCCCATCATTACCGGCGTGACCGGCAAGCGCGGTTTTGTCGCCATCAACGTGGCCCGCGACCGCACCAAGCCCCGCGTCGGCTTTATGCGCCGCGCGCTTTCGGTCTTCGAGCGCTATGACGTTTCCGTCGAGCACATGCCCACTGGTGTCGACCGCTTTGGCGCCGTGGTGCAGGAGCAGGATGTGCACGATTCGCTGTACTCGCTTGTGGGCGACATTCAGCAGGAGGTCGAGCCGCTCGAGATCGAGGTTGTCGAGGGCTTGGCGCTCATCGCGACCGTCGGCCGTAACCTGCGCGGCCGTGCGGGTATCTCGGGACATCTGTTTGGCATGCTTGGCCAGGCCGGCGTGAGTGTGCGTATGATTTCGCAGAGCTGCGACGAGATCAACATCATTATCGGTGTCGAGGAGAAGGACTTCGACCTTGCGATTCGGACCATTTACCGTGCCTTCTCCGACGAGAACGGCATTGTGAAGGTCTCCGATCTGGAGGCTCCCGCGCCGGCCGATCCCGCTCTGGCCGCGCTCAAAAAGTAGCGACTGCTCGGTAGATTTTTGGGTCATGTCTCAAAAATCTACGGCGGGGCGTTTCGTTTCGGTTTCGTTTCGACGGGGCGGGTTTCATGCCCGCCCTGTTCTTGTATAAACTGGCAACAATAATCGGCCTGCTCGGCGTGCGGGCAAAATGCCACAACCTTTAAAGGGGGAAAGCATGAAACAGTACACGGTTGCTATTTTGGGCGCGACGGGAGCCGTGGGCACCCAGATGCTCGAGTGCCTCAACGAGCAGGAGTTCCCGGTCGGCAAGCTCAAGCTGTTGGCAAGCGCACGCTCCGCGGGCAAGACCGTCGAGTTCCGCGGCGAGCAGATCGTGATTGAAGAGGCTTGCCCCGAGGCCTTTGAGGGCTGCGATATCGTGCTCGGCGCTGCCGGCGACGATATCGCCAAGGAGCTGCTGCCCGAGGCCGTCAAGCGCGGCGCCGTCGTGGTCGACAACAGCCACGCCTTCCGCATGGATCCCGAGGTGCCGCTGGTCGTGCCCGAGATCAATGCCGACGATATCAAGTGGCATCACGGCCTTATCGCCAACCCCAACTGTGCGACCATTATCGGCCTGGTTCCCACCTGGCCGCTGCACCAGCTTGCCGGCGTAAAGCGCATGATCGTCTCGACGTACCAGGCGGCTTCGGGCGCTGGCGCTCCCGGTATGGTCGAGCTCGAGGCTCAGCTGGCCGCCCTGGGCCGCGGCGAGGAGATTCCCGAGCCGCGCGCGTTTGCCGCCCAGCTGGCGAGCAACCTGATTCCGCAGATTGGCGGCATCAAGGAGGAGGGTTTTACCTCCGAGGAGATGAAGCTGCAAAACGAGGGCCGCAAGATCATGCACCTGCCCGAGCTGCGCGTGAACTGCACCTGCGTGCGCGTGCCCGTGCTGCGTTCGCACTCCGAGAGCATCACGCTCGAGTTCGAGCGTGACATTACGGTTGACGAGGCCCGTGCTGCGCTGGCTGCCGCTCCCGGCGTCAAGCTGGTTGACGATATGGCTGCCGAGGATGCACACGACCGCTTCCCCATGCCGATGGACACGTCCGACCAGGACCTGATCTGGGTCGGCCGCGTGCGTCGCGACATCTCGAACCCCGAGGCCGCGCGCGGTATCACCTTCTGGTGCTGCGGCGACCAAATCCGTAAGGGCGCGGCAACCAACGCCGTCCAGATCGCTAAGCTGCTCTGCGAGTAGTGTGACCTGTCCGGCGGGGGCCGTTATTGGTTGGGGCCGCTGGGCTGATGTGGGGGGTCGCGTGGCTGTT
>ENA-OPYU01000174-OPYU01000174.1-human-gut-metagenome-genome-assembly--contig:-NODE-174-length-25921-cov-8.774521_pt1 | contig 25921 bp, 27 predicted proteins | sample MGYA00242637_ERZ504482 | MGnify/ENA primary metagenome ERZ504482 (study PRJEB26092, sample SAMD00036237) | human gut metagenome | host: Homo sapiens | study: EMG produced TPA metagenomics assembly of... | reverse complement strand
AAAGGTCAAGGCATCGGGCGGCGTTCGCACGAAAGAAGATCTTGCACTTATGTCGGGCGCCGGTGCCGATCGTATCGGCGCGAGTGCCAGCCCACGCAAGCTTTTCGGCGCGCGCTAGAGGCAGTCTGGGGCATTCTTTGCATAGAGAATGCCCCAAGATGGTGGTGAGTCGGTGAAGTATGCTCGGCTGGAGTGGAATATACGCGGGTAGCGTTATCGATGTGTGTCTTTTGAGATTTTGCAGTTAACATTTATTAAAAGACAGTACCTGATATCAAGGATTTAGAGAATTAGTCCAGATAGGGGAGGGATGATGACCGATACGTCTGAGCTCGATTTTAGCGGCAAGGAACAGCTGTATTCTCAGTTGTACGATATCTTGTTCCAGGAAATTACGAGCGGTGCCCACAAGATTGGCGACTACATTCCCTCCGAAAGCGATCTTATGAAGCGCTATGACGTTTCGCGTGCAACGGCGCGCAAAGCGATGGAACTGCTTTCTAATAATGGCTTGATTGAGAAGAAGCGCGGCCGCGGATCCGAGGTTATTGCCAACGTGCCACTTAGCTCGCCCAAGCGTGTCTCGAGCTATATCAAGAAGAATGTGGACGAGTTTGCAGTGCCGCAAAAACGTTTGATTGAGTCTGGCGTTGTAACCATGCCCCAGCACGTTGCCCACGAGCTGGGCTTGGCTGAGGGCGCAAAGGCCTTCTGCCTTCGCCGTGTGCGCGTGTCGGGCGATCGTCCGTTCTATCTGGAGACGATTTATTACGAAGACGGCTATGTCCCGCATATTGCGGAGCGCGACTTTTCCAAGGAATCGCTTCGCGCTTATCTCAATAACTCGTGCGATATTCGCTGGAGCCGTGTGAGCCAAAAGATTGGAGCTTGCGTTGCTACCGACGAGCAGGCCGAGCTTTTGGGCATCAGCGCCGGTGCTCCGTTGCTCAACATTACGAGGGTTTCTCATGACCAGCAGAATGTGCCCCGTGAGTATGTGGAGTCGTTCTACCGCGCCGACCTCTACCGCCTCGAGATCGAACTCGATTAAGGGGCTCTCCGTTCCGCTCTGACGCAGCGGCGCTTTTGACAAACAATTCAGTCCGAACATTTCTATATCATCATGTATGTAAGGAGTACATTATGGCAATCAAGGTATTTGCCGACGGTGCCAATCTCGAGGGCATGCTCGACATGGCCGAGAACGGTAACGTTCAGGGCTTTACGACTAATCCCTCGCTTATGAAGGCGGGTGGCGTGACCGATTACCGCGAGTTCGCCAAGACCGTGCTCGAGCGCATCACCGATGTCTCGGTTTCGTTTGAGGTCTTTGCGGACGATGAAGCGGGCATGGAGGCCGAGGCTCGCGAGATTGCGACTTGGGCTGACAATGTGTATGTCAAGATTCCGGCACTCAACACCAAGGGTGAGTCGACCGCGGCGCTCGTTAAGCGCCTTTCTGCCGACGGCATCAAGGTAAATGTTACGACGATTTTTTACTCCCGAGCAGGTCGATGAGTTTGTGGACGCTGTCTCCGCTGAGACGCCGTCTATCATCTCTATCTTCGCCGGCCGTATTGCCGATACCGGCGTTGATCCGCTGCCGTTGATGGCTGAGTCTGTCAAAAAGGCCGCGGCAAAGCCGCAGTGTGAGGTACTCTGGGCGTCTACCCGTGAGCTGCTGAATATCTATCAGGCCGAGTCCGTGGGATGCCAGATCATTACCGTTCCCAACGGCATTCTGGCCAAGCGCAAGAACGTCGGTAAGGACCTCATGGAGTACTCGCTCGACACCGTTAAGGGTTTCGCGCGTGATATCGAAGCGCTTGGATTCCACATCCTGCCGTAACCGGACAAGTTGAGTCGTCCATATCGGTTGATGGCAGAAGGAGTAAGGGTCGCCGTTGCCTGTACGGCGGCGACTCGTAATGTCCCAAGTTGGCAAAGGCTCCTGGCTTTTGTTGACTTGGGGCTTTGTGTTTTAGGGTGAAATTTCCGTCTGGCACGCCATCTGAAAATTGAAGATCGCAGGCGGTGCCGTCTGTACCGTGGGTATCGCCCACACGTATATGGCTCAGAAGACGATTCAAAATGAATGCGCCGCCTGTGGCATTGAGCACAAGGCTGAGGCCCAGGGTGGCCTGGGTTTCGAGAAGGAGCTGACGCGGGAAGACGCTGACTCCGCCGACATCGCGACCGTGCCTATGACCGCGCTCAAGAAGTGGCTGCACCACACGCTGGCCGATCAAGGTCTCGCCTCCTTCGAGGCTGACTGGAAAAAGGTCGTCGCGCGGGCTTAAACGAGTGAATTGTCCCGGCATCGCATCATCCAGTGCCGGGGTTGTTCTCAAGAGAGGAATTCGTATGACCAACCAGGAACTGGCGAAGGCCGCCAATGAGGTCAGGAAGGGTGTCGTGACTGCGGTTCACGCCGCCAAGTCGGGGCATCCGGGCGGATCGCTTGGCGCCGCCGACATTATGACCTACCTCTACTTTGAGGAAATGGATGTCGACCCGGCGAATCCGAGCCGCGCTGAGCGCGATCGCTTTGTGCTCTCCAAGGGACACTGCGCCCCGGCGCTCTATGCCGTGCTCGCCGAGTGCGGGTTCTTTCCCAAGGAGGAGCTCGAGACGCTCCGCCATATCGGCAGCCGCCTGCAGGGCCATCCCAATATGAATGACACGCCGGGCGTCGACATGTCTACCGGATCGCTCGGTCAGGGCATCTCCGCCGCGGTTGGAATGGCGCTCGCCGCAAAGCACTGGGGTGACGGCTACCGCGTCTACACGCTGTTGGGCGACGGCGAGTGCGAGGAGGGTCAAGTGTGGGAGGCGGCCATGTTCGCCGGCAACCACGACTTGGATAACCTCGTCGCTATCGTCGATCACAATGGCCTGCAAATAGACGGCAGTATCGACGAGGTTAACTCGGCTATGCCGCTTGCCGACAAGTTCCGTGCCTTTAAGTGGCATGTGATCGAGCTCGCCGACGGTAACGACATGGCGCAGATTGCCGCAGCCTTTGCCGAGGCTCGCAAGGTGAGTAACTCGCCTGTGGCCATTATCGCCGAGACGGTGAAGGGCAAAGGCGTCTCCTTTATGGAAAACCAGGTGGGCTGGCACGGCAAGGCACCCAACGATGAGCAGTTTGAGCAGGCCATGGCCGAGCTCGCAGCAGCAGGGGAGGAGCTCTAATGGCAGACGTCAAGAAAGTCGCCACGCGCGTTAGCTACGGCGAGGCACTTGTCGAGCTGGGCAATGAGCGCGATGACTTTGTGGTTCTCGATGCCGACCTGGCCGCCGCCACGCAGACCGGTAAATTTAAGGCTGCGCATCCTGAGCGCTTCTACGATGCCGGCATTGCCGAGAGCAACCTGATGGGTCTTGCCGCCGGCATCGCGACCACGGGCCGCGTTGCTTTTGCGAGCACCTTTGCGATGTTTGCCGCCGGTCGCGCCTACGAGCAGGTCCGCAATTCCATCGGCTACCCGCACCTCAACGTCAAGATCGGTGCCACGCACGCCGGTATCTCGGTGGGCGAGGACGGCGCCACGCACCAGTGCTGCGAGGATATCGCGCTCATGCGCACGATCCCGGGTATGACGGTGGTCGTTCCCGCCGATGACATCGAGGCTCGCGCTTGCGTGCGCGCCGCCTATGAGTTTGAGGGACCGGTCTACATGCGCTTCGGCCGCCTGGCAACACCGGTCATCAACGACCGCGAGGACTATGAGTTCAAGATTGGCCGTGGCGTAGTCGTGCGCGAGGGGTCCGATGTGACCATCATCGCCTGCGGCCTCATGGTCGCCGAGGCGCTTGAGGCCGCCGAGGCCCTCGCTGCCGATGGTATTGACGCCGAGGTCATCAACATGCACACGATCAAGCCGCTTGATGAGCGCCTGGTGGTTGCCAGCGCCAAGAAGACTGGTCGCGTGGTTACCGCCGAGGAGCATTCGATTATCGGTGGTCTTGGCGAGGCCGTGGCCTCGGTGCTCGCGGAGCAGCATCCGGTGCCGATGCGTCGCGTCGGCGTGCGCGATGTGTACGGCGAGTCCGGCCCTGCGGTCGATTTGCTGCACAAGTACGGTTTGGACGCCGACGGTATCGAGGCTGCGGTCAGGTCCGTGTTGTAAGGAAGACTTCCACGGGATTGGTATCTGCCAACCAAGTGACGATCGGGTATACCGCCGCCTCTCGCGAGCATCGATCCTGCTGAGATTGCCGAGCTCATCAATAGCGGACTCGAAGACTAGAACGGCCATCCCGTTCAATCAACCGATCCTTCTCCAAGGAACAGGGCCGCGACGCCATATAGGTGTCGCGGCCCTGTTCGCGTTTTCCCAGATAAAACCTGCCAAAATAAACCTGTCCCTTTTTGGCAGGTTACTGATTCATGTTGCCGTGGATGTAGGGGGTGACCTCGGGGGAGATATGACCGCAGCCCAGCTGGCGCAGGGCGGATTCGATGGCGGCGGGCAGCGGGGTCTTGCCCCTGTCGTCGACGTCGGCACCGCCGAGGGCGGCAATCTTGGCGACATCTGCGGGGGCGGCTTCGATATGCATGCAGCCGCCGATCAAGCGCGCGCGTACCTGTGCCAGGTCAAGATCGTGCAGGTAATCCTCACAGGCGCGGATTAAGTCGACCTTTTCGCGCGTAAGCTCCTCACCCGTGGGGACGCGCGTGGCAAGACAGGCTCCTGCCGGCAGGTTCCAAACGGGATAGCCCCATGTGCGCAGCAGCTCGCGCTCTTCGTCCTTGGTAAAGCCGACCTCCATAAGCGGCGAGCGTACGCCGAGCTCTTCTGCCGCGCGCATGCCAGGGCGGTAGTCACCGCGATCGCTTGCATTGCTGCCATCGATGACGGTGGGAAAGCCGAGCGACTTGGCGTGGTTGACGATAGCGGTAAAGCCGGCGTGCTTGCAGTGGTAGCAGCGGTCGGCATCGTTGCGGGCTACTTGGGGGAGCTGCAGCTGATCGACCGAAAGGTTGAGCACAGGGAGCTTAAAATGCGGCCCTTCTTCGGCTTGCCCGTCAACGGAACGCTCAAACGAAGCCTGCTCGGGCGTGCCGATGAGCGGCGTGGTGAGGTGGACGAGAAGCGTGTCGGCAGGCATGATACGGGCGCAGACCGCGGCCAAAAAGTTGCTGTCGACGCCGCCGGAAAAGCCGATGGCGACGCGTCCATATGCCAAGAGCAGCTGCTCGAGCGCTGCGAGTTTGTCCTGAAGCTCCTCTGCAGGTGCGGTGGTGTCTGAAAACATGAAACGATCCTTGCCATTGAGTACTCGGTCGAAAACTATAATCCTACCGGGCTGCTTGTCATAAGATTTCTACCTATGTAACGAAAGTGCAATATGCTATATACGTTATATACAAGTTTGTAAAGTGCGGTAGAGTGGCAGTAACGCAATCCGGTGAGGGGGCCGATATGATCAAGGCTGTTATTTTTGACATGGACGGAACGCTGGTCGATATCGAGCGTTTGGGCATTAAGGCATGGAAAGCGGGCGCTGCCGAGCTTGGGGTCGCGATTGATGACGCGCTGATCCATCAGTTTATCGGTCGCACGCTGCCCGATGTCATGGACATTCTTGAGGCACATTACGGCAGCAGAGAAACCGCTGAGGTGATCTATCATCGCCACAAGGAGATTCGCGACGAGATAGTCAAGACCGATTTGGAGCTTAAGGCCGGTGCCGCCGAGTGCATAGACGAGCTGCTGGCTGCGGGCTATCACGTGGGCCTTGCGACGTCATCGCGCCATGCCACGGCCGAGCGCAACCTTAAGATGGTCGGTCTCTTTGACAAGTTTGAAACGGTGACCTGCGGCGAGGACGTCGTGCACGGTAAGCCCGACCCCGAGATGTATCTGCTCGCCTGCGAGCGCGCGGGCTTTGCCCCCGAGGAATGCGCCGTGGTCGAGGATTCGCGTAACGGCTGCGTCTCGGGCATTACGGCCGGCTGCCACGTCTTTGCCGTCCCCGATATCGTGCCGCTGCCGCAGGACGTGGTGGACGGCTGTGAGGCCGTGCTCGATACGCTGTTCGATCTGACGGCGGCGGTCAAGGCCGTGCGCTAGACTCTGCGCCTGCGCCATTTCAATAGCATTTTAAAGATGCGGCCAACCGCTTAGCTGGGTGGCTGCATCTATATCCAAGATCCTGCATGCGCTCGTGGGCGTTGTCTACCGCTGGCGGTGACGACGACGCCCGCGCGGAAGCGTCGATACAGCCAGCCCCTCTTATCTCGCCTAGACTACAGTTTTGGCCGATAAGAGGGGCTTTGTGCTTTAAGCGACCGAGGCAGCTGCCTTGGCAAGGGGTTGGCGGGGGCTTTGGGCGTTACGGGCTACTCCAAGAGCCATTCGATTACGTTGCGTTTGCGAACTCCTTCGTAGTTTGCGTCAGCAAATAGCGTGTCGAGCGTAAGAAGCGTCTTGGGATAGTTGTCTCGGACTTTCTTAAAGGGGGCCAACTCGCGGTTGAGGGTGGTTTCGCCGAGCGTGGTGGCTGAAACCTGATAATAGGCTGTCTCGTCTGGGCCTAGGGCAACAAAATCGATTTCCCCATCATCGATATCGCCCACGTAGACGTCGTATCCGCGGCGTAGGAGCTCGAGATAGACAATATTTTCGAGGATATGACCGATGTCGCTGCTCTGAGTTTTGACGAGAGCGCCTCTAAGTCCAAGGTCGACGGCGTAGTATTTGCCGTTTGTTGTAAGAAGCTGTCGACCGCGTACGTTGTAGCGCGGCGCTGAATACAGCACGAGACTGTCTGTTAGGCCTTTGAGGTACTTGGCGACGGTTTTCTGGTCGGTTTTGTTGCCGTTGGACGAGAGCGTATCGGAGATTTTTTTTAACCGAGATTCGACTTCCGACGTTATGGAGTAAGAACTTGGTGATATCGCGCAGGGTCGAGACGTCCGAGACCCTCAAGCGTTCGATAACGTCGTGTATGACTATGGTGTCGTAGAGGCTCATAAGGTAATCGCGCGCCTGGGGGCCCTGGATACCCGTTTCGGCGATAAAGGGAAAGGAGCCCCGGGTGATGTACTCGTCAAACAGCTGGGTAGGAGCCTTTCCGCCATTGGTTTTTGCCGAGCAAAACTCTTTAAAGGAGAGGGGCAGCATCTTGAGCTCTACGTAGCGACCGGATAGCAAGGTTGCCAGCTCGCTCGAGAGCAGATAGGCGTTGGAACCGGTTATGTAGAGATCGATATTGTCCCTGATAAATAGGCTGTCGACGGCTTTTTCGAAGTGCTCGACATGCTGTATCTCGTCCAGAAAAACGTAGTTCATCTTATCGGGGACGAGTCTGGCGGAAACGTAGTCGTAGAGTGCTCTATACGACGTAAGAGACTCGAACTCCAGATCTTCAAAGTTGAGGGATATAACCTGGGCATCTGGGGTTCCATGGTCGCGCAAATGACCACGGTAAATCTCGAATAGCTTCGATTTACCGGACCTACGCACGCCCGAAACGACCTTGATAACATGCGAGTCTTTCCACGAAATGAGCCAGTCGAGGTACTGTTTGCGGTCAATCAAATCCATAAAGCCTCTCCCTGGGTCTGAAAACATTGGAACAAAATCAATATTTTTATGAAATTACAAAAAATATAGAACTGAACCCATTTTATCAAAACAACTCATGAAAATATGGATTGCATTCCATAAATATCCGTAGCTGTAGCCTTGGCTAATGGGCGTGGGGCCAGAAAAAAGCGCCGCAGCGGAGCTGTTTCCGCTGCGGCGCTTTTTTTGCTACAGATAGGCGCCCAGGTTGATGTCGGTTATTGGGGCCGCGGGCAGACCCGTCGGGTGCTGCTCGGCCTTTTGGGTGCTCACGCGCTCAAGCAAGAAAGGACGCACGATTTCCTGACGGTTAATGTCCTCGGTGGCCGTGACCGCGGTGACGGTACGCGCGGCGGAGCCGATGCGGACGTGTCTGGTCTTGGCAGCGGGCTTGTTCTCGATCTGCTCCATGAGCAGCTGCACGCCCTTGCGGCCAATTTCGTAGCCCGGCGGTGCCACGGTGGTAAGGGAGACCGACCCGCTCCAGGCGAGTGGATTGCCGTCGCAGCCTGCCACGCGGACCTGCTCAGGGACGGAGATGCCTTTATCGACCAGCGCCGAGATGACGCCCGAGGCCAGTACGTCGGTGAGGCCGATGACAAAATCGGGGCGCTCGTCACCGGAGCGCTCGGCGATTTGGGCACCGATGCTGTAGCCGTCGGCTGCGGTATTCCACTCTCCAGCGTCAATGACCTCAATTTTGATATCGGGATGCAGGGCGAGGGCCTTGTGGATGCCAAGTACGCGCAGGGTGAGCTGTATAAATGCCGCTCTGCCCACAACGGTGATATGGCGTGCGCCACGGGCAACGGCGAGCTCGGCGATAATGCGCCCCTGCGCCTCGTTGTCGGCGGCTACGAAATAACCGGGTTCGGAACAGTGGATGTCCAGATGGACGATCGGCACGGGCATCTTGGTCATGGCGGGGTGCCAGTCGGGAGACGCCATGGGCTGAACCATGACGCCGGACATCTGCGTGCCCATAAAGTAGCGCAGGTAATGGTCTTCGAGAATGTCGTCGTTGTCGGCGTTGGCGATGAGCAAGTCATAGCCGTGCTTGCGTGCCTCGTTGTGGGCACCGCTGGCAATTTGGAGCGAAAAACCGTGGTCGAGGCGGGGAGGACTAGGCCAAAGGACTTGGTGGTGCCGCCTGCCAATTGACGAGCGCTTTGGTTGGGTAGGTAGCCCAGGCGATTGATGGTCTCGTTGATGAGCTTAAGGGTTTCGGGGCGCAGCTTTTCGGGGTGGTTGAGCGCGTTGGATACCGTGCCCAGCGAGACCCCTGCCTCGCGCGCGACGTCGCTGATTTTTACCTTTGCCATAGCGGCCCCTTTGATGCGTTTCAAGTACAAGTCAGATTGTAGCATCGCCCGTTTCCAGGGTGTCAAAACCTACCAATTAGGGACAGGTTTATTTTGGCAGGTTTTATCTGGGCAAACACCGGAGCCCAGACCACGTAAAGCTGCCTGTCCCCTTTGTAGTGGTTTTGGTGCGGCTGCGCTGCGCGTTAAACAGTGGAGTGTCTACAATAGAAGCCGTTTTGAACGTAAATTGAAAGGCTTTGGTATGACTCGCTCTGTTTCCCGTCGTGATTTTTTGGGTTTAATCGCCGGTACCGCAATGGTTGCGGCGAGCGGTTGCACTGGCAACGGTGCCGACAAGGGCTCTGCCGCTGGTTCTGCTACGGTTGTGAACGACGATATCAAGGGAGCCAAGCTCACCTTTGTGGGCGACGACGCCTTCGCACCCTATCGCTATCTGGAGACGCAGTCGGACGGCAAGCAGAAGGTTGTCGGCCTGGATATCGCCATTGCCGACGAGATGGCCTCGCGCCTGGGCTTTTCTTACGACTTTGAGCCGCAGGACTTTGCCGCCACGCTTGCATCGGTGCAGAGCGATAACAAGGCCTTTACCATGGCAATGAGCTCCAACGAAGAGCGCGAGCAGGCCTACGACTTCACGCGTGGCTACTATCAGCCGCTCGTAGGCGTTCTCACGCTCGGCGGCGATCCCGTCAAGCGCGTTGAGGACCTCGCTGGCAAGTCTATCGCCTGCACTACCGGTACCGTTCAAAACAAGTTCATCGCCAAGGTTATGCCCGACGCCGATATTCACACGTACGACGGCGGCGACCAGTGCCTGCAAGAGGTGCTCGCCGGGCGCATCGACGCCTATCTGTGCGACGGCGCCGAGGGCCAGTCCATGCGCGATGCGAACGAGGGCCTGGTGCTGGGCCTGCTCGATCGCTCCGAGACGAGCGATCACGTGGGCGTGTACCGTCTGATGGCCAAGAAGGGTGCCGGCTTTGTCGCGGCGCTTGACGAGTGCATCGGCGAGATGCTCGAGGATGGCACCATCGATGACTGCATCAAGCAGTATGTGGGCGCCGACTTTATGTGGAACGGCGACTATTCCGCTTCCGGCACGTCGACGGTTGCCGGAAAATAGCGAGCCGATACGGCGCGCGCCAAGGGCATGCTGATGAAGTTTGAACTGCTAGAACCATATATACCGATGTTTATGAGCGGCCTGGTCGTGACCTGTCAGGTGACGGCCGCCGCGCTGGTCATAGCACTTGCCCTGGGCTTTCTCATTGCCGTGCTCAAGGTTTTGCCCTGTCGCCCGTTGCGCGCGGTGCTCAACTTCTACACCTCTATCTTTCGCGGCGTGCCGCTCATCGTGTTGCTCTTTTTGGCGTACTTTGCGACGCCGCAGCTCACGGGCTTTAAAATTTCGATGTTTGCCGCCGGTGCCATTACGCTGGGGCTCAACGGCTCAGCGACGGTGTCCGAGACGGTGCGTGGCGGTATCGAGGGTGTGGACCGGGGGCAATACGATGCCGCTCGGGCCATCGGACTTCGTTATGTTCCCATGATGCGCAAGATTATCGTTCCGCAGGCGATGCGCTCGATTGCCCCCGCCCTGGTCAACGAAGTGATCACGGTCCTCAAGAGCTCCTCGCTGGTGGCAACCATCGGTCTGATGGATATGATGCGCGCCGCCCAGAGCGTGCAGGCGCTCACCTATCGAGCCTTTGAACCGTTTTTAGTGGTGGCAGTGGTCTACTACGTCATTGTTATGGCACTCACGGCCCTGGGCAATCGGCTCGAACGCCGCCTGCGTCCCTAGGGGAGTGCCAACCACAGCAAAGGTGCCTGTTACCGTTGTGGTGGTAGGGTGTGTGCATCGAGTGGTATCCAGTTTAAGATACCACTTCTGGTATATCAGCTTGCGTTTGTGTGAGTACAATACTCGGACGTTATACGTCTCAGCGCCCGTCGTGCGTGGGCGTTTTGCAGTCACGCGAGCGAAGGGATTTATCCTATGTGCGGAATTGTCGGCTACACCGGCTCTGATATTGCAAAGAACATCCTGGTCACGGGTCTTAAGCGTATGGAGTATCGCGGCTATGACTCCTCGGGTGTCGCGCTCGAGGTAGGCGAGGGCGCCGCGGCGCACCTCGATGTTATTCGCCGCGTGGGCAAGGTCGCGGGCCTGGAGAGCGAGCTTTCCAATATCGACAGCGACGCTACCTGCGGTATCGGCCATACCCGCTGGGCCACTCACGGCAAGCCTTCCGTTGTCAACGCCCATCCCCACACCAGCTGCGATGGTCGCATCGCCATCGTCCACAACGGCATCATCGAGAACTTCGCCGAGCTGCGCGAAGAGCTGGAGGGCCGCGGCCATCACTTTAAGAGCGAGACCGATACCGAAGTTTTCGCGCACTTGATCGAAGAGGCCTATGCCGAGACGCGCGACCTGATGGCTTCCGTGCGCGAGGCCTGCACCCACGTGGTGGGCGCCTATGGCCTGGCCGCCGTGTGCGCCGACGAACCTGGCGTGATCGCCGTTGCCCGCAAGGACTCCCCGATTGTGGTCGGCGTGGGCGAGACCGGCTCCTACGTTGCCTCCGATGTGATCGCGCTTATCGATGCCACCCGCGATGTCGTGGTGCTCGAAGATGGTCAGTTTGCCAAGCTCACGCCCGCAGGCGTCGAGTATACCGACGAGGCCGGCAATGTGATTGAGCCCAAGATCACCCATATCGACTGGGACCTGGACATGGCCGAAAAGGGCGGTTATCCCGACTTTATGCTCAAGGAGATTCACGAGCAGCCGCGCGTGGTGCGCGACACGCTGGTGGGCCGCATGACCCCTGCCGGTGAGCTCGATATCGACGAGCTGGGCCTTTCGCTCGAGGAACTCAACGATATCGACCGTGTATATGTGATTGCCTGCGGCACCAGCTACCATGCCGGACTCATCGCCAAGAACCTTATTGAGGGCTGGGCTCGCATCCCTACCGAGGTTGAGGCGGCTAGCGAGTTCCGCTACCGCAACCCCATCATCACGCCGACGACGCTCGTCGTGGCCGTGTCCCAATCGGGCGAGACGGCCGACACCCTTGCCGCCATTCGCGATGCGCGCATCAAGGGCGCCAAGGTCTTTGGCATCACCAACGTGGTGGGCAGCCCGGTGGCGCGCGAAAGCGACGGCGTCATCTACACCAAGGCCAACAAGGAGATTGCAGTCGCCTCGACTAAGAGCTTCATCGGTCAGGTCGTGAGCCTCACGCTTTTGGCCTTGCTGCTGGCGCAGGTCAAGTACCGCTTGACCACCAAGCAGACGCGCATGCTGTTCCGCGAGCTTTCCGATACGGCCGAGCAGATCCAGTGGATCCTGGATACGCAGACCGAGGCCGTGCACGAGGCCGCGCTTGTGTGCAAGGACGCGCAGTCCGCGCTGTTCGTGGGTCGCGGCATGGGCGCCGCCATTTCTTATGAGGGCGCGCTTAAGCTCAAGGAGGTCAGCTACCTGCATGCCGAGGCATATGCCGCCGGCGAGATGAAGCACGGCCCCATCGCGCTGATCGATCCGGGTTTCCCTGTCATCGCGGTGGCAACCAAGAGCGCAACGTACGATAAGACGGTGTCGAACCTCATGGAGTGCAAGGCTCGCGGCGCCAAGGTCATCGTCGTTGCTACCGAGGGCGACGAGGAAATCAACAAGATTGCCGACTGTATCATTCGCGTGCCGTCCGTCCGTGACGTGTTCAGCCCCATCACGGCGAGCGTTCCGCTGCAGCTGCTCGCCCGCGAGGTGGCCATCCTGCGAGGTTGCGACGTTGACCAGCCTCGCAACCTCGCTAAGAGCGTGACCGTGGAGTAGTTGTTGTTCCGCCGTTCTGGCGACCAAGGCCCGGCTCCGTTGTGGCGGAGCCGGGCCTTGTTTCATTTGACCAGGTAAAACCTGCCGAAATAAACCTGTCCCTTTTTGGCAGGTTAGCGGAGCTTGCTGGTCTCGAAATACTTGGGATATTGGTCCAGGACCTCGGTCTGGTTGCGGAACATCATATGCAGGTGCTTGCTGACCAAAAAGCTCGCCTCGATGGGGTCGCGGCCGGCGATGGCGCGGCGGATTTGCTTGTGCTCGTTAACAATCTCCTGATTGTCGAGCCTCTGCGTGGCGGCGCGCAGCCAGCGGAAGCGCTCCAGGTCGGCATTGGTCGCCTCGAGCCACGACCACACGGTGCTGCGGCACGCGATGCTAAAGATCATGCGGTGCATGAGGTTGTCGCTTAAAAAGAATCCAATGCGATCCTCTTCGGCCATGGCCTTTTCCTGCAGCGCGATGGCTCGGTCGAGCTGCTCGATGCCTGCCGAGGTGGCACGGGCGCAGCACTCCACAATCACCTGTTTTTCCAAGTGTTCGCGAATGTAGCAGGCGCTCTCGGCAAAGGTGAGGTTGATGGGCGAGACATAGGTGCCGCTTTGGGGCACGGTGCGCACCAGACCCTCTTGCGCCAGACGCACCAGCGCCTCGCGCACAGGGGTGCGTCCCATATCCAGGTCATCGCAAAGCTGCTTGACGCCTAGCTTTTCGCCCGGCTTGTAGTCCAGGTAGACGATTTTGCGCCGAATGGTGTGGTAGGACTGGTCCTGTAGGCTCGTTTCCTGCTCGCCGATGTGCATCGATTCTTCCATTGCGCCTCGCAACTGTTCTATCAAACTCATATGTCAGTTGTTTATTATGCCGCGAACCAGCTCTCCGCGGTGGGTAATTCGGCTGTTGCCCGAGAACTATTGCGGCATCTTAGTCTGTATTTGCGCAGGGCTGTGCTCAACATTGCCGTATCATAAGCCGTCGCAAACGTGAAATAGAAAGAAGGAATCTCATATGCAACTGGCGAATATCGTACGCGAGCGCTGGAAAGGCGTCTTGTTCTGCCTGATCATCGCCATTCCCGCGACGTTGCTCGGCAAACAAATTGAGGTGGTCGGCGGTCCGGTATTTGCCATTCTCTTTGGCATGGTCCTGGCGCTCGTCTTTCCCAAGAATCGTCGCGAACAGCTCGCCGCCGGTGTCACCTATACGTCTAAAAAAGTCTTGCAGTACGCGGTTATCCTGCTTGGCTTTGGCATGAACCTCTCCCAGATTCTGTCCAAGGGCGCCCAGTCGCTGCCGATTATCGTGGCGACGATCTCGACCTCGCTTGTCATCGCCGTCGTGCTCTGCCGCGTTATGAACGTGCCGGGCAAGATTGCGACGCTTGTGGGTGTGGGCTCGTCGATTTGCGGCGGTTCGGCCATCGCTGCGACCGCGCCCGTCATCGATGCCGACGATCGCGAGATTGCCCAAGCCATTTCGGTCATCTTCCTGTTTAACGTTATCGCGGCGCTCGTGTTTCCGACGCTCGGCGGCATGCTCGGGCTGACCAACGAGGGCTTTGGCCTGTTTGCCGGCACCGCCATCAACGACACCTCGTCGGTAACGGCTGCGGCGAGCGCCTGGGATAGCATGCATCCCGGCGCCAATGTGCTCGAAAGCGCCACAGTGGTTAAGCTCACCAGGACGCTGGCCATTATTCCCATTACATTGGCTCTCGCATGCTGGCAGATGCATCTGGTGCGCAAGGCCGGCGGCGACGCCAAAAGCACGTTCTCGCTTAAACGTGCGTTTCCCATGTTTGTGTTGTTCTTTGTGCTGGCGAGCGTGATCACCACGGTGCTTCAGCTTCCTGCGTCCATTACGGCGCCCATCAAGGAGCTGTCGAAGTTCTTTATCGTGATGGCCATGGCGGCTATTGGCTTTAATACCGATATCGTCGAGCTGGTCAAAAAGGGCGGCAAACCCATCGCGTTGGGCTTTTGCTGCTGGATTGGCATTGCATGCATGAGTTTGGGAATGCAGCACGTGCTGGGAATCTGGTAGAGAAGTAGCTGATTTGCGTGTTGCGTGCTGGCGAGCGCATACCTGCGGTGGAGCGATAGGAGCTCTTGCGGGTATGGCTTGTCCGCAGGTTGATAGGTCCCGAAGAGCTCTTATCGCCCCGCCAGGATGGCGATGCGGGGCAATTCATATACTCGCAGGACGGCGACTTTTGCCCTATAGTGTTTGGTGAGTAATATCGTTCAATTTTGAAACATTCGGTCGTGCGACCGTCGGCGGTTGCACGTCGCCGCGGACAGGGGCAAATCATGGATAGCGATGCCAAGCTGCAGATTCTGATTGAGGCATTGTCCGCAGCCGGAGTATCGGCGCTGGCAGTCGACGAGCGCGGTGGCGTTGTGATCTCGACTATGAGTGACGCGGCACTCGAGCAGGATATCGCCGCTTTTGTTTCCGAGCGTCTCGCTCGCGTGGGCGATGGGGCGCGCCTGGTGATGGGCCACGAGGGCGTGCGGTTGAGCTTGACGGTGCGCCCGACGGTCAAGGAGCGCGGAGTGCTTTGGGTGGTCGTGGCGCATGAGGTGCGCGCCGCTGCGACGCATGCGGGCATCGAGTGGCTCAATGCCGACGAAGTCGAGGCTCGCTACGCGTCGAGCACGTACGGCATCGTCGAAGATGCGGCGGCGGTCGCTGCCCCCGTACGTGGGAGCTATGCGCGTGGGGTGCCCCTTATGCTCGAGGGCGAGCTGGGCGCGGGGCAGGATCAGATTGCAAAACGCCTGTACCTGGATGGACCCTATGCCGATCAGCCCTTTGTGTCCGTTGCGCTCGATGAGCTTACGGATCGCGGCTGGCGCCATCTGCTCAAAAGTTCCGAATCGCCGCTATTCCAAACGGGGCTGACACTTTGCATGGGCGGCTGGCATGCTGTTGGCCCCCAAACGTCTGCGCGAGCTCGCTGTCCGCAATGATCGACACGGCGCTCGCAACTCGTTGCCATGTGGTGTTGACGGCAAACGATATGCCGGGCGGCGGCGAAAGCGATCAGGCTGCTTTTGTAACCGAGCGTCTGGCCTGTGCAGTGAGTGTGGCGCCGGCGATTGCCGAGCAGGGCGGCGCGTCGGAAAAGGTTGCGTGCTATCTGGGGTATGCTGGCAGATATGTTTAAGACGGTGCCCCCATGTTGTCCGCCGCCGCGGCAGAGACGCTCGATGCGTACCGTTGGCCCCGCAATTACCTGCAGCTGCGTGAAGTCTCTGAACGACTCTATATATTAGTGGGGGCGGGTACGGTGGAGCGTGCCGTGGCGAAAGAGGTGCTTGCCCAGGAGGACGTTATCAAGACCGCGACCTTTGGCGCCCCGGCGCTCGAAAGCGATTTGTACATCTTGCGTCCCCTGGCCGATACCGAGCGCGATGTCGCACGGTTGGTCCTGCAGCACCTTCACGGCAACAGGACACGTGCGGCAGAGGTGCTCGGTATAAGCCGCACGACTTTATGGCGCCTGCTGAAGGACAACGACCGCTGAGCGAGGCGCCGTGACCGCGTGCGGCGCGTGTGATACAGTCCAAAGAAGCATTGTTTCGATTGTGTTACGGCGTGCGGGGGAGTATGGCGGAGACTTCAAAAACGAACCGAACAAAGCGAAGTGCGGCGCCGGTCGGCCGGCGTACGACTTCGCGGACGTGGGGCAAAAGCGCCTCGGGGTTCGACGGCTCGTTCAAGCGCACAAAATATGGCTATCCTTCGGCAAGCGCTCGCTTGGCCATGCAGGCCGAGTCCTCGTTGTGGGGACGAAGGCGCGTGGTGGGCTCAAAGCTCAAGCACGATGGAACGCTTGGCTACATCAGCCGCGGTGCTGCCCGCCGTAGCGGCCTCAATCCTGCAGGCTGGCATCGTTACGTGCCGATCGTGGTCGTTGCCGCGATAATCGTCATCGCGCTCGCGGCGCTCGGATATGCCGGCGACGGCGCGAGTCTGGGCGCGATGTTCAAATCGCCTGAACTTGCGCATGCTGGCACGGAGCTTGTTGAAGGCGCGCAAGACCAGACGGGTGTGGCGCCCCAGCGCGGTATGGTCGCAGCTGCTGCCACCATTGCCGATGCTCAAAAGGACGAGGACGAACAAGGCGACGGCGCCAAAACGACTCACACGAACGAAACGACGACAACTCCATCGGCAAGATAAGTTGCGAGTGGGGCAGCAAATATGGGACGGGGCCTTTCAGCGGGTCCGCCGTTCGGTAGAACGGCGGAACTGTCTACCTGACGTACACCACGTTGTCGCGGCGAGGCTTGGCCTTGGGGAGTGCGTCCTCGGCGTAGCCCAGAATGCAGTTGCCAACACCGCGCAGGCTTCCGTCGGCGGGCAGGCCCCAGCTGGCCAGCAGCTCCAGGCCCTCGGGCGAATCGAAAACCTCGTGGGCGCGATGAATCCAGCACGAATCAACACCCAGCGCATAGGCAGCATTGAGCAGGTTGCCCATGGCAAGCGAACCGTCTTCCAGATGCGTGGGCACGCTGCGGTCGACCAGTACCACCACAACGGTTTTGGCACCGTAGAAGGGATCGCCGTTGCTGCCCATGACTTGCGCATTGAGTTGCGAGAGACGCTCGACGGTCGCGGGGTCGGTGACGGCGACGAACGTGACCGGCTGACGCCCCATGCCGCTCGGCGCGTACTGGCCTGCCTCGATAATGCGTGCGAGCTTTTCTGCCTCGACGGGGCGATCGCTGTAGTTGCGGCAGCTACGGCGATGGATGAGCGCTTCGATGGTCTCCATGGGTTCTCCTAGCGATGACGTTGCAGATGCTCCGTTCTTACCCGTCGTGCCGTAGCCGTAATCGCGCAGAGGGCCCAAACAGCAATAGCCACCAATCGGAAAAGTCGGCTTGCATAAAACTGCGGCAAGAATGTGAGAAACTGATGAGATGGTTAAACGTTTTATCCCGTCTACCCTGCGGTTTTTACCACTTGCCTAAAACAGGGGCGCATATCAATTGATAAAGGTTTTACTAAAGGGGTACCAACGTTAATCAATGCGCTGTGGTGGCGCTGGGCCAGGAGGTAACTATCATGTTCCAGGCTGGAGATGTCGTCGAGACTGACTTCGAAGGATTTCTGAAGCTGCTGCGTTCCAAGACGCGCGCTTTCGTGTCGATCAACGATCACGAGTACTACATCACGCACACCGATGGCTATTGGCGTGTTCAGGATTGCGAGACCCTCAACGATAAGGGCCACTTTACTGATTGCTCCGAGCTGGTCAACACGGTCTGCGAGGTCGTCGAGCTACCTTGGATCTGCGGCAAGAGCCTGCACGACAGCTTTGCGGGCGCAACGGTCTACGAGGCCGTCGCTGCCTAACGGGCAAATACATCGCTATTCTCGCGTGACCGCCGGCGCCGCCCCCGCGCCGGCGGTCTTTTTTGTCGATATGCTTATGTAGAGCCGACCATAAACAACGAGCGTATTGACGATAGTCAAAACTCGGACTAATGTAGAGATATAAATTGGTCAAAACTCGGACTATCGAATGGTGGGAGAGATGAATAGTGCAGTTAGCCTGGTCGATTTCGACCGGATGCTTAACGGGCTTGACCGTATCTATTCGGAGTTCGCGCGTACCTGCGGTCTTTCGGACTGCGCCTACTGGATGCTCGTCGACACGAGTGCAGCGGGCGGAAGCGTTGCCGTGAGTCGGCTGACGAGTGAATGGTTCTACAGCAAACAGACCATCAATTCGGCGATCAAGACGCTTAGGGCGCGAGGGCTTGCGACGTTGGAGTTTGCCGAGGGCAGTCGTAAGAACAAGGTTGTGCGATTGACCGAAGAAGGCGTGCGGTTTGCCAAGCGCTACGCGTTACCGGCGCAAAAAGCCGAGCAACAGGCATTCGAAGCGCTCGAGCCGTGGGAACAGCGCGAGATCATGCGCCTGGTCGGTAAATTCTCCCATGTTCTGAACGAAGAGTGCGAGGCATTTAAACGGCAAGTGGCCGCCGAGAACGAGGCTGACGATAAGGGCGAGGGGGACACATGCGACTCTTAATGAGGTTTATGAGGCCGTACCGCGGTCTGATTGCGGTGACGCTGTTTGCGGTGCTGATAGATAACGTCGGTACGCTGTTGGTTCCCACGATGCTGGCGAACATGGTCAACACCGGTATTACCACGGGCGATGTCGACTATATTTTACGTAACGGCCTGTACATGCTTATCGCGACCGGCATGGCCAGCGGCGGCACGGTGCTGGGCTGCTATCTTTCGGCGCGCCTGGCCGCCAACGTGGCCTGCGATATCCGCAATGCCGTGTACGACAAGTCGCTCGAGCTGTCCGCCAGCGACTTTGAGCGCTTTGGCACGGGTTCGATGATCACACGCTCGCTCAACGACATCAACGTGATTCAGCAAGCTGTCCTTCAGACGATTCAGCTGGTGTTGCCGGTGCCATTCTTGGCCGTGGCAGGCATCATTTTTGCTTGGTTCATCGATCCCGCCATGGGCACGCTGCTGGGCGTGGTGGTTGCGATCGTGCTGGTGGCGGCGGTCTTTACGGTGGCTAACGCCGCGCCGATTTTTATGCGCCTGCAGAGCTTTATCGACCGCATGAACGTGGTGCTGCGCGAGAACATCGTGGGCGTGCGCGTCATCCGCGCATTTAACAAGGAGCGCCACGAGGAGCAGCGCCTGGACGAGGTGTTTAGCGATTACGCGGCCAACGCCATCAAGGTCAACCACCTGTTTGTGGGCCTCGACAGCTCCAGCTTCTTTTTGATGAACATCGCCGAGGTGGCGGTGCTGTGGGTGGGCGGCAACCGCGTGGGCGTCCACGCCATGCAAATCGGCAGCATTTCGGCCGTGTTGGAATACGCGATCCTGATTCTTTTCTTTGTGATGATGGCGCAGATGGTGATTCTGACGCTTCCGCGTGCCGCTGCGTGCCTCAACCGTGCGCAGCAGGTGCTCGAAATCGAGCCGAGCATCGTGGACGGCAAGGCTACGCTGGGCGACGGGGCGCCTGAGTCCGCAGACGGAGCCGACGCGGTCGCCGTGTTCGATCATATGTCGTTTCGTTTTGACGACGCCGACGAGGACACGCTGTGCAATCTGAGCTTTACCTGTCGCCGCGGTCAGACGACCGCGATCGTCGGCTCGACGGGCTCGGGCAAATCGACGGTGGCCAAGCTCCTGCTGCGCTTCCACGATGCCACCAAGGGCGCCATTCGCCTAGACGGCGTCGACCTGCGCGAGCTTTCGCAAGGCGAGATACGCGGGCGCATTGCCTATGTGCCGCAAAAGGCATGGCTGTTCTCGGGCACCGTGGCAAGCAATCTGCGCTTTGGCAATGAAGACGCAACTGAGGCCGACATGCTTCATGCGCTCCAGGTTGCCCAGAGCACCTTTGTGCTCGATCAGCCGCAGGGGCTCGATACGCCGGTATCCCAGGGCGGCACGAGCTTTTCGGGCGGTCAGCGCCAGCGTTTGGCAATCGCCCGTGCGCTCATGAAGCATGCCGATCTGTATATCTTCGATGACAGTTTTTCGGCCCTGGACTTTAAGACCGATGCGGCACTGCGCCATGCGCTGCAGGACGAGACGCGCGATGCCGCGGTGCTCATCATCGCCCAGCGCATCTCGACGATCTTGCACGCCGACCAGATCGTCGTGCTCAAGGACGGCGAGGTTGTGGGCTTGGGCACGCATGGCGAGCTTATGGAAACCTGCGAGGTGTACCGCGCCATCGCGGAATCGCAGATGAAGGGAGGTGAGTAGCATGACCGAGGAGCTCAGGAAGCAGGCCAGCGTTGATGACGCCGTTGCCGCGGGACTGGTTGAGGAAACGGCTGCCGTAGCACCCGAGCTGGACGAGGCCGCCAAGGCTGCAGCCGAGCGCGAGGCTCGCCGCCAAGCGCTCTATGAGGAAAACGAACGCGCCGAGGACGAGCGCGCCCGCGCTGAGGCAGAGCGCATGCGCGATGTGGACGACGAGGACGAGGACGAGAAACCCCGCGACACCTGGGCGACGGTGCGCCGCCTGTGGAGCGAGGCTGCCGGTGACCATTGGCGCTTCTATATCGTGTTCGCGAGCATCGTGTTCTATGCCATCTTTAACACCGCTGCGCCGGCATATAGCGCCCGCGTGATCGATGAGCTGTGGGGCCACATTCAGGTGGCGTTTGCCAACGACACCACCTTCAACATCACCTGGGAGAACTGCGGCAGGACCATCTTCATCTACTTTATGATCTGGACGGCCGCTGCCTCGTTCTACGCGCTCCAGAGCTTTTTGATGTCGAGCGTGGCCGAACGCCTTAACCTGCACCTGCGTAACCGCATCGCTCAAAAGCTCAACCGTCTGCCGCTTGCCTTCTTTGATGCGCATCGTCCCGGCGAGGTCGTTAGCCGTGCGACCAACGACTTAGACAAGATGTCTGAGAGCATGCAGCGCGGCTTGCTGCAGCTTCTGGTGTCGATCGGTACCGTGGTGGGCGCCGTGAGCGTGATGTTCGTGTTTAGCGTGCCGCTCACGCTTGTCTTTTTGTTCTTTACGGCGCTTTCGCTGCTGGTGACGAAGGTCGTTTCGCGCCGCACGCACGATGTGACGGGCGAGCGCCAGGAGTGGGTGTCCAAGATTACGAGCGCGGTCGAGGAAGGCTACTCGGGCCGTCTGGTGATTCGTGCGTTCAACCGTGAGCGCCAGAGTTCTGCCGAGGTGCACGAGGCTTCGAAGGAGCTGGCGCGCGTGAGCACCAAGGCCGACTTCATGATTAACGCCGTCGGCCCCGCGGTGCGCTTTATCGGCCGCCTGGCGCAGATCGTGATTGCGCTGGTGGGCTGCAGCATGCTGGTTGCTGGCCACATGACCGTCGGCGTGTTCCAGGCGTTCTTCCAGTTTATCTACGAGGCATCCGAGCCCATGACGCAGCTGTCATTCACTTTCAACTCGCTGCAGAGCGCGCTGGCGAGTGCGGAGCGCGTGTTCGACCTGCTCGATGAGCCCGAGATGGAAGCCGATCCGTTGCCGGCGGCCGCCGCCAAGCTGCCGGGCAAGGTGGAGGGCCGTATTGCCTTTGAACACGTGCGTTTTGGCTATGCGCCCGACAAGCCGCTCATGCGCGACGTGTCGTTTGTCGCCGAGCCGGGCCAAAAGATCGCGGTGGTGGGAACCACGGGTGCGGGTAAGACCACGCTCATCAATCTGCTCATGCGCTTCTACGAGATCGACGGTGGCCGCATTACCCTCGACGGTGTGGACACGAGCCGCATGGACCGCGGCGAGCTGCGCCAGCAGTTTGGCATGGTGTTGCAGGACGCCTGGCTGTTCGATGGCACCATTGCCGAGAACATCGCCTATGGCTGTCCCGAGGCGACGCGCGAGGAGATTGTCGCGGCCGCACGTGCCGCTCAGGTCGACTTCTTTGTGCGCACTATGCCGCAGGGTTACGACACGCGTGTGGCTAACGATGCCGAGAGCATCAGCCAGGGCCAACGTCAGCTGCTGACCATCGCGCGTGTGCTGCTCAACAACCCGGCGATCCTCATCCTGGACGAGGCGACGTCGAGTGTGGACACGCGCACCGAGCTCGCCATCGGCCGTGCTATGGACGCGCTCATGCGCGGGCGCACGAGCTTTGTGATCGCGCACCGTCTGTCGACGATCGTCGATGCCGACCTCATCCTGGTCATGGACCACGGCAATATCATCGAGCAGGGTACGCACAAGGAGCTGCTGGCTGCCGAGGGCGCTTACGCCGACCTCTACCTAAGCCAGTTCGCATAAGGTGACAAAGGGGCAGTCCCGCATGCCACATCGAAAAGAAGGCGCGCCGGGGGCGGATTCCCCAAGCGCGCCTTTTGTGTTGGCGTTCATGCTGTGGCGGCTGCCCGCGGCCTTAGCGCTCGTCCACGAGCTTGGCGACGAGGGCTTTGAGCTCGGCCACCTCTTGCTCGAGTTCCTTGACGCGACGGGCGTTTTCGGTGATGCCCTGACGGTTGAGGGCGCTCTGCTCGGCGGCATCGTCGGGCATGTACTCGCGATGCTGCTTGGCGTCGAAGCTCTCCTCGAACACGCGGCAGCCGTTGCGCTTGATGATGCGCCCAGGCACACCCACGACGGTGCAGTTGTCGGGCACGTCCTTGACGACGACCGAGTTGCCGCCGATCTTGACGTTGTTGCCAATGTGGATGTTGCCAAGCACCTTGGCGCCCGTGCCCACCGTGACATTGTTGCCCAGGGTGGGGTGGCGTTTGCCGGTCTCGTTGCCGGTGCCGCCGAGCGTGACGCCCTGGTAGAGCACACAGTTGTCGCCCACGATGGCAGTCTCGCCAATAACGACGCCCATGGCGTGGTCGATAAAGAAGTGCTTGCCGATTTGCGCGGCGGGATGAATTTCGACGCCGGTGATGTGGCGGGTTAACTGCGAGAGCACACGGGCAAGCGATCGATGGCCGTGTTCCCACAGCCAGTGCTCGGGCACGTGATTCCACTTGGCGTGCAGGCCAGGATAGGAAAGGAAGATGACCAGACCGTTTTGCGCAGCGGGGTCTTGCGTCTGGACGGTCTTGATGTCCTCTCGAATGGTGTTGATAAAGCTCACCGGCCGCCCTCCCTTAGCACCGTGACAATGCGATTCAATAAAGTATAGCGATTCGCTAGGGATTAGGAAGGGCAATCCTGCTTTGCTTTGGGCGACAAGTGTCAGTTATGCAAACTTGCTGGTAATGGAGTCATGCTTTTGTGGGGTTGCGCACGAGGGGGCGCCGCAACCGTATACTGGTCAACTTGGACGTATTCGCGCCCACAACTGAGAGGTTTTACTTCATGGGTTTCATCAACGCAATTGTCGAGCTGCTTAAGGATCCACGAACGGCGATTAAGGTTTGGATCGCCGCCGGTCCGCTCACGGCATACGGCTTTATCTTCTTGATTATCTTCATCGAGACGGGCGTGGTCTTCATGCCGTTTTTGCCCGGTGACTCGCTCTTGTTCGCCAGCGGCTGCTTAGCCGCGGACGGCAGCTTCAATATCTTTACGCTGTTGGCCGTGGCTTGGTGCGCGGCGATTCTGGGCGATCAGTGCAACTTTATGATCGGTCACTTCTTTGGCAAAAAGATCATCGCTTCGGGCAAGGTCAAGGCCATGACGCCCGAGCGCATCGAGAAGTCCGAAGCGTTTCTCGATAAATGGGGCCACCTGGCCATCTTCCTCGGTCGTTTCTTCCCGTTTATTCGCACCTTTGTGCCGTTCCTCGCCGGTATGGGCGGCATGCACTGGCGCAACTTCGTCATCTTTAACGTGCTGGGTGGCATTACCTGGTCAACGCTCTTTACACTGCTGGGCTACTTCTTTGGTGGCCTTCCCTTTGTGCAGCAACACTTTGAGCTGCTGATTGTAGGCATTGTTGCCGTATCGATCATTCCGGCCGTGGCCGGTCTGGTTAAGGCCAAGCTGGGCAAATAGAACGCGTGGTTCGAGCCAGCGCGCAAACCGTGCAGTTGAGGCCCGTCACCGCTTACGGTGGCGGGCTTCTTTAGCTTCGTTCAAATGAAAATACTTTACTTAGTTAAAGAAAAGCGTTTTATCAGACGCGTACGGGGAGTACAATCTCGTGCATGCGAATCGACGTGCCATGGGCTTTGGCGTTGTCCGCGCGTCCCGTCCGGCTCTACGCTCCGGGCGTGCGACGTTGCGACGCGGTCGGCCTCGATCCTTGCGTACGGGTTCGCGAGTTTGCAACTGTGTATGTAAGGAGCGACATATGACTGTCGAGAAGAAGGATATCGATTGGGGTAGCCTCGGCTTTGGCTACATGAAGACCGATTACAGCTACGAGGCCCATTGGAAGGACGGCGAGTGGGACGAGGGTGGCCTGACCACCGACCACACCCTGCACGTCTCCGAGTGTGGTGGCATCTTCCATTACTGCCAGGAGGTTTTTGAGGGCCTGAAGGCCTATACCGCCGAGGACGGCAGCATTGTCTGCTTCCGTCCCGACATGAACGCCGAGCGTATGTACAACTCCGCTCAGCGCCTCGAGATGCCCCCGTTCCCCAAGGACAAGTTCGTCGAGGCCGTCAAGCAGGTCGTTTCTGCCAACGCCGCGTGGGTTCCGCCCTTCGGCTCCGGTGCGACCCTGTACGTGCGCCCGTTTATGATCGGCTCCGGTGACGTGATCGGCGTGGCTCCCGCTCCTGAGTACACGTTCCGCATTCTCGTGACCCCGGTCGGTCCGTACTTTAAGGGTGGCCTCAAGCCCGTCAAGCTGCGCGTTTCCGAGTACGACCGCGCCGCACCGCACGGCACCGGCAACATCAAGGCCGGCCTCAACTACGCCATGTCCCTGAAGCCCACGATGGAGGCTCACCGCGAGGGCTATGCCGAGAACCTGTATCTTGACTCCGAGTCCCGCACCTATGTCGAGGAGACCGGTGGCGCCAACGTCCTGTTCGTGAAGGAGGACGGCACGCTTGTCGTCCCGCAGTCGCACACCGACTCCATCCTGCCCTCCATCACCCGCCGTTCGCTCGTTCAGGTTGCTCAGGACCTGGGCATGACCGTCGACCAGCGTCCCGTCGAGTGGGCCGAGGTCAAGGCCGGCACCTTTGTTGAGTGCGGTCTGTGCGGCACCGCTGCCGTTATCTCCCCAGTCGGTGAGATCGACAACAAGGTCTACGGTGCCGATGAGACCGTGACCTTCCCGGCTGGCTACACCGAGATCGGTCCTGTGATGAAGAAGCTCCGCGAGACCCTGACTGGCATCCAGTCCGGTGCTGTCGAGGATAAGCGCAACTGGGTTTACACCGTGGCGTAACCTGCCTTACAGCTCTTGGCGAGCACGTCCGGGCAGAGAGCAAGTTCCCTCCCAGCGCGTCCTCGGACATGCAAGAAGTCCTCGCTGCGCACTTCGTGCGGCGAGGGCTTCTTGCGTCCTGCGGAGTGCGCTGGGAGGGAACTTGCTCTCTGCCCTGCGGCTCGGCGCTGTCGCGACAGGGGATTACTTGGCTGAATTGAATATGGTGCGCGGCCTTTTAGGCCGCGCTTTTTGTTCAAGACTTTAGTCTGCTGGCCGCGCAGCGGCCAGCTTTAAACCACCCGCTACGCGGGTGGAGACAAACGGCTTTACAAAGCCACCCCTCCGACCGATATTGACGATTGTTCAGGCCGTCAAGAA
>ENA-OPYU01000173-OPYU01000173.1-human-gut-metagenome-genome-assembly--contig:-NODE-173-length-25940-cov-3.660520_pt1 | contig 25940 bp, 36 predicted proteins | sample MGYA00242637_ERZ504482 | MGnify/ENA primary metagenome ERZ504482 (study PRJEB26092, sample SAMD00036237) | human gut metagenome | host: Homo sapiens | study: EMG produced TPA metagenomics assembly of... | reverse complement strand
TTTGGACGACAAAATGCTTACCCTGTCTACCGCTTTGGTGATGTTCGTATCACTTCCGTAATATTTTTCCCACATCACACACCCGGATCTCTCCATCCGGGATTCTGCCTCCTGCCAGGATTCTGTCTGTTTTTTTCTCTATTGTTTTGCCATGCTTTCTTATTCTTCTCATCCATATCATCCTTTCCGGTCTTTTTGTAATACTCTTTTTCATCTCTACTTTACCCGTCCGGGCCAGAAAGATGTATCGATGTATCTTTCAGTTATCTTACATTTTTGAAAGATAACTGCTGACCGGAAATGTAAGGATCATCTTCGTGCCTTCACCACGGACAGATTCCGCCTCGATGGCAATTCCAAGCTTTTCACACAGCCGTCTGCACAGATAAAGCCCCATCCCCGTAGATTTCTTACCATTTCTTCCATTGGAACCGGTAAAACCTTTTTCAAAAATTCTGGACATCTCTTCTTCCCGTATTCCGGTTCCGTTATCTTCTACGATCAGCCGGACACCATGACCGTACCTTTCCGTGTAAATATGAATATACGGATGGACCTTTGGATTCTCACTTTTATATTTCACACTGTTCAGCATAAGCTGGTTCAGTATAAAAAGGATCCACTTTTTATCGGTATACGCAAGATCAGGGCACTCCACTTCCCCGCGCACTCCGTTACTAATTAGATAATACTTATTTTTCCATCAAAATTTCAGAAGCCGCCTTCCCAAGGTCTGTCTCTTCAATCATATAGTCTTTGTATACCTTTTCCATTCTGGCATAATACAGAACCATATCTACGTCATTTTCAATCCGTTGATTCTCAAGACCAATCTGTCTGGTCACTTCGTCTTTATGATTCTCACACACAAGCTGGATACTGGTAATCGGTGCTTTGATCTCATGCACCCAGCTTTCGATATAATCCCGATAATCATTCTGTTCATCTTCAAGCATACGGATCCGTTCGATCACAGATTTATTCGATCGTCTGATCAACTCCCGGTAGATCCGATCTTCCAGATATGGTGAAGCTGGCAGCAATTCTCCAAGCAGATATCTCTGATCTACATTTTCCAGAATATGTTCTGCCCTGTCAAAATATTTCTTCCTGCGATAATATCCTGTCACAATCCATATCCCAAGGATGATCCACCAGAAAATGAGAATCAGTGCAGCTGCGTTTCTGTTATACCCTGTAATATAGAAGAACCCCATCAGTAATATCATACACAGGAGGTGCAGCAGACATATCAGAATCTTATCTTTTATATATTCCGAAAATCTCATATGCGGTACCCCATTCCCCGTTTTGTCTCAATAAAATCCTTCACTCCGATGTCAGCCAGTTTTCCTCTGAGTCTTGTAACATTCACACTTAATGTATTGTCATCTATGAAGACTTCATTGTCCCACAGGTATTCGATCATATCCATTCTCGGAACAATCTCACCCTTTTTCTGATATAGAAGATGCAGGATCTTCAACTCATTTTTCGTAAGATCTGTCTTTTTTCCTTCATGCTCTATGCAGCCTCCCACAACATTTAGGATTACACCTTTATATTCCATGTTCAACGCATTACCCCTTGATTTCTCTGCATTTTTATCGGTAGTTCTTTTTTAGTACTACGCCTATTCTTGCCAGCAGAATCGGTGGATTAAACGGTTTTGTGATATAATCATCTGCCCCTTTCAAGATTCCGGTCAGTTCATCCATGGAATCCGTCCGGCTGGTCAGAAATATGATTGGAATATCTGAATATTCTTTCAACTTCGTACAGATGTCAAAGCCGCTTTCCCCCGGAAGATTCCAATCCAGGAGTACCAGATCCGGTGCCGGTATCATGCTGCATATCTGCTCTGCCGTATCTTTAAATTCTTCGATTATCTCTGCTTCATAAAAAGCATTTTCCAGGAGCTGTTTTAATTCCTTTCGGATACCCGGATCATCTTCTACAATAACAATCTTCATGTCGTTCTCCTCATGATGTTCCTTTTATAATTATACTGATAAATACAGAACAGATTGTAGAAAATACGCTTTTGCATTTTCCACAATCTGTTCATCATAGCATATAACATACGTTGAATATGTTTGTATTATTTCACAAGAAGTGATGTTCCAGTCATCTCAGCCGGCTGTTCCATACCCATCAGTTCGATCAGTGTAGGAGCAATATCTGCCAGGCATCCGTCTTCTTTCAACTTGTATGCAGGATCTGCGTTTACAAGGATGAATGGTACAGGATTGGTTGTATGTGCTGTAAATGGCTCTTTTGTCTCTTCATCGATCATGTACTCTGCATTACCGTGATCCGCACAGATGAACATCTGTCCGTCAGCTTCTTTTAATGCTTCGTAAGCCTTTCCTACACACTCGTCAACTGCTTCAATGGCTTTTACAGCAGCCTCGATCACACCAGTATGACCTACCATGTCAGGGTTGGCAAAGTTAATTACGATAACATCATACTTATCAGACTTGATTGCTGCAACGAGCTTGTCACATACTTCATATGCACTCATCTCTGGCTTCAAATCATAAGTAGCAACCTTTGGAGATTTTACAAGAATTCTATCTTCTCCTTCATTTGGTTCCTCTACGCCGCCATTGAAGAAGAATGTTACGTGAGCATACTTCTCTGTCTCAGCGATACGTGCCTGTTTCTTGCCGTTCTTGGCAAGGAACTCACCAAATGTATTACTGATTTCTTCTTTCACAAATGCGACCTGTTTATTTTCGATTGTAGCATCGTATTCTGTAAAGCATACAAATGTTGTCTTGATTCTGTCTCCTCTGTCAAATCCGTCAAAGCTGTCGTCACAGAATGTTCTTGTGAGCTCTCTTGCTCTGTCCGGGCGGAAGTTGAAGAATACTACGGAATCATTTTCTTTGATCGTTGCAACCGGTGCGCCGTCCTTTGTTACTACAAATGGTACAACGAACTCATCCGTTACATCTGCATCATAAGAAGCCTGGATTCCTTCTGTTGCAGAAGCGGCTGTCTCGCCTTCGCCTGCTGAAAGTGCCTTGTAAGCCTTTTCTACACGATCCCAGCGGTTATCACGGTCCATTGCATAATAACGTCCGGAAACACTTGCAACCTCTCCTACGCCGATTTCTTTCATCTTAGCTTCTAACTGCTCTACATACTCTTTTCCGGAAGCCGGTGGTGTATCACGACCGTCAAGGAAACAATGTACGTATACTTTCTCAAGTCCCTGTCTCTTAGCCAGTTCCAGAAGGCCGAAGATATGTCCGATGTGGCTGTGAACGCCACCGTCAGATACCAGCCCCATCAGGTGCAGTGCAGAATCATTCTTCTTGGCATTCTCACATGCAGCCAGAAGTGCTTTATTCTCGAAGAATACACCATCTTCGATTGCCTTTGTGATCTTTGTCAGTTCCTGATAAATGATACGTCCGGCACCCATATTCATATGGCCAACTTCTGAGTTACCCATCTGTCCGTCCGGAAGTCCTACTGCAAGTCCGCTGGCATTTCCTTTTACACATGGATATTCTGACATCAGTTTATCCATAACAGGTGTTTTTGCCATAGCAATTGCATTACCTTCTGTCTTTTCATTCAGTCCATAACCGTCTAAGATCATAAGTACTGTTGGTTTCTTACTCATTTTTAATATCACCTTTCGTCTTAAATATCACTTTTACAGCATAAACCGCAGGAAGCAGTCAAACGAAGCTCTGCGGCTGATTTTCTAAATCTTATTTGTAGTTTACGATCTTTCCGAAATCAGCTTTCAGAGATGCTCCACCTACAAGTCCGCCGTCGATATCAGCCTGAGCGAATAACTCTGCTGCATTTCCAGCGTTTACAGATCCGCCGTACTGGATACGGATAGCTTCTGCTGTAGCTTCATCATATACTTCAGCAATGCAAGCACGAATACCAGCGCAAACTTCTTCAGCCTGCTCTGTAGTAGCTGTCTTACCTGTTCCGATAGCCCAGATTGGCTCGTAAGCGATCACTGCTGTCTTAGCCTGATCAGCTGTTACATTCTGGAATCCAACTTTAACCTGCTGACGAATGAAGTCCATTGTTACACCCTGTTCTCTCTGCTCCAGAGTCTCTCCACAGCACATGATTGGTGTAATACCATGCTCGAAAGCTTTCAGCATTTTCTTATTTACCGTCTCGTTTGTCTCAGCGAAGTATTCTCTTCTCTCAGAGTGTCCAAGAACAACGTATTTTACTCCTGCATCTGTAAGCATAGCCGGAGAGATTTCTCCTGTATATGCTCCACTTTCTTCAAAAATACATATTCTCAGCACCAACCTGGATATTGGTTCCCTTTACAGCCTCTGCTACAGGGATAATGTCGATTGCAGGTACGCAGAATACTACGTCTACATCTTCATTAGCTACTAATGGTTTTAATTCTTCAACTAAAGCTACTGCTTCACTTGGAGTTTTGTTCATTTTCCAGTTTCCGGCTACGATTTTCTTTCTTGCCATCTTTCCAAATCTCCTTATTCTATTTATCGTTAGCTGCTGCTACACCCGGGAGTTCTTTTCCTTCAAGGAATTCAAGAGAAGCTCCACCACCTGTTGAAATGTGTGTCATCTTATCTCCATATCCCAGCTGGTTAACTGCTGCTGCAGAATCTCCTCCGCCGATGATTGTTACAGCGTCTGTGTCTGCAAGTGCTTTTGCAACCATTTCTGTCCCTTTTGCAAATTTAGGCATCTCGAAGCATCCCATTGGTCCGTTCCATACAACTGTCTTAGCATCTTTTACTGCATCGCTAAAGATCTTAGCTGTCTCTGGTCCGATATCGAGTCCTTCCCATCCTTCCGGGATCTCTCCAGCTTTTACTACCTGAGTATTTGCATCATTAGAGAAATCATCTCCGACAACGTTATCTACAGGAAGAAGGAGTTTTACACCTTTGGCTTTTGCTTTTTCGATCATGTCAAGTGCATACTGGCAGTAATCTTCTTCCAGAAGGGATTTTCCGACTGTTCCGCCCTGTGCTTTTGCGAATGTATATGCCATTCCTCCACCGATGATCAGAGTATCTACTTTGTCAAGAAGGTTCTCAATTACAGAAATCTTGCTTGAAACTTTTGCTCCGCCAAGGATTGCTACGAATGGTCTTTCCGGATTGTTGACTGCATTTCCAAGGAAATCAATTTCTTTCTGCATAAGGTATCCAACAACTGCTGTATCTACGTATTTTGTAACTCCTACGTTAGAGCAGTGTGCACGGTGTGCTGTTCCAAATGCATCGTTAACAAATACGTCGCAAAGAGAAGCGAGATCTTTACTGAATGCATCTTCATTCTTTGTCTCTTCTGCTCTGTAACGTGTGTTTTCGAGGAGGATAACATCTCCATCTTTCATCTCAGCTACTGCTGCTTTCGCATTTGGTCCTACAACTTCCGGATCAGCTGCAAATTTTACTTCCTGTCCAAGGAGTTCTGAAAGGCGAACTGCTACAGGAGCAAGAGATAATTCTGGAACCGGCTGTCCCTTCGGCTTTCCAAGATGAGAGCAAAGGATAACCTTTCCGCCATCAGCGATTAATTTTTTGATTGTAGGAAGTGCTGCAACAAGACGATTCTCGTCTGTAATCTTTCCATCGATAAGTGGAACGTTGAAGTCACATCTTACAAGTACTTTTTTCCCTTTTACGTTAATGTCGTCTACAGATTTTTTATTAAGCATAGTACTGCCTCCTGGTTATATATTTTATAACTGCAAAAAGGGTCCGGTCCAATAAGACCGGACCCTTTGTGAGTCTTAATTCATGCTCTAAATTATGCTAATTCAGAGAAGTATTTGATTGTTCTTACCATCTGGCTAGTGTATGAGTTCTCATTGTCATACCAAGAAACAACCTGAACTTCTGTAGTTCCGTTTTCCAGCGGAAGTACCATTGTCTGAGTAGCATCGAATAATGAACCATATCTCATTCCAACGATATCGCTAGATACGATTTCATCTGTGTTGTATCCGAAGGACTCTGTAGAAGCTGCTTTCATAGCTGCGTTGATTTCATCAACTGTTACATGTCCTTTTACAACTGCTGTAAGGATTGTTGTAGATCCTGTAGGTGTTGGTACACGCTGAGCAGATCCGATTAACTTTCCGTTCAGTTCTGGGATAACAAGTCCGATTGCTTTTGCAGCACCTGTGCTGTTAGGTACGATGTTAACTGCAGCTGCACGAGATCTTCTGAGGTCACCTTTTCTCTGTGGTCCGTCAAGAGTCATCTGATCTCCTGTGTAAGCGTGAATTGTGCACATGATACCAGACTCGATTGGTGCAAGATCGTTAAGAGCTTTTGCCATTGGAGCCAGGCAGTTTGTTGTACAAGAAGCTGCAGAAATTACTGTATCTTCTGGTTTCAGTGTTTCGTGGTTTACGTTATATACGATAGTTGGCAGGTCGTTTCCAGCTGGTGCGGAAATAACAACTTTTCTTGCTCCTGCTTTGATATGAGCAGATTGCTTTTTCTTTAGATGTATAGAATCCTGTACACTCCAGAACTACGTCTACACCGATCTCTCCCCAAGGAAGTTCTTCAGCGTTAGCTTTAGCATAGATTTTGATTTCTTTTCCATCAACGATGATAGAATCATCTGTTGCTTTTACAGTATCAGCTAAAGCGTATTTTCCCTGTGAAGAATCATATTTTAACAGGTGTGCAAGCATCTTAGGAGATGTTAAGTCGTTGATTGCTACAACTTCATATCCTTCTGCTCCGAACATCTGTCTGAATGCAAGACGTCCAATACGTCCAAATCCATTAATCGCTACTTTTACTGCCATGATTAATTCCTCCTAAAGTTTGATTTTTTAACTACTAATGCAGTCACAATTGCGAAATCTTTTTTCAAACTTTTCAAGCTTACGAAAGACCCCTCAACTGCTAATAATTGTACTTTATCTGATACAAAATTTCAAGAGGTTTTCCTATTTTTATATAAGTTGCTTAAAAACAGGCTTTTGTTTCGAAAATTCTGTATAATATTTAAAGCCACAGGCTTTTAAAAGCTCTTCTACCTTTCCAAAATCATACGCAATATGCTCCGGTTTATGTGCATCGGCTCCAATCGTAATGATCTCACCGCCAAGCTCACGATAACGCTTCAATACATCCGGATGTGGATGTGCGAACGGAAGGCCATACTTCAATCCGGCCGAATTCACTTCCAGACCCTTTTCCTTCTCAATCAATAGTTTCAAAATCTCGTCTATAATATCCGCATAATCTGTATACGAATATTCTTTTTCCCTTGATTTTCCATATCTTACAACATAATCCAGATGACCAAGTGTCTGAAAGCAGTCCGAAGTTCTCACATTTTCCAGCGTTGTCTCCATCATCAGACGGTACGCCTCTTTGTCAGTACGGTCTTTAAAAAGCTTTTCTGCCGCAGGATCAGTATATAATATGTTCCCTTCCACATCTTTCTTATACGGAACATTGTGAACTGATCCAATCACGAAATCAAACGGATATTTCTTCGTCAGTTCTTCATAATAATCTTTCAGATATGTCCTAAGTCCCAGTTCTATTCCAATCCTGATATTCAGTTTTCCTGCATATTCTTCCTGAAGTTTCTGCATTTCCACAAAATAAGCATCCACATCAAAGATACCTTCTTCTCCCCATTCCAGATCATCCTTGTCAAAATGATCCGTAAAGCAAATGGTTTTCAACCCTTTTCTGACTGCCTCATCCGCCATATCGCATGGACAGGCTTCGGAATCCGTTGAAAACCATGTGTGCATATGCATATCCGCCTGTATCATAACTTATTCCTCTTTATTTTGTATTTTATCAATATTCTTTATGTTTCCTACTTATCCGCAATGATCGTTCCGCCGCCAAGTACGTATTCTCCGTCATATAATACGACAGCCTGTCCCGGTGTGATCGCTCTCTGCGGCTCTTCAAATGTACAGAGGATCTCATCTTCTCCCGTCTTTTCAACCGTACACCATGCGCCTCTGTGATTATAACGAATCTTCGCCCACACTCTTTTCGGCTCTGTCAGATCTTCTACTGTCATGAAATTCACCTGATCTGCGCGCACATAACGGGACATAGATTCCTCATTTGATCCCACTACAACTTCATTGGTTTCCGGGCGGATCTCCAATACGAACACCGGATGTCCGAGAGACAGTCCCAGACCTTTTCTCTGTCCCACCGTATAATGAATGATTCCTTTATGTTTTCCGACAACCGTTCCATCCGAAAGCACGAAATTGCCCGGCGTAATCTTTGCATCTGAATTTTCTTCGATATAAGACGCATAATCTCCATCTGACACAAAGCAGATATCCTGACTGTCCGGCTTATGTGCAACAAGAAGACCTATTTCATCTGCCATTGCACGGATCTGATCTTTTGTATATTCTCCAACCGGCATCAGTGTCTTCGAAAGCTGATCCTGTGTAAGGTTATAAAGTGCATATGTCTGATCTTTTGCCGCAGTCGCAGAATTACGGATTGCATATCTTCCATTCGGCAGCTTCTCTACCCTAGCATAATGTCCCGTTGCTATATACTCCGCACCAATATCAAGGCTTCGCTTTAACAATGATTCCCATTTCACATATCGGTTACAGGCGATACACGGGTTCGGCGTTCTGCCATGCAGATAATCATCGATAAAATAATCAATGACATTTTCTTTAAATTCTTTTTTAAAATTCATGACATAATACGGAATATCCAGCGCTGCTGCCACTCTTCTGGCATCATCCACTGCACTGAGTCCACAACAGCCGCCATGTTCTTCCATCGCGGCTTCTTCTTCATCCTGCCAGATCTGCATCGTGACTCCTATTACATCATATCCCTGATTTTTTAAAAGCCAGGCTGCCACGGAGGAGTCAACCCCTCCGGACATCCCGACTACAACTTTTTTCTTTTCCATATAAAGTTCTCCGGCTTAGTATTCTTCCTCTTCTGCCTCTTCACCTTCGTGAATATCAGACTTCGGTTTCTCGAGTCCTTCAATCTTAATATCATGCTTCTCTGCGTAGTCCCATAAAGCTGCGTGGATTGCTTCCTCCGCAAGCAGTGAGCAGTGTACTTTTACCGGCGGAAGTCCGTCAAGTGCTTCCATAACTGCTTTATTTGTAACTTCCATTGCTTCCTGGATCGTCTTTCCTTTTACCATCTCTGTTGCCATACTGCTGGTTGCAACAGCTGCGCCACATCCGAATGTTTTAAATTTTACATCACGGATGATCTGGTTTTCATCGATATCAAGGTAAATTCTCATGATATCTCCGCATTTTGCATTTCCTACCGTTCCGACACCGCTGGCATTTTCAATTTCTCCTACATTTCTTGGATGTTCAAAATGATCCATTACTTTTTCTGAATACATATCTCAATTACTCCTTTTATATCTTTTATCTGATTTTTTATTCCTGTCTCTGTTATTTCTGTTTTTTGATAAAGTCTTCATACAGAGGAGACATTTCTCTTAAATGTGCAACAATTTCTTTCAGATTGTCTACAACATAATCAATGTCTTCTTTCTCAATCTCTTCGTTCAATGTCAGACGCAGAGATCCGTGCGCAATTTCATGTGGCAGACCAATCGCAAGCAATACATGGGACGGATCCAGTGATCCGGATGTACATGCAGATCCGCTGGATGCACAGATTCCTTTCATATCAAGTTTGATCAGAAGCGATTCTCCTTCTACAAACTGGAAGCTGAAGTTGGCATTGTTCGGAAGGCGGTCTGTTCTGTGTCCGTTCAGACGGCAGTATGGGATTTCATTCAGAACTCTGTCAATCAGATAATCTCTGACTTCTCTTTCTTTCGCTGTTCTTTCTTCCATATTCGCTGCTGCACGTTTTGCTGCAGTTCCGATTCCTACGATTCCCGGAACATTCTCTGTACCTGCACGGCGTTTTCTCTCCTGTGCTCCGCCATGAATAAATGAACGGATCTTTACTCCTGTACGGATGTACATGATTCCGATTCCCTTCGGTCCGTTGAACTTGTGTCCGCTGGCACTTAACATATCAATATGACATTCATCTACATTAATTGGAAGCTGTCCGAAAGCCTGTACCGCATCTGTATGGAACAGGATTCCATGCTCATGAGCGATTTCTCCGATCTCTTTGATTGGCTGGATCGTACCGATCTCATTATTTGCAAACATAACAGAGATCAGGATGGTTGTCGGACGGATTGCTGCTTTTAAATCATCCAGTTTTACTTTACCATCTTCATCTACATCCAGATATGTGATCTCGAATCCTCGTTTTTTCAAGATATTCAGCTGTATGAAGAATCGCATGGTGCTCTATCTTTGTTGTGATAATGTGATTTCCTTTGTTTGCATAAGCTTCCGCTGTACATTTCAATGCCCAGTTATCAGATTCGGATCCGCCACCTGTGAAATAGATCTCATTCGTCTTTGCACCGATCATTTCAGCGATCGTATCTCTCTGCTGGTTGATCACTTCTTTATTTGCAGCTGCAAAGCTGTAAACACTGGATGGATTTCCGAATTTTTCTGTAAAATACGGAAGCATAGCTTCTACAACTTCTGGTGCTGTCTTTGTTGTTGCTGCATTGTCAAGATATAATAATTTACTCATTTTATCTCCTCCATTTTTTTTAGTATATTCTGTAATATTTCTTTTATCAGATTTCTTTCCGGCCAATTACTGACTGCATTTTGGATTCTCACACTCGCCATCCGGATTGATGCTTTTGCTCTCTCTGATCAGTTCATCCAGCATGATCTGGTTCACTGTGTCATTGATACTGTCGTTGATCTTCTGCCACACGTACTTTGTCACGCATCCGTCTGATGCCATGCATCCTTCTCCCGTTGTGGTATCAAAGGCCGCACATTTAACCGGCTCCAGACTTCCCTCCAGTGCCCTTAAGATATCTCCGACAGAGATTTCCGATGGTTTCTTCTCCAATACATAACCGCCAGAGGCTCCACGAATGCTTTTCACCAGCCCCGCCTTTTTCAGAAGTGCTACAAGCTGTTCCAGATATCGTTCTGAAATTCCCTGTCTTACGGCCACACTGCCGATCGACACCGGTTCTTTCTCACTGTATCTGGCAAGATCTATCATGGCACGCAGTCCATATTTTCCTTTCGTGGAAAGTTTCATCTTATCACCTCTTTTAATTCCCAGCATTTTACTAGGATTTTTACTTCTGTAGAATATCACTGCTTTTTGGTTCTGTCAAGCACTATTCCGGAATAACTTATAAAGATACAATCCTGTCACAAAAAAGGAGCCTTTCATGTCCAGAAAGCAAGCACTTATACGCGGAACCGCAGTTCTCACGGTCACGAGTCTGTCTACCCGGTTTATGGGATTTTTCTACCGCATGTTTCTGAGTCATACCTTCGGGGAAGAAAATGTAGGGCTGTATCAGCTTGTCTTTCCTGTCTATGCACTTGGTATCTCTCTATCCTGCGCAGGGATGGAACTCGCCCTGTCCCGATGCGTTGCCAGGGAAGCCGCGGCCGGCAGAATGCAGAAAGCACGGGAATTGTTAAAAACGAGTTTGACTTTTTACTTTTTTCATTTCCTGTATGATCTCTCTTTTCATCCGGCAGAATGCAGATACCATTGCGCTGACTTTTTCTCCGCGATTCCAGATGCAGCAGTCTTTTGTTCTTATTATCTTACACATTTCCATTTGCATCCATTCACAGCTGCATCTGTGGATACTCGCTGGGGCTGAAGCAGACAAAGATTCCGGCTGTATCCCAGCTTCTGGAGCAGGCATTCCGCATTTTGTCCGTCATTGTCATCTGTATGTACTGTTCCGGACAGGGGCAGAACATCTCGATCGCATTCGCTGTAGCCGGCCTCACATTCGGAGAGATTGCCGCTTCTTTTTACAGCCTGCACTCCATCCGGCAGTCCTGGAAGCAGATTTCAGAAAAAATGCAGAAGTGTTTTTCTTCCCCCTGCTGCATTCCGTCGGCATTTACAGAGACTTCTGGAACACGCTCTTCCACTTACTGCAAGCCGCGTATTCTTAAATATCCTGCAAAGTGTGGAAGCTGTCTCTATCCCTGTCTGCCTCCAATATTACGGAATGCCGGCTGCACAATCCCTGCAGACCTATGGTGTTCTTACCGGGATGGCACTTCCGTGTATTTTATTTCCATCCGCAGTTACCAATGCCGTTTCTTCTATGCTTCTGCCGACGGTAGCCGGGCTTCAGGAAATGAAAGACCGGCAGCAACTTCGTTCCTTAATTTTAAAAATCACCTGTTCCTGCATTTTGCTTGGATGTTTTTGTTGTGGTGTTCTTCTGATACTCGGGAAATGGATTGGAATTTTCTGTTCAAAAGTCCGCTTGCCGGAAATTTTATTCTGACACTCGCATGGATCTGTCCGTTTCTGTATACGAACACTGTACTTCTCAGCATGATCAACGGACTGGGAAAGACCACCTGTTCTTTTCTGTTCAACCTTTTCAGCCTCTGCATACGGATCACCGGTGTCTTTCTTTTCATCCCCGCCGCCGGAATCAGCGGATATCTGAACGGTCTGCTGATCAGCCAGATATTCCTGTTTCTTTGCTGCATTCTCCGGTTATCTGTATACGCCGGCAAATATTAACTGATTTTCCGCACAAAAAAACCGATACATGATATAAAACATATTTTTCCATGTATCGGTTCTTTTATTCTACATTTTTGTATATTTACAGTGTTTTCAAAAACAAGCCTGTAAGTACCGGATTTACATAACACTCTGTAATGATCCCCAGCATCAGGAACAGGCCAAGCCGGATACTTCTTCCCGCATCCCATCTCACCATTGGATATTCCAGCATATAGCGGAATAACACGATCCCTGCCATTGTATAAAAGATTCCCTGTGGTGCGAGTGCGGTAACGATGAGTACGATCCCTTTGCTTCCTAATTTTATGATTGCCATACAGATTACCATACCAAAACAGAATCCAAGCCATACCACTGTCAGCATAACTGCCGTTTTCCTGTAGCGCGTTCCTGCTGCAGCCAAAAGCAGCACAAACGGAGTTCCTCTGCTTTTTACCAGATACCACAAATACGCTTCATATACGATGTCTGCCCGGTTATATTGTTCCAGAAAATACTGGTTCAGTATTCCGATATCCAGCACATACTGTTTCATCCAGAGATTTGCACTGCATATCCCCAGCAGAAAACCTGTCATTCCTGCCAAAAGCACATATTTTTGTTCTCCTTGTATTCTCACACAGCATTCTCCTTTTTTTCGTCCGGATACTTCATTATATGTACTATTCCCGTGGATATGCTTTTATCGCAGTTTATCTGTTCTATGCGTTCTGTCCATGCAGATACTTCGACTCATACGCAAGGATTGCTGCCATCGTCTTGGAATCCTGAATCTTCCCTTCAAAGATCATCTCCTTGAGTTCTTCCAGTTTGTAAGCTTTCACATCTACAAATTCATCTTCATCCAGATGCTGTTCCCCCGGAATCAGATTCCTTGCAACAAAGACTTCAATTCTTTCATCACAGAACGCAACCGTTGTACGGATTGTAAGGAGCCATTCCAGATCATCGGAACTGTACCCGGTCTCTTCCTTCAGTTCCCGAGATGCACATACAATCCCTTCTTCATCCGGATCATCCAGCTTGCCCGCCGGGATCTCCAATGTATCTCTTTCCAACGCATTCCGATACTGTTTTACCATCAGTATCTTACCATCATCCATAACCGGAATAACTGCTGCCGCTCCGTCATGATGGATAAAATCCCAGTCTTCCGTATTTCCATTGGAAAACTTCATATGGTCTTTATATACTTTCAAAACAGTCCCCTGGTATGCCAGTTCTCTTCCCATACGCTTTACGTCTTCACTCATATCTTTTCCTCCCGATTCTGCTATTTGTTTTGATAACAAAAAAATCCGGCTGACACATAGATCAACCGGTTTTTTGTCATTCATTTATCTTCTACTTGGCATAGTCTGTAACACGTGACTCACGGATTACATTGACTTTAATCTGTCCTGGATATTCTAATTCAAATTCAATCTGTTTCGCAATATCTCTAGCCAGCAATACCATATCTGCATCAGATACTTGTTCTGGAACTACCATAACACGAATCTCTCTACCTGCTTGAATTGCAAAAGATTTATCAACACCCTTGAACTGGTTGGTGATATCTTCTAATTGTTTTAACCTGTTTGTGTATGTTTCTAATGTTTCTCTTCTTGCGCCCGGCCTTGCTGCCGAAATCGTGTCTGCAGCCTGTACCACACACGCAATCAGAGTTTCCGGTTCTACATCTCCGTGATGTGCTTCTACTGCATTGATCACAGTAGCAGATTCTTTGTATTTTCTACAAAGATCCACACCAATCTGAATATGAGAGCCTTCTACGTCATGATCGATCGATTTACCGATGTCATGAAGAAGTCCTGCACGTTTTGCAAGTCTGACATCTAATCCGATCTCTCCTGCAAGAAGTCCTGACAACTGAGCCACTTCAACGGAATGCTTTAAAGCATTCTGTCCGTAACTTGTTCTGAACTTCATACGTCCGAGAAGTTTGAGCAGTTCCGGATGAATTCCGTGCACTCCAACTTCCAGTGCGGCTGATTCACCCTCTTCACGAATCATCGTGTCAACTTCTTTCTGCGCTTTTTCAACCATCTCCTCAATTCTTGCCGGATGAATACGTCCGTCAACAATCAGCTTCTCCAGCGCGATTCTTGCAACTTCTCTTCTTATCGGATCAAATCCGGAAAGAACCACTGCTTCCGGCGTATCATCAATAATGAGTTCTACACCCGTCAGCGTTTCTAAAGTACGGATATTACGTCCTTCACGTCCGATAATTCTTCCTTTCATTTCATCACTTGGAAGCTGTACAACCGAAATTGTAGTTTCCGCAACATGATCTGCCGCACATCTCTGGATAGCAGTAACAACATATTCTTTTGCCTTCTTGTCTGCCTCTTCCTTTGCCTGGGCTTCTAATTCCTTGATCATCTTTGCAGTGTCATGTTTTACATCTTCTTCAACAGTTTTTAACAAATATTCTTTTGCCTGTTCGGAGGTAAGTCCTGAGATTCTTTCTAGTTCCTGTACACGTTGCTGACTCAGCTCTTCCACTTTCGCTTCGCGCTGCTTCAGTTCTTCTTCTTTCGCTGTAAATCCTGCTTCTCGTCTTTCAATGGCCTCTGATTTTTATCAAGAGCTTCCTCTTTGGAAAGTACACGCTTCTCGTAACGCTGCAATTCCGATCTGCGTTCCTTCGTCTCTTTTTCAAGTTCGTTCTTATTTTTGATAGACTCTTCCTTGATCTCCAAAAGAGACTCCTTCTTCTTGGTCTCCGCTGTCTTTACTGCATCATCAATGATCTCTCTGGCCTTTGCCTCTGCATTTCCGATTTTGGATTCTGCATTGTTCTTCAGGTTGGAGACTGTCAAAAAATGACTGAGCACAGCGGCCGCAACAGCCACAACGATAAGTACGATTGCTACAACAATCATTGTTCCTATCGGCACAGGAGCACCTCCTTATTTAATTTTCATTGTACGATTATTACAACAAAACAATTTTATACTTTTTTACACAAATATGTCAAGCTTTCACTCACAAACTTGTAACACATTGCGGACATCCTGATAACTGAATCCTTTACGCATCAGATAACCCATCATTTTCTGATTTTTTCCTTCACATCGGCTGTTTCCGGATTATAACTTTTCTTCCGCATCAGTGCCTCGATCGCCTGTCTGGAATCTTTCTCCCCGTAGTCCGCTTCTTCAAATACCTGTTCTACAATTTCTGCCGGAACCCATTTTTGTCAAAAGTGCCGCATAAAGTTCCTTTTTTACTTTTCCGATCTTTCCTGCTGTCAATAAAACTCCTTGCATATTCCATATCATTAATGTAGCCGAAGGACTTCACATACCGGATTGCCGCCTCCACTGCATCTTCCGCATAGCCGCCCTGTTTTAACTTGGTCCTAAGCTGTGATTCTGTTCTTCCCATATCGGAAAGCAGATGCATTGCCCGCAGCTTCGCCCTCTTGATAACGATCAGACGGAGGCTGTCATAGATGTCATCTTCGATCACAGATTCTTCCGCTATATGATAACGGGACAGTTCGCCCTTATAGAGAGTAAAGGCAAACTGTCCGTCTAAATACACTTTATATCTTGTCTTTGACAGCGGTTCTATCTTCGTAACCGTCATCATATATTATTCTTCCTCTTTTGTGATTCCTTCTGCTGCAGCTTCTTCGGTCTCTTCCATGTCACCTTCCGCTCCAATATGATAGTGTGCACGGATGTTCTTCTCCAGCTCTTCCATGATCTCCGGATGTTCGGAAAGATATGTCTTCGCATTCTCTCTTCCCTGACCGATCTTGTCACCATTGTATGCGAACCATGCGCCGCTCTTGCTTACCAGATCACATTTCACTGCGAGATCCAGGATATCTCCTTCTTTGGAAATTCCCTTACCGAACATAATATCGAATTCTGCCTCTTTAAACGGAGGTGCGATCTTATTCTTCACAATCTTCACACGGGTTCTGTTACCAACCATCTCACCGCTCTGCTTCAGTGTCTCAATTCTTCTGACATCCATACGTACAGACGAATAGAACTTCAGCGCACGTCCACCGGTTGTAGTCTCCGGATTACCGAACATTACGCCCACCTTCTCACGCAGCTGATTGATAAAGATAACTACACAGTTAGACTTGCTGATTACCGGTGTCAGCTTACGAAGTGCCTGGGACATCAGTCTTGCCTGCAGTCCGACATGGCTGTCTCCCATATCTCCTTCGATCTCCTGCTTCGGAACCAGTGCGGCAACAGAATCGACTACGATAATATCCATTGCTCCTGATCTTACCATTGTCTCTGTGATCTCCAATGCCTGATCTCCACTGTCCGGCTGTGAAATATAAAGTTCATCAATATCTACTCCGATATTCTTCGCATAAACAGGATCCAGCGCATGCTCTGCATCGATAAATCCTGCAATACCGCCTCTCTTCTGTACTTCTGCGATCATATGTAATGCAACCGTCGTCTTACCGCTGGACTCCGGTCCATAGATCTCAACAATACGTCCCTTCGGCACTCCGCCAAGTCCCAGTGCAAGATCCAGACTTAATGAACCGGTAGGAATGGTCTCTACTGCTACCTGTGCTGACGGATCTCCCAGACGCATAACTGTTCCTTTACCGAAATCTTTCTCTAATTTTGCGATCGCCGCATCCAATGCGCGCTTTTTATCTTCATTTGCCATGTTAATTCTCCTTTTTCGTTCATCGAACGAGTGTTCGTCTTCTGGTTAATATAGTATTATACTTCATCCCGAATGTCAATATTTAATTTTCCCCTCGCCATTTTTCTCTTGTATATTCTGGAATACTCTACAGAAATGTAAAAGAATACAACCATCTGTGATTCAGATATACTTAACATATCACAGATGACTTCCGGGCGTCAAGATAATCTCATCCCTGATCCGCATCTCCCCAGTCTCTTTCGATGAACTGTGACAGCATTCTTGGCGATTCCATACAAAGTCTGTCCTGCGCTTCCACATATACAGCTACCGCCAAATTTCCATCCCATCCAATATCCTCCTTTTCCCTGTCCATACGGTAAATGATTTTCTTCCCTTCTGCACATTCAAATTCTATCTGATCCAGATAGCGGATTCTGAACATACCATATTCGCACATTTCCCCCGGAGCAACCGATTTTTTCCATTCGCGGCATTTTCGTCCGGCATTCCATCTGCTGATTACATAGATCAATATAAATAATAAAATATCTGCTCCTACAGTCAAAAGTGCTGTTTCACCCTCTAAAATCAAACATATTATCACAAGAACTCCTGTATTTGCAAAAAATTACCGGCCCGATTCCTTTCATATGTTTCCTGACTTCCTTGCGATATTTCTTTCTGCAATATTTTTTCGAAGCAATATATCCCATTTTGGTCAATTTCAGAACATTCTCCTTATTTACTGTTTTTCCTTCTTCCCGTTCTCTCCATTCCGTCTCGAACCTTTCCTTTTCGTCTCTGTTTTCCTGTTCCGCTCTTAAGCTTTTTCTCTCCTTTTTCAGTCTTTCTTCCTGTTTGATCTTTTCAACCGGAACCCCACTCAGACTTATAACCATTTCTCCAAACATGTACAAATAAAATCCTATACACAGCATATCAGACCATGGCCTTCCGGACACGTGCTGTCTCCACACGAATATGACCATTGATGCATATAATCCCAGCCCTAATATAGCCAGATAATAATAGTATGTAACGATTTTTCGCTCTTCTAGTTTTTGTTTTCCTTTCATGATAATCCAACAAAGCTCCAGTGCATATGCAAGAAACAAGCTCAAAAGTATTACACGTTCTCCCGGTCTTTCTTTGATTCCATTTTTATACCACTGCGTGGTTCTGCCATCTACTTTTGCGAATACTTCTCCCAGAAACATATCGGCGTCAAAAGAATGAATCTCAACTTTCATTCCTTCCCGGACATTTTTCAAACCTTTTACCCTGTAAATTTTTTTTCGTCCCGGTTTCTGTATCTTCCACTGTAACATGCCATACCCCGTCATCTGCATCTACACGCCACACCGGATCTGCCTTCACACATTCCACAATCATTCCTTCCGTACTCTGATATACAGGATTCATAATTCCCGGCATCAGTATCAAAACAATTCCTATCAAGAATCGGACGCCTTTAAAAATAGTCGTCCCCATACTTTCATCGGATTCTACTTCTCCATATCTGACATCTAATTCCCAAAATTTATTCAGTTTTATAAATGATACCGAAAAAAGCATTACCACAACAATTGTCAGATAATACATACATCTGTTATCAAACATACTTTCCTTTTATCCTTCCCATATTTTATCCATATATGGTAACCGTTCAAGTCTCATCTCCATTGCCGTCGGCATAAAAATAACCATAACTGTTTCTCCGTCTTTTACCTTCGCTTCCTCGTCCAGATTCATTCTCCATATTTCATCATGTCCGTCACTGCATCTGAATTTCATATTCTCAAACACGTCTTCTTTTATGCAACAATATTCACACGGGACCCGAGATTCCATCTCCATTTTATAGGATTCCCACTTCTTTCCAAATATTTTTGTTCCCCATATTATCATAACCAGTGTAAAAATAATTCCCGCTACTACAATTCCCCAGATACTTGCATCACTCCCCGAACCCAAGGTAACAAGCCAGGCCAAAAAAGCACTATCTAATCCCACAACTACACATGCCCACTTATCAAACCTGACCTCTTTCATTCCATTTTTATATCTGTACCGGCAATATCTTTCCGAGCTGCTGATACTCATCTGCTGCATCTGATGTACCTGATAAGAAATTTCCTTGTACTTTGGACTTTCCTCTTCTGTATCAGAATCCTCTCCTTCTATATGCCATATATATCTGACTTCCTCCCACAGCTTCCAGTTAGATCCAACATTTGCCTGCCATGCCAGCCTCATTTCCGCAATCACATAAAGGATCAGCATAATGACCTCACTCCAGCTCAATACCCTGCCATATTGCGGATATTTTATAGCCGCCAGTGGAACAAGAATCGTTAATTCAGCTAAGACCGCTGCAAACCAGAACCAGCGTCTTCCTTGTTTCCTTTTTCCATGTTTCACATACTCCCTTCCGGATATGATCAGCATTTCTATTGATTGAAGCATTAACAATAACAATACTGTCTGCGTCTTCACATTTTTATGTTCCATTATTTTCTTATAATATTCTGGAGTTTTACCATCAATTCTGGAAACAAGTGTTCCGTAAAATGAAGACCGGTACGCATCTATTCTTACATACATTCCCTTTTTCAATCCGATTCCTGACACAACCTTTTCTATGGGCCGCTCCCTGCCGTACAAGGTCACTTCATATATATCAAAATCATCATACTGCGTAACTGTATCAATCAGAACAACATCTTTTATCACGCCCTCCTGTATTTCCATCGTACGGTTACAGGTATCCAGTAACTCATGCATTCTCCATCCATAAATACTTAATGCAGCTAGCAAACACACGCAAATCCAGAATACATTTACATATATTTCTATCGCCTCTTCTACTTTAAACCATATATTTCTATACCACCAACCCGACAGTACAATCCCCATGCCTGCAATTATCATTATATATAATGTTATGCTTCCTCTTCCCATGCTCTCTCCTGTATATCTCTTATCCCAAATATGATTTCAATGTATCATTTCCCGATAACAATGTCAAAATATTTTTCAGGTCTGTTAAGCAGATGCCGTCACTCCCTTGCCAGGGTACCGCAATTCAAAGCATCACACTTTTTATAATCCAGAATATACACCATGAAAAATCACGTTTTGCTACTGCCTTTTCGTTTTCAATTCATATTCTGCCACCTTATATCCATCTAAATAATATGTCAACATTCCAATCTTTTCACCTTTTTTTGCAGCGGTGCATTCCAGTATTTTGCAAGTTCCAGCTTTGCCCGCAATTCTTCCTCGTCTCTCATAAGGATTTTAGAGTTTTCTTCCGCCGGTCTCTCAATTTTCACAGGAACATTCAAGCAATACTGATACGGCTTTTTATCATCCACGCCACCGGCAACTTTTTATTTCCGGTATCTGCATTTTTTTATCTATATCCCGATATTGATAATGCTCCAGCCCATACTCCATTAACTTCCTGGTATCTTTCCATTTATATCCTTTATTATCCGGCCATCCGCATGCCAGAAGTGCCACGATAAAGGTACGCTCATCCCGTCTTAAGCTTCCCACATAACAATATCCCGCCTCTGCCGTAAATCCCGTCTTGCCGCTCAGTGCCCCGTCCATCATATCCAGGAATGCATTATGATTATGACACGAAAATGTACGCTTCCTGTCAGCATCCTGAAACTGATATTCCTTCGTCCGGGTCACTTCAAGAAATGTCTCCTTTTCCCCGGATGTCATAATACAGTACCGCATGATCTTCGCCAGGTCTTCCGCCGTTGTAGAATGTACGCCGCCTTCATCTTCCGCATCCAGTCCGTTCGGCGTAATGAAGTGGGTGTTCTTGCAGCCGATCTCTGCAGCTTTTGCATTCATTTCTTTTGCAAATTCTTCTACACTTCCGGCAATGCCCTCTGCCACAGCCACAGCGCTGTCATTATGCGATTCCAGCATCAGGGAATACAACAGGTCTTTGATGTAGAACACTTCCCCTTTCTGCATCCCAAGATGTACCTTCGGCTGGGACGCAGCCTGATCCGATACTTCTATCGTCTGATCCGAATGTTTCCGCAAGTATTCCAACGCAAGGATACACGTCATGATCTTCGTTGTACTTGCCATCGGACGGACCACATCTGCATCCTTCCCGAACAATACCCGGCCGCTGTCCGCATCCATCAGCACCGCCGATCTGGCATAAACTTCTGCCGGTTCATCCCCGAACACCCGCTTCGCATTCTGTGCAGCAGCATCGTTCTCCGTTCCATCCGTCTGCTTCTGTGCCTCTTTTTTCCCCCAGATTCGGTCAGAATCTTTCCGGCAGTCTCTGTATTCTCTGCCCACCTTTTCATTCCTTGATTCCAGACTCTGTATACGGCATGCCATGCCCATGCCGGCAATCAATACCACCAGCAATACCACCGATACGATTTTATGCGGCCGTCTTTTCATATTTCTCCACTCCGGGTATATTCCGTTAGAAAACTATATGCCCGAAAAAATCAAAAAAATTCACTCCACCGGCTGTCTGCCGCGTGAAATGATTTTCCATATTATTTCCTGCCACATCTTCTATATATCTAATTTTCAACTGTACTTCTTCTTCTGCTTCTTCCTTGAACGACTCTACCTGTTCCGGATTCGGACTTGGCAGATCATCCAGCGAATGAATACTGAACCGGCGCAGGAATTCTTCCGTTGTTCCGAAAAGGATCGGTTTCCCCGGAGCGTCCAGACGTCCTCTTTCGCACACCAGATTATATTCCACTAATTTATTCACCGCATGGTCTGATTTCACCCCGCGGATCTTTTCGATCTCAAGCTTTGTGACCGGCTGCTTATATGCAATGATCGACAATGTCTCCAAAAGGACATCGGTAAGAACGTGTTTTTTCGGCTGGGATGCCACACGGATCAGATATTCATACATCTCTGTCTTTGTACACATCTGATACGCACCGTCCAGTTCTATAATGCGGATTCCTCTGTCTTCGGCCGCATATTTATCCATCAGCTTATGTATCACCTTACGGGTTGTTGCTTCATCCTGTTCCAATGCCCGGGCAATCTTCCCGACCTCTACAGAATCCCCCATTGTAAAAAGAATCGCTTCAATGATTCCTTCCATCTGTTTTATTTTTAACTTTGCCATGTTCTCTTCCCTATACTTCTTCCACTTTCGATGTGATCATAATCTCATCAAACGGCTGATCCTGTTCGATAAAAATCACGCCTTCTTTCATCAACTGCAGGATTGCAAGAAATGTGACGACTACCTGCACCTTAGAACTTTGCTTTTTTAACAGTGCACGGAATCCAAATTTTCTATGAGATCTCGCATATTCCGTCACATAATCAAGCTTGTCCGGAAGTGTTACTTCTTCCTTCTCGATCTTGCCGAATTTACTTCGTACCGGGTCAACCTTACTTTCCTGCCGTTTCATCACTTCTTTGAAAAATGCGGTTGAGCTGCACCAGCGTCAGATCGCCCAGCAGTTTATCCAGATCTACCGGCGGAACATATCCTTTCACTTCATCCGGGATCGATGCCGTCTTATACATGATCCGATCACCGTCCAGCTCCCGGTCTTTCAACTCATAGGACATGAATTTATACATCTTGTATTCCAGCAATTGTTCTACCAGTTCCTGTCTCGGATCCTCTTCTTCTCCCTCTTCGTTCACTTCTTTGGGAAGAAGCATCCTGCATTTGATATCCAGAAGCGTCGCTGCCATCACAAGAAATTCGCTCATGATATTCAGATCTTCTTTCTGCATGGCTTTGATGTATTCCATATACTGGTTCGTGATCTCAACGATCGGAATATCGTAGATATCTATTTTATTTTTTTCAATCAAATGTAACAGCAGGTCTAACGGACCTTCAAACACCTGTAATTTTTACCGGAATTCCCATACACATCCTCCATTGTCATAACTTAATTATTATACAGGACATCCGGAAATTACTCAAGCCTTTATCTTTCATTTACTTTTTCTCATTTACCGTTCTTCCGAAGTACCGGACAGTTCAAGAACGATCAGTTCTGGCCAGTTCCACAATCTTACCGGCACAGAATGTGTTCCCAGTCCGCGGCTTACAACCACCGTCTGTGCTCCTTCCCTGTATATTCCTCCGGAATATTTTGGAAATAGTGTGAAATCCGGTGAAATCACCCCGCCGATCCCCGGAAGCCGCATCACACCTCCGTGATAATGTCCGCTCAGGATCAGGTCGGCTCCGTATTCCAGATATTCCTGTATATATCCGGGATGATGTGCAAGCAGGATCTGATATTCCTCACCGTGTTCTCCGATACGGTCTGTGATCTCGTTTAACAGAAGTTCCTTCTTTCCAAACCTTGCATACGCCCTGAGCGGAATCTCCAACCCGGAGATCTTCACCGGCACTCCATCCAGTTTTACAGTCTCTGATGCATTTTCCAGCATATGAATTCCGGATGCAGTCAATGCCTTTTTTGTAATCTTCATAAGATTGTTCATATTTTTCCGGCAGTTCTTTTAATTTCTGCTCGTGGTTGCCGTTTGCACAATAGACCGGACATATTTCCGGCAGTTTTGTGAGAAAGCGTACCGTCTTATCATAAGAATTGCCGTCTTTTCTGACCAGCATATCCCCGCCGATCAGGATCAGATCCGGCTGCCGGTTCCGGATACTTTCCAGTAAGCGTTCATTCTTTTCTCCATACATCCGGTTATGCAGATCGCTTAAGAATATTATCTTTTTTGTGCATTTGTTTTTTCCGAAACTCCTTCGCACAGACCCGGTACTCTGTCACATGAAAATTTCTCAATTCTCTTGCCGTTTCTATCATGCAGTATAAAATGAAAACCGCCATAATTATCAGAATTAATTTTTATCCAATTTTAATTACTCCTTCACATCTTGATTTATTATATAATTCTTTCTGTTCATTTTCAATTAATTGTGCTAAAATTCATTCTTGTAGGTTATTCAATTCATTATAAGGAGGTTTTTGTTATGAATATACCAGAACGAATCTCCGCTCTTCGCGCATTAATGGAAGAACGAGGATATGACGTCTACATGGTTCCAACCGATGATTTTCATCAGAGTGAATATGTCGGCGATCATTTTAAAGTAAGAGAATATATCACAGGATTTACAGGTTCTGCCGGAACTGCTGTCTTCACAAAGGATGAAGCAGGCCTCTGGACTGACGGAAGATATTTTCTTCAGGCTGACCAGCAGTTAGCCGGAACAGGCGTAAAGCTCTATAAGATGGGCGAGTCTGGCGTTCCTACAGTAGAAGAATTTATTGCTTCTGCATTACCGGAAGGTGGTACACTCGGATTCGACGGACGTGTCGTTGCCATCGAAGAGGGAGCTGCACTGGAAGAAGCCGTTGCTTCTAAAGATGCCAAGATCAACTATTCCGAAGATCTTGTCGGAGAAGTATGGGCAGACCGTCCTGCGCTTTCTGAAAAGCCGGCTTTCGCACTCGGCGAAGAATACACAGGTGAAAGTACAGAGAGCAAACTTGCACGTGTCCGTGAGGCTATGAAAAAAGGCAGGTGCCGATGTACATGTTATCGCTGCACTTGACGATGTATGCTGGATCACGAATTTACGTGGAGATGATGTAGATTTCTTCCCATTATTACTTTCTTATGCAGTCATCACAATGGACGAAATGAAGCTTTACATCGATGAACGCAAATTAAATGACGATATGAAAGCTGATCTTGCAAAGAACAACATCACCATCCATCCGTATAATGCAATCTATGAGGACATCAAGAACTTAGACACCGCATCTACTGTTCTGGTAGACCCGAACCGTCTGAACTATGCATTGTTCAACAACATTCCTGGCGGCACAAAGGTTGTTCAGCAGGTGAACCCGACGATTGCAATGAAGGCAAAGAAAAATGATGTCGAGATCAGAAACATCATCAACGCTCATAAAAAAGATGCCGTAGCCATGACAAAATGGATGTACTGGCTGAAGACAAATATCGGCAAGATCGAGATCACAGAGCTCAGTGCTGCTGCCAAACTGGAAACATTGCGTAAAGAACAGGAAGGTTACTTATGGCAGAGCTTTGAACCAATCTGCGCTTCCGCTGAGCATGCTGCGATCGTTCACTATGAACCGACTCCGGAGACCGATGTTCCTCTGACACAGAACGGATTATTCCTGACCGATACAGGCGGAGGATACTTAGAAGGTTCTACCGATATCAGCCGTACTTTTGCATTTGGTGAACTCACACAGCAGATGAAAGAAGATTTCACAACTGTATTACAGTGTAACTTCAATCTTGCACATGCCGTGTTCCTTGAAGGAACTACCGGATACAACCTGGATGTTCTGGCCAGAATGCCGGCATGGAGACGTGGCATCAACTTTAACCACGGTACCGGACATGATGTCGGATATCTGATGAACATCCACGAAGCTTCCTGCGGATTCCGCTGCGCAATCCGTGCAAAAAGAGCAGGCTCCTCTGATGGACGGACTTGTCATCACAGACGAACCTGGTATCTATATCGAAGGCAGCCACGGAGTCCGTACAGAGAACGAACTTCTGGTAAGAAAAGGTCCTAAGAATGAATATGGACAGTTCCTGTACTTTGAACCTATCACATACGTACCGATCGATCTGGATGCAATCATTCCT
>ENA-OPYU01000172-OPYU01000172.1-human-gut-metagenome-genome-assembly--contig:-NODE-172-length-25977-cov-4.870716_pt1 | contig 25977 bp, 33 predicted proteins | sample MGYA00242637_ERZ504482 | MGnify/ENA primary metagenome ERZ504482 (study PRJEB26092, sample SAMD00036237) | human gut metagenome | host: Homo sapiens | study: EMG produced TPA metagenomics assembly of... | reverse complement strand
AAAATACAAGGATCTTCATGCCTTTCAGATGATAGTGATCCTTCAATTCCAGTACTTCCGGTCTGAGATCTCCCAGATCTTCCGCCACCAGATTTACACCCGGGATCTTCTCTTTGAGCGTGTCGATCACTTCATATCCCGGCGCCTCAATCCACTCACCTTCCACAGCTGTCGGACAACTTGCCGGAATTTTCCAGAAGGTGTCAAACGCCCGGAAGTGATCGATCCGGATAATGTCAAACAGCTTGCTGCTGTATCCGATCCGGTCCACCCAGAACTGATAGTTGTTTTCTTTTAAATATTCCCAGTTGTAGATTGGATTGCCCCATCTCTGACCGGTAGCACTGAAATAATCCGGCGGAACTCCTGCAATAAAGATCGGCCTTCCGTCTGTATCCAGAAGGAAATTGTCTTTTGATGCCCACACGTCCACAGAATCTACCCCCACATAAAACGGCACATCTCCCATGATCTGAATATCATACGCATTGGCCTTTTCTTTCAGTTTCATCCACTGACTGAAAAATACATACTGTAAAAACATATGATACTGCACTTCTGTTTCTAACTCAGGCGCCAAATCCGTTCTCGCATCCGGCCACATTTTATCTTCCTGTTTCCATTCATTCCAGCAGCATCCCCCGTTTGCCTTTTTTCAGTGCACGGAAAGCACCATATTCATATACCCAGCTCTGAGCTGCAAACTCCTGATAGTCTTTTGTCTCACAACCGCCACTTGTAAGAAATGCCTGAAAAGCTTCTCTTAAATAAGGCTCTTTGTGCAGACGCACAGCATCGTAATCGACTTTCGTCGCATATTCGTGAAACCCTTCTGGTCTTTCTTTTAACAGCCCTTCCTCATACAGCGTATCCAGACTGATATATAGCTCATCCCCTGCACAGGAAGAATATGGCTGATACGGGGAGTTTCCGTATCCCACCGGATTCATCGGCAAAATCTGCCAGATCTTCACACCGCTTTCTTTTAACAATGTCAGAAAATGATATGCTTCTGCCCCCATCTCTCCCACTCCCGTTCGGGACGGGAGGGAAGATACAGGCATCAAAATTCCTGTTTTTCTCATTTTACTCTCTCCTTTTGCTTTTGCCATATCCTACAGATGCCAGATGTCTCTGTTATACTCTGCAATCGTTCTGTCGGAAGAGAAAAATCCGGCTTTGGCAATGTTCACCAGCAATTTTTTTCTCCCACGCTTTTTCATCTTCGTAATCAGAAAGCATCTGCTCTTTTGTTCTGATATAATCTTTCACATCCAAAAGTGCCATGAACCAGTCTTTGCCTACGATTTCTTTGTACAGACGTCCCAGGTTCACCGGATCTCCGATGCGGATCAAATCTTTACTGATAATAAAGTCTACCAGCTCTTCTACCAGCGGATCATTCTCATAGATGTCTTTGGAACAATATTCTCCTGTCTCATACAGCTTGATGATCTTTTCTGATGTTTCTCCGAAGATATAAATATTGTCATCCCCTACCAACTGGTGGATCTCTACGTTTGCTCCGTCTTCTGTTCCAAGTGTCACGGCGCCGTTGAGCATGAATTTCATATTTCCTGTTCCGGAGGCTTCCTTGGATGCCAGCGAAATCTGCTCGGAAATATCACATGCAGGGATCAGCTTCTCTGCTTTTGTCACATTGTAGTTTTCTACCATCACGATCTTCATATATGGGCTTACCTGCGGATCATTGTCAATGAGCTGCTGCAGGCAGAGGATCAGATGAATGATATCTTTGGCAATCGTATATGCCGGAGCTGCCTTTGCTCCGAAGATCATTGTGAGCGGACGTTTCGGCAGATTTCCTTTTTTGATCTCTTTGTATTTGTAGATCGCATACAGTGCGTTCATCTGCTGTCTCTTATACTCATGGAGACGTTTGATCTGGATATCAAATACAGAATTTTCATCAATCTCCACATTCTGTGTCATCTTGAGATATTTCTTTAACTCTGCTTTTGCTTCTTTTTTGAATCTCTTTCAATTTTGCAAGAACATTCTCATCATCCTGATATGCCAGAAGTTTTTCCAGTTCTTCTGCATTCTCCATATATCCAGGTCCGATCAGTTCTTTTAAGTACTCTGCCAGATTGTGATTGCAGTGTACCAGCCATCTGCGGAATGTGATTCCGTTGGTCTTATTGTTGAACTTCTGCGGATAAATATCGTAGAACGGTTTCAGCTCAGATTCTTTTAAAATCTCTGTGTGAAGCGCTGCCACACCGTTTACTGCATATCCGAAATGGATATCGATATGTGCCATATGCACACGGTCCATCTCATCGATGATATACACTCTTGGATCGTGGAAATCTCTTCTGACCCGTCTGTCCAATTCCCGGATGATCGGCATCAGATGAGGCACTACTTTTTCCAGGTAAGAGATCGGCCATTTTTCCAGCGCCTCTGCCAGGATTGTATGATTGGTATAGGCACAGGTCTTGCTCACCACATCCACTGCAGTGTCGATATTGAATCCTTTCTGCTCAGTGAGGATCCGGATCAGTTCCGGGATCACCATCGTCGGATGGGTATCGTTGATCTGGATACACACATGCTCATGCAAGTGATACAGATTCACTCCACGCTCCTCGGCTTCTTTGAGGATCAACTGTGCTGCATTGCTGACCATAAAGTACTGCTGATAAATACGCAGAAGCTGTCCTGCCTCATCACTGTCATCCGGATAGAGGAACAATGTCAGGTTTTTGTGGATATCCTGTTTGTCAAACTGGATCCCGTTTCCAATGATGCTCTCATCTGCACTGTCCAGATCAAACAGGTGCAGTTTGTTGCAGCCGCTCTGATATCCCGGTACGTCAATATCATACATGGTAGATTTCAGAGTAAAATCTTTAAACGGAACCTCAAAACTCACATCTGTTTTTGTCAGCCAGCTCTTTTCTGTGATCCATGGATTTTTCTCTTCCCACTGTTTGTTGTCAGAAAATTTCTGAAGGAATAATCCGTCGTGATAGTTCAGTCCCACACCGTCTCCATTAAGTCCGAGTGTTGCGATGGAATCCAGGAAACATGCTGCCAGACGTCCCAGTCCTCCGTTTCCAAGAGATGGTTCCAATTCTACTTCTTCAATCTCTGTCAGATCGTGTCCGTGTTTTTTCAGCACTTCTCTGACTTCTTCAAATACACCCAGATTGATCAGGTTGTTGGACAAGAGTTTCCCCACCAGAAATTCTGCGGAAATGTAGTACAGTTTTCTGTCTCCCTCGTTGTGTTTCATACCATTCATTTTTTCTTTGGACCACTGAAGAAGCGCTGCGTAAATCTCTTCACTGGATGCCTCTTTATTCCTTTGCTGCAAACTGTCTGTAACATCTGCTCTAATTCCTTTTTCCATTATCATTCTCCTTTCAGATTCCATGTTCTATTTCTTCATTTTTTCAATCTGTTCATATACACGGAGCAATTCTCCGACACTCCATGCCTGTGCAAAACAGCCTTTGGAAGACACTGGGTTTTCCCGTCGTAGATTTCCGGCAGCTGTCCAATGCACCCTTCCTTAAGTGCGCACTCCAGAACTTCCAGCTGCTCTTTTACGTCCTGTTTTGCGCGTTCACTGTATGCGTGAACCTTGAGATACGCCAGATAGTAAGCCCCCAGTGGGAACGTCCATACAGTGCCCTGATGGTATGCCATATCCCGCTTTTCCATCGCTCCTTCATAGTATGGATGAAATTCCGGATCTGCTTCTTCCAGTGTACGCATCCCATAAAAAGTATACAGCTTTTCAAAAACAGTTTCCACTATCTTCCGCTCTTTTTCCGGCTCCAGCATCGTAAACGGCATGGAGAGTGCCCAGATCTGATTGCAGCGGATCTGGGTATCTGCCTCTGTTCCGGAAACCAGGTCTTTCAGACAATTTTTCTGCGACATCCAGAATTTTTCTGTAAACGAATCCCTTACCTTTTCTGCCAGTTGCGCGTAGTATCTGCTTGTTTCTGCTTCTTCTGTAAATGTTTCCATAACGTTTTTAAGGCATTGTACCAGTAGGCATTGATCTCCACCGGCTTTCCGTGTCTTGGAGTCGGCAGAATCTCTCCCACACGTACGTCCATCCAGGTCACCTGAGCAAGACCTTCCCCTGCACAGATCAGCCCGTCTGTATCCATGTGGATCCCAAACTTTGTCCCGTTCTGATATCCATCCATGATCCGCTCCATCACCGGATACACTTCCCGGACAAACTCCATATCTTTTGTTGCTTCATAATACAAATACACGCAATTGATAAACAACAGTGCCGCATCGACTGTATTGTACAGCGGCTCGTTTCCTCCCTCCGGAAACAGATTCGGCATCAGACCGTCTCTCTCATTCTGTGCAAAGGTGCGCAGAATCCTTTTTGCAGTCTCAAACTGTCCGGTAGAAATGCAGATTCCCGGAAGTGCAATCATCGTATCTCTGCCCCAGTCTTCAAAAAATCGGATACCCTGCCAGTATTGTATCTCCCCCCGTGGATTCCCGTTTTGAAACAAACTGTCTGGCACTTTTTGAAAGCATTTCCCAGCCTCCGAAGTAAATCCGGCTGTTTCCTCGAGCTGTTTTCTGTCTGCTTTCGTCTGCTCAATGATCGTCTGTGCACTGTTTTTTGATGGTTCCATCTCATAGACTACTTCCAGAACCACCTGTTTTCCCGCCTCTGCCTGCAGACGGATCTGATGGTTGGCTCTTGCGTGTCCATACGCCCTGCGTCCGTCACAGACATCATAGCGGTAAAAATAAACTTCCTCTGTCTCTGCTATCTCTTTTATCATTCCGTTTGTACGAAGATGCAGTGTCATTCCCTCACTTTCCACTGCTTCTCCTGTAAATACGATTTCCTGCCCCGGCAAGAGATCGGCTCCCTTTGGTACGAACTGGAAAAATGGAGTCAGCACAAATTCCACATTCCGGCTGCTGCGGTTTTTGATCTCATAACAAAGCGCCACCGTATTTTTTTCCTGCGGCATTCCGATTTCCTTTTTAATCTCCACACCATTTACAAGGAATCTCCAGATTGGAGTATCTTCATAGGAAAATGCCGCCAGATGAAGATATCCATCCTCCGGTGTCTGCTCCTCAAACTCCTGTGTAGACAGTGTAAGCACATCTCCTGTTTCTGTCAGAAGTTCTTCCTTTAAACGGTGTATCATATTGTATCTGCAGTTTGGCGCTGTTGTACAGGCCATCAAAAGAGCATGGTCATTTCTTGACACTGCCCCCGTCATCGTCATGGAGGAAAATCCCCCCAGTCCATTGGTCATCAGATAACAGTTTTCCAGTCCCCGCTCTCTCGTTTTCCAGTCTTGTTTTCCATACATCCATTTCATCACACTTTACCTGCTCTCTTCCCTTTTTCCAAGTATCAAAATACTGACCGGAGAAACTTTCATACGTTTCGCTGCAATCTGCGGATGTTTCCATAAAAAGCTGTCCTCTCCGTCTGCAAGAACTTCCCATGTCCCTTCTGAAAGTTTCACTTCCTTCTGTTTTTCACTGCCGTTATATACAATACAGAGTGTTTTCCACAACTGCACAAACTCTTCTCTTCATGTTCCCTCACCTTTCATTTTTTGTTTCGCATTGTTTCGTATATGATGATAATATCATTTCTTTCCTGTTTCGTCAATCCTAACAACGCATGGTATTCTTTATTTTCTACGTTTTTCATAGTTTTCGTCCTGTATTTTTATTCACTTTCAACAATCCATGCTTTTTGCAAACAAGAAACTTTCCGAAACTCATTCTCTTTTCCATGGATATTCATTGCATTTTTCACATTTTTTTCTATATAATGCAAAAAAGGTTACTGTGGACAGTAACGTAAAAAAGGACGCAGAAAGGAGCCCCAATGGCTACATTACAGGATATCGCTGATCGTCTGAATATCTCAAAAGGCACTGTTTCCAAAGCCTTAAACGGTGCACCTGATATCAGCGAAACTTTACAAAAAACCGTACTGGAAACAGCTGTTGAAATGGGATATACAAAAATTCGCCGCCAGAAGGCTGCGGAGAAAAAACTCTGTATTCTGATTGAAAACGTAGATTACAAAGAGTCACATCAATTTGGATATGAAATCCTGCTCGGCTTCCGCCAGCTTGCAGAACCTGCCGGTTATACCGTAGATATTGTAGATACTACTGAAAAACTGCAGAAAAGCACCCCGTACGATGTTTTTATGCTGCAGAACCAGTATCTGGGAGCCTTTGTCGTTGGATTTTCGTTGAATGATCCGTGGATGAAAGATTTTCAGACCAGCAGAACACCGACCGTTCTGTATGACAACTATATTATTGCAAATCCGAATATGGCATATGTCGGAATCGACAACAACGAAGGCATGGAACTCGCCGTCTCCCATTTGAAAAAAAACTGGGACTATGAAAAAAATCGGATATTTGAGCAGCGCTCTTGGTTCTCATATCATGCAGGTCCGCCACAAAGCATTTTTCCACGCTTTGAAGCAAAACGGCCTGAAGTCCGATCCGACCTGCGCAGGAAGTTCCTACTACATCACTCAATGTATGGAAAAACATCTGCCCAGGCTCTTAGACATGGGGATCACCGGCATTATCTGCAGCTATGATCTGATCGCCAATGCCGCGATGATCCAGTGCCAGCAGCTCGGATACAAAGTTCCGGACGAGATCAGCATCATCGGGTTTGATGATCTCCCGATCTGCACATATACTTCCCCGCCGCTGACTACCATCCGCCAGGAACGGATCCAGCTTGGCAAAAGTGCTTACTATGCTCTGGACAGCCTGATGAATCAAGTATCCATCGGAACACTTCTGTTACATGCAAAATTAATTGAGAGGGGATCGACTGGAGAGGTACTCTCAGACAAGTAATGATATAAAAAGAACTGGCGATTGATTTCAGCTTCAACCACCAGTTCTTTTTACAAATCATATTCTTTTAACAGAGTCTCCCGATATGCCTCATCCTCCACTGCCCGTTTCATATCGTCCATTCGCTGCTCTTTGAGTAATTTCTCATAAAGCGTATTGATTCTCCGTTCCCCTTCTTTATATCCTGTCTCATACATATCCTCTTCATATGCTTCCTGATTAAATGATGACAATACCATACTGATCACCTCTGCTTTATGCTTTCTCAAAATATCCACAAGCACTCCCTGTTCGATACAGATATCTACTGCCCGCAAAGTTGCTTCTTCTGGATCTTCATACATTTTTTTCTGCTCACGTACAATGAAAACAAACTGCGAGTACTCTCTCAGACGCCTGCACTTCTCCATTAGCTCCTGATTATGTCCATAATTGATGTTCAGCATCACCACCTGACACTCCAGACAGGGTTCTATGTCTTTTCCCGTCTTCTATATATCCTTCGTACAAATGTGCCAGATAGATCAACCCCCGAATCGGAAGGTTGGGATTGTATGTACTCTGATGCTCATACAGGTTCAAGGTTCCTCCTACTAAAAATGAAATATCATTTTTTATGGAAATATAAACTGCATCCTCCAGTGTATTGACTTCCAGTTCTTCCGGATCACTATAAGATGTTCCATTCAGTGCATTGTACAAATCCAGCAAATCTTTCTTTTCGCTGAATATAAGCCGAAACAGGCTGTCTTTGTATTCCCTGTTTAAAGTTGGATACTTTGAGAAATTTTTGTCTTCTTTTCTTCCATGTACTTTCCTCCATTATAATCAATTTTTTTCTGCAGTGCAATATCACTATCTGACGTTTCCATAAAATAACTGAATATTTCGGCTGATCTGCCGTTTTTTGATTCTTTGATTTGTTTAGACTTTTTCCTAAGATTACTAAAGATAAAACCATTCAGAGACAGTTTTTAATATGCTTATTGTACCCTTTTCCCTTTCCGTTTACAATCCCGCAATTTTCACAAAAACAGCAAAAAAATACGCAGGCCATCGTATCGCCCACGCATTTTTCATTTCTTATAATTCAATCCGTCCTGTTGTATCTTTATTGATTACGTAATATGCTGCGGATTCTTCTGGCTTCAGATAAAGTTTTACATCTTTCAGCTCGCCTACTTTATGCTTCAGCTCTTTTGTCCAGACTTCTTTTACTTTTTTGCATCAGCTCTTTTTCTGAATATTCTTTTCCGGCAAACTGCAGATACATTTCACATTTTACTGCTGTTTTTGCTGCTGTCGTTGTCTTTGCAGAAGTTTTTCTTGCTCTTGTCTTTTTTTCCTTCTGCTGCCGGCTCAGATTCCTGTAACACAGCTGCTCTTGTTTCAATTGCTTTTGTTGTGTCTTTCTTGGTCTCGATTGCCTTTGCCTTTCCTGCTTTTGTCTCAATCGCCTCTACTTTTGCAGGTTTTACTTCTTCTTTTTTTCTCTGTCGCCTTTTCATTTGCAACAACTTTCTTTGCTGTCTGTGCTGATGTCACTTCTTCTGCTGTCTTTACCGGTGTCTGTACTGTTGTTTTCGCTGTTGTCTTAGATGCTCCTTTTTTTGCTGCCATATCAATTCCCTCCTGATAAAACACGAAACGGATATTGCTCCGCTTATCTTCCGGCTCTGCCGCAAACCACACGGCCGGAACATGACTGTTATCCCCTGCTTTTCGCAGGTTCAGCAAATATTGTACCTCATTTTTCCAAAACGTCAAAAAATATCAGAGCTCCGTTTTCTTTTCCTGTTCCCGTTCCTGATAACCTCTGAAAAAATCGGATAATTTATCCAGTGTCTGCAGCAAAATTGCAAGCTCCTGCTCCTTTAGATTTTCAATCACCGCATTGGTCATCTGCATATGGAAATTCTTATGATGCTCATATGCTTTCTTCCCTTTTCCGGTCAACTGGATATAGACCACCCTGCGGTCTGTCTCGCTCCTCTGCCGTGTCACATATTTTTTATTGACCAGGCTGTTCATGGACGTTGTCAGGGAACCCGCTGTAATTCCCAATGTTCTCGCAACTGCCGACATTGTGCTTTCCTCTCCCAGACCGATTGCTTCTATTATATGCATGTCGTTGTTGGTAATATCCTTAAATTCCTCTGTTATGATTGCTTTTTCTTCCAATTCCCAGATTTCGTTGAACAGGTGAACCAGTGTATCGTTAATGGTCTTATATGCATCCAAAGATGTATTCTCCTCTCCGTACCAACCACTTGTTCCTGTTCTTTATGCAAACAATGATGCCACCACTTCCTCTACGGTCTCAATCTTCGCTGCCTTCCATGCGTTGGCGCCGCAAAAGATAAGTCCGTTTTCTATGTCTCCTTTCACCGCGGCGATCAGGCTGTCTGTAATGCAGTATGGTATCTGAGAAGGGTTACATTTTGCAAGACATCTGTGACAGGAACTGTGTTCTATTTTCTCTCCAAGCATAACACGTTTCATGAGGGGATTCAAGATGGCTCTTCCCGGCATTCCGACCGGACTTTTCACAATGGCAATCTCATCTTTTACAGCTTTCAGATACGCTTCTTTATACCTCCGGTGGGCATCACATTCTTTTGTTGTAACAAATCTGGTTGCCACCTGAACCCCATCCGCTCCAAGCTGCTCCATCCTTTGGACATCACTTCTGTCATAAATTCCGCCTGCTGCGATCACCGGAATCCGGCACTTGTACTTCTTCGCATACTGCCGTACCACGTCCAGAATATTCCCGAACTCCATATGGTAGGCATCCCCTTTCCACTTGTCCAGTTCCGCCTCTGTAAATCCAAGATGACCTCCTGCAAGAGGCCCTTCTGCCACAATCAGATCCGCCGTCCTTCCATATTTTTTATCCCAGTATTTCAAGATCACTTGCGCAGAACGTGCTGTGGATACAATGGGCGCAATTTTCACCGCACTGCCTTCTGTCAGTGCCGGAAGGTCCACAGGCAGTCCTGCACCGGATATGATCAAGTCTGCACCTGCTTTTACTGCTGCCTTTACATGATCTGCATATCCTTTTAAAGCCGTCATAATGTTATATCCGATGATTCCGTTTTCTGAAATTTGACGTGCTTTTTGCATTTCTTTTCCAATCGCACGAAGGTTGGCCTCCTCCGGATGTTTATCAAAATCCGGTTCCCGATATCCGATCTGAGCAGTGGATATCACTCCGATTCCGCCGGCTTTCGCCACACTTCCCGCCAGCCTTCCCAGACTGATTCCCACACCCATTCCGCCCTGGATCAAAGGAACTTTTGTTATTTTTTCTCCGATTTTTAAGTTTTCCATATTTCACTTCTTTCTATGGTATTTTTATGTTGCTACATCTTCCGGAAACGCTCGTAACGCTGCGCCGCCAGCTCCTCAGGTGAGAAATTGCAGTGCGTATCCAGAAACTCTGTGATCTTTTTTTCGAAGAACAAAAACCACAGACTGCATGGTTTCTTCTGTATACACTTCTGGTTCCGCAATGACAGCTTCAATCACGCCAAGTTTCTTCAGGTCTGCTGCTGTCAATTTCATCACCGCTGCCGCTTCACTTGCGCGTTTACTGTCTTTCCACAAGATACTCGCAAACCCTTCCGGAGACAGCACAGAATATATCGCATTTTCCAGCATCCAGACTTCATCCGCGACTGCCAGTGCCAATGCACCTCCGCTTCCGCCTTCTCCAATCACAACAGACAGAATCGGAACCTTCATGGATGACATTTCAAACAGGTTTCTTGCAATGGCTTCTCCCTGCCCTCGCTCTTCTGCCTCTATACCACAAAATGCCCCCGGTGTATCCACAAACAGAAGAATCGGCCGTTTAAATTTCTCGGCTTGCTTCATCAGACGAAGTGCTTTTCGATATCCTTCCGGAGACGGCATTCCAAAATGATGCGCTACATTTTCTTTGGTAGATTTTCCCTTTGCCTGTGCGATCACTGTAACTGGAATCCCCGCAAACCTCGCGATTCCACCAATGATTGCAGTATCATCTCCATAACAGCGGTCTCCATGAAACTCCAGAAATCGGAAAAAAGTATACGGATATAATCCTGTCCTACAGGCCGGTCATTTTTTCTGGAAATTGTGACCCGCTCCCACGCATCTTTTTCCTGTACAGACTGCTGTTCTTTTTCCACTGTCTGTACAGGCTTTTGAATAACAGGATTTTGGGCGGTATGATGCATCTGCAGAATATTTCCAAGAACCGTTCTCGTCTCTTTTCGCTCTACGATACGATCGATAAAGCCGTGTTCCAGTAAAAATTCAGAACGCTGAAAGCCTTTCGGCAGTTTTTCTCCAATGGTCTGTTCAATGACTCTCGGACCTGCAAATCCAATCAGCGCCTTCGGCTCTGCCAGGATTACATCTCCCAGCATTGCAAAGCTGGCAGTCACCCCGCCTGTGGTCGGATCTGTCAGCACCGAAACATAGAGAAGTCCCGCATCACTGTGCCGTTTTAATGCCGCTGCCGTTTTCGCCATCTGCATCAGAGATACAATTCCCTCCTGCATTCTGGCACCGCCGGAACAGGCAAATATAATCACCGGGAGCTGTTCCTTTGTGGCGCGTTCCACCGCTCTTGTGATCTTTTCTCCCACAACCTGTCCCATGCTCGCCATCAGAAACCGCCCGTCACACACCGCGATCACCGCCGGATTGCCCTCGATAGATGCTTTTCCGGTCACAACAGCTTCTGAAAGTCCGGTCTTTTCCTTCAGACTTTTTACCTTTTCCTCATATCCCCTAAACTCCAGCGGATTGACAAATTCCATGTCTTTCTCCCACTCTTCAAAGGAATCTTCATCCACAGTCATCCGGATTCTTTCATATGCGTGCACCCGGAAGTACCCCTGACATTTCGGACAGATATAGCCTGCACTTTTTACCTCTTCCGTCAGAATCGCAGCGCCGCATTTATTGCACTTCTTCAGAAGTCCTTCCGGAACTTCCGGCCGTTCGCTTTTCAGCGGAATATAACTTTTTCGATTTTTCTTAAACATATTCTGCAGTTTCATACACTTGCTTCCCTTTTTTACTGATTTTCCATTGTTTCAATAAATTCAATATCGGTATTTCCACTTACAAAATCGGGATGATGTAAAATGTCATACTGATAATCCACATTGGTCTGAATTCCCTCAATGATCACTTCACCCAATGCACTTCGCATTTTCAGAATTGCTTCTTCTCTGCTTTTGGCATGCACGATCAGCTTTGCCAGCATGGAATCGTAATACGGCGGCACTGTATATCCACTGTAGATCGCCGTATCAATCCGCACCCCTTTTCCGCCCGGCAGATAGACATCCGTGATAGTTCCCGGAGAAGGGCGGAAATTCTTTGCCGGATCCTCAGCATTGATTCTGCATTCAATAGCATGACCGTTTAAGGAAATGTCTTCCTGCGAAACTTTTAGCTTCTCTCCATCTGCGATCCGAATCTGCTCCTTAATCAGATCAATTCCCGTCACCCACTCTGTGACCGGATGCTCTACCTGAATCCGGGTATTCATTTCCATAAAATAAAAGGATCCGCTTTTCTCCAGCAGAAACTCAATCGTTCCCGCATTGGTATACCCTGCTGCCTTTGCCGCCCGCACAGCCGCCTCTCCCATTGCTTTACGCAGCTTCGGATTTAACGCCGAAGATGGAGATTCCTCGATCAGCTTCTGATGATTCCTCTGGATCGAACAGTCCCGCTCTCCCAGATGCACTACATTTCCATGCTTGTCTGCCAGAATCTGAAATTCAATATGACGCGGATGCTCGATAAAATGTTCAATATACATGGCATCATCACCAAAGGCATTTTTTGCCTCACTCTGAGCCGTCAGAAATGCTGACTCAAATTCTGCCTCTGAATATGCGGTACGCATTCCTTTCCCACCGCCTCCAAGTGCTGCTTTGATCATCACAGGATATCCCACTTCCCCGGCAATTCGTTTCCCGTGATCTGCTTCGTATATACATTCACTGCATCCGGGAATAACCGGTACATTGGCTGCTTCCATAGTCTGCCTGGCAATCGATTTATTTCCCAGTTTTTGAATCACAGAAGAAGACGGTCCGATAAAGATGATTCCACATTTTTCACAAAGCTCTGCAAATCTGCTGTTTTCTGACAGAAATCCAAATCCCGGATGGATCGCATCTGCACCGGATGTCAGCGTGGCACTTAATATATTTTCCATACTCAGATAGCTTTGTGCAGACGGCGCCGGACCGATACACACTGCCTCATCCGCCAGCTGTGTATGCAGTGCTTCTTTGTCTGCCTCTGAATAAACAGCCACAGTCAGAATGCCCATCTCCCGGCATGCCCGAATGATCCGGACTGCAATCTCACCTCTGTTTGCAATCAATATTTTTTCTATCATCTCTACTCACCTACCATAAATGTCAGCTGTGCACTGGCTACCACGTTTCCATTCACAGATGCCACTGCTTCCCCGACTCCTACCGGCCCTTTTCGTTTGATGATCTTTGTCTCCAGCTTCAGTTTGTCTCCCGGAAATACCATTCCTTTAAATCTGCAGTTCTGCACACCTCCGAAAAATGCGATCTTCCCCTGATTTTCCGGAACACTTAAGATCGCGACTGCACCGACCTGTGCCAGAGCCTCTAAAATAAGAACTCCCGGCATCACTGCTTTCTTTGGAAAGTGTCCCCGGAAGAATTCTTCCCGGTAAGTCACACACTTATATCCCACCGCAAATTCTCCGGGTTCAAAATCTTCAATCGCATCCACAAGTAAAAACGGATGTCTGTGAGGAATGATTTCCTGTATCTGTTCAATGTTCAATGCTTTCATATTCTGCACCTGCCTATCTCACGATAAAAAGCGGCTGTCCGTATTCTACCGGCGCTCCGTTTTCTACCAGTATTTCTTCTATCGTTCCGTCAAACTCACTTTCAATCTCATTCATCAGCTTCATTGCTTCCACGATTGCCAGAATCTTTCCTTTCTGTACCTGCTCTCCCACCTGTACAAACGGATCTGCATCCTCTGCCGGTGATGCATAGAAGGTTCCCACCAGCGGGGATTTGATCACATTTCCCGATTTTTTCTCCGAAGAATCCTGTGGCTGCTCTGATGCTCTGGCCGGCACAGACTCACTTTGCTCTGCAAGTCTGACTTCCCCTTTTTCTTTTTTTGAAAGAAATCTTAAAGTCTCCCTCTTCATATTTGAATTCCCCGAGATTCGAGGATGAAACTGTCTGGATCAGTTCTACCAACTGCTCAAATTTCATATTATCTACACTACCCTTCATATTTTTTCAGCAACAGTGACGCATTGTGTCCTCCAAACCCGAGAGAATTCGTCAGCGCATATGTGATCTCTTTTTCAACCGGTGCGCCGATTGCATAATCCAGACTGCACTCTTCCTCTGTCTCTTTGGTTCCCATGGTCTGGTGGATGAATCCATCCTGGATACTTTTCACGCATGTAACAAATTCCACCCCGCCGGCTGCTCCCAGAAGATGTCCGATAATCGATTTCGTAGAATTGACAACAACCTGATCTGCCGCTGCTCCCAGTGCATACCGGATTGCTCTTGTCTCATACAGATCATTGTGATGGGTACTCGTTCCATGTGCATTGATGTAATCGATCTGCTCCGGCTGTGCGCCTGCCTCTTCCATCGCAAGCTTCATCGCCATCCCGGCTCCCTCTCCGTTTTCTGCCGGAGACGTAATATGGTACGCATCTCCCGTTGCCCCGTATCCGACAACTTCTGCATAAATTCTGGCTCCCCGCTTTTTCGCATGCTCCAGTTCTTCCAGCATTACGATCCCTGCTCCCTCCCCTAACACAAATCCATTTCTGTCTTTGTCAAAAGGAATGGAGGCTTTCTCTGGATCCTCAGAATCCGAAAGCGCGGTCAGCGCCGTAAATCCTGCCACGCCGCTTGGGCAGATACAGCTTTCTGCACCTCCTGCCACGCAGAGATCCAGATCTCCATATGCAATCGCACGAAATCCGTCTCCGATACAGTGGGTTCCTGATGCGCATGCTGTCACAACACTGGTACATTTTCCTTTGAATCCCAGCTGAATGGAAACATTTCCTGCTGCCATATTGGAAATCATCAGCGGAACCATCAGAGGATTCACTCTGGATGGCCCTTTCTGCAGAATTTTTTCCGTAATTTGTCTCCACAGCCTGAAGGCTTCCGATTCCTGAACCAACGATCACCCCGCCCGATACGGGTTCTCCTGGCTCATATCAATTTTCGCATCTTCAAAGGCTTCCTTTGCCGCGGCTACTGCATACTGAGCGAACGGCTCCATTCGCTTCGCTGCTTTGAAATCCATCCGCTCTTTTGCCGAAAATCCTTTCACCTCTGCCGCCAGTTTTACCTTGTATTCCGAAGTATCAAACTTTGTGATGGGACCGATTCCCACCTTTCCTTCACGCACACTGCTCCAGAACTCCTCCACTGTGTTTCCCACAGGTGTCACTGCTCCAAGCCCGGTCACTACCACTCTTCTTTTCATACTGTTCTCCTTTTCTACATTGCCATACCGCCATCCACATTCAATACCTGTCCGGTGATATATCCTGCTTTGTCTGATGCAAGAAACCAGACCGCTTCTGCCACATCTTCCGGATTTCCAAACTCCCCAGCGGAATCTGACTTTTTGCATGATTCTGCACCTGTTCAGAAAGAACTTCTGTCATTTCTGTTTTGATAAATCCTGGAGCCACTGCATTGACTGTAATTCCTCTGGATGCGAGTTCTCTTGCCGCAGATTTGGTCAGCCCAATCACACCTGCTTTGGACGCACTGTAGTTTGCCTGCCCTGCATTTCCCAGAATACCGGATACCGAAGAAATATTGATGATCCGCCCTGACTTCTGACGAAGCATCTGCCTGGATGCAAACCGAATTCCGTTAAAGGTTCCCTTTAAATTCGTCTGAAGTACCGCATCATAATCGGATTCCGTCATTTTCATGAGCAGTCCGTCTCGCGTGATCCCTGCATTGTTAACCAGAATATCCAGTCTTCCATAAGTTTCTATCACATCTTTAAAAAATGCTTCACAGGCAGAAAAATCAGAAACATCACATCCATAGATTCCTGCATTTCCCCCTTGTTCTTTAATTGTTTGCTGCACCTGTTTTGCCTGTTCTTCATTGCCACGGTAATTGATGACAACAAAAACGCCCTCTTCTGCCAGTTTTTCTGCAATTGCTCTTCCTATTCCACGGGAAGCTCCTGTTACGACCGCCACTTTCTGTTCTAACATAATTCTTTTCCTGCTTTCTCAATATCTTCCCATGTGGAAACCTGATATACCTTCACATCACGGTTGATCTTCCGTAAAAATCCGGATAACGTACGTCCTGGTCCAATCTCTACAAAGGTATCCACACCCTGTCTAATCATCTCTTCCACACTCTGCTGCCAGCGAACCGGTGCTGCGATCTGCTGTATAAGCAATTCTTTTGTTTCCTCGATATCCGAAACATACCGCCCGGTCACATTCGTCACATACGGGATCTGAAGTGGTGAACATTCAATCTGATCCAGTACCTCTTTTAACTGTCCTGCCGCTTCCTGTAACATCGGAGAATGAAATGGACCACTGACGTTTAACGGAAGTACCCGTTTTGCTCCTGCATCCTTTAAAACTGCCCCTGCCTGCTCTACACTTTCTTTCCATCCGGTGATCACAATCTGCCCCGGGCAGTTATAGTTTGCAATACTCACTCCTTCAATTCCAGCGATTGCGGCTTCAATCTTTTCGGCATCCAGGCCAAGTACCGCAGCCATCGCGCCTTTTCCATCCGGAACGGCGTTCTGCATCAAAATGCCTCTCTTTCGAACTGCCAGGATCGCATCCTCGATCTGCATCCCTCCTGCCGAAGCAATGGCACAATATTCTCCCAGACTCAACCCTGCTGTTACATCCGGCTTCACACCGGCTTCACGCAGCACCTGCTCCATTGCCATACAGACCGTAACAAGTGCTGCCTGGGTATATTCCGTCTGATGAAGATTTTCATTTTCCTCAAAACACAAGGATTTCATATCCAGCTTCAGAAGCCCGGATGATCGGTCAATGATATTTCTCGCAATCTCGCTATGTTCGTAAAAATCTTTTCCCATTCCGGCTGTCTGCGCTCCCTGTCCGGGAAACATAAATGCTATTTTACTCATGCTTGGAAACTCCTTTTAACAATTTTTCTGCCTGCTCGGTGAGATTCTGTATGATCTCCTCACAGGAAAGTATCTCTTTTACCATTGCCGCAGACTGGCCTGCCATCACACTTCCATTTGTCACATCTCCGTCCACAACCGCTTTTCTAAGCCCCCCAGCGTCAAAAGCTCCAGTTCTTCAAACGGAACCCCGCCTGTTCTTTTTCCAGGTATATTTTTGTCATCTGATTGCGAAGCGCACGAACCGGATGCCCAGTGCTTCGTCCGGTGACTCTGGAATCAATATCTCTGGCTTTTATAATACAGATTTTTATAGTTTTCGTGAACCTGTGCTTCTCTGGATGCCACAAACCTGGTACCAATCTGTACCCCTTCTGCTCCCAGCATGAATGCCGCAGCCATCCCCCGTCCGTCTGCAATTCCACCGGCCGCAATGACCGGTACATTCACCGCATCGACTACCTGAGGTACCAGCACCATGGTCGTATTCTCGCCGATATGCCCGCCTGCTTCTGTGCCTTCTGCCACCAGTGCATCTGCTCCGCACCGCTCCATCCGCTTCGCAAGGGCAACAGACGCAACCACCGGAATCACTTTGATTCCAGCCTCTTTCCAGAGACTCATATATTTTTCCGGCGAACCCGCTCCCGTTGTCACAACCGGAACTTTTTCTTCTGCCACCAGCTCTGCCACTTCTTTCGCATAAGGGCTTATCAGCATAATATTGACGCCAAACGGCTTGTCGGTTCTTCTTTTCACTTCCTGAATCTGAGCGCGCACCCACTCGGCAGGCGCACTGGCTGCTCCGATGATCCCAAGCCCTCCGGCATTAGAAACTGCCGCTGCCAGATGACTCTCCGCAACCCAGGCCATACCTCCCTGTACAACAGGAGATTCAATCCCCAAAAGTGTGGTAATCTTTGTCTTCATGCCAGTATCCTTCCTTCTATTTGTGTGCTTCCAGATATTTTACAACGTCTCCTACTGTCTGAATCTGCTCCAGATCTTCCGACGGAATCTCTACCTCAAATGCTTCTTCAAACGCCATCACCATTTCAAACAGATCCAGAGAATCTGCTCCCAGATCTTCTTTAAAGGATGTCTCCTCTGTAATTGTTCCTGCGTCTGCTCCTAATGATTCTGCTGTAATTTCTTTGATTTTTTCCTAACATAATTTTCTTCCTTTCTTTTACCATTCCAATAGACTTCCCGCCCAGGAAAGTCCTGCTCCAAATCCGGCAAGCACCAGCTTATCTCCCTTTTTTGGAGCAATCCTTTTTTGGTTCCACTCATCCAGAAGAATGGGAATACTTGCCGCTGAGGTGTTTCCGTATTCCTGCAGGTTCATGGGAAATCTCGAAATATCCACTCCGGTCCGCTTTGCCGCAGCCTCAATGATCCTTCTGTTCGCCTGATGTAAAAAAGAAATACGAAATTTTCTTCTTTTTGGATCTGGGCTTTTTCAAGCAGCTCTTCCACAATTTCCGGCACCCTCCTGACTGCAAATTTAAATACGCTTTGTCCGTCCATCTGAATGTACGCTGCCTTTGCTTCATCCGGATGATCCCAGTTTTTTCTGTGCCGGCTGCATCCTGTCAGAACATCTCCTTTTGCGCCGTCCGAATGCGCAGCCTGCACAAACAGACCTTCCTTCGATTCGCGAAGCACCACAGCTCCGGCCCCGTCCCCGAACAAAATGCAGGTACTTCTGTCACTCCAGTCCACCATATGTGACATACTGTCCACACCGATCACCAGCACTGTCCTGTAAATTCCTGCCTGAATGTACGCCTGTGCAGTCTGAAGCGCAAACAAAAATCCACTGCACGCCGCATTCAGATCAAATCCCGCCGCATGCTCTGCATGAATCTCTCTTTGTACCTCACATGCCGTGCATGGAAAAACGTTCTCGGGTGTGGAGGTTGCCACCAGGATCAGATCCACATCCTCCGCCGGGATGTCTGACTGTGCAAGTGCTCTTTTCGCCGCCTCTGCCGCCATATACGAAGTCGTCTCATTCTCTGCAAGATGTCTTCTTGCAATTCCCGTCCGCTCGCGAATCCAGGCGTCATTCGTATCCACCAGATTTGCCAGCTCGTCATTTTCTACAATTCTGGCCGGCACATAGGAGCCGGTTCCGCATATTCTTCCTGTCATCTTTCTTCTCCATTATTTTTGTTTCAAAATATTTTTACTTTAAAATACTTTGATAGTCAAACTATATCACAAAAAAATAAATTTGTCAATCCTGTTTTTTCATTTTTAACAGTAACCAATAAACTGTCACTCTCCCCTTTTCAAATTGAAAACAATTGTAATATTTCCACGCATACCGTATAATAGCCCTTGGTATTTTCTGCGCATTGCAAGCAACTCTTGCTTGCTAAAAAACGGCAATTCATTTACATTGATTACAAATTCAAGCGAAACAAGAAGAGCAAAAATGAATCTAATTTCTATTGCCATTGGCGGAATCTTCCTTTGCTTTGGAATCTCCTGTATTTTTCTAAAAGCTGTGTCAGTAGAATATATTGATACACAGGGGATTTTACATGAAAACTTTTTCTTACTGCCTGTTGGATTTTTATGTTTATTCTGCGGTTTTATCACATTTCTTACAATCGGCATAAGAAATATCTTCTGCAGAATAAAAAAGAAATTTTGTTCTTAGATACAGGAAGGCTGTGACTCCAAACAAGTCACAGCCTTATTACGTTAAAATCTTTCTTCCTAATCCGATCCATACACCCATACACTTCCAGTTCATAAATTCTGACTGCAATATCGGATCCCTGGGTCGGTTTTTCAATGGTTGCTCCATCTTGCACACAAAAAATTTTTTGCCCTATAATAAAATGTAAACATTTTCAGGAAGGGGATTTATATGAATTCGATACAAAAAGAAAATCCGCTGGGTTATGAAAAACTGCCAAGGCTGCTGAAATCTTTTGCAGTCCCAAGCATTATCGCAATGCTTGTCAGTTCTTTGTATAACATCGTAGACCAGGTATTTATCGGCCAGGGAGTCGGCTATCTCGGTAATGCAGCTACTAATGTTGCGTTTCCTCTGACCACCATCTCTCTTGCCATCGCACTTCTGATCGGCATCGGAAGCGCTTCACTGTTTTCCCTGAATCTGGGAGCCGGCGAAAAAGAGGACGCCGTACAGGTCGTAGGGACTGCATTTACGATGATGCTTGTCTTTGGTGTGATCTACGCCGTACTGATCGAGATTTTTCTCGTTCCGCTGCTCACCGCATTCGGTGCAACAGCTGAAATCATGCCATATGCCAAAGAATACACCCGGATCACCGCAATCGGTATGCCGTTTCTGATTGTCAACAATGGGATGAGCAACCTCGCCCGGGCAGACGGAAGTCCGAAATTTTCCATGACCTGTATGCTGATCGGTGCGATCATTAACACCATACTGGATCCGGTCTTTATTTTTATCTTTAAACTGGGAGTTGCAGGCGCTGCGTGGGCAACGATCATCGGACAGATTGTATCCTGTCTGGTTGCCGTCAGCTATTTAAAGCGATTCCGAAATGTGGAACTAAAAGCGCATTATTTCCGGCTTCACAGAAAGCTTTGTTTAAAAATCGCTTCCCTCGGCATGAGCAACAGTTTAAATCAGGTAGCGCTCACATTTGTACAGATCGTACTGAATAATTCACTGACCTATTACGGAGCACTTTCTCCTTACGGAAAAGAAATCCCGCTGGCAGCCTGTGGAATTGTTATGAAAACAAATGCGATCCTGCTGGCAGTCATCATCGGAATCTCTCAGGGCTCCCAGCCAATCATCGGGTTCAACTACGGTGCAAAACAGTATGATCGTGTCCGCGGCGTTTATAAACTGGCAATCCAGTGTAATCTGGTCATATCTCTGATTGGATTTCTTTTGTTCCAGCTATGTCCACGCCAGATTATCTCCCTGTTCGGAACGGGAGATGCTCTTTATTTTGAGTTTGCCGTCAAATTTATGCGGATTTTCCTGTTTATGGTCCTCTTAAACGGCGTACAGTTATTATCATCCAATTTCTTTGCCGCAATCGGAAAACCAGTCAAAGGAATGCTGCTCTCCCTCACCCGTCAGGTTTTCTTCCTGATACCGCTGCTTTTCATTCTTCCGCTGTTTTTGGGAATCGACGGAATTATGTATGCGGGACCGGTAGCTGATGCCATTGCGTTCCTTACTTCTGTGTTCTTGATTTCACGCGAAATGAAGAAGATGAAACTGGCAGAAATAGCTAAATAATATGAATAATTCTAAAAAAATCAAAAAAATTTAGACTTTTTTTGAATTTAGGGGTTTACAAATCGATTCCACTATGGTATTATACATTTTGTCAGGCGGACAGCCGACAAGAAACGCGGAAGTGGCGGAATGGCAGACGCGCTAGATTCAGGTTCTAGTGGGAGTTAATCCTGTGAGAGTTCAAGTCTCTTCTTCCGCACTGGATGAAAGACATTCGAGAGATCGAATGTCCTTTTTTGTAATTTACAGATTTACTAGTTTTTTCAATCTTTCCACTTCATCTCACATTGTACCTTCTATTATTTTATGATATTCTAAAAAAGAACATATGATATTAATTTTTCTCAATATGAATAGATGTGAATAATCATGAATACACGCAATTTTTATTGCGGAATCTGGGTCTGTGCCTGATCCTGACTTTTTTTGCCAAAAACCACTCCCTGCTTTTTTCGTTACAGCAGGAAATATCATCAGCGTCGTGATCGGACAATTTCTCGGTGATTTAATCCAGACAGAGAATATCGAAAAAAAATCACAGATACTATGAATCCACAACAAATCTATGAACTGTACAATCATCCCGGAGTACCTCTGTGGCTGCTTGTCATCGTACTTTTTCTTATACTCGGTTTGATTACTGACTTACTTTTTTCAACAAATTTCATAAAAAGAGGGTATCACACGATCATCAAATCTGATGCTCGTGTGATACCCTCGCTCTCTATGTGCTCCTCTATTCTATCACAAACTCATAGACAATATCCTTTTGTGCACTGATGCGATACGGATCCTCCACATCACTGCCCCAACGGTCAATACCACCTACTCCACGTACTGATCCGCAGATGCAGACTACGGTTCTCCGCGGCAATGGAAGTTCTTCCTGATGCGTTGCATTTTCCAACTCTTCTGACGTATATGGGAGACAGGAAAATCCAAACTTTTCGCCGCATGCACGAAACGTAAGGCCGAATGTTTCTTCTGACGTATCCGAATTATTCAGCGTATCCTTTCGATATACCGTAACACATTCTGTCTCCATATGCATCCCGCATTCCTGGGGAACCAGATATGGCGTGACCGGAAGACCTTCCACTTCATATCTTCCATAAATTCCTCCCGCCATTCTGTCCGGATATGTTTCTCCTGACAGACCCTCATAGCAATATCCGACTGCCTTTGTCGGCATAATAAACCGCATTCCAAATACCGGCAGTTCCGGCAGTCCTTCTTTTCCATGATAATGAGCCAAAACATGTATTTTCCCATCTGCATGGACTGTATAGCTTACATCCACTGTAGTCGCAGGAACTGTGATGGTTTCATAGGTATATGTAAGCACCGCCTCCTGTACATATTCCTGATTGCTGTACACATTATTTTCCAGAGCATTGTGATTTTCTACCGCTTCTCCATCTGCCAAAAGCCGGAAACCGATACACTTTCGAAACTGATCTGCCCCCAGCCACATTCCTGATCTTAAAGGGAATCCGTTTCCTCTGTCATTATCCGTAGTCGCTCTCCAGAATGTGGGATACGGAGTTCGATACAGCCATTCCTTTCCTGCTTTTACAAGGGATTCCATTCCCCCTGTCTGTTTTGAGAAAATATAATGAAAATCCTCCCCATGAATTCCAACCGTCACATCTCCGAAGACGATTCTAAGTTTATTTCTGGAGTCCATAATAATATTTCACCTCCTGCATTGCCGGTTTTTCTGTTCGATCTGCAAATACGATTCCGTTTCCCGAAAATTCATAATCCGACGGACGGTCATCAAAATCTCCCCCATATCGAAGTACTTCACGACCGGTAATCTCATCTTTTACCAAAAGTGCCTGATCTATATAATCCCAAATGAAACCACCCTGATATTTTTCATACTGATCCAGCAGATCGATATACGATTTCATACCCCCCAAGTGAGTTTCCCATATCATGCATATATTCACACAGGATAAACGGATTTTTTCGGCTCATTTTCCAGATACTCCCGAACGCGTCCCGGCGGTGCATACATCTGGCTCTCTACATCGGAAATATTGTCTTCATAGTCTCTGTTTTGAAATACTCCTTCATAATGAACGAGACGCCCCGGGTCTCTCTTTTTATAATACGCATTCATTTCTTTGAGTACCTCTCCTGCATAGGATTCATTTCCAAGAGACCAGAATAACACAGATGTATGATTTTTAAACATTTCAAAATTCGATTTTACCCGATCCAAAACAACATCCTGCCAAAGCTCCACACTTCCCGGTACATTCCAGGACGGCTCAACCGCTCCCATCTTCTGCCAGGATCCGTGACTTTCCAGATTTACCTCTGCCATCACATAAATTCCAGCTTCATCGCAGCGATAATACCAGGTTGTACGATCCGGATAATGACAGGTACGAACCGCATTGATATTGTTGCGTTTCATACATTCAATATCATAAATCTCATCATTCTCTGAAATACATCTTCCACTTTTTGCATTCCACTCATGCCGGTTTACACCGTTTATGATCAGCCGTCTTCCATTTAGTTTTATTATTCCATCCTCAATGCAAATCGTTCGAAATCCCACCTGATAAGGAATTATCTCTATGAGGTCCCCCCTGTCCGTCAAAGATTCGGATTTCCACCTGATACAGCTTCGGATCGTCACAATTCCAGAGTTGTACAGGTTCGTTGATCGTAAGATCCGCTCTGAAACTTTCTGATACGGAAGCTTCTTCTTTTGCAATCATCTGATGACCATCCAACAGACATATCTCTGCTCTGGCATCCGCATAGGATGCGGTCTTTCCCTTTGTTGTTTTCAATTCTATTTCCATCGACGCCTGTCTGCCGTCCAGTGCACACTTTGGACGAAGCCACAGATCAGACACATGTATATCCGGCAGCCCATATAAATTTACATCTCTGAACAATCCAAAGAACCGGAAAAAGTCCTGGTCTTCCAGAAAAGCCGCCGTACTTCGTTTATGTACCTCCACACACAGACGATTTCCGGTTTCTTTTACATACGGTGTAATGTCAAATTCAGACACGGTAAAACTGTCCTCCGCATATCCCACAAACTCACCGTTTATCCATACGTAAATTGCCTGCTCTGCCCCTTCAAAACTTAAGATCACCCTTTTCCGATCAAGGCTTCCTCCAGATCAAAAAAAGCGGACATAAGAACCTGTGGGATTATAAGAAGCTTCGCTGAACATCCCCTCTCCGATATGATTGCACGTCCCCGCAGGTCGGCGATATTCATGTCCTTCCCAGGGATACATGGTGTTGATATAATGAATTTTATCATACCCCGCCAGCTCTATATGCTGCGGAACCTGAATTTCATCAAATCCGGAAATATCATAACCGTTTTCATAAAAGGAAACCGGACGTTTTTTTGCATTCACTGAATATTGGAATTTCCAGATTCCATTCAATGACTGTTTTAATGTTTCCTGTTTGTCCTGATACGATTTTTCACTTTCAAAAAATCTGTGGTCACTGTTTTCATCATAATCTCAATGGTCTGATTAGTCAATAGCCTCTCCTCCTGTCCCCTTCATCCAAAAAATGAACCCCGTCTCCGGGATTCTTCTTCCACTTTTATTCTAAATATAGCCGCCGTATCCTCCGCCGTTGTAACCTCCACAGCACAAGCCGCTTCCGCCGCAGCACAGATTGCACATCATATTTGCAATACACAGCTTCATACACCAGTCTCCGCCTACAGAACTTGGATATCCATACATACTCTGTCTCTGCTGATACCAGCCTCCGCCGCCCTGCAGCCGCTGCAGAAGCATCTGATACTGCATGTTCTGCGGCTCCAGCCGGACTGCTTCTTTTGCATGTTCCAGCGCCGTCACGTTATTGCCCGCACCGGAGTTCGCCGATGCACTGTAGAAATACCACAGCGCTCCACGCTCTTTGATACTGTTTAATACATTGAGCGCCTCCGTATAATGTCCGCTCTGAATATAGTTTGCAGCCGCTCTTAAGTACTGGCTGTTCTCATCCCCGGCATCTGTTCTCTGCTGATTCTGATACCAGCCGCCATATCCCGCACTGCTTCCCGCTCCGGAGAAATATCCACGGGAACGCTCATCCATGATCTGCTGATATGCCTGCTGTACTTCTTTAAACTTCACTTCCGCTTCTTCTTTCAGCGGATTATTAATATTGGCATCCGGATGATACTTTCTGCTCAGTGCCCGGTACGCCTTTTTGATTTCTTCGTCAGAAGCATCTTGTGATACTCCCAACACATGATATGGATCTGTCATTGTCCTTTGTCTGCTCCCCTTTATGTTCTATCCCTTTATGTAATCTCAGCTCTTCTTGATAAATGTTGTCCCGCACTTCGGACAGCGGATCTCTATCTTTCCTTTGCCTCTCGGAATCCGGATTTTCTGCTTGCATCCCGGACAGGTATAGATATGATAATCCTTTCTCTGCGCCATCAGATTTTTCTGACTTTTGAAAAATCCGCGTATCTTCGCTGTCTTGTTCAGGAATCTTACGTTCTCATCATAACGCTTTCTCACATTTCTGGAAAACATCCGGAAATATGCATAAATGAGACATCCCCAGCCAAGCAGGTAAAATACCATTCCTATCACATGGTCTCCTGAAAAG
>ENA-OPYU01000171-OPYU01000171.1-human-gut-metagenome-genome-assembly--contig:-NODE-171-length-25991-cov-2.678201_pt1 | contig 25991 bp, 33 predicted proteins | sample MGYA00242637_ERZ504482 | MGnify/ENA primary metagenome ERZ504482 (study PRJEB26092, sample SAMD00036237) | human gut metagenome | host: Homo sapiens | study: EMG produced TPA metagenomics assembly of... | reverse complement strand
CGTATTTGCAATTTTTGAAACGTGGAGATGATCTGCAGCTTCTCATCGCAGCTATTGTAAGCGGAGTATTGGCAATTATTTCACTCATACTTGCGATCACTTCCCGCGGAGGATCTGATTATGATGATAGTGAAGAAAATTATGATGAAGCCTTTGAAGACGATTATGCCGAGGAAGAATTTGACGATTAGAAAGCCATAACTGTTTTAGAAAAACTGAAACTTTTAAAAGCAGAGCGTTACTTACAGGAATCCCCAAAACCGGGAGACTTGCGTATCGCTCTGGTTTTTATATCCCTTTTCACTGTACGGTTATATTTTACATATATTACAATAAAACCAAATCATCTGGAGATTTCATGCAAAAAACAACTTTTAACCTCTCTTTTTGCCTTCCTTCTTGTATTTTCTTTGTGTATGGGATGCTCTAAAGCCGAAACCGGAGATAAAACGACAGCTTCCGACTCCTTTGAAGTATCGTCTCAAAAAACTTCCCCTGTAAAAATCACACTAAACGAAGTGGCTCATTCTGTTTTCTATGCTCCACTATATGTGGCGATTGAGAAAGGATACTTCAAAGATGAAAACATCGACCTCACACTTGTCACCGGATTTGGAGCCGATAAAACAATGACTGCCGTTATTTCCGGAGAAGCCGATATTGGATTTATGGGATCTGAAGCTTCCGTTTATATGTACAGCGAAGGAGCTTCCGACTATGTCGTTAATTTTGCACAGCTCACACAGCGAGCCGGAAACTTTCTCGTTGCACGGCAAGACAACGAGCATTTTCAGTGGGCAGATCTCAAAGGAAAAACTGTTCTGGGCGGTAGAAAAGGCGGTATGCCGGAAATGGTATTTGAATATATTTTAAAAGAGAACGGAATTGACCCTGAAAAAGATCTTACAATTATCCAAAATATTGATTTCGGATCTACAGCTCCGGCTTTTGCGGATGGCCGCGGAGATTTTACGATTGAATTTGAGCCCGGAGCGACTTCTCTTGAATCCGAAGGAAAAGGTCATGTTATTGCATCGCTTGGCAAAGACAGCGGCTATGTTCCTTACACCGCATTCAGCGCCAAAAAAAATGTTATCTGAAAGAAAACCCTGATGTGATCCAGCGTTTTACAAACGCGCTTCAAAAGGGAATGGATTATGTCCGCTCTCACAGTCCTTCCGAAACCGCATCTGTAATCAAGCCTCAGTTTCCGGAAACAACACTTGAGATGATCACGACCATCGTAACACGTTACTATGAACAAGACACGTGGAAAAGCAATCTGATTTTTGAAGAAAGCAGCTTTGATCTGCTTCAGGATATCCTAGAAAGCGCCGGGGAGCTTGAAAAAAGAGCTCCGTATAAAGATCTTATAACGACTGAATTTGCAGAAAATGCCGCCAAATGATATAATAGCTTATATTTGATGTGACAAACACTAAAACAACGGGAGATTTTTATGATTGACAAAAGACTTGTTCCTTACAGCGGTTTAAAAAAAGAACCTTTTTCAGGCAGCCATAACGGAATGCGGTACATGATGCGTTCAGACAATGGCAGAGACAGCACAACATTCACCGTTTTTGTCTATCCTGAACCATGGTGTTTTGAACAAACGCCGGAAGATCAAATTGAAAGTCATACTTTTGACCTTTCCGAAGAAGGGCTTGATCTGGCGATCACATGGTTGTGGGAGCGGTTTGAAGCCGAACGTGACCGTTGGACGCAGGCATCACAGGAAATAATGCATACTGTCAAAAAGCATACACTTTAGTTTCTTTTAGAAATTTTAATTTTTCTTCCATATATTGTCACATCACATTCACAATTACGTGTTATCTTAAATATATGAAAACGATAGGAAACACAAAACAGTGTATTCCCCATCGTCCATAACAACAGAAAGCATGATCAAAATTCAGTTTCTGTTGTTTCCATAAAAGGAGACGACGACTGTATATGCAGTCGGTATGTACAGTCGTCGGACTTCGCCTAAATATGAAAAATATTAAAACAGCGGTATCTTATTATCTGTTAAGGATCGACTGTTATTCATTCAAAAATCAATATTTTCCCCTCATCGATCCACAAATAGTCAGGAAATCCTTTTTTCTCTATTTCTTCCATTTTTTCCCTTTGAACAAACCAACAAATCATAGTTTTGTCTTTTTCACCGTTTTTTCTGTACTGTTTCCTATTCTATTCTCTGCCGCAATATAATAGTTCTGCTCAAACGGAAGGCGGGCGCTGCTCTCAAGTTGAAATTTAAGCATATTTTCTCCCCTTGTTCCCCACACAGGAATAAAATCATGTGCCCGATACCCAATCCATTTCGCATCTTTTGGTACTTTTCTCTTTGTCTTTAAGCAAATTCCCCACTCCTTTGCTTCTACTGTATGATCATCTATATAGATAATACTTGAGAAATTTTTACATCCTGTAAGTATGGCGGCAGTCTATTTTTCGGATTTTGAAACAGCTCCTCGGTTTTGCCGGATGCGACAATCCTCCCCTTATCCATAACGAAAAGCTCTTCACTAAAACGGTAAATTTCATCTCGATTATGTGATACCATAATCACAGTTCCCATATATGACTCTAACATCTGAAGCACTTCTTGCTCCAATCGGTCTTTAAATACAGATCAAGAGCGGAAAAGGGCTCGTCTAATAAAATAACTTCCGGTTCATAAGCCATAATCCGAGCAAGCGCCGTTCTTTGCTGCTGTCCTCCGGAAAGCTGCTTTGGATAATGTTTTTCCCAGACCTGCCAGACCAAACTTTTGAATCATCTCTTTGACCCGCTTATGTATATCCTGCTTATTTCCTTTTAGCCCGGCCGCTATATTTTGCTCTACTGTCATCGTCGGAAATAGCGCGTAATTTTGAAACAAGTATCCAACTTTACGTTTCTGTGTTTTTAGATTTGTTTTCGTTTCTTTATCAAATAATATATTTCCGTCTATCTTAATGTGACCACTATCAGGAGTCTCTATTCCCGCAATACTTTTTAATGTCATACTTTTTACCGCAGCCTGATGCCCCTAAAATACCGATTCGTTTTGACTGACTTTTAAAATTGATATCCAAACTGAATTTATCCCATTTTTTCCGAATCAGCATATCAATCGCCATCTTTTACCACCTCCCGATATTTTTTACATCTTTCGTCCGGAAATGAAATTCATAAGAAAAATAATGACAAAAGCGATCAGAACTACAACCGAAACCCAAATTCCTGCCGTAACATAATCTCCGTCCTGAATGACCATCGCAATCTTCTGAGCGATCGTCCCCGTCTTTCCTTGTATATTTCCTGCCAGCATAGACGTCGCCCCATATTCTCCCATCGCTCTTGCAAATGTCAGGATTGTTCCTGACGCAATTCCCGGACCGGCAGTCGGTATAACGATTTTCCAAAAAATTTTCGTCTCTGACATGCCGAGTGTACGGCCTGCATACACGAGATTCACATCAATTTGCTCCATTGCCGCTCTTGCGTTTCGATACATCAGCGGAAACGAAATTACAATCGCGGCGATCACACATCCAATCCATGTCTGCACGACTTTAAAACCAAACTCTTCAAATAAAAATGCTCCGACCGGTCTTCTCCTGCTAAACAACAACAGTCAAAAAAAGCCTGCTACCGTAGGAGGCATCACCATAGGAAGCGTCAAATCCCATCCTAGCACCGCATTTTTTCCCCGGGGAAGTCCTTTTGAACTGTCATTTTTCCAGCCGCAAATATCCCGAGAAAAAACGAAATCACCGTAGCTGCCACACCTGTTTTCAAAGAAATATACAGAGGGCTCCAATCCAGATTTTTCAATATTTCTGTTACTTCATCCATTATTTATACTCCACATCTATTTGCGTACGAATGCATTATCTCCTGCCTTAACCTGATCTGAATGCACACTATTTTATATCCGTATCAAAATAATATGACTCAAACACTTTTGCCGCTTCATCAGATAAAAGAAAATCCATAAAATCTTCCGCCGCTTCGGTCTGCTTTTTATCAGCTTCTTTATTCACAATCTGAGCGATCGGATAGATCACATCTCCGGTCAGATCAGAACTTACTTTTTCTAAAATCTTAATATCGTCTTCGTATCCGTATATATCAGAATAATAAGTCGTTCCCACTTCGCATGAACCTTCCGCGACTGCCATCAGCACTTTGCTTACGTTATCCTGCTCGCTGATCTCAACTCCTCCAAACGCTTCGGAAATTTCCTGTGCCGTAATAGAATCCGGATCGTTTGAAGTATGGATAATTCCCATATTCACAAGAGCCTGTCTTGTATATTTTCCGACAGGAACGCTTCCTCCTGCCAGCGCAATGCTCTCTGCATCCTGAAGGTTTGCCAGCCCTTTGACTTTTGTTTTGCTGTCTTTAAGCGTTATAACGACAACCTGATTATTCACCACATCACTTCTCGTTCCGTCTACAAGAAATCCGTCTGCTTCAAGCACATCCATCTGTTTCTGAGCTGCCGAAAAGAAAAGATCGCATTCATATCCTTCTTCAATCTGCGTCAGAAGAGTTCCGGAACTATCCGCGTTGTATATGATCTTCACATTCGGATGATCCTTTTGATACTCCTTTGCAAGTTCCGTCATAACTGTATTCAGACTCGCCGCAATAAAAACCTGTATTTCTGTTTCCTCCTCTGCCGTAGCCTTTCCTTCTGTACCCATATTCCCCCGGCAGATTCTTCTCTTTGCTTTTTGCCGTTTCCGGTATCGCTTCCCGCTTTGCAGCCAAACATGGCAACTGAAAGGGCGAGAACAGCAATCACTGCAATGACTCATTTTTTTCATATTATTTCCCTTTTCTTTTATTTACGCATTTTTTTTATTTTCTTCCGTTTCTTTCCCCAGATTCTCCAGATCCCTCTTGCTGTCGATATCTTTGAGTTCTTCCCGGCTTGTCTCTATGATACGTACCTTTTCTTCGTATTTTGTAAGCATTTGTCTGCCGCCTTCATCCCCTGTTAATTCTAATAATTCCGCAAAACAGTGAGCCGGCCACAAAACCGGATTTCCTTTTTGTCCCCGATATCCCGCACAAATAACGTTTTTCTTATGCAGCGCCGCATCGTTTAATATTCTTTGGATTGTGGATATTTTCAGTTTCGGCTGATCGCACACTGAAAACAGGATTCCGTCCGGTGCACCCGATTTTCTGTCTGTCCCGCTCTTAAAACTATGAGATACTGCCTTTAAGCCAAGTACGACAGAATGTGCGATGCCTTTTTCCGGCTCTTTATTTCTCACAACAAAGATTCCTCTTTTTTCGGCTTCCTCTATAATCTTCTCATCCCCTGTAACAATAAACAGTTCAACGGATGAAAAAGCCTGCATTTTATCCATCATATGCATATACATCGGCTTTTGATCTATCTTTGCGTGAAGTTTGCTTTCCCCACGTTCCCCTGAGAATCTTGTTCCCTTTCCCGCCGCCAATATAACGACTGCATAATGCCCTTTTATTTTTTCAAAGCGCTCTGCCGCTTCAAGCGCTCCGCCTCCTATTGCTCTTGCCTTGTCCGAAATCGTCTCGCAGTGGGAACGCTCCGCGCGGGCATCTATATCTCCGATTTTCAGATTCTTCTTCACATACGCCCCCAGGCTGCAGCATTCCTCTCACGATCCCGCCCATTTGGGCGAAAACCGGTTTTCCTCCGGTTACTGCAACAATCTGCCCTTTTTTCGACTATATCGCCGATTCGGACTTTCGGTTCTATTATCCCGTCTTCCGAAGCACGAATGAGACGCTCGGTCGTATATCCTCCTATGTTTCCCGGAACTCCTGTATCCGCAATAGCGCTTCCTTCCCATATTACCGAACCGAGAGTATGACCTCTTTTTGTCTCGATCACACAATGACAGTCTTTTCCCGCTGTAAATCCCGGACCTATTCCGATCACAAAAGGAGCGTCCGTAATCTTAGTTCCGGTATTTTTCTTTGCAATAATAGCATCAACGATCACATCCGGTTTATACCATTTTCGACAATCCGCCTTTGGATCAACTATAACAGGGATTTTGCCTTCCTCCATTATCGCTTCCGCATCTTCCTGTGTCTTTGCAGATACCGCTTCCATCTCTTCTACAATCGCCCGCCTGTCATATACCGCCCTTGACAAAGCAACCGTTCTCCTTACCGTAAGGGGCTGTGCGATCTCTGTCATCAAAATCTGATGACCTGCTCCGTACAGTCTCGATGCGATTCCCGTCGCCAGGTCCCCTGCGCCTTTAATTAATATTTCACACCTTTTTTCCTCTTATTTTTATTCTAAAGTTTCTTTGAATGCAAAGATGTCACTACAATATTTTTCCACTCCCCGAACATTCAATTCTCTGCAGACTTCAAGCGCTGCTTCTCTTTTAGATGCACTGTCTGCTTTATTTAAAACAACCGTATACTGCGCATAAGGCGGACAGCCTTTCTGCCCGCCTTATGCGATGACGCAAGTATCGCGATATCTTTTGCCGTAACGAACTCTTCTCCGCCTTTTTCTAAGATCTGTGCTGCTCTTTCCCACCGAAAACAGGTTGATTCTAACGTCCTGCCTATTGCATCTAACCCATATACGGAAACAACATGTCCTGTTTGACTCGGAATGACCGGTTCATGTTCTGCGGGAACTTTTAACGGAAGTCGTTTTGCTCCGTCTGCTTCGACCAGTATCGGCAGCTCCCACCAAAAGATCTCGTCTAAAATTTCTTTTGCAGGCGGCGCCGTTTTCCCGGAAATCAAATCCCTGCTTCCGATCCACACTCTCCCGAACTTTCCCAACGTATCCTTTATTTTACCGATAGATGTATCTTCTAAAAAATATGGTTTATTTTCATGCATGATCTTCGTTGTAGTCGTAATGATCACATGTTGATTTTTTTCTTACACACTCGTCTTCCAAACGATGCAAAAGAGTTGTTTTTCCTCCCGCTCCCACGACCGAGATGACTGATGTGTTCACAGAAAGCGCCTCTGACAAAGACATACGTTCACACAATTCATTATTTTTATAGATAAACACCATATTATTCTACGCCATGACGGATATACATTCCTGTCTTTTCTTCTATGATTTTTCCGTTCTCTGCCACAAGTTTTCCTCTCAAATAAACCTGTTCTGCCCTTCCTTCGATCTCTGCTCCTTCCAACAGGCAATAGTCGCATGCAGACTGATGATCCGCCGCAGTCATCGTCCATTCCGTGTTAGGATTCCATATGACGATGTCCGCGTCACTGCCCGGAATAAGTGCCCCTTTCCACGGATATAATTTAAATAATTTTGCGGGATTCTCCGAAAGATATGCACACATCTGCTCTGCCGTTATCTTTCCTTCATTCACTCCGAACTGCCACATAAGCGCCGGACGTTCTTCTGCTCCCGGCATACCGGAAGGCGTCAGCATAAAATCCTCTTCTCCTGCATTTTTCTGTTCTTTTGTAAATCCAAAATGATCGGACGCTATCGTCTGAATCCTTCCTTCTTTCAATGCATCCCACAATATATCGCTGTTTTTCTGTTTCCTAAGAGGCGGAACAGTTACATATTTTCGCGCTTCTTCTGCCGCAAGAGCATATTTTTCCTCATTCAGAAGAAGATATTCCGGACACGTCTCGACATAGACGGTCTGACCGATTTCTCTCGCTTTTAAAATCTCCCGGTATCCGGCAGCCGTACTTAAATTCACAATGATCACCGGAACATCCGCACATTTGGCAATCTTCAGGATGCGCCCCACCGCTTCTGCTTCCGCTTCTTTTGGGTGTATCCATGAATAATCCGCAATATCCGTTCTTCCTTTTGTTTTCTCAAGTTCTTTTAAACGAGACTGTACAATCCCGTGATTTTCGCAATGAACTCCGACAATGCCGCCTAGTTCTTTCACCCTTGAAAAAATCTCGTAAATCTGTCCGTCATCCAGCATCATGTCATACGCCGTATATAATTTGAAAGAACAAGTCTCCTTTTTTACAATCTCCCCCAGTTCCTCTGCAACGTCATCGTTCCACTCATTCAGTGTAAGATGCAGCGCATAATCACATGATGCCTCGCCTTCTGCTTCCTGACGTTTATCGTCAATCGCTTCTTTCAGACTTTTTCCTTTCTTCTGCTCTGCAAAATCTATGATGCACGTCGTTCCGCCTGCCAGCGCTGCCTTTGTTCCGGTTTCAAACTTGTCTGCCGCCGTAATATCATTAAACTTTGCCGCCATATGCGTATGAGCATCTATAAAACCCGGAAAAAGAAGCTTTCCTCTCACATCGATCGTTTCCGCATCCTGAAATTCAAGATTTTTCCCTGCCGCAAGAATCTTTTCCCCTTTTACCAAAAGATCGATCTTTTTCAGACCTTCCCCGCTGACTACCGTTCCTCCTTTGAATAACCGTTTCATCATTAATCCCCTTCTTTCTACTTGATTTTATACCTTTTATAAAAATAATTCGTTCTTTACTTAACGTAATTTCGTTCCTTTTCCGTCGTTTTCTCCTTCGGAAGGATCAAGTTCAGTATTACGGCGAAAATTGTCGCCAAAACAACCGGAGAGGATGCAAATGTATTGTTTATGATCGCCTGAAAGTTTTCAAGATTCATACTCAGGTTCAAAGCGCTGTGGATACTCTGCGTCATTTGATCCAGACATCCGCCGCTTAATGAAACACCCATTCCGATCGCAATAGAAAGTCCGGCTACCGTTGCATTACGGGCAGTCAGTTTTTCCGTTACAAGCAGTCGGATTCCCGTCATTGCGATAGAAGCAAACACCGAAACGACCGCGCCTCCAAGCACGCATTGCGGAATCGTCCTTAATAAAGCCGAAAACTTCGGAATCAGACCGGCTACAAGAAGGATTCCCGCCGATGTCGCAAACACCCTTCTTGAAATCACTTTCGTCGTACCTACAATGCCGACATTCTGACTGAATGTTGCCGTCGGAGGACAGCCGAAAAATGCGCTGATAATATTTCCTATTCCATATCCGATGATACCGCCGTTTAATTCCCTGTCTGTCGGGAGACGATCCATTCCGCCGCTTGTAGTTGCGGAAAAATCTCCCATCGCCTGAATGGAATTGACTAAAAATAAAATTGCCAAAGGTATGATCGCCGATATTTCAAATTTCATACCAAACTCCATCGGTTTCGGGATCTGAAAACCATCCCGCGCTTGAAAGAACTGAAAAATCTACCATTCCAAAGCAAAGCGCGAGCACATATCCACACAAAAGCCCGATCAATATTGACGCCAGTTTAAAAAGACCTTTCCCATAATGATTTAACGCAACGACGATTGCAAGCGTCACAAAAGCAACGACCCAATTCTGCCAGGAACCAAACACAAGCGCCGGCGTCTTTCCCTGTTGTTCTACTACGAGCTCATATGTATTGGCCGGATTTCCTGCCATATAATTGATCGCTGTTTTATACAAAGACAGCCCGATCGCAAAAATAACCGTGCCGATCACAAGCGGCGGAAATACTTTTCTGATCTGTTTGATCGTCAATCCTACAATAATCGCTATCACGCCGCCTATGAGCATCGCTCCGAGAATCGTATCAATGCTTTTTGCCTGTGCGGCGATTGCCGTCATCGTCGGAACGTAAGCAAAACTCACGCCGATGATCACCGGAAGCCCCGATCCGATCCTGATTTTATTTCCATATAACTGAAGCAGCGTAGACAGCGCCGCAAAGACAAGAGACATCTGTATTAAAAGTCCCATATCTACATTGCCTCCCGCATTATTCGCCGCATTTGCAACCAAAATTGCCGGCGTCACACATCCGACTACCGCCGCAAGCACATGCTGCGCCGCAAGGGGAAATACCTGTCCCGCCGACGGCTTTCCGTCCCACTTAAACAACTCTGAATTATCTTTTTTTGGTCTCTCGTATACCCATCTTACTTTTCCTCTTTCTGACTGATCTTTATCCTTCCTTGATACAGGAAAATCTCCGAAGATTTTTTCTCTTTTTCCTCTCCCGTTTTTCCTGTTCATACCGCCTTTTATCTTCTATTAGAATATCATTAAATATAATGAAATGCAATAATCGCCCATTATGCTTTCCCCCTCTTCTTTTCATCTGAGCACACCATCAAAAACAAGCACGGTACACTTTCGGATTCGCCTAAAAAATTATATATCAAGGCGAATTTTTTGATGTATGATAGAGAATTGCAAAATATTTTTTCAGGAGGTAGATATAATGTTAAAATATGTTGAAACAAACAAAGCACCGGCAGCGATCGGACCATATTCACAAGGTATTGTAGTAAATGGAACTGCGTTTTTCTCCGGTCAGATTCCTCTTTCTCCGGAAACCGGTGAAGTCATCGGAACAACGATCCGGGAACAGACAGAGCAAGTTATGAAAAATATACAAGGACTTCTCGAAAGCCAAAACGCTTCTTTTACAGATGTTGTAAAAACGACATGCTTTCTTGCCGATATGTCTGATTTTGCCGCATTTAACGAAGTATATGCAAAATATTTTACAGGAAAACCCGCCCGTTCCTGCGTCGCCGTAAAAGATCTCCCGAAAGGAGTTTTGTGCGAGGTGGAAACAATCGCGGTCATTGAAGAAAATTAAACATCGAAAGGATAAGCCGAATTCTTTTCAAGAAACAGCCCGCGAAGGTTTCATTCTCCGCGGGCTGTTTCTTCATTTATTTATCTTTTATTTGTCTTTTATTTTTCTCTTTTCCTTAAGAAAGATCGATTTCTTTTCCTTTTACATATTTTCCGACTACTTCCCGTTCATCCGCCAGATAGATCATCCGTTCCAGTCGGCTTCTTATATCAAGTTCCTGGGGATGCGCAAGCCTGCTGTCATCCAGAACGACTGCATCAAATTCGTATCCCGGTTCAAAGCTTCCAACTTTCCCGAAAAATTCTCCTCCTCCTTTTGTCGCCATAAAGAAAACTTCTTCTGACGTCAGCGCTTCTAAACTATCGTCGCAAATACGCCAACGCAGTTTTGACGCCTGAACGGCATGAGCCATTGCCCGAAACATATTTTCCGTACTTCCTCCTGCCACATCGCTTCCCAATCCGACATGAAGTCCTTCTTCAAGAAACTTTCTTATCGGCGCGATCCCGGAAGACACATTCATATTAGACTCGGGACAGTGTGCGATAAATACGCCGTTTTCTTTCATCCTGCTGATCTCTCTTTCATCGCTGTGTACACAATGCGCCATAATCGTACGTGTATCTTTACCGAACAATCCGAATGTATCATAAACGTCTCCGTAAAACTCAGACCACGGACAAAGTTCTTTTACCCATGCGATCTCCCCGAAGTTTTCCGACAAATGTGACTGAAGCGGAAGCTCATAACGTTTCTGAAGTTTTTTTAGTTCTTTCATAACCTCATCGGTACACGTCGGAATAAATCTCGGCGTAAGGATCGGATATGTACGACTGTAGTTTTTCTGAATTGTCTCCTCAATCCACTTTAAAGTTTCTTCTGTCGACTTTTTCGTTTCTTCAACTAAATAATCCGGCGCATTCCGATCCATATTCACTTTCCCGACAAAAGTACTCAGCCCGCTTTGTTCAAGCATATCCATAAGCAAAACAGTCGCCGGCCTGTGAAGAGTCGCAAATACACACGCCCTTGTAGTTGCACTCTTTTGCATATTTTTCACGAAAATCCGGTATGACTTTTCTGCATAGTCTAAATCACAAAACTTCGATTCCTCCGGAAACGTATTCGTTTCGAGCCATTCTAACAATTCCATATCCATTCCCAGACCGCGGTACGAATACTGAGGCGCATGAACATGAAGATCTGTAAATCCCGGAATAATCAGCGCGTCTTTGTAATCCCGTATCGGATTTCCTCCGAATTTAAACGGAAGCGTCTTATAGACGCCCTCCACGATTCCGTCTTTGCAGACTACATATCCATTTTCACAAATCGAAAATTCTTTCTGATTTTTGCTGTATACAATATTTCCTTTTAAAATAAAAACCGATTTTCTTTTCATTTCACTGCCTCCTTTCCTTTTCGGTTATATCATCTCAAGCATCACTTCTACGACGCCTCCGCATACCATTCCTTCCTCTTCTGCGTCGTCTGCCGTCATATCGACTTTACAAAGTTGAAATACAGGTTCGCCTTTTCGCATCATAAGCAGGGCTTTTTGCATGACTTCACTTTCTACACATCCTCCGCCTATCGTACCCGTTATGCTTCCGTCTTCCATTATCAGCATCTTCGTTCCTACGCTTCTAGGCGCAGATCCTTTTCGGGAAACGATAGTCGCAAGCACTTTTTTCCAATGATGGTTCCTTAAAACTTTCTTTGTATCATTTTTCTTTTCAAAAGGCTTCTCCGACAACTCTTTTCGAATATCCGCCCGCTTTTTCTCTGCTGTTTTTTACTTCGATTATTTCCGCCATGATCGAAACGGCGATCTCCTCCGGAGTCTCTGCCTTGATCTTCAATCCTATCGGCGTGTGTACCCGCTCTAAATCTTCTCTGTCGATACCTTTTTTCTCAAGCTGATCTTTTACGATTGCAACCCGCCGTTTACTGCCCATCATCCCGATATATGCATTTTGCTTTTCCACGATTATTTCCAGACATTCCGCATCGTATCTGTGACCGCGCGTCACTATGACAAACCATGTATCCGAGTCACCGCCGATCTTTGCAAGTCCTTCCTTAAAAGGAGCGCAAATGACATTATCTGCTCCGGCTTTTCTTACATGATCTGCGAATTTCGGACGATCCTCAAGAACAGTCACCTCAAACCCAAGCATCTTCCCGAGTTTCGTAGCCGCAGCCGAAACGTGTCCTCCGCCGCAAATTACAAGACGGGGAATTCTTCCGATTCGTTCACGGAAGATTCTGCTCTTGCCTTCACATCCGCTTTTTTCTCTGTTTTCCTTTTTCTTTTCGTCCGGTCTTTCATTTTGTTCTTCGTCTTGAGCAAAAATTCCCGGAAAGAATCCGCTTCTTTCCGGCATCTTTGCCGCACAAAACAGTCTCCGTCCAAACATCCCCGTCAGAAAGATCCAGTACCTTTTTTAATTCTTCATAAAACTCATTCATATCTACTCTCCAGCGCTGATCTGAAACAAACTCCCGGTCGCAAAGAAAAAGCGGCATCTTCAAGATCCCGCCCATTCTTTTACAGAACACTTATTTTTAATCAAATCTCCCTGTTCTTCTTATGCTCTGGCCAATCTTGAAAGAACATCTTTAAGAAGCTCATAGAAACGCTCAAGCGAATCAAGCGGAGCATTCTCATCCGGAGTGTGTACATTATTCAGTGTCGGACCTACTGCGATCGCATCCAGTCCCGGAATTGCTTCTGAAAAAATGTCCGCATTCAAGTCCTGCATGAATCGCCTCCAAACGAAGTTCACTTCCGAACAGATCGCGGTAGCTTTCTACAAACAGATCGCGGATCTTAGATTCTTCCGCATAACTCCAGCCCGGATATTCTCCGCTGTACTCAATCTCAAATCCAAACGTCTCTGCAAGAAGTGCGAAACGCGATTTTGTATCTTCCTGAAGGCTTGCAACAGACGATCTGGGAGAAACCGCAACCATAATATAATCTTCTTCTGTTCTGACTACTCCCATATTAGACGATACAACGACAAACCCGTTCATCTTGATGTTTCGTCTGTAAATTCCGTTTGGAGCAAGACGCATCAGACTTACGAATGCCTTTGCATCTTCTTCCTGAACCGCCATTGCGCTCTGGCCTTCCGTCACTGCGATCTCGCAGGAGAAATCCGGCTCAAAAGATGTGATTTCATCTGCAAATACTTCTGCGAGATCACATGCAAGTTTCTCTGCTTTTTGTGCTTCTGCCGAATCTGCATAGATAAGAGACATCTCACACTCTCTTGTAATTGCATTATCTTTTGTTCCGCCTGCAAAGTTCACAAGAAGTCCTTTTGTATTTTTCAGAAGATGATCTGCCATACGAGCCATCAGAAGATTCGCATTCTGACGCTCTTTATCAATATCCGTTCCCGAATGTCCGCCGAGAAGGCCTTCTGCTTTTATTTGAACTAATGTTCCTTCTGCCTGCACTCTTTCTATCTTTCTTGTAAGCTGAACACGAAGTCCGCCGGCACAGCTAACTGTTGCGACTCCTTCTTCTTCTGAATCCATGTTGATCATCGTACGCGCTGTGATCTGAGACTTATCAAGCGCCTGAGCGCCGTTTAGTCCGATTTCCTCCGACGTCGTAAACACACACTCTACAGGAGGGTGCTCTAATTCTTTATCGTCAAGAACTGTCATCATAAGGGCAACCGCTACTCCGTTGTCTGCTCCGAGAGTCGTTCCGTTTGCGTAAAGAACGCCGTCTTTTACAATGAGATCAAGCCCGTCTTTTTCAAAATCATGCTCGACTCCGGCAAGTTTATCGCATACCATATCGATATGTCCCTGAAGCATAACAGGAGCTTTGTCTTTGCCCCTCGCTTCCTTCTTTTTTTATGATCACATTATTACTTTCATCCTGGTAAACCCAGAGGTTTCTGTCTTTTGCGAATTTCACAAGATAGTCGCTAAGACCCTTCTCATTTCCCGATCCTCTCGGGATTGCGCTGATATCTTCAAAAAAAAGTGAAATAATTTCTCCGGCTTGCAGCCTGTGATCTTGTACTCCATAATAAATCCTCTTTTCTATTAGTTATTGCCATATGCTTTATTGATTATAACAGATTTTTCTTAATTTTTCCATCCATTTTTACATATGTTTTTCCTTGACACTTTTTCCCCTGTAAACTAAAATAAAGCAGTAAAAATATTGTTATGATTCCGTCACTTTAAAAAATGACGGTTTTTATTTTGCGGAAGCGCCCTGTGCGTTCCATATTGAAAGGTGGTGAGGTTATGGACTCCGGTGTCAGTTGTCATATACACAGTCTGATCGAAAAAAATTACATAAAGAGAGGTATTTATCATGAACAAAGACATTTTTGTACAGCTTCTCGGCCAGCGTCAGTTCAAAGCTGTGAGAAGCATTTTAGATGTAATGAACGAAGTGGACATAGCCTCATTACTGTCAGAACTTGACGATAAAGAGCTTGCTCTTGCATTTCGGCTGATTCCGAAAGATAAGGCAGCGGAAGTATTTGCCAATATGGAAACTTCCATGCAGACCTACCTTGTAGACATGTTTTCCGAAAAAGAACTAAAGGAACTCCTTGATGACCTTTACATGGATGATACTGTCGATCTTCTCGAAGAGCTTCCGGCAAACCTCGTAAATCGTATTCTTGATACGGTTTCGCCGTCTGACAGAACGCTGATCAACCAACTTCTTAATTATCCGGAAGACAGCGCAGGAAGCATCATGACAACCGAATATGTCGATATCCGTCAGTCTATGACTGTCGCACAGTCTATGGCTCACATCAAGGAAACCGGTATTCACAAAGAAACGATCTATACCTGCTACGTCACAGATAAAAGGAAGCTGATCGGCATCGTCAGCGCAAAAGATCTCATGACGACCGACGATGGCATTCTGATCAGTGAACTGATGGAAACAGAGATCATTTCCGTAAGAACTTATACCGATAAAGAAGAAGTGGCTCAATTATTCAGAAAATACGACCTGCTTGCGCTTCCGGTACTTGATAAAGACGGACTTATGGTCGGAATCGTCACATTTGACGACGCTATGGACGTTATGGTTGAAGAAGCAACAGAAGATATCACTAAGATGGCCGCCATTAATCCAAGCGAAAAAAACTTATTTTAATACATCCACTTTCGCCCACGCAAAAAAGCAGGATCCCATGGCTTCTCATCCTTATGCTTACTTCCATTATCACAGGTACGATCATCACAAAATATGAAGACGCATTTGCTGCGATCCCGCTTCTTGTATCCTTTATCCCTATGTTGATGGATACAGGCGGAAACTGTGGTTCGCAAAGCTCAACACTGGTCATTCGGGGACTTGCTCTTTCGGAAATACATTTTAAAGATATTTTTTAAAGTTATTTTTAAAGAATTCCGTATCTCCATAATTGTAGGAGCTGTACTCGCTCTTACAAACGGCGTTCGTATCCTGATCCAGTATCATAATCCGAATCTTGCTTTAGTCATTGCGCTTTCGCTGATCGCAACTGTTATCATCTCGAAACTGATCGGATGTATTCTTCCTCTTGTTGCAAGCAAGGTGCACCTTGATCCGGCTATTATGGCTTCTCCGCTGATCACAACGCTTGTCGATACATTTTCTATATTGATTTATTTTAATATTGCATCATTAATGTTCCGGTTGTAAGCAGTTCTGTTTTCACAACTTTTTCTGCTTAAAAAAGGCGCTGATCCGTAAAAAAATCGAATCAACGCCTTTTTCTTGTTATAACTCAGGAATCTTATGGCAAATATATCTTAACACTTTCCTCAGATCACCGATCTCGACTTTCCCGTCTTCCGTCACATCCGCAGCAAGTTTCTGCTGTTCTGTCAACTCTACTTTTTTTACATACGCTGCGCAGGATCAGGCGCAGATCACTGATCTCAACTTTCCCGTCTTCATTTACGTCGCCCTTTATATATGACTGGCTTTGCTCAAACGGATTGACCGCATAAATCGTCGGAGCCTTGCCGTCTGTCACATACCATCTTACAACCCCGTCCGGTCCTACGACGGGCTGACAATCGGAAAGCGGCATCGATTTTGACCTTATATTAGAAGTTTTATTTCCTTCGGAATCGATCGTTACGATCTTCGTCGTCAGATTCCCCTCGGATTTACTGCCTTCCTGCCACATTACAAGGAATTGATCCTCTCCGATCTTCACAAGCTGAGGTGTCTGTACGTTTATACCCTGCTGCTTATCGTAATTTGTCAGCCATACCGTTTTCGCTTGAGTTAATTGTTTATCGGTAATGCTGATAAAAATATTTCTCTGGTCTGAAGTATTGGCACTTTCGCTCTCGAAATCTACTGCATTTCCTGCGATAATACAGTTTTCAGACGATATTTCAAACCCGCCGACAGAGGCTCCCGTAGAATTGTAATGCCCTCCGGTCACCTTGCCTAAACCAACCGGAATCGCATAATCGACTTTAGTGATCGATCCGCCAACCTGTGACTTAATAAGAGCGATTCCTCTCGGTGCATAATCACCGTGATCTACTCTGTAAATATTCTCTCCGTCCGTCTGAATAAACTGATTAAAAGAATGACTTACATATCCTGCCTGTGCAAGATTCAGCACATCATAGTAAGACTGTTCTACACTCATGTCATTTTCATTGATCACAAACGTCATATTCGCCTGATGATTCAATCCGTCGCTGTCAGTATACATCTCATGACATGTATGAATATAAAGCTTTCCGGCTGTCTCTGTCATCCGCAGCGAACCTGCCTCAAACGGAATATTCGTATTCGCTCCGTATACGGAAACCGCCCCTATTCTCTGAAAATCTTTGGAATATTTTACGATTCGCATTACTTCTTCTTCATCGCTGTCATTTGGATTAGCCTGTCCGAACACGAAATAATTATGATCGCTTCCACTGTAAAATCCGCCAAACAGACTCAGCTCCATTGCAACCGTTTTACTTCCGGTCTTCTTGCCTGCCGCAGAATAGTTTTCAACGATCATTTTTCCGCCGCAATGCTCCACTCTCGTAAATGTTCCGTCTGCATTCGGAATCAAATAAGAATTAACTGTCTTACTCCATATTGCATAATCATTCAAAGAATGATTATTAGAAGCATAACCATCTGTAACCGTCGCTGTTTTATCCGGGTCTTGAACAGAAGGTTCTCCCGTCACCGTCACCGTACACTGCGCCGACAGACCGCTTGTTGTACTGACTGTGATCACTGCCTCTCCTTTGCTCCAGCCGAATACCTGTCCCGCCCGGTTGATGCTCGCGATTTTCGGATCGCTGCTCTTCCAACTGTAGACTTCTTCCATTGTTCCGTTTGTCACAGGTGTAAGCTGCAATGTATCGCCTATATTTACCGTATGGCTGCTTCCTTCCACTTCCAGGCTGGTCGCTTTCTTCCATGGGAAAAATTCATAATAATAATTATCGCCGGATTTTTCAACCGCTGCAACCCCGCCTTCGTATTCCATCAGACAGAATACCGGATAATCTGTTTTTTGCAGAATAAATCTCTTCTCCGCTTTGGATGTCATATTCCGCTATGTATGAATTGTCTTTAAATGTAACAATAGAATCCGTCTCCTCGCGGTAGATCGTTCGTGTTCCGACGCTCGCATTCGGATCAAACGCTCCTCCTTCTTCATTATTGCGCGGTAAGAAGAAAACTTCCGTATCTTCCGGTTCTTCTGATTTATACACATCAGAATCCCAAACCTTTAGTCTTGAATTAAATGTACTGTCTACGCATATATATTTATCCCCGAGCATACCGGCCTGTTCTTCACGTTCATAGAAATATGACTGACAAATATACATCATCAATTTTTTATTATGAAAGGTGAGCTGATCTCCGGTTACATTTCCGGCGCGAAGGGCATGCATATCATGGTCATACCCCCAGTACCGCCAGTTATTATAAGTATCTACATAATAGTTCCCGTTACTTTCATCGAAGCCGCAAAAACCGTACACTGCCTCCTCGGATAAAGCCTGCGATAAAAGCGTTCCTTCCGGCGATAAAAGATACAGATCATAATCGTCACCATTGCCATTCGATTCGGCAAGATAAATCCTTCCCTTTGAATCTGCGCCGATCGAACTTGCGTGATCTCCATACTGAAGTTTCTTCTCTTCCTGCTGCGTAAGCAAATTATAGATCGTAATATTAGAACTGCGGTCCAATATATACAGTCTGTCATTTGCCACATAAACATCTTGCACATTGTCAAACTGATGTACTTCTGTCAACTCATTGCTGTCCGGCTTGTACAACGATAATTTGTTCCGATTCAGAAAATAAATTCCTCCTTGTTCCTCACACGGAATTTCCCGATGCCCTTCCAAATATGTGACGGCATTCCTGTCAAGCAAGACCGAATTTCCTGTTTTCCCTTCTTCCGCAGCTCTTTCTGCAAAGTTTGCCCTTTCCGCTTCCGCAGCTTCAGATGACGAACCGTTCACAAAAAACGTTTTCTCTCCATCTTCAGAGAGCACATCCAAATTACCTTCTTTTTGTGCGTCATCTGATATCACGACTGCATCTGTAAGTTCTTTCTGCAATTCCTCTGCAAATACCGGTTGTGTGAACATCATGCATCCCGCCATTGCAAGCGCAAAAACTTTCTTTTCCTCATTCTTTTCCCCGCTTTCCCTTTTATTTTTTATATATCCATATTATACTCCTTTCCATAAATCATTTACAATATTTTACATGATTTCCGTTTATATACATATTAAAGATTGTATAATTACATGCCGGCAGTTCACCGACTTCTTTCATCTACGTGCTTCCATGTATCACTTTGTAAAATATCCCGGATAGTCTGCATAGACAAATCCACAGAAGCAATTTCATCTGCGCACCTTTTCAGTTCCCTCCGTATCGTCTTTTCATGTGGAACATTTCTTTTGTACTTTATCTGATGTTCCAGAGTTGCCCAAAAATCAATGGCAATCGTACGAATCTGTATTTCCGCTTCAACTCCCTGTAAATCAAATTTTGTAAATTGTATGATCAGATGAAGACTCCTGTAACCATTTGCCTTCGGATAAGCGATATAATCTTTTTTCCAGGATTTCAATATCCTCTCTTTTTTGCAGCCATCTTTCGATACGATATACTTCTTCTACAAAAGAACAGATCACTCTGATTCCTATGGCATCATGAGTATTTGCCAATGCAGTACGACAATCTGTCTCCAATCCGCGCCTTTTTAATTTTTCCATCATGCTTTCCGGTGTTTTTATTCTTGTCTTTGTGTATAAAATCGACTGCAGCTCATCTTGTGTGTTATCATTTGGATACATTTCCATTACTTTCTTTAAGTATACTTCTCCTTGTTTCAGTAAAGCAAATACATCACCATAGTATTCTTCCTGTGTCACGCTTCCACCTCCCGGCATAGTTCCGACTACTTTTTCAAACAATATAGAAAAATCTCCCAGAATAAGAAACATTCCTCCGATAATAAAATATATATTTGTCAAGCGATTCGTTGTTCCATAGATTTCCAAAATCCCGTTAAAAATTACATCCTACTGTTACGGTTGAACCCCAAAGTGTTGAAAACGACGTGAGATTGTCCCCAGGTATTCTTCTGCGAAAAGTAGTATAAGCAATAAAAACGGGAGTACCCCGCCTAATAGCGGAACACCAAACGCATAGAGCATATAATAAGAAAATACTCCATGACTAAACAATTCATAAACCGCGCCAAAAGCGGCGCACAATATGGTGACTAACAAATAGATGTATATAATAGTTTCTACTCTCTTTTCTGGATTTCTTAATATCCGATATAGACAATGTCACTTACACTCCTCTCTTTTATACTCTTTCCACTGGTCGTCGGTTTGTTGACAACCTTTCCGTTAAAATACATAGTGGAAGAGCCGCCTCCATCCAGATTATAAGCTGTTTCTACCCCTAATTCGTACATTAATTCTGCCAGTTCCAAAAGAGAAAGTCCTTCGCTTTCTTCTGTTCGCCCATCTGAAACAACAAATACATAATGAAGAGAATCTATGATCCCGATTGCCGTTCTTGGGTTGCTTGCCATCGCTTTTCCCACTTCATCTTCTTCTGTCACACAAATATCTCCCTCTTGTATAAGAGCCGGGCCAAAAGATAAAATTTCCTGTGCACCTTGTTCTAACAATTCTTCTGCCGCAATATCTTCTTCTGAGATAATCTCAAAAGTTCCATCCTGATAAATCACCAAATCTTCTTGTCCTTTTTCTGCTTCACTCCGATACAGCTTTCCGCTCCGAAGAACATATCCTTTTTCCTGCGCTCCATAATAATCCCCATTAATAGCTAATACGGCAATTTTCCCGGGCAGCCATTTCCGATGTCCTTTTCCGTTACGAATTTTTTCCGTAACTGATTTTGTGCAAAGGCTGTTTTCAGATACTCGGATGAAGAAAGCAATATATCTGCTACATAAACCGTAGTGTCAGCCTCACAATATTCTGTCAAAGTAACAGAAATCTGCCCATCCTCATACGATGTTTCCGATATCTCAGCCTCTGTTTCCGAAGTCGCCTGCTCTTCACCTGATCTACTTTTCTCTTGAATAATATTCTGTCCTTCTGTCTTCTCTTCCAAGCGATACACTTTTGAAATCAAAAATGTATCCATAAACATATATACTGTAAAACCGATCAGCAAAATACTATACAGACATCCGATCCAATGTATTTTTAAATATTTTAGCATTTTAATATCCTCGTCTTTTTTGTTTGAATATGAATGTTCTTTGAACAAACCAACTTATCATAAAAAATAATAGTTCTGTACAGGGTTTCGCCACATATCGGTTCATCCCGGCACCTACAAACAACTCTAAAATCAGAGTATTCCCAGCTAAAATCCCTGCCGCTAAGAAAACATATTCTGCCGCCATTGCAGTCGTATTGGTTTCTTTTTGAAAAACCAGTTTTCGGTTTATGTGATAATTAAAACATCCGCTTATGATTCTCGCCGCGACGTTGGAGCACAAGACAGAAAAACCTTTTGCAGTTCCCCTCATAACCCATAGAAATGCGCTGTACATCCCATAGTCTAAAAGAAAACTGAGAAATGAGGATGCCGAAAATTTTAAAATCTCTTTATAGATCATGCAAGAATCTTTCCACGGATGAAATGAGATCCAACATTTTCATTTCTGTAAATTGTTTCAATCGGAATCTCCTTCATGAAAATCTGCTTTCTGCTGCATTCCAGCAGTACATTCATTTCATATTCATATCGTTCTCCCGGAATTTCAAGTAAATCCGAAAGAATTGTGTTATCAAAAGCCCGTAGCCCTGTCTGTGTATCATAAAGATGAACCCCTGTAATAAGCCCATAGACAATACGGGTGATCCGATTTCCAAATTTACTTTTAAACGGTGTTTCTTTTTGTATTTTTCTGCTTCCCAAAATCAGATATCCCGGATACCGTTGTGCTTCCTTACATATCTTTTCCACATCTGACGGACTGTGTTGTCCGTCTGCATCTACTGTCACTACAATACAATAATCGGATATATTTGTTTGAATATAAGACAGACCTGTTTTTAAAGCACTTCCTTTCCCTTCATTTTTTATATGCGTAAGTATAAGCACATTTCCTACATCGTTAATATCCCGAAATATTATTTTATGTTCTTCTGAACTTCCGTCATCCACTACTAAAATCCAAAATCCCTTTTTCTTTAATGTCTGTACCAAATCTACCAGACAATACTCCGGATTGTATGCCGGAATCAATGCGATTTTTGACCATGACTTCATAAGCTGCCGCCTCCTTCCGAGGAACTGTTTTCTGTGCTGCCACCCGATGGCATATCAGGCGGCATACTTTCCTGCGGATTTTCTTTCTTTCCCGGTTCCTGTCCTCTTTCCGGATTTTTCCCGCATGTCATCTTCTTTTCGGTTTCCTCCTCTCTGACCGCCTCCGGGATTTCCTCCTGACGGAGAATTACTTCCATAAACCAAACTGTCCATCGTAACACTCTGTTCTGTCTCTCCACATTTTACGGTATAATTTTCTCCCTCTTTAATTTCCTCACAGCTTATAATGACAGATGAATACGTTTTTTCAGCGCTCCAGCTCAAAATTTCATTTCCACTGTCATCCAAAAGTACAATATCCGTATCGGCTTCCTGCGCCTCTACATTGACCATCATGCACCCTTGTGTGGAAGAATCATCAAAGCTTTGCGCCATCCCCGATGATCCTGACGCTGCAAAGACTCCTCCCGTAATCACTGCACTGCCACTGTAATCCAATGTTCCGTTTCCATCATTAGAAGGACCGGAAACATAAGTTTCTCCACCGGAAACCGTAAGATCCCCATTGGAATCAATGCCATCTCCCGACGCATTGACATGGAGCTTACCTCCGGAAATGTGAATCATAGGCGCCTTCCGTACCGCAACTGATCTCCCCCGCTCCGGTCCGTCAAATCCGCTGCCGTCATTTCCTCCTGCTGCATTCATTCCGTCATCAGAGGCCAGTACAGAAAGCTCGCCCCTGTAATATCAATACTCAATCCTTCGATTCCTTCATAGCTTTTTAATATATCTATACTCCCTCCGGAAATCCGTAACGTTCCCATCTGCATGAATCCCATCGTCTCCCGATGACACACTGTAAGTACCTCCACTGACAACAAAATTCCCGTTGGAATGAAATGCATCATCCTCTGTATCAACTGTATAGGTTCCGCCTTTTAATACAATCTGTGCAGACGCTTTCATTCCCTTGATACTGGTTGTGTTTTCCTCTGTTGTATCTTGCGGCAACTGTTCCGGCAGCATTTTCGTTTCTAATTCCTGATTCTGTACCCCGGCGCTTCCCTCTCCTGCCACAATAGTGTAAGTTCCCTCCTCTGCCTGAAGCCATGCGCCGGCGCTGACTCCATCCTGCTGTGAGGTAATATCAAAAGTACCTCCTGCCAAATAGACAAAACCTAAACTACTGTCCTCGGTATTTTCTCCATGTATCCCATCTTTTCCGGATATAATCTTATAAGAACCATTAGCAATCCGGACGCTGTCCTTTCCCGATATCCCATGTTTTGCACTTGTAATCGTATAGTCACCGCTTGTAAAGACAAGATCATCTTTTGATACGATTCCATGTCCTTCCTGAGCGGTAACGGTAAGTATTCCTTCCCCATTGAGAGTCAGATCTGATTTTGAAAATACCGCTGCATCAATATTATTCTCATCTATAGCAATATACGTTCCTAAATTAATCAGCTCATTTTCCGTTCCCGCTGCAGTAGTGACAAATACTTTATCTGCAGACCGTATATACAAAGCAGCCGACTGAGAATTAGAAATAGATACATCATCCAAAACAAGCTGAATTTTATCTGTATCCTCCGCATCTACAATCACCATTCCATCTGAGAGAGAACCTGAAAGTATGTATGTCCCTTCCTCTGTAATAGTCACTACGTTTTCATCAATCGACACTGAATCAGATTCACAGGAAGATCCCTTGTCCGCCAACAAAACAGCGACACTCTCCTCTTCTTCATATCCGACCTCTTTGTCTCTATCGGAAAACATAGCAGAAGTATCTATTTCCGTCGCAGAGGTACTCTCAGACGCTGTACTGTCTGTATTTTGCTGTATATCCTGATTTGTTGTATGACAGCCGGATAGCAAAAACGATCCCATTACAAAAAATAATACAACTTCTCTTTTCCGCATTTCTCATCGCCTCCTATAATTCTCCGATTACCGTCTCCTGTCTGCACATTGTAATTTCCAGATTTCCATTCCTACATCGAAGTTTATCGATCAATTCGTTTTTCCGTTTCCGGATTTTTTCAACGTAAGGTTGTATGTCAATTTGAATAAACTTCCCATGTTTGTTGTTTTAATCTGTACTACCTCATAATCTTCAGTGTACTGCTTTAATATCTTGTCAAACACTCCGCTGTAATCCAAATCTTCCGGTATTGTAATGTGCAATGTTTTATAACGTAATCCATGCTTTCTCGTTCCAAAATCCATCCGATTATACAACAGCATAATGGCGCCGAGAATCACTGCTGATAATAACGCATAAGCCAAATATCCCATTCCCGCTACCAGACCGGAACACATAGCAAGAAAAATAGCCCCGATTTCTTTTGCCGATCCCGGAACGGAGCGGAATCGTACGAGACTAAACGCTCCCGCAACTGCTACGCCGGTTCCTACATTTCCATTTACCATCATGATCACTACACAGACCACTGCCGGAAGCAACGCCAGCGTTGCCACGAAACTCTTCGTGTATTTTGTTCCATACATGTAAGTTCCCGCCAGGATCAATCCAACTGCAAGCGCGCATCCCACACACAATAAAAAGTCCGAAACGGAAATCACACTGGTCATATCTGTATCAAAAATCCCTTGAAATAAAGTATTAAGCATAACAGTATTCTCCCTGCATAGCCGCTTCCATCATACGTTGATAAGCAGAACCATATTTTGAAAATGATGTTTTATACAAATGATGTTTTGTAAGCGTTTCACTCATCCAAAGCGGAATTCCACCGGATGTTTTAATTTCCATCAATGTCTGTTGTTTTCCCAGTAAGGGATGTCCATAAATTTCACTTCCTAAAGAAATGTCGTTTCTGCGGTATAGAATATTTTCATCAAACGTTACCCGAAAATCACTTCCGTCTAAGGAATAAAACGCTTCCCTTTCATAAGACAAAAACACGGATGGCTGAAGGTTTTTATAATACTCGCGGAAATACTGTATTTCATCTCCTATCTGCGAACATACCGGGAGCGGCTCTCCTGTCCGAAAACTTTCCATCACTGTCTTTTCCGGAAGCAGAAGTCTGCGCTTATACACAACCGATTTATACTTTTTCTTAATCTCCACAAATACCGGATCCGTAATCTGTACCGGTTTATAACTTCGGATGCGAAGTTTTTCCTTTTATATACCGGCTTTTCCAGCGACCGCCGGATAAGCCGGAAATTCTCTGTGTCAAAATAAATATTTCTTTATCACCGTTCTTCCATAATCATCCAATTTCATATGCGGTTTCATTGCAAGAAGAATCTCTTCTTTTTCTTTCTTATTAAGCAGATATTTAATTCATAACGCTTAAAAGTCATTTGATAGGCCATAATATTCCTCCATATGTTTTATATTTTACAGACAGATCATATACTGCTCACCTTAATTTTACTTAAAATCCCGCCATATATTTCTACTGCTTTTCAAAATAGAAGTCCGCAAAATCATACTTATATACACGGTAAATATATTCATCGGCAAGTTCCATCTCAAATTCTTGAATGATATTCCCCGATGCGTCATATTCTCCGAAAATTCCCT
>ENA-OPYU01000169-OPYU01000169.1-human-gut-metagenome-genome-assembly--contig:-NODE-169-length-26194-cov-3.450723_pt1 | contig 26194 bp, 29 predicted proteins | sample MGYA00242637_ERZ504482 | MGnify/ENA primary metagenome ERZ504482 (study PRJEB26092, sample SAMD00036237) | human gut metagenome | host: Homo sapiens | study: EMG produced TPA metagenomics assembly of... | reverse complement strand
CTGGACACCACCTTTGAGTCTGCCGAGGCACTCAAGGGCTACTCCAAGCACCCGGCTCATGTGGCCGTCGCTGACAGCAAGGTGCGGCCCTACTATAAGAGCCGCGTCTGCCTGGATTACGAGGTCTAATTTTCAAGGTATCTTCCGCACCGGCAGGCTTTTTCTTTGTACAACCTCTCAGTCTGCTTCGCAGACAGCTCCCCTAGTAGGGGAGCCTCTGGCGAAGAGATAAAGCTTTACGGAATGCCAAAGCCTCCCCTCGGTAGGGGAGGTGGCACGGCGTCAGCCGTGACGGAGAGTTTAAACCTATTATAACAAAGTGGGCCGCCCACTGCAACGAGTGGACGGCCCGATAGGCGCTCTCTTGGGGAAATTACTTCTTTGCGAGGTACTTGCGAATATCGATCGCAACAGCCACGATGATGACAAGGCCCTGCACGATGTAAGTGTAAGAAGAGTTGACGTTCATGAACTGCAGAGCGACCTTCATCAGCTCGAAGACCAGCACGCCGACGAGGACGCCGGGGACAGTGCCGACACCGCCGGTGGTGGAGACGCCGCCGATGGTAGAAGCTGCGATGGCGTCCAGCTCATAGCCCATTGCAGTGTTGACGGATGCGCCGCCGGACTTTGCAGCCAGCAGGCAGCCTGCCAGACCGAACATGCAGGAGGCCAGGATGTAGATGCGGATCTTGGTGGCGTAAACGTTGACACCGGCCACCTCGGCAGCAGCCTCGTTGCCGCCGATGGCGTACATGTACTTGCCGTGACGGGTCTTGTTGTACAGGAACCAGAAGCAGCCCGCCACGATGAGGGCGATGACGATCAGCACAGGGATACCGAGGATGGTATCAGAAGCCAGAGAGGTGAAGTTCTTGTTCAGGGAGCCGATGGGGGTACCGCCGGTGTAGACCAGGCAGATACCGTAGACCACCTGCTGCATACCCAGGGTAGCGATGAAGGGCTGGACCTTCAGGTAACTGACCACGAGGCCGTTGCACAGACCCACGATGGCGCAGATGGCGATGACGAGGATGAAGACCACGGGGGCTGGGCAGGGTGGGCATATTGGGGTAGAACTTACCGGCAGCGCCCTCGGTCTGCGCAAAGATGCAGGCCAGGCAGGCAGCGAAACCAGCCAGACGGCCTGCGGACAGGTCGTTACCGGTGGTGATCAGACAGCCGGAAATGCCCAGAGCGATGATGTAGCGGATAGAGACGTTCTTGAACAGGTTGATGATATTGGCCAGTGCGAAGAAGTTGGGGTGGATGATGCCGACGATGAGGGACACGGCCAGCATCAGGACGATGATGGCGTTGTTGCCCAGCCACTTCTTTACAGACTTGCCCGTTACTTTCTTGGTAGCTTCCACGATAGACAGCCTCCTTGTTTACTGATTGGCCGCCGCCGCTTCGGGCGCGGTCTCGAACTGGGTCGCCAGAGCCATGATGTTCTCCTGCGTAGCATCCTTGCCGTCGATGAAGCCGGTGATGCGGCCATCGCACATGACCATGACGCGGTTGGACATACCGATGATCTCGCTCATTTCGGAGGAGATCATGATGATGCTCTTGCCCTGCTTGGCCAGGTCGGCGATGATGCAGTAGATCTCATATTTTGCGCCGACGTCGATGCCTCGGGTAGGCTCGTCCAGAATGAGCACATCGGGGTTGTTGGCCAGCCACCGGGCGATCAGCACCTTCTGCTGGTTGCCGCCGGAAAGGCTCTTGATCTGGGTCTTGGGGCTGGGCACCTTGATGGCCATCTTTTCCTTGTTGGTAGCCACCAGATCCAGGATCTTCTTGTTGTCCAGCATGATGGGACCCTTGCGCAGGGCATCCAGCGATGCAATGGAGATGTTATCCGCAACACTCAGCACACCCATGATGCCGGTGGCACGGCGGTCCTCGGTCAGCAGAGCCACGCTCTTCTGGATGGCATCGCGGGGCTGCTTGATGTTCACCTCTTCGCCCTTGATCCACACCTTACCGGAGGTATGGGCACGCAGGCCGAAGATGCCTTCCATCAGCTCGGTGCGCTGTGCGCCCACCAGACCGGCCACGCCCAGGATCTCGCCTTTTTTGATCTCGAAGCTGCAGTGGCGGAAGGAGCGCGGATGGATGGATGTAAAGTCCTCCACCTTCATCATCACCTCGTCCGAGGGATGGTTCTCCAGCGGGGGATACAGGTTCGACAGCTCACGGCCGACCATCTTTGCAATGATCTGCTCCTTGGTCATGTTGGCAACGTCCCACTTACCGATGTACTGGCCATCGCGCATGATGGTGACTTCGTCCGCGATCACCTTGATCTCGTCCATCTTGTGGCTGATATAGACCAGTGCCACGCCCAGAGCCTTCAGCTCGCGCATGATGCGGAACAGCGACTCAACTTCGTTTGCGGTCAGCGAGGAAGTGGGCTCGTCCAGGATCAGCACCTTGCAGTTTGCGGAAACAGCCTTTGCAATTTCCACCATCTGCATCTGTGCGATACTCAGAGAGCCAAGCTTTGCACGGGGATTGATCTCCAGCTTCAGCTTTTTCAGCAGCTCCTCCGTATCCTTGTACATTTTGGCGTGATCCACCACCGTAACAGGACCGTACTTTTTGGTGGGGTAGCGGCCCAGCCAGATGTTCTCGGCCACAGTACGTGCCGGGATCGGCTGCAGTTCCTGATGCACCATGGCAATGCCGCGGTTCAGTGCATCCAGAGGGGTGGTGATGGTAACTTTTTCGCCCTCGTATTCAATTTCGCCCTCGTCCATCTTGTAAATGCCAAACATGCATTTCATCAGTGTGGACTTACCGGCGCCGTTTTCACCCATCAGCGCCATGACCTTACCGGGGCGAAGCTCCAACTGGGCGTGATCCAGCGCTTTGACGCCGGGGAAGGTCTTGACCACGCCTTTCATTACCAGACGGTATTCTGACATTCCGCAGAGCCTCCTTGTCGTTTATTATAAGGCCGCAGAAAAACCTTTTTTTGCAAAAACAAGGCGCGTGCGCGGAGAATATTTCTCGCACGCACGCGCTTTATAGCTTTGTTCAAGCCGTCAAGGTCCACTGCGCACCTTGCATTGTTTCAGGAAAACTTTGGTCTTACTTCACGTACTCGGAAGCGTTGTCCTTGGTCACCTTCACATAGTCGACCCAGTAGTACTGCTCGACCTTGGAGCCTTCAACGTACAGCTTGGTAGCCTCAGCAGCTGCGGTAGCCTGACCCACGTCGTCGTTCAGCACGGTACCGGTCATGTTGCCATCCAGAACGTCCTGAACAGCCTCTGCCAGAGCATCGACGCCGACCAGATAGATGTCCTTGCCGACGGTGCGGTTAGCCTGCTGGATGGACTGCAGAGCGCCCAGTGCCATTGCGTCGTTGTTGCAGAAGACAACTTCGATCTTGTCGCCGTACTGAGACAGAGCGTTTGCAACGTCCTGCTGAGCGGTGGTCTGATCCCAGTTGTCCAGGTACTCGTACAGGCACTCAACTTCCTTGCCTGCATCGGTCAGGGCCTTGATGGAGTACTCGGTGCGGTACTGAGCATCGATGTTCTCGGGGTCGCCCTTGCACATAATGTAGGTGATCTTGCCGTCGCCGTTGATATCGCCCTGAGTCTCGGTCTCCAGGATCAGCTCGCCCTGATAAGTACCGGACTGACGTGCGTCAGCACCAACGTAGCAGCACTTGTCTGCGTAGGAGTCCAGAACGCTCTTGTCGGGCTCACGGTTGATGAAGACGATAGGAGTCTCAGAGGGCTTGACGGTATCAACGATGGTCTGTGCGGAAGTGGTCTGCACGGGGTTGATGACCAGCACGTCCACGCCCTGCTGCAGGAAGGTGTTGATCTGCTCGGTCTGGGTGTTCTGGTCGTTCTTGCCGTCCATGATGGTGACGGAGTAGCCCATGTCCTTCAGGTACTCTTCCAGATCGGAGCGGTACAGGGTCATGAAGTTATCAGCAAACTGATAGATGCACACGCCGATGTTTGCGGAACCGTTGGTTGCAGCAGCGCTGGAAGCAGCAGCAGAAGATGCAGCAACAGAAGAAGCAGCAGTAGAGGTGCTGGAAGAGCCGCCGCAGGCGGTCATAGCAGCAGTTGCACCAACAACAGCAGATGCCTTCAGGAAGTCACGACGCGAAATCATTTTCATAATAATGTTCTCCTTCAATTCGTATCTCAGCATTTTCACAGGAGCAATCTTGCATGCACCTGTAATTTCTGTTCGTATTATACCCTTGCAGCACCCCACTGTTCAAGAGAACAAGTTCACAAGATTGAAGGAGTTCTTTTGTGCTATTTCAACAAATGCATTTTTTGGGCTCGCCAATTTCTTTTCTCGAAACATCACAACTTTTTCATACATTTGCAACCTCCCTACAAAGCTAAAAAAATTATGTCATTTTTCTCTCAAAAAGATTACAAAATGTTGCATCGTCCGGATTTTTGCAGCATTTTTTATTTCTTGTATATCTTGAAAAATATTTTCAGGAATAGTTCATCCCTGTTCTTCCGCACTTTTTTCGCTTCATTCTGAAATTTTCTGAAAATCGCCTGTCATTCCCGGTTCCTGCCGCCCGCCTTTTGCAAAGAAAATGCCCGGAAGCTTTCCTGAGCCTCCGGGCATCCCGATCCGAGTATCTTTACAGATGCAGCAGCATCTTTGCAATGTTGAAGTAGATCAGCAGCGTGGTGGTATCCACAATGGTGGTGATCAGGGGTGAAGCCATCACGGCCGGATCCACATGCAGCTTTTCTGCCGCCACCGGCAGAATGCCGCCGATGATCTGCGAGAGCAGGATGGTGCAGATCAAAGTCAGGCACACCACCAGCGCCACCGGAGCCGCGATGCGGTCAAACACCAGCAGCTTTACAAAGTTGCATACGGCCAGCGTGCCGCCGCACAGCAAGGCCACGCGGCTCTCGCGCCACAGGATGCGGGGCAGATCGTGGGGCTGGATATCGCCCACCGCCATGCCGCGGATGATGGTGGAGGTGCTCTGGCTGCCCGCGTTGCCGCCTGCGTCGGTCAGCATGGGGATGTATGCAGTCAGCACGGTCACAGCGGCCAGTGCATCCTCGTATCCGCGAATGACCAGACTGGAGAAGGTGGCACTGATCATCAGGAACAGCAGCCACGGCGCACGGCTCTTATACAGATCCCACATGCTCTGCTTGAAGTAGGGCTTGTCGGAGGGGCCGATTGCGTTCATCTTTGCAATATCTTCGCTGGCCTCGTCCTGCAGGATGCTGATAGCATCGTCAATGGTCACGATGCCCACCAACCGGTTCTCGGCGTCCACCACCGGAATAGCCAGAAAGCCGTATTTCTCGAACAGGTTGGAAACATCCTCCTGATCGGTGGTGGTGCTCACGCTGACCACATTGGAATCCATCAGGTCCTTGATAGGCTCTTCTGTGTTCTTTGCCAGCACCAGCGCCCGCAGGGACACCACGCCGATCAGCCTGCGGCTGTCATCGGTCACATAGCAGTTGTTGATGGTCTCCTTGTCAAAGCCATTCCTGCGGATGGCCTCCATGGCCTGTGCCACGGTCATGTCCGGCCGCAGCTCCATCAGCTCGGTGGTCATCACGCCGCCGGCCGAGTCCTCCGGGTACTTGAGCAGCTCGTTGATCATGCGGCGGGTGGTGGGGTCGGCCTGACCCAGAATGCGCTTGACCACGTTGGCAGGCATTTCCTCCACAAGGTCGGTGGCATCGTCCACGAACAGTTCGTCCACAACAGCCTTCAGCTCGGTATCGGTCAGGCCGTCGATCAGCTTCTGCTGGGTCTCAGGGGTCAGTTCGGTGAACACATCTGCGGCCAGATCCTTCGGGCACAGACGGAACAGCACCGGGAGCTTTTCTGCAGGCAGATCCTCAAATACCGCCGCAAGGTCGGGCGCGGGCAGAGTTTCCATCACATCCCGCAGGCTCTGGTATTTCTTGGCATCGTCCAGATTTGCCAGCATGGTCTTGAGGGTATCGATCGAGATTTCAGACATAAAAAAGCTGCCTCCTTTTCAGTGGCAGCTCTCGTTTCTTCTTTTCAGGGAACACAAACACGCACCGTGTGCATTCACACACAGCAGGGTCTGCACAAAGCAGAAACGGCGGCTGCCATCATATAAAGTAATCGGGGAGAAAGACTGCTGCTACTGCCAGCAGGTTCCATGACAACCACCTCGTTTTCCTGTTGTAAAAAGACACTTTTTGCCTTTTCCGCCCATTACTTTACCACTGCTTTTTTGCTGCGTCAACCCTGCTTTTTAAATTTTTCCGTTTCTTTACAAAAATGTAAAAGTGCCCGATGACATTTTTCGTATCATCAGGCACTTTTATCCTGTCAGAGCATGTCCCGGGCGGGATGGAAGGCTCTTTGCTTACAGGGTCTCTACCGTATCAAACAGGTCTTTTGCGGCTTCCACAGCATCCTTGCTGCCAAACACCACCCGCACGCCGTTTGCCATGGCGGCACCCAGCTCTGCGGCCTGCTCCTTCAGCAGTGCGGCATCCACCGCACACAGGGCCTTGCGGTCTGCCGCCATCATTTCATCAGTGATGCCGCAGAAATACCGGCGGTCCGTCTCGCGGGCCTCAGCACGCGGCTTGCGGGGGGTGTCCAGCTTGGCCACAGTACCCACAATAAAATCGTTCAGGTCTTTTCGGTGTACTCCCGTGCTGCCAGTTCTGCCGGACCTTTTGCAAAGGTGTCGTAGCTTTCCTTTACATGGGGGTCGCGGTAGGTGTACAGGTATTCCACGCCGTCCGAGGAGAGCATTCCGGTGCCGTAAGCGCCGCCCACCTCGCGGATGTTGTGCCACAGGTATTCGTAGCTCATCACGCGGGCCAGCGCCTTGCGGTCGCTGCGGCGCTCCATGGGCCATACCTGTACATCGTAGTTCACACCGCCGTCAATGATAAACGCTTCGTTCACCGGCGGTGTCAGCGGCTCCACATAGGGCTTTGCCGCAGCGCGGCCCTCGGCAGCAAAGCGGCTGTCCGGCAGCAGAGTGCGCAGCTTTGCAAGGGCATCCTCGCTGCCGTACAGGCTGACCGTCAGCTCCGCGTGCTGCAGCACCTCTGTGCGCAGGGCATCCAGCTTTTCACCCAGTGCTGCCCAATTGCCGCGCTCCTGCACGCCGCACAGGAACTTGTAATAGCTCACACCGCTGCAGCGTTCACTCACCGCACCGTCCACCGTGTAGTGGGCACTGGCGCGGGTGGCTGCGTATACATTGCCCTGCTGGATGAACTGCTGTTCCATGTTCAACTTCTGCTGGCTCAGCACCCGTGCAAAAGCAGCTTCTGCCGCCGGGCCGGTAAGGATGGTATCATACAGCCATTCGCCGCCCAGCTCCACAGCCTTTTCCAGACTGCGTTCCAGCAGGCTCAGGCACAGGCTCAGCTTGGCATGGCAGGGTGCACCCTCCTGCCGCCCAGTCCAGATGTCCAGCTGGGTGCGGCTGTCGCCCAGCCATGTGCTGCGCAGAGTGTTCAGTTGCTGAGCGGTGTGTTCGGTGCTGTCCAGCTCGTCCAGCACATCGGTCAGCAGGTCCAGATACGGCATGTCCTCAGGCTTCACATTGCCAAGGTCATAGTAGAAGTTCAGGTACAGGCTGCCTGCCGAAGGGTGATGCAGCAGCTGTGCCCCAGCCAGAAGTTCCGCTCGCCTGGGGCCGTCCTTGCTCCGTCGCCAAGGTCGGCAACGGTCAGCGGGTGCTCCAGCACAAGCTTGCCGTCGGTGCGGATGGGTTCGCCCTCCTCCTTTTTTAGGCAGGGTGGGCACCTGCACCACCTGCACCGGAGCCGGTGCAAACAGCTCACGCAGCAGCTCATTGAACCAGCCATCGGCCATCTTTTCCCGCGGGAAGCAAATCCAGCCTGTCCGTGTGCAGCAGCAGGGCGGGGTCGCCGTGTGCAGCCAGCCGGTGGAAGCGTTGATGGCATCCAGCACGCCATCCGGCAGGGTGCCCGGGCGCTCCAGCGATGCAAACTCTGCTGCGTTCAGCGAAGCCAACAGCAGTTCCTGCGGGATGCCCTCGGCCAGAATGCCGTCCACCGCCTTGCGCACAGCGGCATCGAACTTGCGGGCGCTCTCCTCGGTGGCACCGCGCAGCACCAGTTCCAGCACCGGCTGCAGGGTGCTGTCGTCAAAGCCAATGTCAATATCTGCGCCCAGCTTTTCGGCCAGCAGCGCCGCCTTCAGCGGGGAGTTATTGGTGCCAAGCAGGGCATCCAGCAGAATTTCCACGCCCAGCTGACGCTCCCGGTCTGCAAAGGCACCGGTGTACCATGCCAGAGCACACTGCACCTCGTCCGGCTCCGGGTTTTCGGTATAGTAGGGCAGTTCCACGCAGGCACCCGCCTGCTCGTGCTGCACAGTCAGCTGCGGACGGCTGGTGCCCTTGGGCATTTGGGAGAGATAATCCCTGTCCAGCAGTTCCAGCTTTTCAGCCATATCCATTTTGCCATAGAGGGTAATGCAGCAGTTGTCGGCGCTGTAGTGGCGGTGATATACCCGCTTATACTTTTCATAGGTCAACGCCGGGATGCTGGCCGGGTCGCCGCCGGAAACAAAGCCGTAGGCCGTATCCGGGAACATGGCCCGTTCCAGTGCATTTTCCAACTGAGCATCCGGTGCAGCCAGAGCGCCCTGCATCTCGTTGTACACCACTCCGCTCACGGTGCCGTCGGCACTGCGGTGCCAGCCCTCCTGCTCGAACACGCCCTTGTCCACCATGGCCAGCGGGCAGAACACCGCGTTCAGGTAGACATCCATCAGGTTTTTGAAGTCGGTCTCATTGGGCGTAGCGAACGGGTAGACCGTCTTATCCGGGAAGGTCATCGCATTCAGGAAAGATGCCATGCTGCTTTTGAGCAGCTGCAAGAACGGCGAGGTCACCGGGTATTTTTCGCTGCCTGCCAGCACCGAGTGCTCCAGAATGTGGAACACGCCGGTGTCATCGGACGGGAAGGTGCCAAAGCCGATGCCAAACGCCTTGTTGGTATCCTCATTTTCCACCAGCAGCACCGTGGCACCGCTCACATCGTGGGTAAGCACGGTCAGGGTTCCGTGCTGTTCAGGGCAGTCCTCGGTACGCACGAGGGTATAACCAGGAAATCGTTCCATTTCGTTTTCTCCTTTGCGGTTTTGAAATCATTGCCTCTATTGTATCATTCGCCGCTCAAAAAGACAATTACCGGTTTGTTAATTATAACCAGAAGGACGATTTAAAATGGCCTCCGTTACACTCTGGCCATATTCAGCGGAAATTTTATTTTTATTTCGCATTTGTCGCGGCCTGCGGGCCGCTCCAAACGCACTTTCACGAATAGAGTCGCTGCCGAAAACTGCATCTTTACTGCGTAATGGCAACAATATGCCGTTTGCCGTCACGGCCCCCCTTCCCGTGAAAAAGGAAACAAGCCGGCCCCGCAGGGCTGGCTTGTTTGCAAAATTATAAAATAATATTTCCTCTGATATTGCCAAAGCGCAAAGCGTCGGCAATTTTTAAATCGTAATTTTTTACACCTGATTTTGCGCCCTCAGTCCGGCAGGACACCCGGAACAGCACAAAGCCCACTGCAAACAGCAGCGCCAGCATCCCAATGCCCACATTGGCGCTGCCGGTCAGCTGGCTGCCCACGCTCACGATCATGGTGCCAAGGAAGGACGCACCCTTGCCGCAGATGTCGAACAGGCCAAAGTATTCGCCGGATTTTTCAGCCGGGATGATCTTGGCAAAGTGGCTGCGGCTCAGTGCCTGCACGCCGCCCTGGAACATGCCCACCAGCACGGCCAGTACCCAGAACTGCCACTGGCTGGTCAGGAAGAAGGCGAACACCGCAATGCCGGTGTAGGCTGCGATGCAGACCGGGATAAGCTGGCTGGACGGATATTTTGCGCTTAGACGACCAAAGATCAGCGCCGAAGGGAAGGCTACGATCTGCGTTACCAGCAGGGCCAGCAAAAGGCCGGTGGTCTCCAGCCCCAGTGCCGTGCCGTAGGCGGTGGCCATATCGATGATGGTATACACGCCGTCGATGTAGCAGAAGAAGGCCAGCAGGAACCAGAACACCTGCTTATCCTCGCGCAGATGCTTGAGGGTGTGGCCGATGCGCACAAAGCTCTGCCGGATGGCGTGCTGCTCCACCTCCACATAGTTGATCTGCTTATAGCTCCGCAGCAGCGGCAGGGTGGTGCCCAGCCACCACACAGCGGTGATGAGCAGCGCCACGGAAAGGGCGGTCATCTGGCTCAGGCCGATGGCCCCGCTGCCCAGCACCAGCGCCAGACACACCACAAAGGGCACGCAGCTGCCAATGTAGCCCCATGCATAGCCCTGCGAAGACACAACATCCATGCGTTCCGGGGTGGTCACATCGCCCAGCATGGAATCGTAGAACACCAGACTGCCCGAAAAGCCGATCTTTGCAAGGATGAAGATGATCAGGAACGGCAGCCATGTAGTGGCAAGGCCCATGGCACAGCAGCCTGCCACGCCCACGAACAGGCAGAGCATGAAGATGGGCTTTTTAAACGCCTCTGGTATCGGCCAGCGTGCCCAAAATCGGCCCCAGCACTGCCGTGATCACCGTGACCACCGAGCTTGCATAGCCCCAGTAGGCCAGATAGTTCACCGGACTCAATCCCCCGGCCTCGGCCAGCGCATTAAAGAAAATGGGCACCAGCGTTGCGATCATCAGCACAAAGGCCGAGTTGCCCACATCGTACAGGATCCATGACCGCTCCAGCGGGGTCACCTTGAATTTTTCATGTTTCATCTTGTTTCCTCTCGCACCGCCGGGCGGTGCCCCCTCTTTTTAGATTTCACCATTTAAAATGGCCGCCGCTCACGCTCTGGCCATCTTCAGCGGAAATTTTATTTTTATCTTCGTGTTTGTCGCGCTCTGCGGAGCGCTCCAAACACATTTTCACCAAAAGGGTCGTAGCGGGAAACAGCATCTTTCCCTGCTGGCCTGCATCGACTTGCTCAGAACTCCCCAAATGTATGGTCATAGGCCTTATCCAGCGGCTCATCGGTATCCAGCTTTGCCACAAACTCCAGGATCAGCGTTTCTGCCAGCGGAAGCGCCTGCGCATACAGTTCTTCCAGCCGCTTGCCGCTTTTCACGCACTTCGGGTTCGGCTGCGGATCTGCCACAAGGCCGTGCAGCATGTCGTATTTGCCCACCACCTTCATGCCTGTCAGCACCACCCAGCGCTTGACCGGATTGGATGCCTGCAGCAGCCTGTGCACTGAGATCATGCCCTTGAGCGAGTCCAGCGCCACCTGCTCCGAGATGCCCTCGTAAAAGGGCGCGATCGCCTTTGCATTCTGTTCCGACGGGTGGATATGGCTGGCTGTGAAAAACTTCAGCGGGTCGTATCCGTCCCGGCGCAGCAGCATGTTGTCAAACTCGGTCTCGATCTCGCAGTGGGTCACGCCGCTTTCCCGGGTGAACTGCTCCACATACGGGTGGCAGGTGCTGTCCAGCGCAAAGTGGCAGACAAAACCCAGTGCATAGGCCAGCGCAGCATCCCGGTCTGCCTCGCAGTGCACCACCCTGCGCGCCCGGTCAAAAAAGACCCGCCCCGGCTCCTCGTGCATGGCATTGCCCAGTGCACCCACCGGGTTGGACTTGGCAGCATGGTAATAAAACAGCAGGTCCGGCCCGTGCAGGCCGATATCATAAAGCTCACGGTTCTGTTCCAGCTGAGCACGCAGTTCATCCGGCAGATGTTCCAGCACATTGGTGCCAAAGCGGCGGTGCGCATAAGTTGACGGCATGGCAGATTCCTCTCTTTCTCTCCGGCAGGGTGCACAAAACGTCCCCCGGTTTTTGCGTTCTGTTTCAGTATAGCAGAAAGTTTCCCGACCTTCTACCCTTTTACGTCTGATTTTGGTAAAAAATTTGAATTATTTTGTGTTTTCGGCCAGTGGGCAGGCCGCGCAGCAAAAAAAGGCACAGCCATCTGCAGACAGCTGTGCCTTCTCCCTTAAAATTCAGACTTTTTCGTAGCCCTGCGGCATCTCGTTCTTCCGGTTGCGGTCCATCAGGGTGCGCAGCGCGTCGCTGGCGCTCATGCCCTCCTTCACGATGGCGTTCACCGTCTGCACAATGGGCATTTCCACATTGTACTTTGCTGCCAGCTCCATGGCAGCGGGCAGGGCATTGATGCCCTCCACCACCATGCCGACCTCCTTCACGGCCTGCTCCGGGCTTTTGCCCTTGCCGATCAGAATGCCCGCACGATTGTTGCGGCTGTGCATACTGGTCGCCGTCACGATCAGGTCGCCGATACCGGCCAGACCCGCAAAGGTGTGGATGTTGCAGCCCATGGCCACGCCCAGCCGGGCGATCTCGGCAATGCCGCGGGTGATGAGGGCTGCGCGGGCGTTGTCGCCGTAGCCAAGTCCGGTGGAGATGCCAACACCCAGCGCAATCACATTCTTCAGCGCGCCGCTCAGCTCCACGCCCTTGATGTCGGCGTTGGTGTACACACGCATACAGGTGTTGCTGAACACATCCTGCACATACTCGGCAGCGGCTTCATCCGGGCAGGCCGAAACGATGGTGGTGGGCATGTCCAGCGCCACCTCTTCGGCATGGGTGGGGCCGGAGAGTGCTACCAGCTTTACCCCCTTGGGGCCGCCCTCACGGTTCAGTTCATCGGCGATGACCTCAGTCATGGTATATAAGGTTTCCGGCTCCATGCCCTTTGCAACGTCCACAAGGATCTGGCCGTCCGGGATGTAAGGCCGGGCCTTGGCCGTGGTGGAGCGCACAAATACCGACGGCACTGCAAACAGCAGCACATCCTTGCCGGTGCACACTTCCTCAATGCTCTTGGTAAACTGCAGCTCTTCCGGGATCTTCATGCCCGGCAGATTGGGGTGCACCCGCGTAGCGGAAAGGTTCTCCACCTCAGCCGGAAGCGCCGACCACACCTGCACATCATTGCCGCTGACACACAGCATCCGTGCCAGAGCCATGCCCCAGGTACCTGCACCCAGAACGCCAATTTTTTTGCTTCGTCACGTTCGTGTCCTCCGTGTCTGCACCGCGCAAAGGGCACTGCGCCCTCTGCGGTGAATTTGCGCCTGTGCCGGGCCAAGCCCGGTGCGCGTTGTTATGTTCATTGTACACGAAAGCCGGTGCGCCGTCAACCGCTTGCCGCATTGCACAAAGTTTTCCAGATGGGTCGTCCGTTTTTGTACACATCACGCGTTTTGAGCAAACCATTTGCACTCCATCCGGATTCATGCTATAGTATTCTGGTAGGTTTTGTAGGAATTTTAGAAAAAGCCCTTGACTTCAAGCGCACTCCAAGCCTTATAATACCTTTATTCTCACGATTTACAAAGTATTTGAATACCGTTCTGAGGGAACATTTTTCATGTTTGAAGCATTTCTTTCCAACCGTACGGTCAGCGTGCTGGCGGAGGCCCTGCCCCGTATCCTTACGGCAGGCCTTACCATGACCATCCCGCTCACGCTGGTCTCCTTCTTTTTTGCCATGATCATTGCCGTGGCCGTTGCGCTGGTGCAGTACGCCAATGTGCCGGTGCTGCGGCAGATCGCGCGGTTCTACATCTGGGTCATCCGCGGCACGCCGCTGCTGGTGCAGCTGTTCATCATCTTTTATGGTCTGCCCAGCGTGGGCATCATGCTGGACGCTTTCCCTGCTGCGGTCATCGCCTTTGCCTTCAACGAGGGTGCCTACTGTGCCGAGACCATGCGTGGCGCACTGGAAAGCGTGCCGCAGGGCCAGCTGGAAGCCGGTTACTGCGTGGGCATGAGCTGGTGGCAGATCATGCGCCGCATCGTGCTGCCGCAGGCCCTGCGCACCGCAGTGCCCGCCCTCTCCAACTCGCTCATCGGCATGATCAAGGACACCTCGCTGGCGTCCAATATCACAGTAGCCGAGCTGTTCATGGCCGGTCAGCGCGTGGCCGCCCGCACCTACATCTTCCTGCCCATCTACTGTGAGGTGGCCGTGGTGTATCTGCTGTTCTGCACGGTCATCACCAAGCTGCAGTCACTGCTGGAGCGTCGGCTCAACGCCCACGGCTTCCAGTAAGAAAGGAGTGTGGCAACCATGTCCATGTTAGAGATCAAAAATCGTCCACAAATCCTTTTTCACCTACACAAAGCCCCGCCTGCAGGCAGGCATCTTCCACCGGCCCGGTGCACGCAAAGTGACCAGCGAGCTGCAGGTGCTGCGCGGCGTGGACCTGACCGTGGAAAAGGGCGATGTGGTGGCCATCCTCGGCCCCTCCGGCTCCGGCAAGACCACCCTGCTGCGCTGTCTGAACTTTCTGGAGACTGCCGACGCAGGCCAGCTCACCTTTGACGGTGAGACGTTCGACCTTGCCCAGGCCAGCCGTGCCGACATTGCCCGGCTGCGCAAAAAGACGGCCTTTGTGTTCCAGAGCTACAATCTGTTCCGCAACAAGACTGCCCTGCAGAACGTGACCGAGGGCCTCATTATTGCCCGCAAAATGCCCAAAGAGCAGGCGGATACCGTTGGCATGAAGATGCTGGAAAAGGTGGGCCTTGCCGACCGAGCCGACTACTATCCGCGCCAGCTTTCCGGCGGCCAGCAGCAGCGCGTGGCCATTGCCCGGGCACTGGCCTCCGACCCGGAGATCATCTATTTTGACGAGCCGACTTCGGCCCTTGACCCGGAGCTGACTGGCGAAGTGCTGGCCGTGATGCGGCAGCTGGCCGAAGAGGGCATGACCATGCTGGTTGTCACCCACGAGATGGGCTTTGCCCGCAATGTTTCCTCCAAGACCGTTTTCATGGAGAACGGCGTGGTAGTGGAGCAGGCTCCCTCGCATGAGTTTTTCGCCAACCCCAAAGAGGAGCGTACCCGCGAATTTTTTGCGGAAGATCGCTCACACCGAGTGAGGTTTAAACCAACTCCCCCAGTCTGCTTCGCAGACAGCCCCCTCCGGGGCATGGGGCCTTTGGCAAAACCAGAAAGTCTCCCTCTTTGCCTGAAGGAGTTTATTTCACAAATATTTTTCATAGAGAAAAAGGGAATCCAACTATGAAACGCAGAACTTTTATTTCTCTTATGAGCGTCATGGCCGCTGCCGGCGTGCTGACTCTGTCCGGCTGCTCCAATTCTTCCGGCAGCACCGCTGCTTCCGGCACGGCCGCCTCTGTGGCTCCTGCTGCCGGCGACCAGCTGTCCCAACATCCAGTCCAGCGGCAAGCTGATCGTCGCCCTGGAAGGCGCATGGCAGCCCTGGAGCTACCACGACGAATCCGATACTCTGGTGGGCTACGATGTGGAAGTCTCCCGCGCCATTGCCGAAAAGCTGGGCGTGGAGCCGGAGTACGTCGAAAGCGACTGGGACAGCCTGTTTGCCGGTCTGGACGCAGGCCGCTACGACATCGTGTGCAACGGCGTGGAAGTGACCGACGAGCGCGCCAAGACCTATGATTTCACCGAGCCCTACGGCTACATCCACACTGCCCTTGCCGTCCGCAAGGATAACGACGAGATCACCAGCTTTGAGGACCTGAAGGGCAAGACCACCGCCAACAGCCTTGCTTCCACCTACATGGAACTGGCCGAGAGCTATGGTGCCACCGTACAGGGCATCGACACGCTGGAAGAGACCATCCAGCTGCTCACCGCAGGCCGCATCGACGCCACCCTGAACGCTGATGTTTCCTTCTACGATTACCTGAACGTCCATCCGGACGCAGATTTCAAGCTGGTGGCCCAGACCGAGGACGCCTCCCACGTTGCCATTCCTCTGCGCAAGGGCGATGCCAGCGCCACCCTGCTGGATGCTATCAACACCGCCATTGAGGAGCTGCGTGCCGATGGCACCCTGAAGGAGCTGAGCGAGAAGTATTTCGGTCAGGATATTTCTGCGGAGAACTGAATCATTTGAATGCCCTCCGCTTTGCTCTGGGCATTTTCAGCGGTAAATTTATTTTAATATTGCAAACCCCGGCAGACTGCGGTCTGCCGGGGTTTGCCTTTTCACGGGAAGGGCCATAACCGGCAAATGCATCAATCGCGTTTTCTTCAGCTCTGCACATTCATTGCATCTGAATGCAAAAAGCTCTCCCTTTCGGGAGAGCTGGCATCGCGCAGCGATGACTGAGAGGGTTTTATGCGTGAAAATATGCGTAGATGATCTGTGCCGTCTGTTTGCCCACGCCGGGGGTATTTTCCAGCTGGTCAGGCGTGGCTTCCTTCACCGCGCCCACGCTCTTGAACTGGGCCATCAGTGCCTTTGCCGTTTTGGGGCCGATGCCGGGGATCTCCGTCAGGGTGGAGGAATAACTCTTCTGCTTCATCTGCTGCTTGCGATAGGCATTGGCAAAGCGATGGGTCTCGTCCTGAATGGCCGTGATAAAGGTAAAGGTGCCCCGGTTCATGTTGATGGCAATTTCCCGGCCGTCGCTGTCCACAATGGCGCGGGTGCGGTGGTGGTCATCCTTCACCATGCCGTAGAGCGGCACATCCGCAAGGGCAGTCCCGGCCAGTGCATCTTTTGCCGCGCTCACCTGCCCCCTGCCGCCGTCCATCAAAAGCAGATCCGGCTTCTGCCCGAACCAGTTGCTGCAGGGCTCTCCCTTTTTTGCAAGCTCTGCGTACTTTTCGTACTCTGCTGCCCGCCGGGAGACAGTCTCTGCCAGTGATGCATAGTCGTCAGTGCCCGCAACGGTCTTCATCTTGAACTTGCGGTAGCCCGCCTTGTAGGGCTTGCCGTCCTTGAAGGTGACCATGCCGCACACGCTGGAGCCATCGCCCCAGTTGGAGATATCGTAGCTCTCAATGGCACGGGGCGGCTTTGCAAGGCCCAGCACCTGCGCCAGCTCGTCCAGCAGTTTTTCCTCCCGGGCATAGCGGCCGCTCTCCCGGGCAAGACGCTCCACCGCGTTGGTGTGGGCCATCTCCACCAGATGGGCCTTATCGCCGCGCTGGGGCACATACAGCTGCACCTCATTGCCGCGCTTTTCGTTCAGCGCCTGCTGCAAAGCGTCGCTGTCCGGCGGCAGCTCGTCCACCGCAATGATCTTGGGGATCTGTTTGTCATCCAGATAATACCGGGGCAGAAATTCCTCCCGCACGGCGGCAATGTCCGAAGTATCGTGGAACAAAACTCCCGCTTATCGGTCAGCCGTCCGTCCCGGAAGCGCAGCACCGCCGCACACACGCTGTCCGGCGTGCCTGCCAGCGCCACCACGTCCATCTCCACATCCGGGTCCACAATGACCTTCTGCCCGGCGCTCACCTTGGTGATGGCCGCGATCTGGTCCCGCAGCAGCGCCGCCGTCTCAAATTCCAGCCGGTCCGAGGCCTCCTGCATCCGCTCGTTGAGGATCTTCAGGATGTCCTTTTTGCCGTAGCGGATCAGGTGCACGGCGCTCTTGACGGCCTGATTGTAGTTTTCGCAGCTGATCCTGCCGCTGCACACCGCCATACACTTGCCGATGTGGGCGTTCAGGCAGGGCCGTCCTTTGCCGATCTCCTGCGGGAAGCGCTTATTGCACCTTGGCAGCAGAAAGGCATCCATGGCGGTTTCTGCCATCTGCCGGGCCGCAAAGCTGGAGGTATAGGGGCCGATATACTCGGCATCGTCCTCATCCTTTTGCAGCACGAAGGAGAGCCTGGGCCATGGCTCCTTTGTCACCTTGATATAGCTGTAGCCTTTATCATCCTTGAGCAGGATGTTATACTTCGGCGTGTGGGCCTTGATCTGGCTGGCTTCCAGCACCAGCGCTTCAAACTCGCTCTGGCAGACGATCACGTCAAAGGCATAGGCATGGGCGATCATCTGGCTGACCTTGTTGTCATGGGGCACGCCCTCGCGGAAGTACTGGCTCACCCGGATGCGCAGCCGCTTTGCCTTGCCGATATAAATGATGGTGTCCGTCTTATCCCGGATGATATACACGCCGGGCAGCAGCGGCAGCATACAGGCTTTCTGATACAGTTCAGCTTTGGTCATGGATTCTCCTTGAAAAACAAAAAGCGGCAGGTTCCCCCGCCGCTCCATTTATAGACACAAATTACTCAGCAAAACCGGACTCCACCAGCTTGATCAGGCCGTCAACAGCAGCCTGCTCATCAGCGCCGTCAGCGATGATGCGGATGGTGGTACCGCCCACGATGCCCAGAGACAGAACGCCCAGCAGGCTCTTTGCGTTCACGCGGCGTTCTTCCTTCTCGACCCAGATGGAAGACTTGAACTCGTTAGCCTTCTGGATGAAGAAGGTAGCCGGACGAGCGTGCAGACCAACCTGATTTTCAACGGTAACTTCTTTCACGTACATAGTAAAGCGCTCCTATCTAATATCGCTTTTTGGGTATAGAATCTGTATCCTGTGCCTGTTGCGTTACGATTATTTTAGCGCAAGTCGAAACGGTTGTACAGCCCCCGGCGCATTTTTGGCGGTTTCTCCAATGAAAGCTGGCCCATTTTTCATTATTTATACAAAGATAATAAAATTATTCCCCGAGGTTAGAGGGTAGATACAAAAGTTTTCAACATTTTTCGACCATCGGGCAATATCTCGGCCGCTTTTTGTGCGTTTCCAGCACCATACCCTCCGGTCCGAGCATCCATTTTCGTGCCTTTTTCGCTGTCCGATGCACCTGCAGCTGCCGCCCGGAGCTTACTTCTGTGCGCTGCCCTCGTACCGCATCCAGACCAGCGCGCACTTTTTTCACCACAGCCGGATATTGCTTCCGGCGTGAACTCCAGCTCGGTGCCGCTGGTCAGCTTCCAGCCCATGCGGGTGTAAAGCGCTATGGCGCGGGTGTTGGTGTTTAGCACGCTCAGCACCGGGTGCGGGTGCTCCGGCAGCTTCCTGCGGGCAAAGTCCAGCATCTTCATGCCAATGCCCCTGCCGCGGGCTTTTTCAGTGACGAACAGATGTTCGATGTGCCCCACCCTGTGGTTGATGCTCACGATGCCGTCCGGCACATCCTTGGTGGTGTGCAGGTAGCACACCCAGCCTGCGGCCTTTTCCTGCCGCAGCTGCAAAAGATATTCTTCCTCGTTGAGGCTGGCACAGTATTCCGGGGTCCAGTTCTCGGCACAGGTCGCACGCCGTCCCTCCACAAAGATGCGGGCGGCAGCAGCAAACTGCTCGTCGGTCTTGACAAGGCGCATGTTCTCGCCGCGCTTCCACTTGGGCAGCTCGGTCACAGGGTGGGTCTCACACCACTTCTCGTACAGCTCCGGGCGGCGCAGGCGGGTGCGCTCCCGGCTCCGTTCCCCGCGCCATGCATCGATCTTCTGGTGGTCGCCGCCCAGCAGCACCTGCGGCACGGCGCGGCCTTCCCACACCTCGGGGCGGGTGTACTGGGGATACTCCAGCAGGCCGTCCCAGTAGCTTTCTTCCTCGTAGCCCTTCTGCTCAGCCAGCACGCCGGGCTTCAGGCGCAGCACACTGTCCGCCACCACAAGGCTGGCCAGCTCGCCGCCGGTGAGGATGTAGTCACCGATGGAGATCTCTTCATCCGCAAAAGCATCGATCACACGCTCGTCGATGCCCTCATAGTGGCCGCATACCAGTGTCAGGTTATCGTACTGGGCCAGCCGCTTTGCGTGCTCCTCGGTGTAGCGCTGGCCGCCTGCCGTCAGGAACACGATATGCGGGGCTGGACGGCCCTGTGAAGCTACTTCCTGCTGCACAGCACGCAGGCAGTCTGCGATGGGCTGAGCATACAGCACCATGCCGCAGCCGCCGCCGTAGGGGTAATCGTCGGTCTGCTTCTGTTTGTTCAGGGTGTAGTCCCGGATCTGGTGGCAGTGGGTCTCAATAAAGCCCTTCTTTGCCGCGCGCCCGATGATGCTGGCATCCAGCACCTGCTGGCACATTTCCGGGAACAGGGTCACGATGTCCACACGCATCCCCATAGCTTACTCTTCCTCCCGTTCGCTGTCAAAGTCATCGTCCAGCAGGCCCGGAATGGGGGTGACGAGGAGATAGCCCTCCGGCGGGTTGCGCTCTTTCAGAAAAGCATCCACGCCCGGGAACATGTATTCCTTGCCGTTCGGTGCTTTGACGGTGTAGATATCCTGTGCACCGGGGTGATCCACGCTGGTCACAACGCCGTACACCCTGCCGGTGTCGGCATCCCGCACTTCGCACCCGATCAGGTCGGCCACATACCAGCGGCCTGCGGGCAGGGTGGCATCATTACGGTCAAAGTAGAACACCTGCCCCCGCAGCGCACGGGCAGCATCCATATCGTCCACGCCTTCCAGCTGCAGCAGAGCCATCTGGCCCTGTGCGCGGATGGACACGATCTTATAGGCCCTGCCGCCCTGTGCCGAGGGGTACAGCCTGCCCACCTTTTTCAGAAAGTTGACGCCGTCACACCAAAGCTCCAGCTTCATTTCGCCGCGCACGCCGTGGGTGGTCACGACCTTGCCCGCTTCCAGATATTGCTGCATAATCTTGCTCCTATAATCAAAAAGACCCCTTGCCGCAAGGGCAAAGGGCCTGTAGGGTGCTCAGTCGATCTCAACAAGGACCTTTTCATCGACCCGCACAGCAGCCGCGCGCATCACCACACGAATGGCTTTTGCGATCCGGCCCTGCTTGCCGATGACACGGCCCATATCTCCCTCTGCCACGCTCAGGTGGTAGACGATGGTGCCGTCCTCGCGAGGCTCGTCCACCGTGACCTTAACGGCTTCCTTATCCTCCACGAGACCGCGGGCAACTGCCAGCAACAGCTCCTGCATGAGTCAGCCCTCCCTACTTACAGAACGTTGGACTTCTTCAGCAGGACGCGAACGGTATCAGTGGGCTGTGCGCCGTTGGCGATCCACTGCTTTGCCTTCTCAGCGTCGATCTTGATCTCGGAAGGCTCCTTGTTGGGATCGTAGGTGCCGATCTCTTCGATGAAACGGCCGTCACGGGGGAAGCGGCTGTCAGCAACAACAACACGATAGAAGGGAGCCTTCTTGGCGCCAACGCGGCGCAGACGAATCTTAACTGCCATGGTAAATATCCTCCAAAAATTGTTTTGTGCGGCCCTTGCGGGCGCATGTTGATTATATTGTACAAACCCGCAAGGGGGTTGTATCACAAAAATTATTTCAGTCCGCGGAAGGCATTGGGGTTGCCCATCATGCCGCCCAGACGGCGGGCAAAGCCCTTGGGGCTTTTCTTGAACTGCTTCATCATCTTCTGCATCATTTCAAACTGCTTGAGCAGCTTGTTCACGTCGGCCACGGTGGTACCGCTGCCTGCTGCAATGCGGCGCTTGCGCTTGGGGTTGATGATGGAGGGCTTCTCGCGTTCTTCCTTGGTCATGGAATAGATCATAGCCTCGATGCGGTCGAACGCCTTTTCATCGACCTGACTGGGATCGATGCCGCTGCCGCCAGGCAGCATGCTCAGCATCGCGCCTGCACCGCCCATCTTGCGGATCTGTGCGAACTGGTCCAGCATGTCGTTCATGTCGAACTTGTTCTCCATCATCCGCTTGGCGGTCTCTTCAGCTGCCTTTTCGTCTGCTGTCTCCTGCGCACGCTCGATCAGGCTCAGCACATCGCCCATGCCAAGGATGCGGCTTGCCATGCGGTCCGGGTGGAACACATCCAGATCGTCCAGCTTTTCGCCGGTGCCCTGGAACTTGATGGGCTTCCCGGTGACGGCCAGCACCGAAAGTGCCGCACCGCCGCGGGTATCGCCATCGGTCTTGGTGAGGATGATGCCGTCGATGCTCACCTTCTCGTTGAAGGTCTTGGCAACGTTCACGGCATCCTGACCGGCCATGGCGTCCACCACCAGCAGGGTCTCGTCCACAGGAACGGCTTCCTTGATGTCCACCAGCTCCTGCATGAGCACATCGTCGATCTGCAGACGGCCGGCGGTATCCAGGATCACGATATCATTGCCGTAATCCTTGGCGTGTGCCAGCGCCTTTTTTGCAATTTCCGGCGGCTTTGCGCCCGGCAGGGTGAACACCGGTGCGCCCGCCTGTTTGCCCACCACCTGCAGCTGATCGATGGCCGCAGGGCGGTAAATATCGCAGGCCACCAGCATAGGGCGGCGGCCCTGTTTGATAAAGTACTTTGCCAGCTTTGCGGCGTGGGTGGTTTTACCGTTGCCCTGCAGGCCGCAGAGCATGATGATCGTCTGGCCCTTGTTCTTGATGTTCAGGCGGGCCGCCTCGCTGCCGCCCATCAGGGCAACCAGCTCTTCGTTGACGATCTTGACCACCTGCTGTGCCGGGGTCAGGCTTTCCATGACCTCCTGACCCATGGCGCGCTCGGACACCTTTGCACAGAAGTCCTTGGCAACCTTGTAGTTGACATCGGCTTCCAGCAGGGCCATGCGCACCTCACGCATCGCGGCCTTGATATCTGCCTCGGTCAGCTTGCCGTGACCGCGCAGCTTTTTGAACACACCGGCAAGGCGGTCGGTAAGGGATTCAAATGCCATTGTACGGTGCTCCTTTCACAGGTTTCAGCTCTCGTTCGCTTCGTCGATGGAGCGGATGAGCTTTAACATTTTGGTCAGCTGGTGTTCGTACTCGGTGGTGGTCAGGCCCTGCGGGCCGGTGCACTCGAACCGTGCATCGATCACCATTTGCTCCAGCTCTTCCAGCTTCTGCTGCACGCGGCGGTAACGCGCCGCAAAGCCGACCTTTTCCTCCAGCTCCTTCAGCGCGTTCTCGCCATGCTTGATGGCATCCCGCGCACCCTGACGGGTGATGCCGAAGTTCTCGCCGATCTCGCTCAGCGAAAGGTCATCGTTGTAATACTGGCGCAGCATTTCGCGCTGTTTCTCGGTGAGCACCTCGCCGTAAAAGTCCAGCAGATAGCCCATTTCCAGATCTTTTGCCATCCTCTGATCCCCCGGTTTTGTGCCTGTACTTTCGAGAAGTGATGTAAAGTTCATTTGCTTTACGGATGAAGTATAGCAGATGCACCGCATCCTGTCAAGAGCCTTTCGGAGATTTTTCCAGAAAATCCGCCAAAAATTCGCCGTTTTTGCTAAAACGCATCTTGACGCGCGCAGTCCCTTTGCGTTAGGATAATATTGTTGTATCCCATGAAAGGAGGGTCTTCGTGCCGATCTACCCCAATTTTTACCAGACGCTCAGCGCCTGCCCCATCGTGGAGCTGCGCGGCTATGCTGCCGCCTGCGGGCTGAAGGGACGGCTGTATGCCTATCTGGACTTTGCAGGCCCCACCGGCACGGCCCGGGACGGCCTTGCCGAAGGGATGCTGGCCCTTGCCATTGAAAAAAAGAAGCTGATCTCCGGTCAGCCCATCATTGAAGCGGCCTCCGGCCCGTTTGCCGCTGCGCTCACGCTGGCGGGCCTGACCGCCGGTCACCCGGTGGTTCTGGTGATGCCGGAGGATGCCCCCGCCCTGCGGCAGGAGACCCTGCTGCGGCTGGGTGCGCAGATCCGCCACAGCCCGGCCCGCAGCGGTGTGAACGGTGCCCGCCGTCTGGCGGCACAGACCGCCGCTGCCAACGGCTGGTACTACATGGACTGGCTTGCCAATGATGATAACCCGGAGTACCACCGCCGCGTTACCGGCCCTGCCATTGTGCAGAGCATCGCGCGGGAGGGCAAAAGCGCTGTGGACGCTATCGTGATCGGCGTGGGCAGCGGCGGCACCGTGACCGGCGTGGGCGAGACCATCAAGGCATGGACGAACGATGTGCGCATCGCCGCCGTGGAGCCTTACGAATCGCAGGCGCTGGGCGGCGGCCTGACCGGCCCCCACGGCATCAGTGATCTGGGCTACGGCTTTGTGCCAGAAAACTTCAACGCCTATGTGGTGGACAACGTGGTGGCGGTGAACACCACCGACGCGCAGCGGGCCGCGCAAAAGGTGCTGCGCACCGATGCCATCCCGGCTTCGGTGGCATCCGGTGCCGTTTTGCAGGCGGCCGCACAGCTCATCCATGTAGGAGCCAGCCGCTCTGCCCTTGCCATCCTGCCCGGACGGCAGATCGTAAATACATTATAAGGAGAAATCATAGAGTTCCCATGACAAACGACATGACAAAGGGAGCTATTACACCGCTCCTGATCCGTTTTACCATTCCGCTGGTACTTGGCAACCTGTTCCAGCTCACCTACAACGCCGCCGACAGCATCATCGTGGGCAAGTTCGTGGGCGAGGAAGCTCTTGCCGCCGTCGGCACCTCCAACCCGCTCATGACTCTGGCCATCCTTTTTATCAACGGCATGTGTCTGGGTGCCGGCATTCTGGTCAGTACCGCATTCGGTGCCGGTAATACCCAGCTGATGGAGCATCAGGTGTCCACCACCGCCATTGCAGGCACCGTGTTCTCGCTGGCATTCTCGGCGCTGTGCGTCATTCTGGCCACGCCCCTGCTGCAGCTGATGCAGGTGCCCGCCGATATCCTGCCCATTGCGGTCAGCTACCTGCGCATCGTGTTTGCAGGCCTGATTTTCACCTTCTTCTATAACTTCCTTGCCGCCACCATGCGTGCACTGGGCGACAGCAAGAGTGCCCTGTATTTCCTGATGATCAGCTCTGTGCTGAACATCGGCGGCGACCTGTTCTTTTGTGCAGGTGCTGAACTGGGGGCAGCAACGGCTGCGCCCTTTTCCACCGTGGTCAGCGAAGCACTGTGCTGCGTGCTGTGCGTACTGTACATCCGCTGGAAGGTGCCCATCCTGCAGCTGGGCAGGCGCTGGCTGGTGTTTGACGGCAAGCTGCTGCGCAAAACGGTCAGCTACGGCTGGACCAGCGCCATGCAGCAAGCCACCGTGCAGCTTGGCAAGATCGCGGTGCAGGCCATCGTGAACACCATGGGTGTCAACGCTATGGCTGCCTTTACCGCTGCTTCCCGCATTGACGACTTTGCCTATACGCCGCAGCAGAACATCGGCCACGCCATGACCACCCTCATGGCGCAGAACCGGGGTGCCGGCAAGCACGACCGTGTGAAGCAGGGCTTCCACTGCGGTATGCGCATCGAAACCGCTTACGGCGTGCTGATCGCCTTTGTATGCTTTTCCGGTGCGCCCTTTATCATGAAGCTGTTCGTCACCGACCCGGAGGTCGTCCATCTGGGCGTGCGCTTCCTGCGCACGGTTTCCCTGTTCTACCTGATGCCCGCAGCCACCAATGGCATTCAGGGCTTCTTCCGCGGCATTGGCGATCTGAAGGTCACGCTGGTGTCCAGCACCTTCAACATGGTGTTCCGTGTGGCGGCAGCTGCGGTGTTCGTGCTGGTGTGGAAAATGGAGATCGAAGCTCTGCCTTACAGCTATGCGGTGGGCTGGGTCGTCATGCTGCTCTACGAGCTGCCCATGCTGGTTCGGTATCTGCGCAGCCATGGAGAGGAATTATAATCGTTTTATTTGATTTGTGATACGAAAAAGGCTCTGCATCGCAAGGATGCAGAGCCTTTTTCGTATTAAACTTACTTGCGGCTTGCCAGCAGATTCTCGATCTTCTTCAGCGGGTCGATAATGCTGGAAACAGACATGTCGTGGTTCAGAGCCACCACAAAGTATGCAGCGTACTTGGAAACATCCACATCCACATACCAGTCGCGGGTGAGCAGCTCAGGCATACGGTAGGTCAGGTTGGTGCCCACAACATAGGTCAGCTTGCCCTCGGCCACAGCCTTGTCGAACTTCTCCAGACCGCTGGTGAACATGGGGGAAGGTGGCGTTGGCGATGATGTTGGCAGCGCCGCGCTCCTTCAGGTTGCTGGCGACCTCCAGCATGCTCTCGCCGGAAGCAATGATGTCGTCTGCGATAAAGACGGTCTTGCCTTCCACGCTCTCGCCCAGATACTCGTGGGCAACGATGGGGTTGCGGCCATTCACCACGCGGGTGTAATCGCGGCGCTTGTAGAACATACCCAGGTTGCAGCCCAGCACGCTGGAGTAGTACATGTTGCGGTTCATGGCGCCCTCGTCCGGGCTGACCACGGTAAACTTGCTCTTATCAAAGGAGAGGTCCGGGTCCTTCTTCAGCAGGCTCTTCAGCACCTGATAGGTGGGCATTGCGTTATCAAAGCTCATCAGCGGCACAGCGTTCTGCACGCGGGGGTCATGAGCATCAAAGGTGATGATGTTGCGCACACCCATGGCTCTGCAGCTCCTGCAGGGCCACAGCGCAGTCCAGACTTTCGCGCACCACACGGCGATGCTGACGGCCGCCGTACAGGCTGGGCATAATGAC
>ENA-OPYU01000166-OPYU01000166.1-human-gut-metagenome-genome-assembly--contig:-NODE-166-length-26394-cov-2.700613_pt1 | contig 26394 bp, 34 predicted proteins | sample MGYA00242637_ERZ504482 | MGnify/ENA primary metagenome ERZ504482 (study PRJEB26092, sample SAMD00036237) | human gut metagenome | host: Homo sapiens | study: EMG produced TPA metagenomics assembly of... | reverse complement strand
TGGAAACCTTAGATATTCGGCCGGAAGGATTCTCACCTTCCTCTCGCTACTCATTCCGGCATTCTCTCTTCTTAACAGTCCACTGCTCCTTCCGGTACAGCTTCGCCCCGTTAAGAATGCTCCTCTATATACGAAATATCCTCGTAAGGTAAGAAATCAGGAAGAGTCTGGATTAAGAAATACCAAAATACAATATTAAGAAATACATAGAAAGCGTGCATAAAATGAAAGTATTGGAAATTATTTTGCCCGTACTGGTGATGATCCTTCTGGGCATGGCCTGCAAGCGGCTGAAACTGCTGGATCAGAATGGAATTAACAATATGAAGCTTCTGGTGACCCAGATCATGCTTCCTGTAGCAATTTTCCATGCCCTTGCTACGGCAGATTATAATAAAGAAACCGGAATTCTGGTTGGAATCATGTTTGTAATGCTGGTTGTTTCCTTTAGCATCGGTTTTTTACTCCGCCCGCTTATGCCGGCAGAGCGTTACCGGAAATATCTGCCCTTTATGGTCAGTGTATACGAAGGCGGTTCCATGGCCTATCCTTTATATACCAGCCTTTGCGGAGCGGAGAACCTTTCCCAGATCGCTGTGCTGGATATTGCAGGTCTTTTGTTTGGCTTCAGCGTCTATATGGGAATGCTCGGACAGGTGGAAAACGGGGAAAAGATTGATCCGGGAAAACTGTTTTCCAGTGCAATACGTACACCGGCGTTTATTGCAAGTGTGCTGGGAATCATTGCCGGACTTACCGGTGTGGTGCAGAAGCTTCTTGCCGGACCGTTTGCAGGTACCTATACAAGTGTGGAGAACATTCTCACCACTTCCATAACCTCAGTTATTCTGCTGGTGGTAGGATTCAGCATTGAATTTGATAAGAAACTTCTTTCCACATGTATCAGGACCATTGTACTTCGTATTCTTCTTCAGGCAGTCATGATCGGGGGAGTGCTGCTGGCAATACATTACATAGTGGGAGATCATCTGCTTTTGAACCTTGCAGTGATCAGCTACATGTCCGCTCCAGCCACATTCAGTATGCAGACCTTCCTGAAGAGTGAGGATGGAAGCGCTTATGTTTCCACCACCAATTCTCTGTATTGCCTGGTATCCATACTGGTGTATGTGGTCATGGCATTTGTAGTTTATTGATGCAGAAAAAGAAAGCTTCAGACAGTATCATTTCTGATATTGTTCTGCAGCTTTCCTTTTTTGTTGGATTCGGGCAAAATATACCGCAACGTGGGGCGTGCAGATTGCGGGAATGATTTTTCAGATACGCTCCAGAGTGTGTCTGCATGAAACCTCTCTGCTTTGCTTATAGATGAGAAACGGCTGTTTTCTGTATGCGCAGCATAATTTTTGCAGTAAAAACACCATTTTCATAAGTGAAGCTGCTGTCTCCTCCGTTTTTTTCTGCAATGTGGCGGACAGACTGGATTCCCACTCCGTTTCCGGGACGCTTGGACGACTGGAAAATATGATTTTTCTCCTGTATTTCCCTTCAAAGGTATTTTCCACCTGGATCAGGAGAAGGTGCTTATGATGAAGGTAAACCTCTGCATGGATTCTCCTGTTGAAAGGCTTTGCTTTCAGGCTGGCTTCCAGAGCATTTTCCAGAAGGTTGGAGAGAACCAGGCACATATCGATCTGGTCTATGGAAATGTGGGCTGGCAGAGCTGCATTTGCCTGGAAAGGAATGTTCTCCCGTTTTGCCAGAGCGGCATAATGGCTGATCACGCTGTCAGCCGCCTGGTTTTCACAAAAGTGCAGGTTGTAGTCTGGGGATTTTGACTGTTTGCATTGGAAAGATATTCTTTATTTTTTCCGAGATCTCCCTTTCAGCCAGGAAGAAAGCTGCAAAAGTGATGGCGGATATCATGTCGTGCCTGTCTTGCCTCCTCTATGGCAGAGCAAAGGTTCTCATATCGTGCCTGCTGAAGGGAGAGTAAATGGTTTTCCTGCTGAAGCCTTGCATTTTTAATTCAGGCTGTTGGCCATCATAAGAAACATTGTGTAAAACAGCATGAGAATTATAAGAAGCACCAGGCTGATCACAATGTAGCCCTGCAAAATACGTCCGGTATACAGAGTTCCCTCATATTTGGGAATCATAAACAGGTTCAGACCTATAAAAATTCAGTGGCAGTATCCAGAAAACATACCAGGTCTGGGCTAAATTTTCGTCATCAATCATAGTGCGGGCTGCATGGGAGGCTGGGTACCAGGCGGCAGCAACGAACAGAAGACATATTACATTGTCAAAAAATACCGGCACTGGTGTGAAACCAGATTTCTGTTTCTGGAAGTCCAAGTCTTTCTGCCACAATGGCATTTACTGCTCTGGAAAGGCTGTTTACACAGGCAAAGACCGCACATACTGCCAGCAAAAAATGCTGCCGGATTTCCAGATAGAGATATTCAAGGCTTTTGTGATAGATCAGCATCAGTACCAGCAGAGTGGGAAAAAGCACTGAGCTGGTAGGAATGTTCAAAAAAGTAACTAAAATCCTCCTTCCAAGAGACAGATCCCTGCCAGAAGAGGTGCAAGCCATGCAGCCAGTCTGCCGGGCGGTTGTTTCAGATATGTCTGTACCGGCAGATAGGCAAGGAACAGACCAGAAATCATTACCGTAAGCTCCAGAACAGGTCTTAATATAGTATTCATATTCAATGTCCCCTTTGAAACAGAAAATCCATAAAAGTCTGTCTTGCATTTTTAACCAGCTTCCGGCTGACGGAAATCCGGGTTTCATCGTCCAGGATAAACAGGGCTCCATCAAAATCAACAGCATGCTCCAGATTGATCACAACGCCTCTGCTGCAAAGATAAAATCTTGGATCCATTTTCAGGGATGCAGTAAAGGCTTCGAAGGACTGGCGGGTGATCAGCTCTTTGCCGCCGGTAGTGTGAATATGGATCATATGGGAAAAATGTTCTGCGTATATAATATGTCGAAACGGAACCTGTACATTGCTTCCATTTACTTTTATATCTATGTATTTTCCGGAATCCGGGATCCGGGAAAGAACCTCATCGATCAGGTCTGAAATTTCATTTTCGGGATATGGCTTCACAAGGTAGTGCATGGCACGGACCTTGAACCCATCCAGAGCATGATCCGTAGAAGTGGTAGTAAAAATTAAAAGTGCATCCGAGTCAAATGTCCGAAGCTCTCTGGCAGTCTCGATCCCATTTGCACCACTCATGTAGATGTCCAGAAAAACGACGGTGAAAGGACGTTCCTTTGCCGCAATAAGAAAATCTTCTCCATTTTCAAATTCAAATAAATTTACGTGAATCCCACGTCTGGAAAGTTGTTTCGTCAGTACGTCTGCGAGTTTGTCACGCTCTTCTTTAATGTCATCAACAATTGCAATTCTCATAATGGTTTCCTTTGTTTTGTGATAGGTTTATTATAATACCATTCGCGCCATTTTCCAACACTTCGTGACAGAATTATTGAAATATGATGTGGTTTAATTATAATAAACCTATGACTATTAAATCTGGTACCATTTAATTTCGTTTGCATCCATATGAAGCGGGAAGCTGCTGCCATCTCCTTTATAGACGACTGTATCCTGTGACTCGTAAGTATTGTTTACGACACAGTACTTGCCATTCTTTACATAAGCGTGGACCTCTACATTATAATTGGTGGAATACCATCGGTTCAGTTCGTCCTCGGCAGATGCAGACCAGAGAACCGCACGGTAGAGCACACGGCTGTTTCTGAAGCTGTATGGAAGTCCGCTGATGTAAACACCGCGGCCTTTTCCAAAGGTTTTTACTGCCATCTGTACCTCATGGTCATTCTGGATCAGGATCCGGGTTTCCGGAAGCGCAAAAATATTCTTTTTGCCCTCACCGAAGTCCACATCACCTTCTGCATCAGCCAGAATAAAGTGGTCTCTGTGTTCCTCCCAGTTGTATTTATCGGTATTTAAATTGAAGCCTCTTTCTTCTTCCACACCCAGTACATCATCCAGCTGGAAGAATTTTCCCTGCCACTGATGGGCTGCAGGCTCGCCAACTCCGATGAAACCGCCGCCATTGTAAACGAACTCCTTTACAGCAGTAATAATGGTTTCATTTACCCAGTACTCGCCGCCGCTTTGCGCAGTATCCGCATCCCCTACATTGATCACAACATCAAATTTTTTTCAGCAGATCCTTATCTGCCAGAATATCATCAAAACTGATAAAGGATACATCAAAGGGTGCACCGCTTAATGCCTCAATAATGCCAAAGTAAGAGTAATTCTGTTTGTAATAGATTGCGTGATGTACCATATGATTGCCCCAGGAACGCATGCGCCCCCAGCAGTTTAACACAGCAACACGTTTCACGCAGTAAGGAGTCACACCCTGGATATTATCATAAAGGGTGCGGAATTCCTGGCAGACCTCTTTAATGTACTGGACAAAATCCGGGAACTGAAGAGCCAGCTTCAGATATCCGCCATAACCAATTCTCTGGATGGGGCTTCTGAGAATGGCACGCCTTGCAGTTACCCAGTTTACCTTCGCCTCTTTCACCGGGTCTCCACCTTCGTGGAAGGTGTCCGGGAAAAAGTATGGAAGAAATCGTCCTTCCGTGTATTTTACATTTTTAATATCGCTGAACAGACGCAGGGTTGCACCATTTCCCACACTTCCAACCACAGCATCAAGACCGATGGAAGCAAACTCATCCATAAATGGCTCCATGCCGATCCAGTGGTCACCCATGAACATCATGGCTTCTTTGCCATATTCATGGACAATGTCTACCATCTCCTTTGCAAGCTTCGCAACCTCGCGACGCTGGAATGCCTGGAAGTCCTTGAATTCCTTAGATGGAATGCGATAGGTATTGTTCATGTAGCCCTGGTCGATAATGTATTCCGGGCGGAATGGATAGCCGACCTCTTTTTCGAACTGCTCCAGCACATATGGACTGACAGATGCGGAATAACCGAACCAGTCCACATATTTTTCCCTTGCCAGCTCATCAAAGATCAGGGTGAACTGATGGAAAAAGGTGGTGAAGCGTACCACATCCACATACTGATGGGTGTCAAGGAATCTGCGGAGGCGCTCCAGGGAATGAGCTCTTGTTTTTGGCTGGCGCACATCAAATGTGATCTGCGGCTCTACATCTTTCCAGTCGTTTACCACTGCATTGTACATATGCACCGGATCCCACATAATATAAGCCAGGAAACTGACGGTATACTCATGGAACGGTTTTACAGGTGTAATTACCACATTTCCGCTCGCTTCTTCATAATGCCACTGACTTGCCGGAACCACTTCTCCTGTGGTGCGGTCGATCACTTCCCACCACTTTGTGATATCATCGCGTGTGTTCACCTTCAGCATATCCGGGTACAGGTGATCCATAAGGTGGATCTCCAGTTTGTCTGATGTTGCAGTGTGGAAAGAACTCATAATGTACATTTGCTGGATCTCATCCGGATTAGCCTTTGCCCAGGCATTGTCCTTTCGGGTGGTATAGTAGGTAGCGTAGATTTTCGCACCGGTGTCCTTCAGCTCCTGTGGGAATTCGGTTCCATCACAGTCACGGATGGCATCTGCGCCCCACTCATTCATAATATCCAGTGTTTCCTTTACCACATCCAGGTTGGTAGGAATAGTAACTCTGCCTTTTTTCTGTTCCATTTTGCGACCTCGCTTTTCTTTTTTTTGATTTACAAGGGTTGTTAACATTGTTTGATAGTTGTTTTTTTGCTGTAATATAAGAATACGTTTTTGACAGCTGTTTTTGCAACAGAGTTGTTGCTAAGGTTTTTAGAAATATTGCTGTATTTTCCGTTCTATGGTACTCTAAGTGTGCGAGTGTTTATTCCCTGTTGTTTGAAAACGCTGTATTCGGAATATCGGGAGCCGACAGCGCAGACAACAAACTATAGTTTATGATACATAAGGAGAATCTATGAGTACACGTTCCTTTTCTTTTTCCAATGATAATCCACTTTCTACAGAAGCAGTTCTGGTGAATGCCTCATCCTCCAGATACGAAGAGGACTGGCCCAGCATTCCCCATACCCATGCTTTTACGGAGCTTTTTTATGTTTCCAGAGGAAGCGGCGAATTTCTTATAGAAAATCAGCGGTTTTCCATTGCCAGGGACGATCTGGTCATTATCAATCCACATATCCTGCACACGGAAACTTCTCAGAGCGCTGCGCCCCTTTCTTATTATACTGTAGGAGTGGATGGAATTAGTTTTTCTTTCCGGGATCAGAAGGAATTCCAGATTTTCAACTGCCGGAAGATTAATACAGATCTTTTGTTTTATTTCCACTCCCTTTTTCAGGAATTAGATGAGAAAAAAGAGGGTTATGAAGAGATTTGCAGACATACGCTCTCCATTCTTATTGCCCAGCTTCGCAGGATAACAGATTCCGGCTTCCAGCTGGTGCCTTCTTTTCATCCAAGTAAGGAGTGTGCACAGGTCAAGCGCTATCTGGATTCTAACTATGGGGAAGATATCAATCTGGATCAGCTGGCGGCATTAAGTCATCTGAACAAATATTATCTAAGCCACGAGTTTACACGATATTATGGGATTTCTCCCATTAATTATCTGAACCGGCGCAGGATTGAGGTTTGCAAAAATCTTCTGGAAAATACAGATCATGATATTTCTGACATTGCCCATCTTGCAGGCTTTTCTTCCCAGAGCTATCTGGCGCAGAGTTTTCGGAAATCTTGCGGTATGACGGCTATGGAGTACAGACGAAGCAGGCGTGAATAAACAGTAGATATTATTTCCTGCTGAGGCGTTTTTGGTGAATCAAGGTTCAACAGAAAACCCAGAGAATTGCGGCACGAAATCATCCTGCGTCAATATAGCAGATACTTAATTTTCGATGTACTAGTCACGGAGTGACCAGTAACGTTTTGGCTAAAATGCCAAAAAACAGTTGAAGACACAAGTGAAAAACTTGTATAATTACTATAGTCAAAAAAGTGAAATCATATTAAAATCATATACAGGAGGAAACTATTATGAAAGAAGTGAATGACAAAAAAGAGAGCATGAAGCCTATGAGTCAGGCAGCTGTTGAGCTGGATGATGAAGCGTTGGATCAGGTCAGCGGAGGCCTGAAGAGGCTGGACAGCAGTTGGAAACCAGAAATAACAGAGGTTTGTAAGTTATGCGGCTCCACCAGAAACGTCCGTGGTGGTTTATGCCTGGCATGCAAAAACAAATGTTAACAGCAAAAGAAAGGATAAATTTAAAACGGTATTATGCTTTCACGAGAAAAAAGCAAAGACAGACGATCAAAGGCAGGATGTAAATGATTATCCGGTGAAAGAACAATATGTTTTAAGCAGATTATTGCCCGAGTATGTATCTTTATACCGGATAGATCTTAATTCCGGTAAATATGAGATACTGAGGCTGGATGAGAATACCAATGCCAGGAAGCTGGCGGAGACAGATCCCCATCCGGCTGAAATTTTTGATGAATATACGAGAAGATATGCAGACAATTTTATTCTAGATGAAGAGAAAGAAGAGTTTATAGACTGGCATCTCTGCGCAAATATGAAAAGAAGGCTTTTACATGAAGAGAAGCTTACTTACCATTACCACAGTGTTTCAAAGGAAGGGAAAGATAGCTATTATGAAGCCTATGTAGTGAAGGGAAAGACAGATGATGAGACCTTTGATGCTTTTCTTGGATATCGCAATATAGACAGTATCCTTTACAAAGAAAAGGAAATCCAGGAGAAACTGCAAAAAGCATTGAATGAGGCCAGATTAGGAAATGAGATCATTTCCTCCATTGCCAGAACGTACCAATATATTTCCAGAATTGATATCCAGGCGGATTATTTTGAGGAAATTTCCAACAGGGATGTGGAGCATCTGAAATATATTCATTCAGGTACTCTGTCTGAAAACAACAAAAGAGTTTGCCGTGGACTGGTGGCAGAAGAGTATCAGGATGCTTTTGAAAAATTTACAGATATCTCTACACTGCCGGAACGAATGAAAGACGAAGAATCCGTCGTTATGGAATACCGGATGAAGGATGGAAGCTGGCATAGTCTGCGCTTTATTGAGAAGAAAAGGGATGAGACTGGCCGCCTGACCCATGTTCTTTGTGCGATTCGAAGTATCAGTGATGCGAAGAGAAGGGAGCAGACTCTTATATACCAGGTTGCAGAAGCAAAGAAGGATGCGGCGGTTAAAAACCAGGTTTCTGTCTAATATGAGCCATGATATCCGAACTCCTATGAATGGGATCATAGGCATGGTTGAACTGGCAAACCGTTATCCCAATGACCCTGAAATACAACAAAAATGCAGGGATAAGATTATGGATTCCTCCAGATATCTGGTTTCCCTTGTAAACGATATACTGGATATGAATAAACTGGAGTCGGGAGATATTGTTGATCAGGAGCTTACTTTTGATCTGACAGAAATCCTGAGCAGGATCAACACAGAAAAGCAGCTTCAGGCAGCTGAGAAAAATATAGAATGCATTGTGGATTGGGAAAAATCAGAGCTAAGTCATATATTATTAACCGGAAATTCTGTTTATTTGGAACGGCTTCTGAATGCGATTTCTGATAATGCGGTGAAATTTACAGAACCAGGCGGAAGAATCCATGTATGGTGTAAAGAGAAGTTTGCAGATGAAAAGCGGGTAGTGTATGAATTTGGCTGTGCAGATAATGGTCCTGGTATGAGCCAGGAGTTTGTGGCACATGCGTTTGACCTTTTTGCCCAGGAGAAGGAAACCAGCCGGTCGAAATATGAAGGCACCGGACTGGGACTTCCCATTGCAAAGAAGCTGGCAGACAGAATGGGCGGCACGATCCGGATCGAAAGTAAAGAGGGAACCGGCACAACTGTGATCATGACAATTCCGTTCAAAATCGGAGAAGCAGAAAAAGCCCGGAAACTGGAAGATTTTGTAAAGGACCAGAATACGATTTCCCTTGAAGGTCTCCGGGCATTAGTAGTTGATGATAATGAGCTGAACAGGGAAATCGCCAGCTTTATCCTGGAAGATAACGGGCTTCTTGTGGATTGCGCCAAAGACGGACTGGAGGCAATTGGGAAATTTGAAAAGTCCGAGCCAGGGTATTATGACGTGATTTTAATGGATATCATGATGCCAAACTTAAACGGCTGGGATACTGCCCGGAGAATTCGTTCCATGAAAAGATCAGATGCAGAGCGCGTACCGGTTATTGCCATGAGTGCCAATGCATTTGCAGAAGACATTATAAACAGCCGGATATCTGGCATGGATGAGCATCTTACCAAACCCCTTGAACCGGCAAGGCTTGTAAATGTACTTAAGGATTGTATCTGGAGGAGAAAACATAAGCTGTAAACAGGCTGTTGATCAGTGGAGGAAGGATGCGTGCAATGAGCAACAGCTGCATCCTTGATCGTTGCAAAATCAGAAAAGAAGCTTGATATTGACAAATATATGAGTTAAAATCAGAAGACATAATTCGTTTATATTTTATTGGTTTATGTCAAAAAATTTGTTAGGAGAAAACAGATATGAGTAGTAAATCTAATACACAGGCAATGGAAACGGAAAAAATTCCCACGTCTTTTGGCGCAGCTTGCAATTCCTGCTGTTGTGGCACAGATCATTAATCTTTTGTACAACATTGTAGACCGTATTTATATTGGACACATTCCCGGTGTTGGCGCGGCAGCATTAACCGGTGTGGGGTTATTTACGCCAATTCTTATGCTGATTAATGCCTTTGCCATGCTCGCAGGTTCAGGAGGTGCTCCCAGAGCTGCAATTTCCATGGGAAAAAAGGATAATGCGACAGCGGAAAAGATTCTTGGAAACTGTTTCTCGCTTCTTATTCTTATGGCTGTGGCCCTTACGGTGATTTTTTTACGTTTTGCGCTCCACATGCTTTTGACAATGTTTGGTGCCATGTGATAAGACCCTTCCTTATGGAGTGTCATACGCAAGAATTTATATACTGGGAAGTATTTTGGTCCTGATCGTAATGGGAATGAATCCCTTTATCACCACACAGGGATTTGCAAAGATCAGTATGATGACCACTGTAATCGGTGCGATGATCAACATTATTCTGGATCCTGTTTTTATTTTTGTATTTGACCTGGGCGTAAGCGGTGCTGCAATTGCTACTGTTTTGAGTCAGGCTGTTGGTGCCATCTGGATTCTTCGTTTCCTGTCAGGAAAAAAGACCATTCTCCATCTCAGGAAAGAGAATTTCAAATTACAAAAAAATATTATTTTACCATGCCTGGGGCTTGGAATATCCACTTTTGTCATGTTGTCCACAGAAAGTATTCTGTCCATCAGTTTCACCTCCAGCCTTTCAAGATATGGCGGAGATCTTGCGGTTGGAGCCATGACTATTATCACAAGTGTCAGCCAGCTTGCAACCTTACCGCTGCAGGGAATATTGCCAGGGCGGACAGCCGATCATGAGTTATAATTTCGGTGCCGGCAATAAAGAGCGTGTTCAAAAAAGCAATTTTTTACGCAGTTTACAGTCTGCACGGTTTTTACCGGCTGCTTCTGGCTGATCATGCTTCTGTTTCCCAGGCTCTTTGCAGGTATTTTCTCTAATGATACGGATCTGATCACGTATACCGCATGGGCACTGAGAATCTATATGGCTGGTATTTTTTCACTGGGATTTCAGGTTTCCTGTCAGCAGAGCTTTATGGCACTGGGACAGGCGAAAGTCAGTCTGCTGCTTGCATGCTTAAGAAAACTGATCCTGTTGATTCCGCTGATCTTTATTCTGCCGCTTTTCATTCAGAATAAGGTATTTGCCGGTTTTTCTGGCTGAACCAATCAGTGATATACTGGCAGCAATCATTACAACTTCAACTTTCTTCAGACGATTTGATAAAATATTGGATAGAAGATAAGAATAAAAGCCATTTGGTTGGATATGTTTCTGACGGAATGGCTTAATTTTTTTGCTACGACAACCGAATTCGGGCTGAATATGGCGGAAACACATCTTTATACAATCTTAATACAGAATCCGATTCTCTTATACCATCTTTAAAGACAATTATATATAATAAGCTCCAGCCAAAAAAGTAATCATTTGTAAGGAGTTTGATCATTTATGCCGAAAAAATCATATAAGAAAAAACATCTGACATCTTTTCAGCTAATAATTCTGGGATTTGCAGGAGTGATCCTTTTGGGAAGCATTCTTTTAATGCTTCCCTTTTCATCTGTAGATAGAATACCAACTCCATTTCATGAGGCTCTTTTTACAGCCACTTCTGCAGTATGCGTTACAGGGCTTGTGGTAAAGGATACCGGAAGCTACTGGTCTCTGGCAGGACAGACAATTATTCTTGTACTCATACAAATAGGCGGACTGGGAGTGGTAACGGTGGCTGCATCTGTTTCCCTTCTTTCCGGTAAAAAATATCCCTTATGCAGAGAAGTACTCTGCAGGATGCGATTTCCGCGCCTAAGGTTGGCGGAATCGTCAGATTGACAAGATTTATTTTAAAGGGGACATTTTTGATTGAAGCTGCAGGGGCATTGTTACTGCTGCCGGTTTTTTTATGGGATTACAAGGGAAAGGGAATCTGGCTGTCAGTCTTTCATTCTATTTCCGCTTTTTGTAATGCAGGATTTGATATTCTGGGAACATCTGCAAATCCTTTTCCCTCTCTGACCGGGTATTCTGCAAATGTTCTTGTAAATGTAGTGATTATGCTTCTGATCATCATAGGGGAATGCAGGTTTTCTCACCTGGGACGATATTTATACCAACAAAATGAAGTTTAAACGTTATCGCATGCAAAGCAAGATTATCCTTGTGACTACTGCATGCTTGATTTTAATTCCGATCAGTTTTTTTCTTCACCTGTGATTTGAAAAATCTATCCGCAGGGAATCGCTTATTAGCTGCGGCGTTCCAATCGGTAACTACAAGAACTGCCGGATTTAACACGATTGATATTTCAAAGATGAGTGAAGCCTCAAAAGCTGTTATGATATTGTTAATGCTGATTGGCGGTTCACCTGGTTCTACAGCTGGTGGAATGAAAACCACAACGTTTACAGTTCTTTTGTTAAATGCAATTGCCACATTCCGAAGCCAGGAAAATGCAGGGGCTTTTGGCAGGAGGCTGGAATATCATGTGATAAAAAATGCGGCGACAATAGCCATACTTTATTTTACGTTAATTTTTTTGCGGCGGACTTGCAATCAGTGTATATGAAGAGCTTCCTCTTTTAGACTGCCTGTATGAAGCTGCTTCAGCTGTGGGAACAGTAGGACTCACACTGGGAATTACACCGAAGCTTCATATGTTTTCGCAAATTGTGCTGATTATACTGATGTATCTGGGGCGTGTAGGTGGTCTGACTCTGATTTATGCGGTGCTTTCAAGAAGAAACAGGGGAAATGCAAAACTGCCTCTGGAGAAAATAACAGTTGGATAAGAAGGAGAAAATATAATTATGAAAAATGTATTGCTTATTGGACTTGGAAGATTTGGAAGACATATTGCTATGCAGCTGAATCAGCTGGGACATGAAATTATGGCAGTTGACTGGAATGAGGAGAGAGTAGATAAAGCATTACCATTTGTGACCAATGCGCAGATTGGTGACAGCACCAATGCTGAATTTTTGCGTTCCCTTGGAATAGGAAATTACGATATCTGTTTTGTAACCATTGGAGGAAGCTTTCAGAATTCTCTTGAAACAACTTCTCTTCTGAAAGAACTGGGAGCGAAACTGGTGATATCCAGGGCTGAGCGTGATGATTCAGGAAAAATTCCTTTTGCGTAATGGTGCGGATAAAGTGGTTTATCCGGAAAAGCAGGTTGCAAAGTGGGCCTCGATCCGTTACACAGATGATCATATCCTCGACTATATGGAGGTGGATGCATCCCATGCGATTTTTGAAGTGGAAGTTCCAGAAGAATGGGTTGGAAAAACAGTAGGAGAACTGGATATCAGAAAACGCTACAATATTAATATTCTGGCAGTAAAAAATGAAGGAGAATTTGGTATTGCAATTTCACCGGATACGTATTTTGAAGAGAATCATAAATTACTGGTATTAGGGGGAATACAGAGCCCTTCAGAAATGTTTCCGAATATAATATAGTCATTTGTTATAAAGAGGCTGCTATAGAGGTGAAGACAATGGCAGAAGGAATATTGGCTGTTACTGTATTTTGTTTGTTTGGACTTGGATTTTATATTGCAAATAAAGCAGATCAGTTTTTGGGGTGAAATTCAGGAAAATACGGAAGAAAAACAGCAGTCATCGAAGATATTGATTTTTGAATACTCTTTCGGATGAAGAATTGTTAAGAGAGATTCATGAGTGTAAAATTGAATATAAGGAAGCTGAAATTATAATTCTTGATGGACAGTCCGGGTATGAAAAAAAGGATTTTGACCATAATACAGTCGCATGATATAATTGCAAAAACGGCAGAAAAGGGGACTGGCAGGATGAGTCTGGGAATTGAAGAGGATAATAAAAAAACAGACGAACCGGATATTGATATCCATATTATTCCGGATACGGTCAAAACAGAAAACTATCAGAAACGGTCATTTACATGGTATATGGAAAAACCGTCTGCAAAGGATTATTTTCTGACAGTTTTTATATTTGCAGTATGTACTTTGATTGGTCTGCTGTTTCAGAAGCTGGATTTCACAGATACAAATATTGTAACCATATACATTTTGGGAGTTTTGCTTACTTCCATTGTGACAGATGGTTATCTATGCAGTGTGGCCGGTTCTTTCTTAAGTGTCTTTTTATTTTGCTTTTTTCTGACAGAACCAAGGATGTCTTTTCAGACCTATGCGGTGGGTTATCCGGTGACCTTTTTTCATAATGCTAATTTCATCCGTACTTACAGGGGCACTTGCGGCGAAGCTGAAAACACATGCAAAGCTTTCTACACAGCTTGCCTTTCGTACACAGATTCTGTTTGATACAGACCGTTTGCTGCAAAAGGCTAAAGGAGAGAGAGAAATTCTTGATGTCACCTGTACACAGCTTCTTCGTCTGCTAAACCGCAATATTACAGCATATGTAGTAGAAAACGGAGCTTTATCAGCGGGAAAGCTTTTTTCCGGTGAGGAAAGAGAGGACGCGGAAGATTTTTTAACACCTGAAGAACAGAAGATAGCCAGATGGGCCTATGAAAACAGACAGCGTGCCGGTGCATCCACACATCATTTTTCCACATGCCAAATGCTTATATCTGGCAATTCGGAGCGGGAACAATGTTTACGGTGTAATAGGAATACCGCTGCAGAAAGAAACACTGGACTCTTTTGAATACAGCATCCTGCTGTCCGTGATAAATGAATGTGCACTTGCAATGGAAAATGCCCAAAATGCTATGGAAAAAGAAAAAAATGCAGTGATAGCCAAAAACGAACAGCTGCGGGCAGATCTTCTTCGGGCAATTTCCCATGATCTTCGAACTCCTCTTTGCTCCATTTCAGGTAATGCAGATATGCTTCTTAGCAACAGTGAACGGCTGGATGAAGCTACAAAGCATCAGATCTATACGGATATTTATGATGATTCTGAATGGCTGATCGGAGTTGTGGAGAATCTGCTTTCCGTTACCAGGCTAAATGATGGAAGACTGAAATTCAAATTTACAGATCAGCTGTTAGATGAGGTGATCGCAGAGGCTCTGCGGCATATCAGCCGGAAGCATGACGATTATAAAATCGTAACTGACTGTGAAGAACTTGTTCTTGCACGTATGGATGTCCGCCTTATTATACAGGTTCTGGTAAATTTAATTGACAATGCCATAAAATATACGCCGCCAGGTACTGTAATCAGAATCCGGGGGAACTAAAACAGATGGAAAAGCGCAGATAAGCGTGGAGGATAATGGACCTGGGATTCCGGAAGAAATGAAGCCGCATATTTTCCAGATGTTTTATACCGGCAAAACAACAGTTGCGGATAGTCACCGAAGTCTGGGACTGGGGCTGGCGCTTTGTCACTCTATTATAGAAGCCCATGACGGAACCCTGATTCTGACGGACCATGATCCCCATGGATGTAATTTTTACTTTTACTTTACCCTTAAGTGAGGTGACATTGAATGAATAAAACATTAATTCTGGTGGTTGAGGATGACAGACCTATAAGAAACCTGATTGTTACGACATTAAAGACACATGACTATAAATATCTGGCAGCAGAAAACGGCTCTTCGGCCATTTTGGAAGCATCTTCTCATCATCCGGATATTGTCCTTCTGGATCTCGGGCTTCCTGATATGGAAGGAGTAGAAGTAATAAAGAAAATCCGTACCTGGTCGAACATGCCGATTATTGTGATCAGTGCCAGAAGTGAGGATACAGATAAAATTGAAGCACTGGACGCTGGTGCAGATGATTATATTACGAAACCGTTTTCTGTAGAGGAATTGCTTGCGCGTATTCGTGTTGCGCAAAGGAGACTTGCAATAACGCAGCCAGGAGAACAGCAGGAAACATCTGTTTTTAAAAATGGTGAATTAGAGATCGATTATTCGGCTGGCTGTGCATATCTGAAGGGTGAAGAATTACATCTTACTCCTATTGAGTATAAGCTGCTTTGCCTTTTATCCCGTAATGCGGGAAAAGTATTGACACATACATTTATTACCCAGCAGATCTGGGGGCGGTGTTCTGAAAATGACGTTGCTTCCCTCCGTGTTTTTATGGCGACACTGCGAAAAAAACTGGAGCCAGAAAAAAATGGTGTGCAATACATCCAGACGCATATTGGAATTGGGTATCGTATGATCAGAATTGAAAGCAATGGTCTGGCCAGGTAATTATTCTCTTAAAAATCATTCTTGAATTATCTTCCTGTTTGTGATAAAATGCCTATTTACAAAAAAGCGGAGGTGCTATATGACATTTTATCAGGAACTTCAGTTGAATCAGGCAGGTTCAAAAGACCTGCTGAAAAAAAGTGAGACCGCAAAAGAAAAAATATATCATCTGTTTGTATATATGGCGAAGGTAGCGGTCACGATGGCATTTTGTTTTTTATTTGTTACTATTTTCAGTATTCTGCTTGGAAATGAGAACAGTATTGTAGGAGTCGTTGTCTTATTATGTCTTATGGTATTTCGAAATGCCGATCTCGGAATCCATACCGGACAGTCTACCATACTTCTGGCTTTGTTTTTCGCAGTTATGACAGTGTGTCCACATCTGGCAAATCAGCTTTCCCCGGTACTGGGAATGCTGTTAAATATTGCTGCATTGGCAGTGCTGATTCTGTTCGGCTGTCATAATCCATTTATGTTTAATCAGTCCACACTCGTTCTTGGATATCTGTTGCTATATGGATATGATGTAACAGGAAAAAGCTACGAGATGAGACTGGTGGGAATGGCAGTAGGAGCTGTACTTACCTGTCTGGTATTTTATCGAAATCACAGAAACCGGGTTTATAAAAGAAAGATACAGGATGTACTGCAGGAATTTGATCTCTCTTCTTCCAGGACAAAATGGCAGTTATGCCAGATCCTGTGTGTACCGGCTGTACTTTGTATTGCAGAGCTTTTTAAAATGCCACGTGCAATGTGGGCAGGTATTGCAGCTATGTCAGCAATCTTACCGTTTATGGAAGACATGCAGTACAGAGTGAAGAAAAGAATTGTGGGAAATATTGCAGGAGTTCTTTGTTTTACAGCATTGTATTTCCTGCTTCCGTCATCCATCTATGCATACATAGGAATCCTTGGTGGAATCGGTGTGGGATTTTGCTGCAAAATATGGCTGGCAGGCTGTATTTAATACATTTGGCGCTTTGGGCTATCGCTGCAGAGAGTTATGGATTAAAGGGTGCAGTCAGCCTCAGAGTGATTCAGAATGTATTTGGTGTGTTTTTGCTCTGGTATTTTGCGCTGTGTTTTATTGGGGTATGTCAAAAAAAGTGGCAGGAGAAAATCTGATATGAAGTAGCCAATTTGGTTTGGATGCAATTCTGACTGAATGGCTTATTTTTAATGCAATAGAAAAATATAAATTTCAAAAATATATACGCTGAAATCAGCCTATTGCAGTATACGAAATCTCAATAACGTGGTATAGTTAGCTTAAATAGGCGTTTTAGTAAAACATTGCCGTATTTCATATGGCTTCCTGTAGAGCATTGCATCCGCGGTACCTATGGTTGGGAAATCAGGGAGGAGATTGCAGAGCTTCTGGAATCTGGTCCCATTGATAAACCTACCTTTGGAAGCCAATTTTTGCCGGAAGTGCCAATCATTGTAGATTCGCTCTGTTGCGCAGGAGTAACGCCAGAGAGTCATGAACTGGCTCTGGAAGCCATGAAAGCGTGTCAGATCAAGGTTATTTAAGCAATCATGATATCTGGGAAAGGTGATATTATGCATTATATTAGAATTACAAAAGAAAACATTGACAAGGAACATATCTGCTGTGCTATGTCAGGAAAAAACAGTATCGTAAAAAACGAGTGGTTAAAACAGCGTTTTGAAGAAGGACTGGTTTTTTATCGGAGTGCAGAGCGCGGAAAGTGTTTTATTGAATATATTCCTGCAGAAAATGCATGGGTGCCCATTGATGCAGACGGATATATATATATTAACTGCTTATGGGTTTCCGGTTCCATGAAGGGACACGGCTATTCCAATGATTTGCTGAATGAATGCATTCGTGATGCAAAAGAACAAGGGAAAAAGGGAATCTGTATTCTGTCTTCAGAAGGGCGAAAGAAAGAATTTCTGGCAGACCCGAAGTATTTAAAATTTAAGGGATTTTCTGTTGCAGATACTTCGGACTGCGGAATCACTCTTATGTATTTACCATTTGACACAGATACTGAGCCGCCAAAATTCAAAGAATGTGCAAGACACCCGAAAGTAGAAGAGGAAGGATTTGTTCTTTACTATACAGATCAATGTCCCTTTACCTGTTACTGGGTGCCCCGTGTGGCGGAAGTGGCAAAAGAACACAATATTTCTTTCAGGGTAATTCATGTTACAAGCAGAGAAGCCGCACAGAACGTTCCTGCACCGGTGACAACGTATGCACTATTCAGAGATGGAAGATTTCTGACACAGGGAATACAGTCTGATAAAAAATTTCTGGCTCTTGTAGGCCAGGGAATCTGATAGAAAATGAATCGGGATTATTAAGGAGAGAAAAATATGGTAAAAATTATTTCAGACAGTACCTGCGACCTTTCGCAGGAATTATTGAGAAAATATGATATTGACATTCTTCCGCTTCATATTCTTCTGGGTGACAGTGAATATAAAGATGGAAAAGACATTACCCCTGATCAGATTTTCACCTGGTCTGACGCAAACAAGACAACACCAAAAACTTCAGCCCCTGCTCTGGCAGATGCCATGGAGCTTTTCCGCCCATATGCAGAGGCTGGAAGGGAAATTGTCTGCTTTTCTATTTCTGCAGGTATGTCCACCTCTGGAAATGTGATGCGCCTTGCTGCTGAAGAGCTGGGGGGACTTCAGACAGGATAAAGGTAATCGATTCTGCAAACCTTTCTACAGGTATCGGTCTTCTTGTAGTAGAGGCTGCAATTATGGCAAAGAATAACCGGACAGCTTCCCAGATTGTTTCTGAGATAGAGAGGTTGAAACCAAATGTGCGAGCAAGCTTTGTGGTTGATACCCTCACCTATTTATACCGCGGTGGACGCTGCAATGCAGTAGCGGCTATGGCCGGAGGTATTTTAAAACTGCATCCCAGGATTGTAGTAGAAAATGGCGCCATGAATGCTTCTAAGAAATACCGGGGGAAAATTAATTCTGTTATCATGGACTATGTTAAAGATATGGAAAAAGATTTAAAAAATGCGAGACCAGAACGTGTATTCATAACACATTCTGGCTGTAAACAGGAAACTGTAGAGAAAGTGCGGGCTTATCTGGAAGAGCTTGGCGTTTTTGATGAGATATTGGAAACCAGGGCAGGTGGTGTTATATCAAGTCATTGTGGACCTGGCACATTAGGTGTGTTGTATATTGCAAAATCGTAAAGCATGCCCCCCTTTTTTATAAAACTGCACAGTATAGTTTTTCATTTGGCTTTGTAATTGTTATTCATCCCTGACACACTTCCATAAATTGCTCAGCTCGCTTTTTTCCTGGCTTTTGATAAATTCATCAACCCCAATCATGGCAGTATCACCAAAATCATCAAAAGCGCTTGCAGGAGTCTTACAGAAAACAAATCGGATACTTGAAACATCGTAATTTGGTGATTCGTCGAAGTGCAATGCAACATCCTTTGCTCGCCGAAGGCTGTTGATTGCTTCTTCTTTTTTACACAGCGACAGCAGAACATCCGCTCGCAGTGCCCAAAGAAATGCTTCGCTTTTGTCCATATATCCCTGTTTTTCGGGATCTTTTAGCCCGGGATAAAAGGCAAGAGCCCAATCCACAAGAGCTAGAGCATTTGCATAATCTTTTGTCTTACAGAAAACATTCATATATCCCACCACAATTTCAAAGTGCGTCACAGTTAAATCTAATAATGCCCTCGATAAAAAGGGAAGTGCTCCCTCCGGATCATTGCAAGAGGATGCAAGCACCATTCCAATCGAAGAGTGGTTCAGCCGACATGGATTGTTCTCTTTCAATAATGCAATTCCTTTGTCATATTCCCCAAGCGCAAAATGGATTTCAGCCATTTCCCTGCGAACAGAAACATCACTTATCTCCGGATCTTTGTTTTGTCCGATCAGTATACATGCACGTTCACAAAGGGAAAGCGCCTTCTTTGAATAAGCAGCATTCTTTTGCGTCAGTCCTCTTAAACGGTAGATTCTGGCACTGTAATAAACAACATCAAAACAATTCGGATAACACTGTAATGCCTTTTCAACATCAGAAAAAACATCCTCAGTATCTCTGTCGTGAGAATACTGCTTCAGCCTTGTAATTACAGTTTCTCTGTTATTGTTTCTAAACTGGTATCCGATAAGCGCATCGATAGACACCTCAAACAGATCTGCCATCTCCGCAATCAGGTTTAATTCCGGCGTCGCCACACCCCGTTCCCATTTTGAGACAGATGCAAAGGTAACGCCTAAAGCTTCCGCTAACTGCTCCTGTGTCATAGCGTGTTCTTTTCGCAACTTGCTTATATTTGCAGAAAGTGATAATTTCATCTTTGGTACCTCCCTTTTTCTTTATATCTATATTTTACTGCAAATTTGCAAATAAGGAAGGTATCAAGAGTACAATTAGTTTAGATTTTTTTTGGACTGTTAGTTTAGCATTTGCATAGTCAGCTTATCATAATTATTTATGCGAAAATGAATTATTGGGGGATATTTTTGTTTTCTATGCGTCTAATAGATGTAAAGAAAAAGCTGGCCGGCATGAAAAAGAGGTGGTATTTAAATGACAAAAGAACAACTGGGAAATCTGGTCCTGGATTCGGAAAGACAATTATACTCAACTGCAAAAACAATCTTATTCAGTGACCAGGACTGTGCAGATGCTATCCAGGAGACAATTGTAAAAGCTTTTTCCAAAATAGACACATTTAAAAAACGATAAATATGCCCGTACCTGGTTGATCCGAATTTTGATCAACGAATGTTACAACCTCGTACGTAAGTCCAGTAAGTTTATTTCGTTTGAAGATCTGGAGGACAGACTGGAAATGGAATCAGAAAAGTCAAAGGATTACAGCGAATTGTATGCCGCTGTAAATTCCTTAAAAGAGGAGCTGCGTTTGCCCGTTATTTTGTATTACATAGAAGATTTCAGCGTAAGAGAAATCGCCCAGATCCTTGAAATATCGGAAGGTGCTGTTCAGAAGAGACTTGCAAGGGCAAGGGGAAAATTAAGGCAGGAATTGCAGGAGGTGCTGGTATGAGATTAGAAGATATGAAAAGCGATATTCCCGAAACACCGGATTTTATCCATAAAATGATTCAAAATGAGGTTGCAAAGCAGATACAGGATACAAAGGTGATGAATCTTCAAAGAAGAAAAACATGGACGATTCCCAAAATCGCAGCTGTAGCAGCTGCTTGTACGCTGGCAGTTTCCACAGCAGCATATGCAGGTGTAAATCTGTATCACTGGTTTCTGGAGAAGCAGGGCGCTTATGGTGTAGCGGTTAAAATTGATGCCGATAGCATGGCAAAGGAAACCATGCTTCCAGATGAGGTTCCAAAGGTAAATCTGTTTGCCAGATACATTCCAAAAGGCATGAGCTGGAATGACGAGTATCATCTTCAGTATCCGGAACATGAACAGACCGGCGGGTTTAGCTTTGCATCTGTTCTGTTGGATAAAAATGATCTGGGACAGGTTGTGCAGGATCAGAATGTTATTGATAGCGAGGAGCGTACATTTGGAGAATATCAGGGAGTATACCTAAAGTATAATAGCATCGCCAAAAGTGGAACTTTTAACCAGAGAATTTACCTTGTCTGCCCGGATTTATACCGTGTGATTATGATCTACATAGGAGATGACGTATCAAAAGAGGATGCCATAAAGGTGGCTGAGAATCTGGTGATTACGGGGAAACCCAACTATGGTAAAAAACTGCCGGGATGCCTACCTGGAGTGAAGACATGATAGCTGAAAAGATAGAAAATGATGATGATGAAATAATCACTTCTGTAAATGAGAAGGAGCTGCCTGTTTACCAGATCGGTGACACCTTTGATCTGAATGCGACTGGGGAAGACACAAATGGTGAGTATCTGACGAAAACCATTTCTGCAAAGGTGGATTCCATCCAGATCGCAGATGACCTTCAGCTTCTTGAGCCTGACAAAATACCGGAGGAATGGACAGAAGCAATTGGGGCTGATGGAAAACTGTCTGCAAATACATTGAATTATGTAAAATCTGGTGATGGAATCAATTCCCTGGATGAGATTGTGAAGTCAGAAGCTGTGAACCAGAAACTGGTTTATGCCACAGTGACCTATACAAACAATTCAGATGAGGAAATCGACCATATGCTTTATCTTGGTGCTTTGCTAACCATGACAAAGGAAAATGGAAGAGTACAGATTTACGTTCCAACGGAACAGTCCGGCGATGGCTATGACCGCATCACCTGGGATGGCATGGCAAAGACCGGAGAAATGGTTTATTATAATGTCTCTGAAAATTATGGCAATGGCGGAAACTACATTTCCTCTATAAAGCCAGATGAAAGCGTGCAGCTGAACATGGCCTGGATCGTAAATGAAAATGACCTGGAAAATCTGTATCTTAATGTAACCGGTGATGGAGCCTCGTATGAGTTTTCTGAAAATATACTAAAAAATGGACTTGTAGATATTCGCAAATAATAGTTTAAATATGTAAAAAACGAAGCAAATTAACCATTTCCGGCAGTCAACAGCTGTCGTGTTAAAAGTCCCGGAATGCCAGTAATGTGGATTCCGGGACTTTTGGATAAAAACTAAAAAATGGTTGTCTCACGTTTAATTAGAGTGGGTAGTACTGTTTTGTGAATGGGGGTCTCCATAATAGCTGGGCGACGCTTTTTACGGTTTTTCATCTGCATGACGAGGATATCCATGGCTTCTTTAGTAAGAACATCGATTTGCTGATGTATCGTGCTGAATGGTATAAGGTATTCTGACGCAATCGGTGAATCGTCAAAAACCAACAACCTGATAGGTTGGAGGTAATTCTCCGTATTTCTTTAGAACCAAATTTCAAAAAAATAGATGCCAAAGGATCCTGACGCAGGACTTTCACTTATTCGAATCTATGATCAACTGAAAAATTATATTGGAAAAGAACTTTACTTTGTGATAGAAAACGGAAATGAAACAGGCTTTTCTTTTATCAATGTGGATGATTTCAGGACTTCTATGACGGAAAAATATGCCCTGCTCCGATACGAAGTTATGATGCCAAAGCAATCAGGCTACCGGATGGGACAAGTATGAATCGAGCAAATCATATATTGCTGGGCTGGGCAGAAACACGAAATACCAATGTAATTGATCCTGCCACCAATGAAGATGCTTACGCACAAATAATTTATATGCCAGGTAGTTCATATCCGATTCAGGATAAAGATGTTACATTGTATGCAGTTTAGGCACAAAACAGTGGAACGCTGATGGAAGATATTACGATTGCGGTAAGAAATGATGGCAAGGTACCCTCAGAACCCGCCATTTAAATAGCGTTTTTCGAAATCAGAAATGAAATCGAGAAACGCTTCTTATTTCCGCAATTTTGCTTCGTCCTGTAAATTTCAGTGTACCTATTCTTTTGGGTCAGATCATATCGTAAAGGAAAATTATTGGATTAAACATAATTTTACTGGCTGTAATGATAGTGACAATGAAATTCTTTTACTATATTCTGATAATGTAAAGATTGCATAATATTGATTGTGGAAAGGGGGACAGCAGAATGAAGAAAAGGATATTGACTGTGGTGATTGCAATCGCAATACTGGCAGGAATTGCGGTACCGGTAAGGGCAGAAGAAACTGTTCCGGAAGAAGCCGTGGAGTGCCTGACAGAGATGCCTTATGAAGCATTACCGGAAGAAGAGTTTGAGTTTGATGAAGCAAGCAGAACGATTACTGCGTATATCGGAACATCTGTGGATGTTATTATACCGCGTACGATTGGTGGTGTGCCGGTAGAAAATATTTCTTATAATGCTTTTGATGTGCAAGAGATTATGTGCATTCGGATATGGCAACCAATCAGAAAGAAGGCGAGTGGCTGCCAATGCGCTGTCTGATTCTGCCGGAGACATTGAAGTCTATAGAGGACAGTGCTTTTACCCACTGCCATGATCTGGAAACTGTGATTTGTTATGCACCTCTGGAAAATTACGAATAAAGGTTTATTTGAGGAATGTAAGGGATTGAAAACAGTGATTTTTGTGAACGGGGTTGGAGAGATGGACAATTACCTGTTTAATTACTGTAAGAATTTGAAGACCGTATGGTGGAAGGGAAAGGTAAACAGGAATACGGGGTACAGTGATTTTGGAGCTACAGGTTTTGGAGCAGTTCTGTGTGAATGCGAAGAATATTGACAGTTGTGCATTTATCGGATGTGAAGATTTGAAGGGAAATACACATTCGCAGCGGAGTTGAGAATCTTAATATGACAGCATTTGCAATGCTGACAGGAATCGAAACAATTTGTCTGGAAGGGATTGATCCAGATGTAATGGAAGCAGACTGGGTGAACTTACAGAACAGCACAGTTACTATCATGGTGCCAGAGGATACTACTGATGAACAGCTGCAGCTTGTGACTCAGAAGTTTGCCAGTGCATATATAATTGTAAATAAATCCCAGGTACAGAAGGACAGCTGCCAGCTGTCGGATGATCCAATGCCGGATATTGATGGCCTAGTTGGTGCGTATGGTATTTAACCGAATCAAGTGCAAGTAGCGAAGCGGATCTGGAATATCCGCTTGACAGGGAAATCTGATTAACCGTCAAGGTACATTGATATTGTATACATGAAAAGATCCCAGTAAAGTGGAGGCGTTTTAGCCATTCGCTTTGCGGGGATCTTTTTCTGATTTGCACACTCAAATGTCTGCAAAAACAAGTTATTTTGCTCCGAAGAACATAGAATAGTTAAGCTATATATGATAATATAAAGACACGATAATTTGAATTTATCAGAAAGGAAAACAAATGAGAAAAGCAATCGTATATGCATCTGTGCATCATGGAAATACAGAAAAATTAGTAAAGCGCATAGCAGAAGAGTGTCAGATCGATTTAATTGATGCTGTAAAGCAGCCGAATGCGGATCTGAGCAGCTATGATATGATTGGTTTTGCATCGGGAATCTATTTTTCGAAATTTCATCAATCATTATTGGGATTTGCGGAGAAAAACTTACCAGACAACAAAAAGGTATTTCTGATTTGTACTTATGGTGGAAATGCGAACTATAAATCCATAGAGCAGATTTTGAGTAAGAAGCATTCTAAGGTGATCGGAAAATTCGGATGCAAGGGTTATGACACATTTGGTCCATTTAAACTGGTTGGTGGAATTGCAAAAGGGCATCCAGATGATGAAGATATTAAAAATGCAGTTGAGTTTGTAAGAGGATGCCAGATAAAACATTGTTGATGGTATCTCCTTATTTTGGAAATAGAAATATTGTGATTGGCGAGGGAAAATGCGGATAAATCAATCTGTTAAAAGGAGAGCGAAAATGATGATCAGAGACGCAAAAGAAAAAGACATTCCGAGAATTCTAGAGTTATTAAAACAGGTGCTGCAAATTCATGCAGATATAAGACCTGATATTTTTATTCCGGGTACAACAAAATATACCATAGATGAATTGAGAGAGATTTTGAAGAATAAAGAAACACCAATATATGTTGCAGTAAATGAGGCTGATGTTTGCGTAGGGTATGCATTTTGTCAATTACGGGAGCAGCCTTTTTCAAACAATATGGTTCCATTTAAATCTCTTTTTATTGATGATCTGTGTATTGATCAGGAAGCACGAGGTCAGCATATTGGTGAAAGCCTGTTTGAATATGTAAAAAACGAAGCAAAGCAGCTGGGCTGCTATGAAGTGACATTGAATGTATGGACAGGAAATACTTCAGCAGAAAAGTTTTATGAGAAAATGGGAATGCGAACAAAAGAAAGACAAATGGAATACATATTATTAAAAAAAACAATGTGGTTTGGATATCAGATGGAGGTACCTATGACAGAAAGAGAAAAAATGCTGGCAGGAGAACTATATGATTGCGGAGATGCGGAACTGCTGACACAATGGCATAAGGCAAAAGATCTGGTAAGAGATTATAATCAGATGAATTCTGCGGATGCAGATGAAAAAGAACGAATTCTGAATGAACTTCTTGGCGGAAAAGGCAAAAACTTATGGATAACGGCTCCTTTTTACGTTGACTATGGTAATAATATCTACTTCGGAAATAACTGTGAAGTAAATATGAATTGTACCTTTCTTGATGACAATATAATTCGTATCGGTGATAATGCCTTAATTGCACCGAATGTACAGATTTATACGGCATTTCATCCGACAAATGCCATAGATCGCTTCGGGATACCTAAAGAAGACGGATCATTTGAATTTTGTAAAACACAAACAGCACCAGTTATCATTGGAAATAATGTATGGATTGGTGGCGGAGCTATTATTTTACCGGGCGTTACCATCGGGAATAATGTTGTGATTGGAGCAGGAAGTGTTGTAACAAAAATATTCCCGACAATGTCTGGTCTGCTCTTTATGTGGGAATATTTGCTCCTGTGACAGAGGAATTGATTTTCAGGGGGCTTACCTTGAAAATTTTATGTCAAAGTTTTTCATTTTCAGTGGCAAACGTGATGCAGGCGTTGTA
>ENA-OPYU01000165-OPYU01000165.1-human-gut-metagenome-genome-assembly--contig:-NODE-165-length-26409-cov-3.074956_pt1 | contig 26409 bp, 32 predicted proteins | sample MGYA00242637_ERZ504482 | MGnify/ENA primary metagenome ERZ504482 (study PRJEB26092, sample SAMD00036237) | human gut metagenome | host: Homo sapiens | study: EMG produced TPA metagenomics assembly of... | reverse complement strand
ATTATTCTTTTTGAGCATTTTCTCTCACTTCTTCCAACATCTCAGCCACTGTTTTTCCATACGCCGGATGGCGCACATACGGCGCGATCTCAAAAAGAGGCCGCAGCACAAAATCTCTCTTGTGCATTTCCACATGAGGGATGCACAACTCGTCTCCTTCATATACGAGATCATCATACAAAATAATGTCCAAATCAAGCGTTCTCGGACCCCAGTGAACGATCCGTTCTCTTCCCGCCTCCATTTCAATCCTATTTAATTCTCTTAACAGTTCTTTCGGATAAAACAAGGTTCTTAATTTCAGACATCCGTTCAGAAAATCATCCTGATCTGTCACCCCATACGGAGGCGTTTCGATAAAAGAAGAGCATTTTTCGACAACGCATCCTTTTAAAGCGCCAAGCGCTTCAACTGCATCTGTAATATATTTTTCTCTGTCTCCCATGTTAGATCCAAGTGCAATATATGCGGTATGCCATTGCCGCTCGATCACAACGCTGACCGTTTTCAGCGGAAGGCGCACCGGAGCCCACGGTTTCTTGATCTCCAGTCTGATCTTCTCTAGTCCGGCTGTATGCAGCAAAAGTTCTTCTGCAAGCGCTTCTGCCGCCCTCTCCAATAATTGAAATGTATGCTCCCGCAAGTAGCGGTCTATAAAAGCGCTCACTTCCCCATAATGAATAGAAGCGCTTAGATCATCCGTAAGTCCCGCCCTTCGTGTGTCGGTGTAAAGAACTGCCGAGACTAGAAACTTTTGTCCCAACACATTTTCCTCCGGAAATACACCGTGATTCGCAAATACTTCCAGATCTTCTATTCTGATCTCATCATAATCTTTTTCATTTCTGTCTTCCTTCCTCCTTACCGTACATTTTTCTGTATGACAACTCTTTCTTCACCTTAACTATACGAAAGCGAAGCAGTCAGTCCGACAGCTTCGCTTGCCTGTTTTACAGTCCTGATTACACTTCATGTTCCCGCATGAGCGCCTGCGTCATAAGTATCGCTCTTTTATTCTTCTCTACGTCATGAACACGGACAAACGCACATCGTTTCTGCACCGCATAAACCGTTGTCACAAGCGTTCCTTCTTCCCGCTCGTCTGCCGGAAGATCTAATGTAAGACCGATCACAGATTTGCGTGACGTTCCAAGAAGGATCGGTAATTTAAATTCATGCATGATCTCCAGTTTCTGTATGATCTCCAGATTCATTTCATATGTCTTTCCAAAACCGACTCCCGGATCAAGGATGATCTTATCCCGTGCAATTCCTGCTTTATCTGCAATTTTAACGCACTCTTTCATATCTTTCATAAAATCGAAAAGAAAACTATCGTATACCGCCTCGTTCCGATTATGCATCAGACAGCATGCAACGTCATGTTTCGCGATCACATCTGCCATTTTCTCGTCATATTTTAATCCCCATATATCATTTACAAGATCTGCCCCCGCACAAACCGCAGCTTCAGCCACCGCGCTTTTATATGTATCAATAGAGATCGGTACGTCAAATTCCTTTTTCAGTTTTCAATGACCGGAACGACGCGCGCGATCTCTTCTTCGTCCGTAATCTGAACATGTCCCGGACGGGTAGACTCACCGCCGACATCTAAAATATCCGCTCCTTCTTTTATCATCTTTTCTGCATGAAGAAGGGCTGCATCCATCTTATCAAAACGTCCTCCATCCGAAAAAGAATCCGGAGTCACATTTAAGATGCCCATAATATATGTATTGTGTTCTGTGTCAAATTCTCTTCTGCCTATGATCATATTTTTATCTCCATATTTTTCTTCTCTTCACTCCAGTTACATTCCCGGTTTGCCGGACATGAAAGACACAGCCTCGACGCTTTGTCCGCTTCATACAAAAGCTTTTCCAATGTGTCCGCCCCGTCACGAAGCCGTCTGTGTCCGCGCACCGCATTTTTTATCGTTCTTTTTTCTTCCTCAGAAAATCCCGTTTCTTTCGGAAGTGTATCCAGTATTTCCCCGGCGATCCGCTCTCCCGCAATCTCATGGGGAACTTTTCTTCATATTGAAGCGCTTTTCCTATATCGTGCAAAACCGCGGCGGCATAAATTACATCTTTACGAAAACCGTATCCCTTCTCTAAATTACGGATATATGCTATTCTTGCCACATCCAACAGATGCGACATCTGATGCCTGCAAAAAATACGTTCCTTTTCCGCGCGCTCCAGCCTATGATAGTATTCCAAATACAGCGGATGGCAAATCACTGCATTTACTCTGTCCATTTTTCCTCCTTTACCGGTCAGTTTCCCGCGTCCGGTCTACCCTCTTTCAAGCATTCTGAAAAAACGTTCTTCCAAAGCCGGATCTGTCTCAAACAGCCCTCTTTTTGCAAATGTCACCGTCCTGCTGCCCGGTTTTTTTATTCCTCTCATCGTCATACACATATGTTCTGCCTCGATCACAACCGCCGCGCCTTTCGCCTTCAGTTCGTTCATCAGCGCATCTGCGATCTGACCCGTAAGCTGTTCTTGAAGCTGAAGCCTTCTTGCAAACACCTCTACCGTTCTCGCCAGCTTGCTAAGCCCCGCAACTTTTCCGTCCGGAATATACGCAATGTGCGCTTTGCCGTAAAAAAGGAAGAAGGTGATGCTCGCACATGGAATAGAACGTAATATCTTTTTCTACGACCATATCGCTGTTTTCCACATGAAACGTCTTACAAAGATGCTCTTTTGCATCTTCTTCGTAACCTCCGTATATTTCCTCGCACATTCTGGCGATCCTATCCGGTGTTTCGATCAAGCCTTCTCTGTCGGCATCTTCTCCGATCCCCTCCAATAATAATCTGACTGCTTTCTTTACTTTTTCCTGATCTATCATCTTTTCATCCTTTATCCTTTTTCTATCAATACATCTGTCGCTTATCCTGTTCTTTTTCAACCGCTTCCTTTACTTTTCCCAAATAGGACAAAGAGCCAAACGCAAGGATCACGTCGTCTTCGTCTGCGTTTTCCAGCGCTTCTTTTACCGCCTGCTTAATCTCGCCGACAGCATACGCGGGCACATATTCAGACTGTGCTTCAACAGCTTCTTTTAGTTTCTGCGCGCTTAGCGTACGTTCTTTATTCGGAAGATCGACCGTATATACGCATTTTGCATACGGAATCGTCAAACGGATGATCTTTTCATATTCTTTATCTTGAAACACACCCATTATGTAAATAAGCTTCCTCCCCGGGAAATACGCTTCTATTGATTCCCGCAGTCTTTTTGCCGCATCTTCATTGTGTGCTCCGTCTACGAGAAATACAGGCCGCTCCGAAATACATGTAAACCTTCCGAACCATTCTGTATCGAAAAAACCCGTCTCGACCGCTCTCTTTTCCTCTTTTTTCAGCAGCCCCGGAACATGTACTGCCTCCCATGCGGTAACAGCGTTTATGAGCTGATATTTTCCCGAAAGACGGATGCTTATATTTTCGGAATCTTTATAAGAAAACCGCATCCCGCGATAATCTTCTTCCAAGACAACTGCTTTTTCCGGCTCTGCATAAATAATCGGACAGCCAAACTGTCTTGCTTTTTGTTCTAAAATTTCTCTTACTTCCTGCTTCTGGGGCGCTGATACAACGATGCATCCCGGTTTTATGATCCCCGCCTTATTTTCGGCGATCTCGGAAAGTGTATTACCGATCACACCGATGTGATCCATACTGATCGGCGAAAACACGACGCAGACTGTATTTTTCACAACATTCGTAGCGTCTTCCATCCCTCCCAGCCCTGATTCTAAAACGACAAAATCGCACTTCATTCTTTTATAATATAAAAATGCTATCGCCGTTTCAGCCTCAAAGACTGTCGGAAGCTGTTTTCCCGCTTCCTTTAACCGAACGATAGCATCCTGAACTTTTTCTGTCTCTTCTGCAAAAGCATGCTTTGATATCATTTCTCCGTCAACTTGTATCCTCTCACGGTATGAGACAACTGTCGGTGATACATAACGCCCGATCCTGTATCCTGCTTCACTTAATATTGTGGAAGTGTAGGCAAGCACAGATCCCTTTCCATTCGTTCCTGCGATATGTATGAACCTTAAATCATCCTGAGGATTCCCAAGTTCACGCAGCAGACCTCGAATTGCATCTAAGCCAAGTACACTTCCGTATTTAGACAATTCATCTAAATATACCCTCGCTTCTTTATAGGTCACACTTTTGTTCCTTTCCTGAATCAATTTCATTTTCCGCCCTGCTTTTTGCCGAGCAGACTTATCATAGCACTATTCGTTTCATTGTACAAGCTTCATATTTGCAACAATTCTTACTTTGTATAGACATTTGCTCCTTTCTGTGTTACGATAAGTGTACTACATTAAATAATACACTTAATACACTCATTTTAAGGAAGGGACAATTATGATTACGATTGACTATCAAAGCAAACTGCCTTTATATGAACAGATTGCTAAAAGATTTCAGACGCTCATCTTAAAAGGCGCGCTTCCACCCGATTCGCAGATGCCTTCCGTTCGTTCCCTCGCAATGGATCTTTCCATCAATCCGAATACGATACAGAAAGCGTATTCGCTTTTGGAACAGGAACGCTATATTTATCCGGTAAAAGGACGCGGAAATTTCGTTTCCGATACGACGCTTCTCGTTGAACAGACAAAGAAAACACTTCTCGAGAACGTTTCTCGCCTTATCGCAAACGGAAAGAACTCGGAGTAAAGCGCGCAGAATTCACGCAGCTTGTTGACCGGATCTATCGAAAGGAGGATTCTCATGATCGAGTTAAAAACGCTTGATAAAACATTTCAGATGATCCATGCTTCCGACCACATCACCGCTACTATCCCGGACGGTATGGTATTCGGACTGATCGGATCAAACGGAGCCGGAAAAAGTACGCTTCTGCGTATGATATCCGGTATTCTCAAACCGGACGAAGGAGAAGTTCTCATTGACGGAGAATCTGTTTTTGAAAATCCTTCCGTAAAATCACAGATCTGCTTTTTATCGGACACCCCTTACTTCTTTCCGAATGCAGATATCCAACAGATGAGAAATTATTACATGCTCTGTTACCCGTCGTTTAACAGAAAACTGTTTGACTCTCTTACAGACAGATTTAATCTTGATCCAAAACGAAAGATCAGCAGCTTTTCAAAAGGTATGAAAAAGCAAGTTTCCATTTTGCTCGGTCTTTGTTCAGGAACAAAATATCTCCTCTGTGACGAAACGTTCGACGGACTTGATCCGGTCGTTCGCCAGGCTGTTAAAAGTCATTTTTGCCGCAGAGATATTGAATCGGGATTTCACACCGATCATTTCTTCTCATAATCTGCGGGAGTTAGAAGACTTCTGCGACAGCATCGGACTTTTGCATCAGGGACAGCTTCTGCTTACCCAAAGTCTGGATCAGATAAAGTGTTCCGTCTGCAAACTGCAGTGTGTCATTTCAGATCCACATAAAGAACAGCAGTTTCTGTCTTCTATAAAGATATTAAAAATGGAGCGTTCCGGTTCTTTACTTACGCTCACACTTCGCGGAAGCCACTCAGATATTCTTTCTGCGGTACAGACTTATGATCCTGTTTTTGCAGAAGTCCTTCCGCTTACACTCGAAGAAATATTTATAAGCGAAACGGAGGCAGCCGGTTATGATATCAAAGATTTCTTATATTAAACTTATACGAGAGGACATACGGCACAGAGGATGGCTCGCCGCCCTTTCCGGCGTCCTGTTATTTCTTTCAATGCCTGTTTACACACTGATCTACCTTGACAGTTATTCTGAAGATCCTGAAGTATTAAAAGAGTTCGCGGATACATTTTCCGGATTCATTAACGGATATAATTCCGCTTTTCTCATCATACTGATCGGAATTCTCGCTTTCGCAGTCGGAATAAGCGGGTTTCAGTTCATGCATAAAAAAGAAAAACTTGATTTTTACCACGGACTTGCGCTCAAACGTCATCAGTTGTTCGCAATCTCTTATTTGGCAGGACTGTTCCTCTTTCTCATCCCATATATAGTATGTACTGTATTGACGATCCTTGTCGGCGCTGTAAAAGGAATTATGACTCTTTCTCTCGCCGGAGAATGTTTTCTTACAATGGGGACGGGAATCCTCGCATTCCTTCTGATCTATCACACATGTATTTTTGCGGGAATGCTGACCGGACGAAGCGTAACGATGTTCCTCGGAACACTTGTCATCGGAGTCTATCCAAGCCTCGTATTGACACTGCTTCCGTCGCTGCGAGATGCGTTTTTTCCAGACAACTTATAACGTACACGACAGTATACCTGAAAAACTTTCGGAATATCTTTCGCCATTTCCGTTGTTCATCCGCATGCTTGAACAAAATAATTCTTACTCGAATGTGTTTATGATCACCGCTGCTCTTGTTTTGATCGTTCTTCTTTTGGCGGCCTCGATCATGCTGTATCGCATTTACCCTTCGGAATCAGCCGGAAATGCCCTTGCGTTTAAATTTACACCGCCTGTATTTAAAGTACTGATCAGTATTCCGACCGCAGTGTTTATCAGTCTTCTTGTAAAATCATTTATCGGAGCTTCCGGCACAAAATGGATCATTATCTTAAGTATGCTCGCCATTGTCCTGCTATGCGGATTAATCGAGTTTATTTACTGGCAAGATCTGAAAATGCTATTAAAAGGATGGCGTTCTTCCGTAATTGCCATCGGGTTTGTAGCCGTTTTGCTTGCAGTGTTTCAATTTGATTTTACCGGATATGACACATACCTTCCGAAAGAAAAAAAAATTGCCCGGATCGGAACGCTTCCCGATTCGTTCGCATCCTATTTCTGGTATCCCGAAGACTATACTTCAGAGGATGACAGGGAAAGTTTCGTTCTTTCCGATGACGTTGACGTTTTATACAATCTTGCGCAATCGGGAATCGAAAACGTGTAAAAAAGGCATTACTCCAAACACGCTTTACTCCTCTCAGACATCGATGCAGACGGATAAAGATTCCGACAATTATATATGCGCCGCATTTTGCTTTGAACTGGAAAGCGGGAAGAAAGTTTATAGAAACTACTGTGTTTCCTATAATGAAACGCTTGAGGCATTCACAAAGCTCTGCCAAAAAGAAGATTACCGCAAGGAACTTTTCCCGATCTTCCATGTGGAGAAAGAAAACGTATCTTCTGTCTCGCTTCAGGATATTTATATAACGCCCGAAGAATTACTTCTGACTGCCGAACAAAGAACAGAACTTCTAAGCGCATATGAAAAAGACGTATTAAACACAGATATCCGAAAACTCGGAAGCGAAGTTCCGATTGGAGAATTTTCCCTTACGATCCGCCATGTTCCTAACAAAGAGACGAATACGAATCAGCCTTTCCATTCATGGGTGAACGGAACGCGTGAATGGAATGCTGCAGTCAATACAGCTTTTCCGGTAACTTCCTCCGAAGATGAAACCAATTACAAGACGTTTTCGATCGGATCATTGTACATTTACGAAGACTATGAAAATACACTTTCCTGTCTTGAAAAATACGGATACAAAATAAAAAGACTTATCCGTGCAGAAGATATCGACTCTGTCACTCTATACTTAAGCGGCGACTCAATGAAAAACAAAAATGGAACGATCTTTTAGCATCCTTTTCTTCTGCCAAAGATGAGAACAATTCCGATCCGGATAAAGCTGCTTACGAACAATCAGATGAAAAAGATGCAACGTCAATGTTCACGATCACAGCTCCCGAAGATTTCCGGCTTCTGGCAGAACATCTTTACCTTAATCCTTCTGATTTTCTCGACAGGGGAGGAACGTCACGTGATTATGCAGAAGTTACATTTGAAAAAAGAAAACAATACTTTCACTTATCTTTTGAAGTAAACAATTTTTGTCTGATATTTCTGACAAAACCGGCATTGCATCCAACAGCAGACTTTTTTCTTCATCTGCCCACGGAAGCAATGCCGGATTTTTTCTTTTATTCTTTTTATTTCCTGCTTTTTTGCTTCCTGCCTTTCGGAAAATATTTTAATAATACTTTACTTTTACTCTTCTTCCCATTTTTTCTGCTGTAGAAACAAGCTGTTCTACAAGATTCTGCCGCATACTCAGATCAAAGTTCAGTTCCGACTCTCTATGGGCGTCATTCACAGCCGTTCCTACGAACAGATTCAGTTCCGTACATTCTTCAATCAAAAGTTTTGCCAGCTTAGACGCTCCGTTTTCCGCATCAAGCTCATCAAAAAATTCTGCATCGAACTCATCTCTTACATATTTTTCAAAAGCTTTATGCATTTTCCGAGAGTAAGCACTCCTTCCGTCACAAGATCGATTCCTTCTATAACTGCCATCGGAGGAATATCGGGATTACGGCTGTCCACCTTTGTGACAATCTCTTTTCCGAGGATACGCGCCGCAATATTAGCGCTCGTTCCTCCTGCCACAACTTTCTTTCCTTCCGTATGCATAAACTCATACATCATCCGCTCGTCATCTTTTTTCTCTTTCGGCGGTCCTGTAAAAACATTTACAATTCTTCTGTCAATCACGCGTGCAACCGCAACTGTCGTATCGTCTCCCGGTTTTTCTTCATACAGTTCGTCGCATGCCTGACTTAACATAACTGCCAGACGGGACGCAGACATCGTCTTTTTCGTACATTTAAGCGTATACTCCGCCATCGCTTCCCACGTCCATCCCTGAAGGTTCAGAATCGATCCCGCTCCGGCATAGATCACACCGTCGCTCATCAGGACAAAGCAATCGTTTTTCTGTACTTGAAACCGATATTCATGTATCTTTTTTCCCTCGATCTCGCGGGTTTCATATGCATAGTTCACAATCTTCCCATCACGGATAAACACACAGGACGGATTGTCAAACTCTACAAGATACGCCTCACCGCTGTGAAAGATCTGCAAAACAGAAAATGTCGCATACGCCACCTTTCTCACCTGACATATCGGAAGCGTTTTTGCAATCGTTTCTACACACGACTCCAACGCCGCCCCCTCATATAACATCGTTCCGAGAATTTTCGACGTCAATGTCGCCAGAATATTCGCCTTCACACCGCTTCCCATCCCATCTGCAAGGATCAGTATATCGGAATCGTCCGTCTTTAACACTTCTACTTTATCTCCGCACAATTCTTCGTGATGTTTATTCAAACTCTTCCAAGCTACATCAATACTTACACTCATGAACCTCTCTCCGTCCTACTTCTTTTTTCTGACTTTCATCTGTTTCATCTTTAATCGTAACAGTTCAACCGCGCCATTCGTAAAACCGCACTACGTGCTTATCATGGCTGAACTGTTACCTTTAATCTTCTTCATTCAATATCGAGTCTCTCAATTTCGTCAATGTAACTTTCGTCTCTGCCGTTGTCTCGCCAAGCAGCCCCGCGATCTCCTGGGCGACCATCATCTGCTTTTCGATCACTTTCTGCGCCATTTCCACAGTTCCGACTTTCAGCTTATAATGCTGTTCCCTCACTTTTTCTTCCCGCGTCACATCTTGATATGTCACCAAAGCGGCATCCAGATTGTCAATGTATACGATCGTCTCTTCCACTGTCAGCCTGTCATTATCAATCTTGATCTTTTTATGCATCACCGGTTTTTTCGTGTCCAGCACTTCTTCAATATCCTCTGTCTCGATAAATTCAAAAAATATACCGTTGTACCGCTTCCTCCCGTCCGACTCCGAGAAGATCCTGCCCTTTCCTGTTGCAGTCTAATATCTTCATATCGCTTCCGATGACAAAGATCATATTCGGCGTCACATCCATCACGACATTAGACATCGACTCTGCCTGTGTCAATGCATAAGGCATACACATAGACAATTCCGCTTTTCCCTGAAAGACTGCGACCGCTTTTTCCCTGCATGTAGAATATCCGCATGCCCCGCAGTTCAGTTCGTCTTCCGCACAATATTTTCCGGTAGATTTCAAAATATGACGGATCTGTTCTTCGGACGGCATCGCATCTGAAAGACTACAGTCTTTAAACTCTTTGTGCAGTTCTTCCGCCGTCATATCCGGAAGATCACGCGCCGCCTTATAAGAAACTCCGTTTTCTATTTTTACTTTTGTCTTTACATAAGATGTGTTCCAATGTGCCGACGCAGGTCCTTTCGCACATCCGCCTTCACAGACGTTCGCCTCGATAAAGCAATGATCCAGTTCTCCCTTTCCTAGACATTCCAGCATCTCCATACAGTTTTCCAGTCCGTCTACAAATACTTTATGATATCCGTCTGCATCTTCCTCTGTGATCACAGACTGGATCACCCCTCCGCTGACAGGATAGAGTCTGTTGATCTTAGGATCAGGGTTCCCCATCGGTTTCTCTTCGCATTGACGAAGATCAATCCCTTCTTCGGCGAACCAATCTGCCAGCTCTTCAAATGTCAGGATCGCATCGACCGCGCCGATACTCTCTCGTCTCCGATCGCCTCCTGCTTCTTCGCGATACACGGACCTAAAAATACAACTTTCACATCCGATCCGTATATTTTCTTAATATATCTGCCGTGGGCTACCATCGGCGATACGACAGGAGTCATATACTTCGCGCAGTCGGGATAATGATTTTTCGATCAGATCGTTCACACTCGGACAGCATGTCGTAATAATATTCGGCATCTCACTTTTCCCGCACAAGATTTTTTATATTCACTTTGTCACAAGAGCCGCCCCTTCCGCAGTCTCTCTCACCTCATAAAATCCAAGTTTCAAAAGCGCGTCCACGACCTGCCCGGCTGATCAAAATCAAGACTCCCGCATAGGACGGAGCGATCGATATGATCGTTTTAAACCCTTGTGCCAAATATCCTTTCACTCTTTCCAGATCGCTTGCAAATGATTTTTGCGTTCTGCGGACAGACTTCCAGACAGCGCCCGCAGTTGATACAATGATCGACCATAATGCGCGCCTGCTCGTCTTTGACACTGATCGCTTTTACCGCGCAGTTTCGTACGCATTTATAACAATGACGGCATTTTGCATCTTTAAATCAATGACTTTCATTCCTCATACCTCCTGTAGGACGTTCCCTTTTTCACAAAAACGGTTCCATAAATATCAGCGTCAAAAGCATCAGCCCGTTCAACAGATTATAACCGATAAAGATCACTGCCGAAGGCGTTGTAAGAGCATTAAGATAATAACTCCCGGGCGCAGCGTTTTCTTTCAGCCAGCTAATCCACTCTTTTCTTCTTATAATCAGAAGAACGAAACCGATCACAAAACCGATACCTAAAAATACAGTAAACGCAATCCCTTCCACATCATCGGGAAGCAGCCCGAACAAGCCGCCGATCACATCTCCGAGAATAAAGTTATTCGCGATGTGAAGGATGATCGACCATTTTATCGAATATTCGATTGCTATATATCCTAAAATAAGTCCCACGAGCGTTCCGAATACGATCTGAAGCGGATTCCCGTGCATAACACCGAACAAAACTGCCGAGACAATAACCGCAAATCCTTTACCATATTTTTCAAACCGTCTCATAAGAAATCCTCTGAAAACGAGTTCTTCCACAACCGGTCCGACGAATCCGGCATAGATCATCATCATAATCCCCATATCAGAACCGACCGAAGCAAGCTCTGTCAGCGTATCCATCGAAAGCCCCAACTGATTCAAAATCAGTTCCGCTGCTGCTGCGATCAACGAAAAGACCATCTGAGCCATGATCATGTAGATGCAAAATCTTGAAAATGCGCCTGCTGTCATCTTTCGTTTCGATTTTTGGAAAATATCGATCTTTTCTGCTTTTGTACCGTCAATCTTAAAAAGACAGAAAACTCCGATCAAAACTCCTGCGATCATCCCTGCGGAAGCTGCCGTTCCCGTCACCTCCGAAATAAGCGACTCTGACGAACCGCCTGTCTTCGTCAATGCCGAAACCATTGCGGAGACCATCTCTGTCACAACCGACATGATCAAAGTGTACCAGACCAGATTTCTTGTCGCAAATGCCGTATCTTTCCGAAACTTATGCCAATCCCATCCCATATTCCGTTCCCCTTTCCCGATAAACCGACCGGCAAAGTCACATTGTTCACAACTTTTTGTTTTATCTTCATTTCCTGTCAGTTATCTTTTTAATAAAACAGCTTTTTTATAATTATAACACAGGAAAATCTAAAAGACTTCCCTGTGTTATAAAATATTTGACATATAGTAACAGCGCGGTCCATAACAACTAAGATCAGTTGTTTCTCGGACTTTTTAATTCACTGTACGTTTTACATATGTTGTATGAAGAATATGATGCGCTTTCTCACTTCCCGGTTCGCCGAGATATTCGCTGTAAACCCGTTTGATGGACGGATTCTCATGAGATTTCTCAATGATTTTTGCGGCATCGTTATCATAAAGTACCTTTGCACGAATTGCCTTTACATCTTCAAAATTACGCACATCCGCATGCACCTGAGGCTGACCGCCGCCGTTGACACATCCTCCAGGACAGCACATGATCTCAACAAAATGATAGTCCGCCTCTTTAGCTCTTATTTTATCCATGATAATCTTCGCATTGGAAAGTCCGGAAGCAACGGCGACTTTCACATCCATTCCTGCTACGTTGTAAACCGCTTCTTTGATTCCCTCTGTTCCACGAACTTCTGTAAATTCTACTTTCTCAAGCGTCTCGCCTGTCAGTTCTTCCACTGCGGTACGAAGAGCCGCTTCCATAACGCCTCCTGTTGCGCCGAAGATCACTCCCGCTCCTGTAGATTCTCCGAGCGGATCGTCGAATCCTTCATCCGGAAGACTGCGGAAATTAATTCCGACTTTACGGATCAGGCGTGCAAGTTCCCTTGTCGTGATCGAAATATCTACATCAGGAACGCCGCCTGCGTCCTGATCTTCTCTTTGGATTTCAAACTTCTTCGCCGTACACGGCATCACGCTGACGCAGACAATATCTTCAGGCGCAATGTTCATCTTTTCCGCATAATATGTTTTCGTAATCGCTCCGAACATCTGCTGCGGTGATTTGCAGCTTGAAAGATGATCGAGCTGATCCGGATAGTAATGCTCGCAATATTTTACCCATCCGGGTGAGCATGACGTCATAAGCGGAAGGACTCCTTTGTTTTTCACTCTGTCTAAAAATTCATGAGCTTCTTCCATAATCGTAAGGTCTGCACTGAAATTTGTATCGAATACTTTATCAAATCCGATCCTTCTAAGAGCCGCAGCCATCTTTCCTTCTACGTCTGTTCCCATCGGATAACCGAATTCTTCGCCAAGAGCCGCCCGCACCGACGGAGCAGGCTGTACTACAACATGTTTTGTCTCATCCGCAATAGCGGCAAGAACGTCGTCGATATTGCTCTTTTCGTAGAGCGCGCCCGTCGGACATGCCGCGATACACTGTCCGCAGCCGACGCAGCTTGTATCTCCCAGTCCCATCTCGAACGGAGAGCCGATAAACGTGGCAAATCCTCTGTTGTTCGGTCCGATCACTCCTACGCTCTGCACTTTTTTCACAGACGGCAGAACATCTCCGGCAAAGGATACATTTGTTGTTATCCCGCACCATATGAACCGCGCTTTCATCCAATTCATAATGTGTTGTCTCGCCCTCGAAGTAATTTTCATCTGTCACTCCGAGTTCCTGACAAAGCTCTTGAAGTTCACACTGCCCGCTTCTGACACAAGACAGACATTTTTTGTCATGATTCGACAAAAGCAGCTCTAATGTTCTTCTTCTCGAATCAAGAAGTTTCGGCGTATTCGTCTGCACTTCCATCCCTTCTGCAACCGGATGTACACAAGATGCCACGAGATTTCTTGCGCCTTTTACTTCCACGACGCACATACGGCAGGCGCCGATCTCATTGATCTCTTTTAAATAACACAAAGTCGGTATCTTAATTCCCGCAGCCTGTGCCGCTTCAAGGATCGTAGAGCCGGCAGGCGCTGTCACATTTAAACCATTGATCTTTAAATTCACATTTCCCATCTTCTCTGCCCTCCTTATTCTTTGTAAATTGCTCCGAAGCGGCATTTTTCCATACAAGCTCCGCACTTGAGACATTTTTCAGGATTGATCATATGCACTTCTTTTACTTTACCGATGATCGCATCTGCCGGACAGGTTCTCGCACAGAGCGTACAACCTTTACATTTATCCGGATCGATCTTATATTGAAGGAGATCTTTACATACTCCGGCAGGGCATTTTTATCTACAATGTGAGCAATATACTCGTCTCTGAAATATCTCAAAGTCGAAAGCACCGGATTCGGAGCCGTCTGTCCGAGCGCACACAGAGAATTTGATTGGAGATGATAGCACAGTTCTTCCAGCTTATCGAGATCTTCCATCGTTGCCTGACCTTTTGTGATCTTCTCAAGGATTTCAAGCATACGGCGTGTTCCGATCCGGCACGGAGTACATTTTCCGCATGACTCATCTACCGTAAACTCAAGGAAGAATTTCGCGATATCGACCATGCAAGTATCTTCATCCATGACGATCAAACCGCCGGAACCCATCATTGAACCGATTGAAAGCAGATTATCGTAATCGATCGGAATATCTAAATGTTCTGCAGGGATACATCCTCCTGACGGGCCTCCCGTCTGAGCAGCTTTGAATTTCTTTCCGTTTGGCACTCCTCCGCCGATCTCTTCTACGATCTCGCGAAGCGTCGTTCCCATCGGAATTTCTACAAGTCCTGTATTATGGATCTTTCCGCCGAGAGCAAATACTTTCGTTCCTTTTGATTTTTCCGTTCCCATCGAAGCGAACCACTCCGGTCCGTTCACAATAATCTGAGGGATATTGGCATACGTCTCCACGTTATTTAAAATTGTCGGTTTTTGAAACAGGCCTTTCAGCGCCGGGAACGGCGGACGCGGACGCGGCTCTCCTCTGTTTCCTTCTATAGAAGTCATAAGAGCCGTCTCTTCTCCGCAGACAAACGCGCCTGCTCCAAGCCTTAATTCAATATCAAAGTCAAATCCGCTATCGAAAAATCATTTTTTCCCGAGCAGACCGTACTCTCTTGCCTGTTCGATCGCAATCTCAAGATGCTGCACGGCGATCGGATACTCTGCACGAACATAAATATAGCCTTGGGATGCTCCGATCGCATATCCGGCGATCGCCATTGCTTCAAGAACCGCATGAGGATCTCCCTCTAAGATCGAACGATCCATAAATGCTCCCGGATCTCCTTCGTCCGCATTACAACAGACATATTTTTGATCTGCGTCATTTCCTGCCGCAAACTTCCATTTTAACCCTGTCGGGAATCCTGCTCCGCCTCTGCCGCGAAGCCCGCTGTCCAAAAAGAATCTGAATCACATCTTCCGGCTTCTTTTCCGTCAGAACAATACCGAGCGCTTCGTATCCGCCTGTTCCGATATATTCGTCGATCTTTTCGGGATTGATGACACCGCAGTTTCGCAGAGCGACTCTGTGCTGTTTTTTATAAAAATTCGTCTCGTTTAACGGAATGATCTTATCTGCTTTTACAGTCTCTTCATAAAGCAGATGCTTTACCACGTTTCCTTTGAGCAGATGTTCTGTCACAATCTCCGGAATATCTTCTTCCTGAACCATAGAATAAAACGTTCCTTCCGGATATACGATCATGATCGGGCCTAACGCACACAAGCCGAAACAACCTGTCTTAACAACACAGACTTCATCGGACAATCCGTTCGCTTCGATCTCTTTTTCCAGTCTCTCTCTGATCCGGGCGCTTCCGGAAGACGTACATCCGGTTCCGCCGCAGACAAGCACATGCGTGCGGTATGTATTTCCATCGGCATCTTTTCCGCTTTCACACATTGCGGCTTTCTCAAGTATTTCTTTCGCATTCTCTTCTCTAAGCTGCACGACTTTACGCATCCGCTCACAGATCTCATGTAATTGTTCAAGAGATTTCATATAACTCCTCCATTTCCTGTTTTTCTAAAATCAATAAGTATCATATTCCCGTTTTCATATTATCCGGGATTTTGATGTCCGCATTATTCATACTTCGCTAAAATGTCATCCAGATCATCTACTGTCAAACGTCCGTATACTTCGTCATTGATCATCATAACAGGAGCTAATCCGCATGCTCCGACACATCGGCACGCATCAAGAGAAAACTTTCCGTCCGGCGTACATTCTCCGCCGACAATACCTAACTTTTCCATCAAAGCATTGTAAATATCTCCCGATCCTTTTACATAACATGCCGTTCCAAGACAGACGGAAATCCTGTATTTTCCTTTCGGACTCAATGTGAACTGTGAATAAAATGTTGCCACTCCATAGATCTTCTCCATCGGAATACCTGTCTCGTCTGAGATCATTTTCTGAACTTCGATCGGAAGATACCCATATATATCCTGCGCTTTCTGCAAGATCGGCATCAGCGCCCCTTTTTCATCTTTTAGCTCATGGATTACTTTCATGAGTGCTTCTTCCTGTTCTTTTGTTCCCGAGAAAGGAACAGTCGCCTTTTTTCTCTGCCATTCTTCAACCTCCATTCTTACTGTTAATGCCCATTAGAGATATCATATCATACAAAATATCATAATTCTACTTATTTTTGTTAATTTTTGTCTATTTTTATCACCAAAAACAATGTGCACCGCTTTTTGATTTTTTACATTTTACACATAATACATCTGTTTCTTTTTTCATTTTTTATATCTTTTATCTTTTTACATTTATTACCGAAACATCGACGGATCGAACGGATCCACACTTCAGTCTGTCGCCAATGCAGAAACTGCCAGCAGTTTTTCTGCTGACAGAATGTTTTAACACCTTCTTTATCTTATTATCAGGAACGGTAATCTCGTTCATTATCAAACACATTTTCAATAATCTTTCTCGCTTCTTTCACTTTCTTCGGATCGTGATCTATGGAATTTAGTCCGATGACAATATCTTCTGCCAATACGACAGACGGAAAATAAAAGTCACACAACTCTCTGTCGTCTGCCGTGTTGACCGGAATATGTGCTTTTTGACACTCTTCATACACACGGCGGTTTACTTCCCGACAGTTTGATGCGGCGATCACAAGATCTGCTCCTTTTGCATCCCCTTCCTGATATTCTCTGTTACACAAAACAACTTTTCCTTCGGAATCCAGACGATAAAACTCACTTCTGATCTCCGGCGCGATCACTTTAATATCCACGCCGAAATAAAGCAGCGTCTCCGATCGGCGAAGCGCAACACTGCCCCCTCCCACTACAGTAACCTGTCTGCCCGAAAGATCAACAAACATCGGAAAATACGGCTTTTTCATTCTCTTTTTCCTCCGTCTCCCATGTACAAAAGTGCATTACATATACATGCCGCAATATTGCTGCCGCCTTTTCGTCCTCTCGCAACAATATACGGAGTATTTTCAAGACTTAAGATCAATTCTTTTGACTGTACAACATTGACAAATCCGACCGGAACCGCGATCACAAGTTCCGGGGCGATCTTTTCCTCTTTGATCAGCTCATATAAACGCACAAGCGCTGTCGGAGCATTTCCGATGGCAAAGATTACCTGCTCCCCTAATTTTGCCGCCTTATCCATACTCGCGGCCGCCCGTGTTGTTTTGTTTCTTTTTGCCGCCTGCGCCACATCGTCATCCGACATAAAGCAATATACCTCTCCACCATAGCCGGCAAGACATTTTTTATTGATCCCCGCTTTTCCCATTTGTGTATCTGTCACAATAGACGCTCCGCCGCGGATTGCTTTTAGCGCCTTTTCAACTACATTTTCCGAAAAAATAAGATTATCCGCATAATCAAAATCAGCGCTCGTATGGATACATCTTTTCACGATCGATTCCGTTCCCGGAATCAACTGCTTATCCCCCAGTTCTTCCGCAATGATCTCAAAACTTCTTTTCTCAATCTCCGACGGAAGCACCTTTTCTATCTCTGTCAACATCTTCTTTTCCTCCTTTTCTTTGATCGTTTTCAGTGTTTCTTTTCATTTTATAACATATCCGATCCCACAGATCACGCGGTCTGCCCGAACTGCCTTTTTAGTCAAACCGGTCATAATTCTTCCGACTGCCTCTCTGTACTCACGCTCAAACGCATCAACCGGAACCAGACCGCACCCGATCTCGTCACACACGATAACAAGATCTCTCTCTTCGCTTATCATTTCTAACAGTTCTTCTTTTGTTCTTCCTGATTTCAGCCAGCGCCATATAAAAAGATGAAACCCATCTACAGCCTCCCATGTTTTGACATCCTCGAAACTACAGTCCGCTCCGCTGCTCCATTTCAGTCCCGGATAGCATAACTGCGCGTAGTTTTTCTTTCCCTGAAACGCTCCCCCTGTCACGATCCTGATTCCTCTTTTCATTTTGCCGCAGGACATTTCACACTTTGCCGTCTTCATCTGTCTTTCGTTCCCTTCATTCCGTCTTGTATTCCCGCATGCAGTTTTATCTTCCGCGGTCTTTACTTTTCTTCTGAGAGGTCTTCCGCAGACGACTTCAGTCACTTCATCTGCCATCTTCGCAAGCTCTTTGTTGATCTCTCCCATAATATACTTATACTTTCTCATCTCTTCCGAATCTTTTGCCGATTCCGAAAAGATTTCATTTGTCACAACAACAAGATGACAACTTTTCTTTTTCAACATTGCCATGGCTTGCGCAACAACCCGGACAGCCTCGTCTTTCGCCCCTTCTTCCATATATAATTCGTTCGCAGCCAAATTAGAGACGCACTCTAAAAGAACACATCCAAGCGCCTCCCCGGACGCTTCAAACTGATGGATCTTTTCCGTAATGTTTGTATACCATTCAAGAGTCCGAAACCCTTTTCCTTCTCTTCGTCTCCTGTGGTCGGCTATTTTCTCTTCTGTTTCCGTTCCATACGGATACATCGTCGCTATATAATACAGCTTTTGTTCCTTCTTTCCTGTCTTACGGTATTCTTCATACAATGCGCAGATCCTGTCTTCTGCATACGCGGATTTCCCGCTTCCGCTTCCTCCTGTTACTAACTCCATCATATTTTTAAAACCTTTCTTTTTTCTTTCCCGATAGCTTTTCTATACACAATAAACGCATCTTTCTTCTCTGAACCTACATTCTTATTTGAAAACATGATATACTACCTCTATATGAGCGTCAACAAAAATGAACAGGAGGAACTTTTATGTCATTTATCAGTGTATTCGATGTGCTCGGTCCGAACATGATCGGTCCGTCCAGTTCGCACACGGCCGGCGCTGCGGCAATCGCCCTTCTTGCAGGAAAGATGCCGAACGCCGCCATTAAAAAAGGCTGATTTTATTCTTACGGGTCTTTTGCCCGCACATATAAAGGCCACGGAACAGACCGCGCCCTGCTCGGAGGGATCATGGGAATTTTTCCAACCGACGACAGACGGATTCCGGATTCATTTTCTATCGCCGATGAGCGCGGACTTCAGTATTCGTTTACGGCAAATACAACAGAAACCGAAATTCACCCTAACACAGTAGACATCCATATGACTGACGAAAACGGACAAAAACTCATCGTTCGAGGAGAATCGGTCGGAGGACGGGAAAAAATCCGAATCGCAAGAATCAACGAAGTGGAAGTTGATTTTACCGGAGAATACAGCACTCTTATCGTCATTCAACAGGACAAACCCGGAGTGATCGCACACATCACAAACTGCTTAAGCGAAATGAACGTCAATATAGCTTATATGAAGCTTTACCGGGAAGAAAAAGGGTGTACGGCGTACAGCATCGTCGAATCTGACGGAATCGTTCCTCAGACAGTAGCCGGACGAATCAAAGAAAATCCTTATGTACATGACGTCATGCTCGTACTTCCGAATGAGAAAGGAGAATTTTAATGGATTTTAAAAGCGGACAGCAGCTGATCGGATTATGTGAAACAAACGAATGTCCTATTTCAGAGATCATGCTGATACTGGGAAGAAACTTTTACGGAAAGAACACGAAAGGACATTATAAACCAGATGGGAAAAACATGGCAGATCATGAAAGAATCTGCCCATTCCTCTGTTGAAAATCCAAAACATTCCATAGGCGGACTCATCGGAGGCGAAGCAAAACTTCTAAGTGAACATCTCAGTTCCGGGAAAAGCATCTGTAAAGACCCATTAAGCCGGGCAATTACTTACTCCATGTCAATCCTCGAAACAAGCGCCTCTATGGGACTGATCGTTGCCGCGCCTACAGCCGGGTCTGCGGGAATCGTTCCCGGACTGCTTCTTGCGCTTCAGGAGACATATGATTTCTCTGACAACGATATTATCCGTGTCCTTTTTAATGCAGGGGCCGTCGGCTGTCTTGCCATGCGCAACGCTACTGTTGCCGGCGCTGTGGGCGGCTGTCAGGCAGAGGTCGGAGTCGCCTCGGCAATGGCCGCTTCTGCCGCAGTCGAACTGATGCAGGGTACTGCGCGGCAATGCCTTGACGCCGCGTCCACCGTACTGATGAATATGCTCGGACTTGTATGCGACCCTGTCGGCGGTCTTGTGGAATGCCCCTGTCAGATGCGCAACGCATCGGTGTCGCCAACGCATTAACCGCAGCCGAAATTTGTTTTAAGCGGAGTCCGGCAACTCATCCCCTTTGACGAAATGTTAGACGCTATGTATACCGCAGGAAAGAGACTTCCTGCCGAATACCGCGAAACCGCTCTCGGCGGCTGTGCAGCTACTTCTACGGGATGTTCCCTCTGTCAGTGAGCAGAAAATATTTTGCAGCGTGCAGACCGGTTATTTCTCCGAATGACCGGTCCTGATTTTCGCATATCGATATTCCAAAGCGCCGCTCGCCGGAATCTGACGAATTCCTTCGATCTTCGGGTTCACAAGATTAACGCTCTTCATCGCGTAAAGCGGAAGTATATAAAACTGTTCTCCGACTGCCAGTTGTTCCGCTTCATGCATCAGCGCAGACCGTTTTACAGGATCTGTTTCGGAATCCGATCTTCGGACAAGTTCATCATACTGTTCATTTTTGATCCCACTGCAATTATACGTACTATCCGACAGAAGCATCGAAAGATATGTGTATGGATCAGAAAAGTCCGCCGTCCAGTTCATCCGGCACAGATCAAAATTACCGGCATGACGCATACTGTAATTTGTCTGTAATTCTTGAGCGTTTAACTTGATCTCTATATTGAGGTTTTTCTTCAACTGTTCCCGGATAACCTGCGCCGTGTCCGAGTCAAGTTCCAAAGACGGATAGCTATATGTCAGTTCAGGAAATCCTTTTCCTTCGGGATATCCGGCTTCTGCCAAAAGTTTCTGTGCCCGTTCTATATTTTCTTCAAAAGGCTGTTCTGCCTCCTCCGTAAAATATTTCCCCGTATTTTTGTCTTTCATATATTTTGCCACCAGATTATACGTCGGCTCTGTGTCTTCTCCGACAATCTTGCACAACTCTTCTCTGTCAACCGCAAGATTAAACGCCTCCCTCACACGGACATCGTCAAACGGCTTCACATTCAGATTAAAATAAATATATCGTGTCGCAATCTGATCTGTCACAAACAGATCTTCTTTTCCGTCATATAATTCCATGACCGAAGAAGGAAGCGCTGTTGCCACATCAACTTCTCCCGTTTCATAAGCCGCTGCCATAGACTGTGTGTCATCAAAAAAATCGATAGGTGATCTTCTCTAAGCTGATATTGTCCTTTCCCCAGTAATATTCATTTTTTTTGCAGCGTAAAATACTGATTCGGTACATATTCAGCCAAATAAAAAGGACCGTTTGATAAACTCGTCTTCGGATCTTTCTCCCAGCCACGGTTAGCAGCATCCGCATATTTCGAGCAGGAAGGCGTATATACCGGGAGCCGGAGAAGATCAAGAAAATATACGCACGGCTTTTCAAGATGAAAAACAATCGTCTTATCATCGGGAAGCTCAACTCCCAGCGTCTCTATATCCGCCTCTTTATTATAAACTTTTTTCTGCATTTAAAATCGGAAAAAGATAAACTGCATATCCGCTTCCCGATTCAGGGTCTAACGCTCTTACGATCGTATTCTTAAAATCTGCCGATGTCACTTCTCCTCCGTCAGACCAAAGCGCATCTTTTCGCAAATGAAACGTCCACGTTGTAAAATCTTCATTTACTTCGTAAGACTGTGCCGCACGGTACTCGATTTCTCCGTTTTCATCAAAGGTCAGCAGTTCGTCTAAAGCGCTTACCGAATATGCAAGATACGTCAAAGCGATTGATCCTGCCGGATCTAACGATCCGGTTTCACTGTTGATCGCAACTGTAATCTCATGATCGGCACTGCCGTTGTTTTTCCTGCTTTTTGACGATTTTTCTGTACTTGCACACCCTGTCAGGATACTTCCCGCAAACAATACCGCCGCCAAAAACAAAGCTGTTCCTCTCGACACTGTTTTCAGGATGGCCTTCTGATCTATAATCTTTTTTTCCCCGCCTTTTATATTTTTTCTGTATCTCACTTTTATTTATCTCCTATTTTCATGATTCCCGATTCTTTGTGCAACAATTCATCTATACCGATGTCCGTTTCTATATCTGTAGTTTTCGTAATTTTGCTTTTTTATATCTGAGATGTCATCTTATAATTCGGATTTCTTCCGGCGCGTTGTTGTTTGGAATAAAGGTGACAGGAAACTGCTCTGCCTTCAAAATCATACATTTCAGGGGCTGCGTCTTTGCACATTTCCATCTTATATCCGCAAGATCCGAAATACGGACAGCCTCCTTCTGATTTTCCTTCATGCACTGCAGGTACTTTTTGTTTTCTTGCCTTCAACGGATCAGGCGGCATTACCGAATCGAGAAGTGCTTTCGTATACGGATGCCACGGATCCCTGCATAAATCCCGGGTTTTTGCGCATTCCGCCAGTGTTCCTTTGTAGAGAACGCCTGTCCTGTGACTGATCCGGCGAATCAGCGCCATGTCATGCGAAATAAACAAACAGGCGATCTTTTTTTCTTTTACTACTCGCAGCAGCAGATCCAATATCTGCGTTCTTGTCGCTGCATCTAATGAAGAAACAGCTTCATCACAAATGAGAAGTTCCGGCTCTAAAAGGAGCGCCCTGGCGATTGCCGCTTTCTGACGCTGCCCGCCTGAAAGTTCTCTTGGATACCGTTTCCCGTCTAAACTACTCAATCCTACGCGCGTAAGCATCTGTTCTATCTGTCTTTGCCGGTCTTTTTTCCTTTCCTTTTGATCAAACTTTATTTGTTTTTCTTTCGCCCGAAGCGTTTCCGTCAACATTTCGTTTATCGTCATGCACGGATTCAGGGATGAATACGGATCTTGAAATATCATCCTGACTTTCCCATGCATATTTTTGTTTCTTTTTCTGTTTTTTCGATCTACTCTTTCTCCCCTGCAAAATCACTTCCCCACTGTCAGGCTGTTCCAGCCCTGTAAGTATTTTTGCCAGCGTCGTTTTTCCACTGCCGCTTTCTCCTGCAAGAGCAAACACTTCACCCTCACAAATATCAAACGACACATCGCTTCACCCCTTTCTTCGTTTTGTAAACCGCTTTTCATAAGATGAAGGCGGTCAGTATCCTTCATTTAGTTGATTTAGATGGAGCTTTAAAAGGAAAATCACAGAATTTAGATGTTGTAGAAATGATATTAAAAACAGTTAATATCCCTGTAGAACTTGGTGGCGGTATTCGCACTATGGAAAATATCAAGCAAGTTTTAGATATGGGTGTTAGTCGTGTTATTTTAGGTTCTGTAGCTGTAAAAGATCCGCAATTAGTAAAAGATGCTTGTAAAAAATATGGCAGTGAACGCATTGTTGTAGGTATTGATGCTAAAGATGGCATTGTAGCTGTTGATGGTTGGGGGGTATCTGGAAATGTGGAAGCGAAAGAATTGGCTAAAAAAATGGCTGAAGCTGGTGTAAAACATATTATTTATACAGATATTTCTCGTGATGGCACTTTAATCTGGTGTAAATGCAAAAAGCGACAGCAGAACTTGCAAGTTATAGCGGGGTAAAAAGTAGTAGCTTCTGGCGGAGTATCTTCTATTGAAGATATTAAAATTTTAAAAGGTTATGAACAAGATGGCATTGAAGGCGTAATCGTAGGTAAAGCTATTTATACAGATAATTTATCTTTACAAGAGGCTATAAAAATAGCTAAGGAGGGATAAATAATGTACACAAAAAGAATAATACCTTGTCTTGATGTAAAAGCAGGACGAGTTGTTAAAGGAACAAATTTCGTTTCTTTACGTGATGCAGGCGACCCTATAGAACTTGCGTCTGTATATGATAAAGAAATGGCAGATGAGCTTGATTTTTTAGATATAACAGCTTCTAATGAACAACGTGATACTATTGTAAAAGTAGCAAATGATTGTGCAAGTCAAGTTTTCATTCCATTTACCATTGGTGGAGGAATTAGAACTGTAGAAGACATGCGCAAAATGCTCAAGGCTGGTGCAGATAAAGTATCGATGAATACAGCAGCGATAAAAGATCCTTCTATAATCAAAGAGGGAGCAGAAAAATTTGGCAATCAATGTATCGTGCTTGCTGTAGATGCTAAGCGAAATGGCGAAAATTCTTGGGAAGTTTATATAAATGGTGGTAGAACACCAACGGGAATAGATTGTTTAGAATGGGTGAAAAAAGCAGTTTCTTTGGGAGCCGGTGAAATCTTGCTCACAAGTATGGACGCTGATGGTACAAAAAATGGTTATGATATACCACTAACACGTGCAGTTTCAGAAGCTGTAAATGTACCAGTAATTGCTTCAGGTGGAGCAGGAAAATTAGAACATTTTTACGAAGTATTAACAGAAGGAAAAGCTGATGCAGTACTTGCTGCTTCAGTATTCCATTATGGAGAATTTAGTATTCGCCAAGTAAAAGAATACTTAAAATCTCGTGGTGTGGAGGTTAGATTGTAATGATAGATATCGACAAAGTAAAATTTGATGAAAAAGGCTTGGTGCCAGCTGTAGTGCAAGAAGCTAATGGCAAAGTTTTAATGCTTGCATATATGAATAAAGAATCACTACAGAAAACTATAGAAACAGGATATACGTGGTTTTATAGTCGTTCTCGTCAAGAACTTTGGAATAAAGGAGCAACTTCTGGCAATAAACAATCTGTCAGTGAAATTTATTATGATTGTGATGGTGATACTTTATTGGTAAAAGTTCATCAAACAGGTATGGCTTGTCATACTGGCACATATACTTGCTTTACTGATCGCAGATTATTCCCAGATAGCAAAGATTTAGTACCTATGGCTCAACCACAGGATAATACTTCTATTGCAAAAGTTTTAAATGATTTATATGCAACAATTAAAGACCGTCAAGTAAATCCAGTAGAAGGCTCATATACTAATTATTTATTTGAAAAAGGTCAAGATAAAATCCTGGAAAAAAGTGGGCGAAGAATGCACAGAAACTATAATCGCTTCTAAAAATATGGATAAAGAAGAAATTCTTTATGAAATGAGCGATTTATGGTATCATTGTCTTGTTTTATTGGCATATCATAATATTACTCCAGATGATTTATTAGCTGAATTGATGAGCAGAAGAAATGGTGGAGAATATCATAGATTTGGCAAGAAAGAAATCAAAAAAAATAAATCTTAAAGAGGAGAATTGATGATGGGACAAGCTAGACTTGACTATATGAAAGATTCTGCATGGAAGCAGTGGTACTGCAAAAAAAGTAGATAATTTGCCACCTTTTGAATTACCATATGCAAAAGATGCAGTATTGATTGACCTTGTAGACCCAGATGTATTACCAGATGCACAAGTGAACTTTTTAGAAATGATAGAAGTTCGTTCTACACTTCGTCAATATGATGATACAAAAGAATTATCTAATAAAGAATTATCATATCTTTTATGGTGTACTCAAGGCGTAAAAACTGGTAATGCAGACAAAGACTATTAGAATGTACCTTCTGCTGGCGGTAGAAATGCATTAGAAACATTTTTATATATTCGCCGTGTTGAAGGTATAAAACCCAGGTTTATATCGCTTTTTACCATTAGAGCATAAATTATTATTAGTATCTGACGCAGAAGATATTGAAGAAAAAATCTGTAGCCAATTTTCTACAGTAGGTGTAGCAAATAATGCAGCTGTAGTATTTTTCATGGACAGCTGTTTATGAAAGAATGGATTGCATGTTTGGTGAAAGAGCATATCGTTATATTTATTTAGATGCTGGACATGTTTGTCAAACTTATATTTAGCAGCACAGACAATGCATATAAAGTATGTGCATTAGGTGCTTTTGATGATGAAGTTTAAATCAAATCTCGGTTTTGATGGAGAAAATCAATTTGTTGTCTATGGTGCTGGTGTAGGTAAATAATTTTTAATTGCATAATATAAAATAAGTAAAACCTCAAGAGTTATATAATAATTCTTG
>ENA-OPYU01000164-OPYU01000164.1-human-gut-metagenome-genome-assembly--contig:-NODE-164-length-26444-cov-5.852947_pt1 | contig 26444 bp, 21 predicted proteins | sample MGYA00242637_ERZ504482 | MGnify/ENA primary metagenome ERZ504482 (study PRJEB26092, sample SAMD00036237) | human gut metagenome | host: Homo sapiens | study: EMG produced TPA metagenomics assembly of... | reverse complement strand
TATCAATTGATATTCAATTTATCATCCAAGTTCCCCCGGAACTTAGGCTAATAATAAGATACATTATGGCAAAAATGCATAAACTGACCAAGGGTGGACAAACCATATTCCCGGCTACCATCTATGACGCTGTGGTCAATCCCAAAACACGCAAGAGCCTGACTACGGAACTGACCAATCTGTCCAAAATGGGAATCTATACGGTTCCTTTCACCAGACAGGAATATCAGGAAGGTACCGGAACGGATTTTGAGGGAAGCATCCTTAAATGTCTGACAATATTAGGAACCTCCAGAGACAAGTACGTGGAAAACGAATCGCACAGCCAGTTCACCACTTACTACCATACCAATGACGGTAGCAACAACAGGGAGGACGTGGTTTATGCCAATATCAGTGGTATAGGTACAGGCTTGTACAGATCGGTCGCCATCTTCAGAGACAATGACAATTCTCTCATATATGAGGGCCGGTGCAGGGGTGAATGCCTGTTCATCGTTCCCAGCGGTCATACAATATACCTGTCGGCAGGCTCGTTCAACGGTTCGGTCCCCAAATGGGGTGTCTCTTTGACAGACGGTGTCACCAAAACAAAAGAACTGATAAGGGAGGAGGTCATGGCTTATACCAATATCATCAGGAAACTGCCGCTTTCCGTAATTTTTCCATCCGGTCCTGGCATCACTGTTGAAACGGCTGAGTATATGACGAAGATATCATGGGACGAAAGTGCGGCCAAGATCGCAACATGCTATGTACGCTCGTCAGCATCCCTTCCGCTTACAATATCATCTAATTACTGGTTTGAGATATATAATACCGGCAGTTCCGACATGGTTGTGGGTATTGGTGTCACCGGCGGTTCTGCGGACTGGTCCAAAGGCTATATCGCCTCAAAGTCAGTAACCATAGCGGCAGGAGGTCGTTATAGCGGCTCGTTTTCCGAACAGGACTGGGCGGACGCCGGTGCCGTATACGGCACGAATGTTTACACACATGTCGTTCTGAAAGGCAAACTGGATGCCAACGCACTTTCATCCGCCGGCTCGCTGGAAGTCAGGGAGTTCTATACATCGGATGTCATACATGCACAGACGGCGAAGACGTCCGACACCTCCGACTATTCGGATATCTCCGGGTATTCGGAGAGGGCTGCCGATGCGAAACATGCCGACAACGCGGAAAATGCGACAAATGCCGGATGGGAGATCGGAGGACTTGCAGAGGATGCGGTATTCAGAGACCTCGGACCATCCGGTTACATCAGGGAGGCCATGACCATCAATCCCGTAGATGCACGGACTATCCGCCTGACCTCCAATATCGACGCGGAAACCATAGGCTCCCGGTATAGAGGGGTATACTGGAAGGTAACTTTCTCCGACATGGAGGAGTTGAGAGGCACATGGTTGCTGACATCAGAGCTGGGCGCGGACAAGTATCCAAACAGATATCTCCTGCCCGGTATCCAGGACTGGGGAGGCTACCTTGACCTGGCGCTTCCAGCGGATGGGGAATGGAACTTCTACAACCTGCTTATGAAATGGAAGGCGGGGCATGAGGACAGATGGGCCGACACTTTTGGCAGGGGATATTTTTATGTCTGTCTGGTTGTTTACAACATATCAGGAAAAATAGTCCCGTTTGACGACCTCATGGCCCTTGACCGGGTTCCGGAATCCACACGGGTCATAGCCTCCGAACTCTCCGTAACGGTCCGGAACGAAGTGAGGGAGATTGTCCGGGAGGAAACCGGGAAGAATCAGATTGGGGTGACCGCCTGGGGGGGACTCGCTGACTGCGGGAGCGGGTGGTACTATAACCCGTCATAAGGAAAGAATCCTGAGTAAGCTCAAGGAGCTCGGTTATGATGTTTCGTCCCTGGAGGATGCGGCATCCGTCACCTATTCAAAGGCCTTGCAGGCTTTTCTTGGAGCTAGTTACAAAGTGAACAACTGCGGTGTTGGAGGAGAGTCCATCAATACAATCGCTGTCAGGATGGGAGCCAATGTCACCTTTGCGAAAGGTGATTTCGTTCTTCCTGCCGACACCTCTCCTGTCCGGATCGGAGCGTATGACGGCAGGCTGGACTCCGCATGGGGAACGGAGGTCGCCCCCCTTCTGCAGGGATCGGACACAACTGTGAACCCGTGCAGCGTGGGAGGAATAGAATGTACCTTGAAATGGACCGGCTCGAGCGGTTCGGACACGACGGGCATATATACCATACAAAGGGTTGCGGCAGGAAGCAGGGCTGTAAGTTTCAGTGCCCGGACTCCCATTATAATGAGCGGTTCGCGTCTGTACGGAAATACACGGCTGGCCGTCCTCTGGTGCTGGCAGAACGGGGGATATTCCTCCGATGAAGAGCTTGTGGAGAAACTGGATAAAATGATCGCCCGGCTCGGTACGGACAAATATGTCCTTATCGGGCTGCATACGGGGACTGCGGCATCAAGGGCCGGTCAGGAGACTGTTCTGGCAGGAAGATACGGCGACAGGTTCATCAACTGGAGGGAGTATGTGTCCCGGCAGGCACTGTATGATTTCGGCATCACCCCCACGACGGATGCTGATCTGACAGAGGAGCAGAAGTCGAAGGGGGTTGTGCCGGATACGACCGCAATGGCCGAGGGTTCACTACCAATGAGTTTCTGGAGCAGCTATGTCGGGGACGAGAACGGAAAGACCAGCAATGACAAAATACATATGACAGGTGGGGCTTACGCAATTCTGGCTTATAAGATAATGGAAAGGTTCAGGGAACTGGGATATATAGATTAGTAGGGTGACTTGAAAAGTTTGAAACCACATAAAGCATATGCTTACAATATGAAACCGGATCAAGCATAAATCATCTTAGTACGGCAAACCTATTTTATGGTTTGCCGTTACTTTAACCATGTCTCTTTTATTAATGAATTGCGAACTCTGTTTCGACAAGATTCGTTCAATAGGTCAAATGCTTTTTTACATCATCTTTATATCCATCGGTTTTACATATTTCTTTAAAAAAGCATTTTGCTTGAGATACTCGAAATAAGATATCAATTTTGGATTGTCGGTATTCTTTTCATAATACTCTAACAGATTTACAAGATAACAGAATAATTCATCATTATTCATTTGGCCTTCAATTAGTCTTACATATCGTTTCTGGATTGATTCATCTAAATCAGCTTCTTTAGCCTCTTCTTCTATATAATTCACCTCTATGTATATATATTTGAAGTAAATTTTTTGAAAAACTTACTGGCCCCCTTTCCTTTCCGGAGTTTTTCTCTATTTTTTGATTGTAATTTTCCCAAATATCCTTATTTGTAATTGTTGGTTTGTTTACTTGTTTTCCAAAAAAATTCCCTGAATGCTGCGAAACAGCAGTGTTTTGTTGACGAGTCTTGAGCCTTTTTATAGAGTATGCTGTGTTGAGCAAATATTTGAGTAAAAGTCGTATCAAATGAGACCCTTCTAGCTACCTTTTTCTGCAATACAATAGCTTCTGACTGTTTATAAAAGGCTTTTTTGGCATAGATAACTGAAAATATTGCAACCATGGCTGTCAGCCAGGTAGGTAAATCTCCTAATATCTCTCCTGTTTCACATTCATTGGATCTGTAGGATAATTCACACAAAAAAATGGTAATGAATAACAAAAGAATGGTAATGAATAATATTATCTTAGCCACTACCACAGTCCCAATCATATATTTAATCAAATGCCATTTATTCATTCTCTTTTTTTGTAAAGGAAATATATATCAACAATATGGACAAGTCTATAATACATGTTTCTTGACATATTTTGAATTCTTGCTTTTTGTATCATTAGGCATATATTTAATATGTTGTCAAAACTTTCCGAATTACTTTACAGATTTATAATAGCTAATACAACCGGTTCATACGCTCTTCCTATTTCACGCAATCCACCGCTATCATAACTCGGATGAACCCCGTCTCTTCCATTTTGTAGAACTGTCGTAGTTGCACCGTATAAGTCACATAGTGATTTTTCAGAAAGTGAGCCATATCCATATATATTGTCCATCATCGCATAAACAGGAACAAGAGTAACATAGTCGCTATAAGGATTACCTGTATCATCGTTTCCTTCAAACAGTGATATGATTTCTTCGGCAAATGACAATACACTATATTTCTTAGGGCTGTTGTTGTTATTACTACCGCCCGAAAAAGTCATAAGTTCAGCACCATAAACCTCTAATCCAAAAACGAATTTAGTATCCGGATACTGGTTGTGAAATTTATCAATAATTTGTTTCGCACGTAATCTGGCTGTCTGTACACTTTCTGAATTTACGTCCTCATAAGACTTTACCTCGTTGTATCCCCACTGGAGAATGAAGATGTCAGGAGCATCAAATCCCCAATAATCGAAGTAGTATTTGAAATCCAACTCATCAGTTGACGGATTCCAGAACGGATTATACCTCGCATCATCCGCAGATGTGTATGTAATCGTTGCATCACCGGCCAGAGTGTTACCATTAGCGGATTGTGTTTTTGTGATTGTACCGCCTGACGGGAAATTCCCTGTTCCTGACGTATCATCTTCCGTACCATCACCATAATTAGGGTCTGAACTGAATTTCCCCAATTTTAGTTTTCCGCTATATTTACCATCACTCCCTGCTGTCAGTCTGAATCCTCTCACTACCCAAGATATACTATTCCCATCCAAGTAAGACGTACCGGGATAGCCTGTAACCGGTAATTCTGTAATCCCCGAAACGGTCAATATCTTTGCTGCCCCTTTGGGTTCCGTGATAAAGGACATGTTCCCGCCACTCTGTACCTCACCCCAAATATCTTCGGCATAACTGGAACCGGTAGTTTTAGTGCGGTTAATCATGGTTCCGATATATTCAACCGTAACATTATCTTCTTCAAGCAAATTTTTCAATTCAACTTGCCAGCCACCCAGATCAGATATACTATCCCCACTATCCAATATCTTAACTGTCTTATGGGATGAAGGATTGGCAAGTATATTAAATTTGACTTGCAGTTCTTGCAACAATTTTCCAAATTTTCGAAGCGTAAGCTTATTATTAAAAACAGATGCAGCTACGGGGACCCCTGACAATTGCCTGTCGAAAACCTTTAATGTGGTGTTTGACACTGAGAAATCAAAGTTATCATGACATGAGCACTTTATAGCCTGCTTATAATATAAATTATTTTGCCGATTGGCTTTGAAATACAAACTGGACGGCAATACTAATTTTGCCGGGAAAACTTCTTCATTTATAATTTGCTTAACTTCATCCTGTGTCGTTCCGCTGCCTATGCCTTCGGGTAAACTTTCCTCGCTAATTACATAATGAAAAGGCTCGTATTCAGTTGCGGTTGAACCATACTCAATCTGTCCTTCTGTCTTGTAATTTGAAGCTAAGAATGTCACTCTGACATAGGCTGTATTACTTTCCAATGTAATGGTTAAGGTCTGTTTATTTTGAGTGGAAGTTATGAATGTCTTATCCGAATCGTATTGGCTGAAATAAATTGGCCCCAAAGCAAGGGGATGGGCTGTTATCATCTTTCCTCCCTCTACGGCTATATAACCGGACGTCACATAAGTGGTGCTGTTAGCAACAGTTCCATCCTGACGCAAAAATCCATTACCTGCCTTATCTGGATCAAATAAGTTTTTTCCGACCACCACTTTAGGCATTTGACTCTGTAATGTATCTAATGTTGCATTAGTATTATTTATCTCCTTTTCTTGTTTCGCAAACCTTTGCTCATTATCATAATTCTCTGTATATGACTCATAGGGCGTTGCAGTGCCGCCCTCAAAGAACATTGCATTATCAATGACAGCAGTTGATATGCTTAATTTGATGTAAGCAGCGTTTGACGGTGAGGTAGTCACGCCTGATTTGGGCGCTTCTTCTATCGCATTAAATTCTTTGTCAAACCAGACATTTGATGCACCGCCCGTATTCGTATTTTGGATATAATATGATGTATTTGGATTGACTTTGATATAGTGAGATAAAGACAGGGTCGAATTCGTTTTTAAATTACCTGAGGCATCAATATAATACCCATTCTTTACGGTTAATTTGTTAAATAAGTTCTTACCCAACGAAACACTTTTCTTATCCGCCATTTGTGTTTCAAGTTCTGTCTTATCAGCCGCCATTTGTGTTTCAAGCCTCACAAACTTCTGCTCGTTATCATAGTTGTCGGTAAAAGGCTCATAGGATGTTGCCACATCTCCAAGCTCCATCTGCGCTGCACCCAACTGAGATTTAGATATTGACAGTCTTATATAAGCTGCATTTTCAGGGGTGATAACAGTTCCGTCCTTAATTGCAGTCAATACTTTTAAATTATCGTCAAAGATAACGTGATATGCTCCACCAACACCTGTCTTACTAATATGATATTGTGTATTGCCTTCTATGGAGATGTAGACTGTTACGCAATATGAGGAGAGCTGTTTTAAACTTCCGTCTTGCCCCAAATAATATCCATCTGTCAGATTCGATGGATTTATAATATTTTTTCCGACAGAGTATTCCTTTTTTCCCTGATATTCTAGCATCTATTTCGGAAAGTTCCGAGGTCAGATTCTTGCGTGTTTTGGGATTGACCACTGCATCATAGATGGTAGCCGGGAATATGGTTTGTCCACCCTTGGTCAGTTTATGCATTTTTGCCATAATGTATCTTATTATTAGCCTAAGTTCCGGGGGAACTTGGATGATAAATTGAATATCAATTGATAATATCATTTTATTGGATGGTGGTAGATATTCAGTAGAAATAGGTGTTTATATGTTAATATTTCTACTAGATTTCTACTATTGGGTTTGGCGGAAAGCCTTATAATTAATTTTTCCTTGTCTTTTTATACATTGTTATTTATTGGTTGGTTTGTGTCTGTTTTTATAAAGCAGCATAAAAAAATGAAGAAAGAAACAAAAGAGGAAGTGCAGATTTATACAGCGGTAGGTATGTTAATGTCCGGTGTTGGTTTGTCTGTGGCGGGGTTCATTGTGGAACCGACAGGTCAGATACATGAATCCGTATTGTGGTTTTTTGCTCAATGTTTGATGTATGCCGGAGGCATATTTGGTATCGGAGTTTATGTAACAACCAAGTTTAACCATTTAGTGGATAAATTAAAAGATAAGGAGGAAAATAAAAATGGCTGATGTGAATAAACTTGCACCGTTTATACTGAAATGGGAAGGCGGTTTTGTAAATGACCCTGACGATTTGGGAGGGGCTACCAATATGGGCGTGACTATCGGCGCATGGAAATCGTGCGGCTATGACAAGGATGGTGACGGTGACATAGATGTGGATGATCTACATCTGCTTACTCGTGAGGACGTTGTTAATCGTGTTCTCAAACCGTATTATTGGAACAGATGGAAAGCTGATTTGATACAGGATCAGTCTGTGGCAAATATTCTTGTGGACTGGGTGTGGGCATCCGGTGCGCACGGAATTAAGATTCCTCAACGCTTGCTTGGTGTTACGGTGGATGGCATTGTAGGCCCCAAGACCATTGCCACGGTAAATGCCAAGAATCCGCGTGAGTTGTTCGACATGATCAAGATTGCACGGTTTGATTTCATTGAAGATATTTGTCGTCAGCGTCCGACCAATAATAAATTTAAGAGAGGGTGGATGAACCGCATAAATGATATCTCTTATGTTGGTTAGAGTTATGAACTGGGTAAGTCGGCATATATTACTGGCTCCCTTCATGTGTCTGTTCCTGCTGTTTGCCTGTGGTAGCTCGCATAAGGCTGTCAAATCCGATACAGAAGTAATCAGGAAGGACAGTGCCAATGAATCGGTCAATATCGTACATGGTTCTACTACTTCTTTAAGAGAGCTGATAAGCACTAATGGCAGCTATGTGATTGATTTTCGAGTTTATGATACCCGAAAACCGCCCGATAGCCTGACTGGGAAACCTCCGTTATTGGCTGACGGTCATGTGGAAGGTGATTTCAATAAGAATGAAAAGAAGGAAACTGTAGTCAATGACAGTACGGAGATAAAAGCCGACAAGGATATTACTTCCGATATTCATGAGGAAAAGCGGTCAGAAAGCATAAAGGATAAAAAAACGAATCCACGCTGCCTGAACAAAGTCGGTTTTCGTCTGTGTTTGTGTAACCGTTTTGCTTGTCGTCATGTTGGTGGTACGAAAACATTGGCGCAACAGACAATCTTCATCATAAGACTTTAAATTTATAAATTGGACTGCCTCGGCTCGTGATGAGTCGGGTTTTCTTGTCTTTTACCAGTTGTTTTTATAACCTTATTTTTGAAATAAAAAAACGATGGCTATACATGAAAAAGCGACCGTTGAACTCCAGGTGAATGGGGAGCAGGCTAGAGAAGAAATGCAATTGATGGAACAACATGCGCTCTCTTTAAAAGCCAGAATTGTTGAAGCCCAAAATGCGGGTGATACCAAAAAAGTCAAGCAGTTACAAAAAGAACTGAAGGAGACCAATACAACATTGCGTGCTATGAGGGATAATGCCCGGAATATCGATGCGGCTATGAACAATATTGGTCTGGCCACTCCGAAAGAACTTCGACGGCTGTTAAAGGATATTAATGTTAAGCTGAACTCCGGCCACATAGCCCGAGGTTCTGAAGAATGGAAGAAGTACCAGGCACAACTCAAGTTGGTCAATGCAGAGATTCGTAAAGTCAATGATGAGATTAAAGAATCTGAGGGGTGGTTGACCCGGTTTAATAATGGTTTTGCCAAATGGGGGGCGTTGGCGGCGTCCGGTATCGCTGCCATTACCGGCATATCCATGACGTTGAACAAAATGCGCAAAGACCGTGATGATAAAGAAGCGTCGGCTGCCAATCTGAAGGCTCTTACCGGGTTGGATGATGCATCCATTCAGTGGCTTGCCCGACAGGCCGAGATATTGTCTACTTCGATGCACAAGTCTGGACTTCGGGTTACTCAGTCCAGTAAAGAGATTCTTGAGGCATATATGTTGGTAGGGTCCGCCAAACCGGATTTGTTGGGTAATAAAGAGGCGTTAAATGCCGTGACTATTGAGACGATGCGTTTGTCCAAGGCTGCCAAGATGGATTTAAAAGAGGCGGTTGATGCGGTTACGTTATCAATGAACCAGTACGGAGCATCATCCGAGAAGGCAGCCGACTATGCCAATGTGATGGCTGCGGGGTCCAAATACGGTTCCGCAGCTGTACAGAGCATTACGGCAGCCGTCACTAAAGCTGGTGTTTCCGCTTCTACGGCTAATGTTCCCATTGAGCAATTGGTAGGTAGCATCGAGACTCTAGCAGAGAAAGGGATTGTGAATGAGGTGGCTGGTACTGGACTGAAGATGTTTTTCCTTCGCCTACAGACGGGAGCAGATGAGACAAATCCCAAGATAGTGGGCTTGCAAACGGCTCTGAAGAACTTACAAAAACTGTCTACAGAAGAAATTGTGAAGCGTTTTGGTGCAGAAACCTACACGGTAGCACAGACCTTGATAGACGGTGCCGACAAAGTTGAATATTATACCAAGGCGGTGACCGATACTAACGTGGCTATGGAACAGGCGGCAATTAACTCTGAGACCAACGAGGCGCGTTTGGCTCAGCTGAAGAATAAAATAAGAGAGACAGGCATTGAATTAATGGAAAAATTAAATCCCTCTCTCAATATGTTGACGGGATGGACTACTAAATTACTTAGTATGGCTCCGGCATTGATTGATTGGTTGGTTAAATACAAAGGTGCGTTAGCAAGTACCTGTGTGACATTGCTTGCTTTGATTGCTTATAAAAAAGCGGATGTTGCCTGGTCGAAATTACAGGTGGTTTGGAATGAAAAAATCGTTGCATCGCTGCTTTCTCTAGGTAAATTTGTTAAGGCAAATCCTTATGCTTTTTTAGCGGTAGGGGTAGCAGCTTTAATCGGTAGGCTGATTGATTTAAAAAGAGAGCAAAACAGGGTTACAGAAAGTCAGAAATCAATGTTGCGCATTAGTAATGATTTGAATGATAAATATGGCGAGCAGGAGTCAAAAATTAGATTGCTGACAAATGTGATTCATAATCAGAATTTCTCCTATAATGAACGCCGTCGCTGTATTGATGAATTGAAACAAATCGTTCCGGGTTACAACGGTATGCTAAATGAAGAGGGTAAGTTGATGAATGACAATACGGGTGCCATCAAAGACTATTTGGTGCAATTGGAGAAACAAATCAAACTGGAGGCGGCCAGAGAAGAGTTGGCAGGACTGTATCGGGAACAACGCAAGACGGAGAAGCTGGAGAGAAAACAACAAGAAGAGGTGAAGCGAGCCAATGCCAATTTTAATGCGGCACAGTTTATGGCATCGGCTCGGGCTACTAGTTTGGGCACACAAGGTACAAGAGCGTTGGCTAAAGCTACAGATGCGTCTACTCAGCAAGCACGTAGCCAGCTCACGATAGCCAATCAAGAACTGAATAAGACTCAGGCTCGTCTTGATCAGTTAAATCAGGCCATTAAAGATGTTAATGCTGAAATTGCAGCTAGCGACATTCAGCCCGATGTAGTAAAAAACGATGGTAAAAACAATGGAGGTGGCGCTTTAACAAAAGGGGAGAGATCAAAAGCGAAAAAAGATGCGTTGGTTAAGGAGGAAAAAGAATATTTGTCTGAATTGACACATCTCAAGCAATTGTATATGGTCAGTGACTTGATGACACAAGAAGAGTATGCCCGGTTGGCTGAAGATTTGGAGATGCGGCATTTGAACAGACAGCTAGAGGTTGCCGGTATGGAGCCGGAAGAGATTGAAAAAATCAATCAAAAGATTTTAGATGCACAAATTAAATTCAAAGAGCGTTGCAGGCAAGAAGATGATAAAGAGTATAAAGAGGCACAGCAACGTGCTTTGACAGCCAGAGAAAAGCGATATCAGTTAGATGTTGAAGCGGCTGCCCGTTATCATTATCAAAACCTGACATCTGAAGAAGATTATCTTCAGGTTTTGTCTGATTTGGAATACGGTTATTATAGCGATATGCTGGCCAATTATCAATTAACAGAACAACAAAAAGCAGACTTCCAAAAGCAAATTAACGCTAACAGGTTGAAGGAGGATGAACAGGAATACCAAAAAAGAAAAGAGGCTCAGGATAAAGAAAGGGCCTTGGCCCAAAAATATACGGATATGGCTAAGGGGATAGCTGAGGATTATGGACAGACCTTAGGTGAAATGATTGCTAATGGAGAACTGACAATGAAGAGTTTTCTCCGTGAGACTCTGCTGATGGCGGTTGATGCCTTGGAGAAAGTTATTGAAATCACAGCTGTTGAAATCACAGCCAAAAATGCAGCGGCTACTGCTCCTTTGTCTTTCATCGGTATAGCGAAAGCAGCTGCCCAGATTGCAGCTATCAAAGTTGCATTTGCAGCTGTTAAGGGGATGATTGGTAATTTTTATACTGGAGGCTTCACAGGTCCTGGTGAATGGGATCGCCCTCAGGGTATTGTACATTCCAATGAATTTGTTGCCAACCGTTTTGCGGTGGCAAACCCAGCCATTCGTCCCGTACTTAATTTGATTGATCATGCGCAGCGTACCAATACAGTGGGCAGCCTGACTGCTAGCGATGTGTCGGCAGTGGTTGCTCCGTCTGCTGTGGTGCCAGTATCCGAAGGTGGAACCGGGGTGGATTTGGAACTGCATCGTCTGGTGGTTGAATGTACTGAGACAATGAAAAAAGTCAAGTCTCGCCTTCAAGAACCGTTGGTGGCTGAAACGTATGTTACAGGCAAACATGGCATTAATCAGGCGCAAAAAGAATATAATCGTTTAAATAACAATAAATCACGTAACAGGTTATGACGGAATTATATATAAACGGGCAATTGGCTGTATTGTCAGAAGATTTTTATTTTACGTTGGCTTCTGAGAATCCGTATTTTACACGTAGTTCCAACTATTCATTGGATATAGAACTTCCAATGTCGGCCAATTACGCGATTTTTGGTCATATTAACCGGCTCGATGTGACCAAAAAGAAAACCATTTTGACGGCCGTCCTTATGGTTGATGCCAGATGTTTGTTATCCGGCAGTGCCGTGTTGATGTCTGTAGAAGAAACACGGGTTAAAGTGCAGCTGGTGTCCGGAAATGCGGAATTTAATTTGCTGACCAATGATGATATCTATGTGGATGAGTTGGATTTAGGTAGTGATTGGACACCGGTTGTAGGTCGTCCCATTGGAGGATTTTTGCCGGCTTCTGAAATGGTTGATTATTACGGATCGGTTGATCAGGTTGAATCTGTCTGGCTTCCTGTTTTCTATCAGGATGTGAATCCGGAGAATTTGAATAATAATGCTCAATACGAAGATGGCTCTAACCGGTTTCTTCCTTGTCCGGAGTTCTTGCGTACATGTATTCAGCCTTATTTAATGACTGTGATTACAAAAATAGTGGAGCATTTTGGTTACACGTTTGATACCTCTTTTTTCGATAATAATTTTTTGCGCAATGTGTATGTCTGTAGTGCGGTGGCGTCATTAGGAATATCCAGTGCGCTCCCACATTGGACGGTTTCAGAATTCTTTGATGAATTGGAGAAGTTTTTGGGTGTGATTACTATTGTGGATGAACATACAAAAGTGGTCCGTTTCGCCAAATTAAATGACTATTTTTCTTTTTCTGATAAAGAGGTGATTAATGAAGACGCTATACTTCATGAGTTTTCTGTGGAGATTGAAGATAAAAAAGACGATAAAGATATCAGTTCCGGTAATGTCAGTTATGATTTGCCGTCTGTGACTGATGATGGCTTCTTACGGTTGGATAGGGAATTGATAGAGGCGGCTCAAAAGACTGAATACAATACTTACGACGAACTGGTGCAAGCTTATAACACCATGTCTGATGAGAACAGAAAAAAGACGCTCTTTGTGGTTGGTAGGCGGTATTACATTAATTATAATGAGGGTGATAAAAACAGTCTTCGTGAAGTCAACTTATATGCTGACTTGATTCGGAATCCGGAATCAGAAACGAGCGCTTCTTTGCGGATCGTTCCGGCCAAAATAGTACAATACAATATAGGTACTTACACTTTTCTTTCACATAATTTTGATTATGTGCGCACAGACACTCCCTTGTTTTTTAAATATCCCGGTCGTGAGCTTCCATAAAGTGGGTTACGAGCAGAGTGCCTTCAATATCCAGGAGGCTATTGAAGGTAATGTGGAATTGCAGGAGAAGCAAAAAAAGAGTGATATTATGGAGGTTGCGATCAATACCGGTATATTCAACTGCCATACCGTTAACGGGCAATCATTTGATTATGCTTATCCGTTTACCGATTACCAACAAAGACCTGAAGGGCTGGTATCAACACTTATGCCTTATTCGTTGAGCTTGAATGATGTATGTCCGGATAGTATCGGCAACAAATTGTCATCACTTAACCTGTTTCATTCCGATATTCCTTATACTATTCAGTTCATTACGGATAAACTGCCGGATGTGAATAAAGTGTTCTTAATTGGTAACAAGCAATATTTGTGTGAGAAAATAGAGGCGGAGATAGATGTGAACGGGATAAACAAGGTGATGAAAGGTATATTTTATAGAATTGACTAGAATAGAAAATCCCCGTAGCGGTTCAACTACGGGGATCGTGTCAATAAAACAGACCATCACAGTGCGATGGTGAGTGAACCAATCTTTTTGCTAATATCCTGTAGCGCGAGGTTTAAGGTTTTGATATCCTTTTCGTTAAGGGTATATACCTTACCTCTTACTTTATAACCGTAAAGACGTTGTTGCAACCAAGCGGCACTTTTCCCGAAATAGTTCCGGGCGATATATGAGACAGGTATTATTTCCTTTACGCTTTTGATCTGATTCTGGAGTTCCAAATAGCGAGTCATGTTTTCCAGTTCATTATTGATTTGTTTGTATCCGTTTAGGGTAAAGTTATAAATAGCCTCATTATCTTCTTCGCTGGTGTAATGTTCTCGGATGTAGAGAAACTTCTTTTCGAATTTTTGTTCTCTGTCTTCATCTGTTGAATGCATGATCTCTTCCAGCTCCTTCAATTCTTTTTTGATGTCTGACATATTATATAGGGTTGTGTCCCCTTGTTTAAGGGGACTGGTTTAACAATTAATTTTCTAACTCTTTCAATCTGTTTTCCAGAATCCGGATGAATTTTTCTATTCTTAATTTTTCATCTAGAATGGAATTTACTTGTTGTTCTGTTAACTTTTTGTTGTTCTTGAAAGTGAACTCTGTCATCTTCAACTCCATTTTTAACTGTGTTAAACGATGGAGTAAGACTGAAATTTCTTCTTTTTCATTCATGGTTCTTGTTTTATTGACATTGTAAAGATACATAGTAAATTTATTATGTGCAAATAATACATAGTAATTTTACTATGTATTAACCTTCTTTTTATAAGTTTCCTTCAAAATGCTTGGTTTCTTCATGTACGGTCATATTATCTCCTTTCAGATATTTGTTGGTGGTGCTGATATCCGCATGGCGTGCCTGATCACGGGCTATCACGATGCCTTCGGCATTTGCCAGATCGCGGATGCCGGAGTCCTTTAGGCTGTAGAACTGATAGTTTTTGGGGCAATCGCAAAAAAGCTCGTACTTTGTTGAAATATTCTCTGAAAATGCGTGAGTCTGCTTTTTGAATAGAGGGCTTGAAATCCTTGCCAAAAAAGGTAATGGTCTGAACTGTTTCTGAAGATGTCTAATTCAATCATCAGTTTGACCAAACTGTCATTCAATCCGACCATTCCGTCGCGTCGGTTCTTGCTGATAGTGGATGATACAAATACTTTTGCTCCTTAATTTTAATGTCTCCTAATCGGATGTTGCTTAGCTCGTCCGGACGGATAAAGGTATAGTATTCCATTTGACAGGCTAATAAAAAGTGTTTGTTGGTCTCTTTCAGATATTCATGTAATTGTGCAAGATCCTCTTTCGTAAGTGCGGAGCGGAATTTCATTTCTTCCGCTAAAGAGCGGATTTTGTCGGTCGGATTGTCCTCGATATATTTCTTTTCTTGCAACCAGGTACAGAAGGTAGACAACCAGGTGCGATAGTTATTCCGTGTCCGGGCACTGGCATCACGGTCTAATAAGATATAATCCAAAAAGTCGCTTATGTATGCTTGGTCGAATTGATACATATACATAATAGGCAGGTGCCTGCTGTTATTATATTCTAACAGCATGTTTAATCTTGATTGGTAATCATAGAGTGTCTTCTGTTTTAGCGTTTTGGCAGAAGTGAGTTTTTCTAGATACTTGTTATAGATTTCTGTGACATAGACAAAGTTAGCACATTGTCTGTCTGTTGTGGCTTCTGCCCATGGGTTCCAGCCGTTCCTGAGGCGTTGTGTGGTGACTGTTATGATTTCAGCGGCTCTTTTCTTACGTTCCGAAATTTTTCGTGATTGAGTCAAGCATGAATTTTTTTACGTTTCATACTTCCCTCTAGCGGATCGTAGCACTTGAAATCCACATACCAGTTTTTGCCAGTGTGCAGTTTGGGGAGAGTGTAGGTTACAACATCATACAGAGAAGTTCCTTTTCTTTTTCCTTTCTGAAAACATTTTTTTCATACGTTTTCGAGTTCGAAAACGTATACCGTTAATGAATTCAATTATTTTTGTCCGACTTTTGTCCGACTGTTTTAAAAGTAAAGAGGATAAAAGATTGTGATTCAATCATTTATCCTCTTTTTAGTTGCGGAGGCCTGACTCGAACAGACGACCTTTGGGTTATGAGCCCAACGAGCTACCAACTGCTCCACTCCGCGATGTTGTGTTTTGATTACGGGTGCAAAGGTACGGCTTTTTTTCTAATCTCCAAACTATTTCTGTATCTTTTTCTCAAATAAAATAATCTTTTTAGCTAATGTGTTGATATATAGAGCGTATGCGATATGTTAATTAACGTTTGCTTCAAGATTATACTTTATTTGTTTGTGTGGTACAAAGAAAAAATGTAATTTTGCTCACATATATATGTAATGTGCAATTGAACTTATATGGCAGTATCAAAGACTAGGGCTAAATTGGTAGACGTCGCCCGTCAGCTTTTTGCGAAGAATGGGGTGGATGATACGACAATGAATGATATAGCGGTGGCTTCCAAGAAGGGAAGACGCACGCTCTATACGTATTTCAAGAGCAAAGAAGACATTTATATGGCAGTGGTGGAGTCGGAGTTAGAGATGCTGTCGGGGGCTATGGAGAAAGTGGCTGAACAGGATATCGCTCCTGATACGAAAATACTGCGGCTGATAGAAACACATCTGGACTCTATCAAGATGGTGGTGTTCAGGAACGGGACTTTGCGTGCCGGCTTTTTCCGTGATATATGGAGAGTGGAGGCGGTGCGGAAGAATTTTGACCGGACGGAAACAAAGCTGTTCAGGCAGGTGTTGACGGAAGGAAAGGAAAAGGGAATCTTTGATATAGACAATGTGAATATCGTGGCGGATATTGTGCACTATTGCGTGAAGGGCATTGAAGCGCCTTATATACGTGGCCAGATAGGTGAGGAACTGGACGATGAGACAGGATGGGCATACGTGGCAAAAATTGTGTATGGCGCATTGGGGCGTAAAGAACAGAATAAGGAATAAAATTAACTTTATAATTATAAAATCAAAAATTATGGGATTATTAACAGGAAAGACTGCGATTGTGACAGGTGCCGCTCGTGGTATTGGTAAAGCGATTGCATTGAAGTTTGCTGCCGAAGGAGCAAATATTGCTTTTACAGACTTGGTAATTGATGAAAATGGTCAGAATACAGAAAAAGAAATTGCTGCGTTGGGTGTAAAGGTGAAAGGTTATGCTTCTAATGCTGCGAATTTTGAGGATACAGAGAAAGTGGTTAATCAGATTAAGGATGATTTCGGTTCTGTTGATATTCTGGTGAACAATGCAGGTATCACGAAAGATGGATTGATGATGCGTATGAGTGAGGCGCAGTGGGATGCGGTAATCGCTGTGAACTTGAAGTCTGCCTTTAACTTTATCCACGCATGTACTCCGATCATGATGCGTCAGAAGAGTGGAAGCATTATCAACATGGCTTCCGTAGTGGGTGTTCACGGAAATGCCGGTCAATGTAACTATTCTGCTTCAAAAGCCGGTATGATCGGTCTGGCTAAATCCATCGCTCAGGAATTGGGCTCTCGCGGTATCCGTGCCAATGCCATCGCTCCGGGATTCATCATCACGGATATGACAGCCAAATTGTCTGACGAAGTAAAAGCTGAGTGGGCCAAGAAGATTCCTTTGCGTCGTGGAGGTACTCCTGAAGATGTGGCGGATGTAGCTACTTTCCTGGCTTCTGATATGTCTTCGTATGTATCAGGACAGGTTATCCAGGTTGACGGCGGTATGAACATGTAATATGACAGTTGTTTACGAGGATAATCATATTGTTGTAGTCAATAAGACTTCTTCCGAGATCGTTCAGGGAGACAAGACCGGTGATACTCCCTTGTCGGAGATGGTGAAACAATACCTGAAAGAGAAATATAATAAGCCGGGAAATGTTTTCATTGGAGTGACCCACCGCTTGGACCGTCCCGTCAGCGGGTTGGTGGTGTTCGCCAAAACGAGCAAGGCATTGCCCAGACTGAATGAGATGTTCCGTAATGGTGAGGTGAAAAAGACCTATTGGGCCATAGTGAAAGAATGCCCCAAGGAAACGGAGGGCGAGCTGGTTCACTATTTGGTGCGTAACGAGAAACAGAATAAGTCTTATGCATACGATAAGGAAGTAAAGAATTCCAAGAAAGCTGTACTTCATTATAAACTTATCGGCCATTCTCAGAATTACTATTTATTGGAGGTGGATCTGAAAACCGGAAGGCATCATCAGATTCGTTGCCAGTTGGCCAAGATGGGATGTCCCATTAAAGGTGATTTGAAATATGGCTCTCCACGTTCCAACCCGGATGGCAGTATCTGTCTGCATGCCCGGACGGTACAGTTCGTTCACCCTGTGTCGAAGGAAATGATCCGGTTGACTGCGCCGGTACCCGAAGGTAACTTGTGGAACGGTTTTGAGATAGACTAAAGATAGAAAACAAAAAGGGAATGCTTCACAGCATTCCCTTTTCTTACTTTTAGGCATCTTTCATTTACTTCAAAACTTCTCCGCTTTCGCTGAAAAGTACAGTGCTTTCAGTTCCCTCTTTATCAGTTAAAACAACCTTGTAAGTTTTAGTTCCATCTTCGTTTGCTTCTACGGCAGCTTCTTTGATAGTAGATTCTGCATAGTTCTTTGTGATAGCTTCCTGCACGGCAGCCGGAAGGTCTTTCACTTCAATAGGGGTAAAATCATTTATCATAGTTATGGTCACAGAGTCCACCATAAAGTTGTCGGCGAATGCTACTGATGTTCCTAATCCCATTACCAATGCTACTGCAACAAATAACTTTTTCATAATTGTAGGTTTTTACTGTTAATACTATGTTGTTTTGTTTTCTCTGATAACAGAATGACAATATCTGTGCCAGAAAATAGATTGAATCTTTAAAATATTGATAATTAATGGATTATTCTTAGTGGAGGATGAAAGGAACATGGGGATAAGTGTGGAACATGGGGAATGCTTTGTGGAATTATTCCACATATCCGGCGGGAAGATGAGTTTATATGCTGTAAAGCTGTGCCCGATAGGAACAGTAGGGGCAACAGCCTTACGGTACAGTAGCTTCTTGTTGGTAAAGTTATTGAATATCGTACAGTTTCAATTTGTTATATAAAGTCTTCCGGTCTATGCCTAATAAGATGGCGGCTTTACTTTTATTGTTTCCTGTCTGCTTCAATGCCTCAAGGATACGTTTCTTTTCCGCCGCTTCATCATGCAGGCTGAACGTCTGCGGACTGGCGGACATTACAGGTTCCTGCAACTCATAACCTAATTCGGCAAGGGTGATAAAGTTGCTCTGTGCCAACAGGGTGGCACGTTTTACTATATTCTTCAGTTGCCGGAGATTTCCGGGCCATGAATACGTTTGTAAAGCTTGGCTGGCAGCGGCGTCAAACCCTATCAGCTGGCGGTCCAGTTCCCTGTTTGCCTGGTCCAAAAAGAAATTGGCGAATAGCAGGATATCTTCTTGCCGTTCTTTTAATGCCGGCATACGAAGGGTAAATTCATTGATACGGTGGTAAAGATCTTCGCGGAAGTTTCCTTTTTCAATGGCTTGTTGCAGGTTCTCGTTGGTAGCGCTGACCAGCCGCACATCTACCTCTATTTCTTTATTGGAGCCGACCGGACGGATGCGTCTTTCCTGCAAAGCACGGAGCAACTGTATTTGTACTTCATAACTTAAGTTGCCTATTTCATCCAGAAACAAAGTACCTCCGTTGGCTTCTACGAATGCTCCTGTTTTGTCGTTTAACGCCCCTGTGAAGGAGCCTTTTACATGACCGAAGAATTCGGAAGCCGCCAGTTCTTTGGGGATAGAACCGCAGTCTATGGCAATGAACGGTTTGTCGGCCCGTTTGCTTAGCTGATGAATACGGTGCGCCACATACTCTTTACCTGTTCCGCTGGCACCGTTTATCAGTACGGACATGGGGGTGGGAGCTACCAGACCTACATAATTGTAGAGTTGGCGCGCCGCCTCGCTTTCCCCCTCCAGGAAATTAGAGGGAGGAACGGTTGCACTATGGGGAACGGCTTTGCTCTTGGATGCTTTGGGCGTGACTGTGTTCTTTTCTATTCCTGCCGGTGTAGGTAAAGCTTTGTTTTGCAATGCCTCATTAATTTTCTTCAGCAACTCATCCGGTTGTACCGGTTTTGAAATGTAATCACTGGCTCCATGTTTTATGGCCTGTACAGCGCTTTGGATGTCAGCATAGCCTGTCATGATGATGAGTGGGATGTTGTATTTCTGTTCTTTCATCCATGAAAGCAAGAAGATACCATCTTGATCGGGCAGGCGCAGATCAGACAAGACAAGATCGTATGGTTGTGCGTCCAGTTGTTTGCGTGCGCGCGCATTACTGCTTGCTGTATCAACCGAAAATCCTTTTTTTACCCAGCCAGGTTTTCAACATGGTGGCAAAAGTCAAGTCATCTTCTACTATCAGAATGGAATGTGGCATCTTTATGTGTTTTTATTCGTACAAAAATAAACTTTTTTCACGGTGTGCCGAAACACGGACTCTATTTCTAATACCTTTTAACTTAACAGGGTTTAATTCTTCATTCTTCATCCGGAATTTCAATCTGTTTTTGTGCTTCGTCAATTACTTTTTCTATTTCTTTTACTATAAAGTTTGTTTTCTCTACCGCTTCTTCACTGATTTCAGCCGTCCCTCGTCTTTGTTCCATCCATGTCAGTTCAGGAATGCAACGGGTGGCTCCCAGCATGGTGAACAGCGGCAACAGTTTATGAGCTATTGCCGTGATGCCTTCCATATTCCTTTTCGCCAACGCTTCTTCCATATACTCTCGGTTCTTTTTTGTTTCGCTGATGAAGGTGCGGAGTATTTCTGCGGCTGCTTCCGGATCATCTTCCGAGAAGGCGGTCAGGGCAGAGAAATCCAACGTTTCTTGTTGGGGATGGTTTTCTTTGGCCGGTGCTGTGTGAGGAGCCGGATTTCCTGCGGCGGATACGTCCTTTCCTGTGGCCTGGAAGATGGCTGTAAACAATTCGTTTATGGTGAAAGGTTTGTGCAGGCAACCGGCAAAGCCATGTGAACGGAAATAATTTTCGTCCATATCGCTACGGGCGGTCAGCGCGATCACCGGCAGGGTTCGCACCCATGATGTGTCCAGCGTGCGGATGGCTTTCAATAAATCGAATCCGTTCATGGCAGGCATCTGTATGTCGGTGAGCAGGGCGTCGAAGCGCTTGTCTTTCAATTTGTTGAGAAGCTCTTCGGGATGATGGCAGCAGGTCACAGTCACTCCGGGGCGTTCCAGCATGGCGGTGGTAAGCTGTAACTGTATGCGGTCATCGTCAATTAAAATCAGGTGGATCGGCTCACTGTCTTTGCGGGGAGTGTATATTTGCCGGATTCCGGTTGCGTCAGGGGAAGCAGGAGTATGTTCCGCTTCCGGTCCGGAGGGATTTTTATCCGGATGGGAAGGCCCCTCAGGCAAAGGCAGATATACATGGAATCGGCTGCCTTTCCCTTGTTCGCTTTCTATCTTGATATCTCCTTCGAGCAGAAGCACCAGTTTACGGGTGATGGCCAGTCCCAAGCCGAATCCTTCTTGTCCTTGTGCGTTGTGGAGCCGGGTGAATTCCTGAAAGATACGTTGTTGCTCTTCTTGGCTGATACCACATCCTGTGTCACTGATACTGAAATGCAGTTGGCCGTTTTCCAACGCTGCTTGCAGAGTGATGCTTCCTTCTTTGGTGAATTTCAGTGCATTGGATAGCAGATTCTCTGCTATCTGGCGGATACGGAACGGGTCTCCTATGTATACGCGGTTTAATGATTCGTTGCAATGATAGTTCAGTTCCAGCTGTTTGGAGTCCGCCATCGGTTTGAAGCTGATATAAATGGTGTCGAACAGTTGGTGGGGGTTGAATGATACCCGGTTGATGTCCATTTTATGTGCGTCCAGCCGGTGGTAATCCAGCAGGGATTTGACTAGGCTGAGCAGGTGATTGGCTGAACTTTGCATATTGTTCAGATAGAAACGCTGGCGTTCTTCGGTAGTGATCCGTTCCAGCAGGTCGGTATAGCCCAAGATGGAACCCACGGGGGCCTTGATATCGTGTGTGATGGTCAGCATCAGTTTTTCACGCGCCACCAGCAAGTCTTCGGCACGGCGTTTGGCTTTTTCCAGTTCTCGGCGGTAGTGGTTGCTGCGAGTGATGTCCCTCCATATCAGGACCAGGAAGAAAATAGCCAGAACCACGGCGACAATGGCGATTCCTGCCACTGTGCGGATAGAGCTTTGGCGGATGTATTCCTCTTGTATATGTTTGTTTTGTGCCAGAGCTTGCTCTTCTTCCTCTATGGTACTTAATAGCTGATTGACTTTCTGACTCAGTTTCAAGCCACTGAGGCGCAGGGACTGGGTGCGGCGATTCACCATTTCCATCCGTTCCTGATGGGTGTCGGTCACCCGGCTCTGTATGTCTTTCAGCATGGTGACCACCGTGTCTGCCGGGCTGTATGCTTCGGTCAGCGTATCGGTATATTCTTCCTGAATCACATTGCTGACTTGTGTGGAATCCGCTTTCCCGGGTGCGAACACTTCTCCCAGTCGTTTGAAGAAGCTTTTGGGCTTTTTGCGGATAACGTATGAATTGGTGTGTGTGATTACTTTTTTGCGCACGTGGGGAAGGCTGAGTAAAGAGTCTTGCTCGGCAATCAGTTCGTCGATATGCTGTTTGTAAATTTTATCTGTTCCGCCGTCCTGAATTGCTTTTAGCAGGTTGCGCATATTCCGTTCTTTATCCATGAAAAGCATTCCCACCGTATCCAGCCGTGCCAGTTGTATGCTGTCGGTCAGCAGTGTGCGCAGGGAGTCCAGCGCTGTGTTGGCCTGTTTCATGGCACGTTTGTATCGGTAGTACTGTCCTAGTTGTCCTGTACTGAGTGATTGTCCGATAACTTCCGCCTGATAAAGCTGGCCGATAATCTGATTGGTGACATGGCGCCGTTGGCTCAGGATGGCTTCATCATCGCTGGTTCCGGTCAGTGACTTCATCTCCTGATAAATATATCCGATGGATATAAAGAGCAGTGCAGTCAGCAGGATATAGCCGAATGCAACTTTCAGCTTGGTGGAACGGTTGGGCAGGCTCATGGTGGTTTTATTTTAATTTCGTATCACGGTTAAAGCGTAGGTAATAGAGTATTCCGGCTGTAGTCAGTCCGAAAGGAAATGCCATCCATATTCCTATAATTCCCCAGTCCATGATGAAACCGAAGAAATAGCCGGCCGGCAGGGAGATAAGGAAATAAGCGATGAATGCGATATACATCATGGGTTTCACATCTGCGATTCCACGAAGGGCATTGGCGAAATTTATTTGTAATCCGTCACCAAACTGGTAGATGATGAACGGAATGATAAGTTGTGCTACCATCACGCTGACCGCCGGACTGTCACTGAACCATCCTCCCAGTTCGTTACGCAGCAGGAAGATGGGCAGGGCTCCTATTAGTGCGATGAACAGCATGATATGGAATCCGGCGTATGCCGAGCGCCGGACGTTTATCCGGTCATTCTGTCCGCGGAAGTTGCTAACCCGCACAGCAACGGCTGCTCCCATGCCATAATACATCATAAAGCAGATTTGGGAAATGGCGAGCATCACTTGGTGGGCTGCCAGAGCGGTAGTCCCGATCCATCCCACCATAATGGCGCTGAGGCTGAACGAAGCGGTTTCCATCCCCATCTGCATGGCAATGGGCCATCCCAGTTTGTTCAGGTGCAGGAAGTCTGCCCGGTTGAGCGCATTGTGTAGAAATCCTTCTTTATAAATATGATAACGCCGGGTACAGAAAAAAATGACGGCGAACACGACCACCATCATGATACGGGAGGCCAATGTGGAAATTCCCGCTCCCAGCAATCCCATTTCGGGCATTCCCAGTTTACCGTAAATCAGGATGTAGTTGCCGATGATGTTCATCACATTTCCTGCCAATAAGATCCACATGGAAACGCGGGTGTCGGTTATGCCATCGGCAAATTGCTTGAAACCGTTGAAAAGCAGTACAAACAACAAGGATATCAGTAAAACGATGAAGTAGGGACGCATTAAAGGCAGCAGTTCTTCGGGTTGCCCCAGCCGGTGGATATTCAGATAGAGTATCCACATGATGAGTGTGAGCAATACTGCCAGCAGTGTATTGGCAAACAGGCTGTTCTTCAGCATCCGTCCCACTACATGGGTTTCTCCCCGTCCGAACAGGCTCCCCACGATAGGGGTCAGCCCGTATGAGAATCCGGTAGCGAAAATAATGGCCAAAGTAAACATATTGTTGACAAAACTGGCGGCGGCTAATTCATTCGTGCTGTGATGGCCTATCATTAATGTATCGGCAAAACCCAGAATGATGACACCTATCTGGCCGATAACGATAGGGATACCTAAAGTGAAAAGTGCTTTGTAATGTTGCATGGTTAATAAATTGCTAATGTGCCAATATGCCAATATGCTAATTTGCCAACTAGCTGCGCTGTATTCCGCATGGCGCATTGGCAAATTAGCATATTATCAGGTCGGCAAATTACTTTTATAGTAGAGTGTGGAACAATTTTCCCGCACAAATGTTTTTTGTGCCGCTTCTTTTATCTGTCCGGCAGTGACCGAGCGATACTTGTTTACTTCATTGTTAATATCCTCCGCTTTGCCGGTCAGTTCAAAATAAGCCAGATTGGTAGCCACATTCAGGTAATTCAGGTTATTGAATATCTGTTCGCTTTCATAGCGGTTCTTTACTTTTTCCAGCTCGTCCTCGTCCACACTTTCTTCCGTCAATGCCTTCAGTTCCTGCCATACGGCTGTTTCGGCAGCTTCCAGCGTGACGCCTGGGGCGGGTTTGCCGGTGATATGGAACAATCCCTCGTCAATGCTGCCCGAGATATAGGCGTCGATGCTGTTGAATACCTGTTTCTTTTGCACCAGATGCTGCACCAGGCGGCAGGAACGTCCGCTACTTAGCAAGTCGCTCAGCATATCAAAAGCATAATAGTCGGGATGGCGTCGTTCACAGATATGGAATGCCATAAAGAGCGCGTCTACAGGCACGTTCCGCTCCACTGTCAGCCGGCGTTCCTCCGTTTGCCGGGGTTCTGCTGGCAGTGAGCGGGGGGGTACGTTGCGGCGCGGGATAGGGCCGAACCACTTTTCGGCCAGTGCCACTGTCTCTTCAAAAGTAATATGTCCCGTTACAGCCAGAATGGCATTGTCCGGTGCATAATATTTAAAGAAAAAAGCTTTTACCTCTTCAAGGGTGGCATTGGCTATGTGGCTGATTTCTTTGCCGATGGTAGGCCACTGGTACGGATGCACCTTATAAGCCAGGGCACGTAGCAGATGCGAGGCGTCTCCGTATGGCTGGTTCAGGTTTCGCTGTTTGAACTCTTCGATTACTACTTGCCGTTGCACTTCCAGACTGCGCGGGTTAAAGTCGAGAGACAACATACGGTCACTCTCCAGCCAGAATCCGGTTTCCACATTCTGACGGGGGAGGGTGATGTAATAATTGGTTATGTCATTATTTGTCCATGCGTTATTCTCGCCTCCGGCATTTTGTACCGGAGTGTCATAGTCGGGCACATGGACAGAGCCTCCGAACATCAGGTGTTCAAACAGATGGGCGAATCCGGTATGGTCAGGATCTTCATCGCGTGCGCCCACATCGTACAGCAGGTTCAGTGCCACCATCTGGGTTGTATTGTCCTCATTGTGTATCACACGCAGCCCGTTAGACAAGGTGTATCGGTTAATGTTAATCATCTGAGTCGCAAATTACTGAATACTGGCCTTGAGAATCCGGATATTCTCTACAGGGCGGTCTGCGCGGTTCGTTTTTGCTATTTCAATATTCTCCACTACTTCCATGCCTTCGGTTACTTCACCGAATACGGTATAAGAACCGTCCAGGTGGGGAGCGCCGCCTACGGTGCTGTATGCTTTGATCTGTTCGGGGGTGAAGCGGAATTTCTCTTCTTTGTCCGCCAGTTCACGGGCTTGGGCTTCCAGTGTGTCCTGCAATTCCAGTAATCCGGCATTGTCGCCCGCCTTGCGCATCTTGTATATTTCCTTCATGTGCTGGCGTGCTAGACTGTCGAACAGGGCCTCTTCGCGCTGTTCGTTTATTTTGTTCTCCATGCCCAGCAGTTGCGGTTCGGTGAACTTGCGTCCGGTAACAATATAGAACTGGCAACCCGATGAAGCCTTTTCGGGGTTCACATCATCACCCTGGCGTGCTGCCGCCAATACTCCTTTCTTGTGGAAGAATTTCGGATTGAATTCGGCGGGAATGGTGTAACCCACATCACCGCTGCCCAGCATGGCGGTATCCGATGCGTTTTTGCTGTCCGGGTCGCCGGCCTGGATCATGAATTGTTTGATAACCCGGTGGAACAACGTACTGTCATATACTCCCTCTTTTACCAGTTTGATAAAGTTATCACGATGTTTCGGTGTTTCATTATACAGGGCCACTGTGATATTCCCCATGGTGGTTTCCAGTTTCACTAGGGTACGCTTTTCATTTTCCATATGATGATTCGTTTGTTTTTTCGAGCCTGGCGCTGCATGCAGTCAATGCGATGAAGGCCAGGCATATTAGTAAAATTTTGTTTGAAATCATGAGCTGTTTTTTATTTATCGGACAAATATAACAAAACTCGCTCACATACGGATGGATTTCGCAGGAATAATGCAAACTGTTGGAAATAAAGGG
>ENA-OPYU01000163-OPYU01000163.1-human-gut-metagenome-genome-assembly--contig:-NODE-163-length-26505-cov-4.869512_pt1 | contig 26505 bp, 24 predicted proteins | sample MGYA00242637_ERZ504482 | MGnify/ENA primary metagenome ERZ504482 (study PRJEB26092, sample SAMD00036237) | human gut metagenome | host: Homo sapiens | study: EMG produced TPA metagenomics assembly of... | reverse complement strand
TGGTTCCAGTATGTCGATCCGCTTCCTGAAACATGGGAATTCATCAAAGAGTTAAAACCCCGGGGAGTTCCAATCTATCTGCTTTCCAACGCTTCTACCAGGTTTGCGGAACGTGCACCGGAAGATTATCCGATCCTGAAAGAATTCGATGGCATCGTCTTCTCTGCACCTCTAAAGATGGCAAAGCCGGGACACGATATTTATTACCATCTGTTCAATAAATATGACCTTCTACCAAGTGAATGCTTCTTCATCGATGATACGGTGGAAAATGTCATTGCAAGTAAAGAACTTGGAATGGAGAGCATCTTGTTTACGGGAGATATTGAGGCCGTTAAAAGGGCAATTGAGTTTTAATCAATTGCCCGTTTTTTAATAAATGCTTGAATTTTTAGCTTTTCGTTCGGTATAATTCATATTCGGACGAAAAAAATAAGATAATTTTGGTTTAATTGGAAACGACACAAGTGTATGCTTGATTAACGAACAACACAAGTGTCATTTTTTGTACCCATTTTTAAACATTTCATAAAAGGAGAACAAAATTATGCCAAAACTTTATTTCAAAATGTTATTTTTACACTGATGATGTCTTTTCTGATGGTTTACGTTATGATTTGTTACAATATCTGCCTGAATGTGGGCGGAATGAGCAATGAAGTATTCCTGATGGCTTTCGGCGAACTGAAGATCATGTGGCCGGTTGCTTTCGTTCTGGAATTTGTCTTTGTTGACAAACTTGCACATATGCTTGCATTCCGTATCGTTACACCACAGGACAGACCAATCTTCATCACTCTTGCAATCTCTTCCATGATCGTATGTATCATGTGCCCTTGCATGAGTCTTGTTGCAACAATCCTGTTCAAGAAGGCAGGAAGCAATGTAATCGCCACCTGGTGTCAGACAACATTCATGAACTTCCCAGTTGCTTTCTTCTGGCAGATCTTCTACTGCGGACCATTCATCCGTCTGATCTTCAGAAAGATGTTTCCTGAGAAAGAAAACGTTGCCGCTTCCGCTGTAACCGAATAATTGATACAAAAAAACCGAGCCTGTTTCTATACAGTGCCCGGTTTTTCTTTCTTCTTATTCTGTTCTTCCTGTCTATACAAAAAGCAATGCTATATTCAGCCCTGTTACAATCACAGCAATCACCAGAAGCAAAAAATTCAAACGTCTGCTGTTCACATATTTTCCCATTACTTTTTCAGATGAGGTCAGATATATCTGTGTAAATATTGTAATCGGAAGCTGAATCGCAAGCAGCATCTGGGAATATATCAGACCTTTAAACGGCTGGCTGATAAACAGGATGACAACCGCTGCCAGAATCATCGTCAATAAAATGCCAGCTTTCGTCTCTTTTGTCTTCGTGTCATATGGCTGATTAAAGATCCCGGAAAAAATCGTTCCACCTGCCATTCCAGCAGTGATACTCGATGAGATACCGGCCAATAACAGTGCCAGTGCAAAGACTACCGTCGCCGCATTTCCCATCAAAGGCGACAACATTTTTCCTGCAACTGTCAAATCATCAATCTGCCTCCCATTTCCGCCCTGATAAAGCGTAGCTGCTGCCATCAGAATCATGGCACTGTTGATCGCCCATCCTATGATCATGGAAAATAATGTATCTTTAAATTCATATTTCAGCTGCTGTTTGATCACGGAATCATCTTCCAGGTTCCACTGTCTGCTCTGGATGATCTCCGAATGTAAGAACAGATTGTGCGGCATTACCACCGCTCCTAATACACTTAAGATCACCGGCATACTTCCCGCTGGAAACGAAGGTTTCACCCATCCGACTGCGGCTGCTCCCCAGTCGATCTTCGCAATTCCTATTTCAAATAAGAAAGAAAATCCAATCAGCGATACAAATATGATGATCAGCTTCTCAATCCTTTTATAAGCATTCGTAAATGCACATAAAAGAGAAACTGCAAGAATCAGCATACTCCCTATTTTTATTGGTATCCGAAACAGCATCTGCAATGCGATTGCACCACCTAGCATCTCTGCCATCGCAGTTGCTACTGCCGCAAGCATTGCCGACAGAAGAATAATATTCTTTAACAGCCTTTGGATATATCTGCTTGCCGCCTCCGAAAGGCAAAGTCCCGTTGCAATTCCTAAATGTGCTGCATTGTGCTGCAATATGATCAGCATGATGGTCGATAACGTCACCATCCACAATAGCTCATATCCGAATCCGGAGCCCGCCGCAATATTCGAAGCCCAGTTTCCAGGGTCTATGAATCCTACTGTTACCAAAAGGCCCGGTCCCAGATAACGTAAAAAACTCAAATGTCTATTCTTTGATTGATTCGGAATTTTTCTTCATATATAAGAACTCCTTTACTAAAAAGAATCTAGGTTAGTTACAGCTAACCTAGATTCTACTTAGTATTTATTTCTTTGTCAATTCATTATATGAATATCATTTCTCATTTAGAAGCAGAGATTCAAAACTTCCGTTCAATCTCGCTGCTTAGACAGCTCTTGTATATTTCTTCAGCCACTCCTGCTCTTCCTCGTTCAGGTAAGGAGCAATCACTTCGTATACTTTTGCATGATAATCATTCAGCAGTTTCTTGTCTTCCTGTGTCATAATATCCGGATTGATCGCATCCAGATCCATTGGAATCAGGGTGATTGCTTCGAAGTACATGAACTGACCATATTCATTCAATGTTCCTTTGCAGGTCAACAGTTCGTTCTCCAGACGGATTCCGTGAGATCCTTCAATATAGATTCCAGGCTCATCTGTGATGACCATGCCTTCCTGTAATACTTCTGTCTCACCCTTACGATATTTCCAGCGGAAACCTGCAGGTCCTTCGTGGATGTTCAGAAGGTATCCGACTCCGTGTCCTGTACCATGGTTGAAGTTTAAGTCTCTGTCCCAAAATGGTTTTCTTGCAAGGATGTCAAGAATCATACCGGTAGAACCTTCCAGGAATTTTGCACTGCCAAGCTGTAAGTTACTAATCGCAACCAATGTGAAGTGATCTTTCATGATCTGCGGAACTTCGCCGAGTGCGTAAGTTCTGGTTACATCTGTGGAACCTTCATAGAATCCAGCTCCTGTATCCGTTAAGAATAACTGTCCTTCTTTTAACTCTACATCTGTCTCCGGTGAAGATGTGTAGTGTACGATCGCACCATGCTCTCCAAATGAAGAGATTGGCTCGAAGCTTGGACGGATGAAGTTTCCCATCTCAGCACGGAACTCATCCAGTTTGTCAGAGGCACTCATCTCTGTGATCTTCATCTTGCCGACATTTTCTTTCAGCCATTTCATGAATCTTACATGCGCAGCACTGTCTTTGATCTGTGCTTTGCGGATGTTCTCGATCTCAACTGGGTTCTTAATTGCTTTCATAAGAATCGCCGGATTTCTCTTTTCTATTGTCTTTACATTTTCCGGAATATTATTGAATAATGCATAATTCAGTTTTCCAGGATCGATCATTGCAACCACATCACTGCCAAATTTCTTCACGTCTTCGTAAATGTCGTTGTATGGGTGTAAGTTTACGCCATCTTTTGCAAGTTTGGCTTTTAACTTGTCATCTAATTTTCTCTCATCGATATACAGCTCGAAACTGTCCATTGTAATGATTCCGTAAGATAATACCAGTGGGAAGAAGTCTATATCATTTCCACGGATATTTAACGTCCAGCAGATGTCGTCGATCGTAGATACAACGTGCACATTGGTTCCTGCTTCTTTCATCTCTTCACGGATTCTTGCAAGTTTGCTTGCAACATTCTCTCCAGCATACTTTACATCCAGGTCAAATGCAGGCTCCTCAGATAATACCGGACGGTCTTCCCAGATCTCATCAATTAAGTCTACCTGGTAATTTACTTTCGCATTCTTCTTCCGGGCGATGGCTGCATAGCCTTCTCCTTCGCCAACGGATACGACTCTTCCGTCAAATCCGAGAGTCTCTCCTTCTTTTAATACCTCTTCAATGTATGCATTCAGCTCCGGCACATCAGGCTCACCCATTTTCATGAGTTCTACAGTTGTCCCCTCCAACTGTGCTGCTGCCTGGATGAAGTAACGTCCGTCTGTCCAGAGTCTTGCTTCTGTCTTTGTGATCACAGCGGTTCCTGCTGATCCGGAGAACCCTGTAATGAACTTTCTCGCTTTGAAATGTTCCCCAACATATTCACTCTGATGAAAGTCGGCAGTCGGTACTACATACACATCAATGTTCTTTTCTTCCATACACTTTCGAAGTGCGGAAAGTCTTTCTGGTACTGTCATGTTTTTGTTCCTCCTTGATATATACAGTGTATTGTTATTATAACGCATTTCTTATCATTAATCTTCTATCAAATCAGATAATTTTTCTTATCTTTCATAAGTAATACTTCTTTTGAATGGATAACAAAAAATGACTTTGTAATAGATTTTTTCCGAATCCCTTTTAAAGTTCTTTTTTGCTAATATTATCTATTTATTTTTATATCCGTCCGGCTTTTCCAAGCTCCAGCATCACCGGTATAAGCCCTGCAACATCCCAGCCCTCAAAACTGATCATACGTAACGCACGGAATAATAACTTCACCGTCTCAGATTCTTCTGTCTGATCTGCATGATACAATTTTGCTGCTGTCTGACAGATCACCATCAGGATTGTATTCTTGAAAGCTCCGATTTCTTCGGATTCTTTCCACAGATTCTCCATATCATAGTCATCCGTATTGCCACATGGCGCTGCACATGTTACACATCCCGGTGAGACTGTATATTTTTCATTTCTTACCTTTTCTAACATCTCACTCATATCAAAGATACTTGCCGACCAGTCTCCGGCCACCGTCAGTGCTTCTAGGAATACCCGGTTAGTGTTCTCTGTCTTTTCGTTATTCTCACAGGTTCTTGCAAGTCCGATGACTGCACCTGTCAGTTTCTGTCTGATCTCTTCTGTCATGAATTTATCTCTCCTTCTTAGACGGTATCAAAAATATAAATATCATAGAACTCACAAACAGCAAAATGGATAAAAGAGCTTCGGCATGATCTGAAATGCCGACACACGATATCCCAGTTCACTTGCCGCTGAAATGGCTACCAGCATCTGCGCTCCGTAAGGAATAATCCCCTGAAAAATACAGGAAAATGTATCCAGTATCGAAGCTGCCTTTCGCGGTGTGATCCCATATTCTTTTGCCATATCCTTCGCGATCGGATTCGCCATGACAATTGCCACCGTATTATTCGCCGTTGCAATATCCATCGTTCCGACCAGAAGTCCCATACCAAACTGACCGCCTTTGCGGCCTTTGAATACTTTGTGGATTCCTGCCAGCAATGCATCAAAACCACCATATTCACGGATCAGTGCACACATCGCTGCTACCAGGATTGCCACCATACTCGTCTCGAACATCCCGGAAGCTCCGGAACCCATATTGGCAAGCAGATCTGTCGCCGCAATGTGACCGCCGGCCAGCATAATAATAGAACCAGATACAATCCCGATCAGAAGTACCACGAATACATTGATCCCGATAATTCCTCCTATGAGAACCAGTACATATGGAATAATCTGCACTAAGTTATAACTCTTACTTACCCGTCCTGCAATATCCGTCTGAAATGAAAGAACCAGGATCAATACCAGCGTTGCAATAGCTGCCGGAAGTGCAATTCCAAAGTTCTCCCGGAATTTATCCTTCATCTGACATCCCTGTCCGTTACATGCTGCGATCGTCGTATCTGAAATAAAAGAAAGGTTATCTCCGAACATTGATCCTCCCATAACCGAACCGATGCAAAGTGCCATATCAAATCCAGATGCCTTGGATACGGACACTGCGATCGGCGTGATCAATGTAATTGTCCCAACCGACGTTCCCATGGCAACCGACACAAAACAGGCTACCACAAATAATACCGCAACTGAAAATCTTGCCGGAATCAGTGACAACATGAAATATGCCACACTTTCCGCACTGCTTCTTCCTACCACTCCGACAAACGCCCCAGCCGTCAGGAAGATCAGAAGCATTGTAATAATATTCTTATCAGCAAGCCCCTGCGCCATGATTTCCAGCTTTCCGTCAAAACTTATCTTGCGGTTCTGCAGGCATGCCACCAGAATCGCTGCAAGAAATGCGATTATGATCGGAACATTATAGAATCCCATCGGAATCTTCATTACATATTCAAATGCGATTCCAAGCCCCAGATAGATACACAAAAATACGCCTATCGGCAGTAATGCTGCCACATTTCCTTTTTTCATTCTTCTTTATCCTCTCATTCCTTTTTTTCTTCTAACCGATTCCTCCGAGAACAATTCCAAGGATCAGCACAATAAAACATACCGGTACATAAAAAATTATTTACATATTGTATAATACTGTTTCGTAAATGGTGTCTCTCTTCCTGTATTAACCTGTTTTTCCACGAATTCCTTACCGCATACCCAGAAGAACATGATTCCTGCAAGCCCGGCTCCAAGCGGACAGATATAGATAGACAGCACATCCATCCAGTCTGACACGATGCCCTGGATCAGCAGGGACACGATCACTCCCACAATTCCTGTAAATGCACATGCCGGCACTCTTCCAAGCTTGAAATTTTTCCTGTACCGTAGCGATCGGAGCCTCATACAAGTTGATCAACGATGTCATACCCGCAAGTAATACCGCAACAAAGAAGATGATTGCGATCAGCCATCCTCCCGGCATTCCTTTGATCAGATTCGGGAGAAAGATGAACAATAGTCCGGGACCTCCCTGATCCAACTGCGCTCCCGTTGTTGCCATCGCCGGAATGATAACGAGTGCGGCAAGAATTGCTGCAATCGTATCGAATAATGCAACTCTTCCTGCAGAAGCCGGAATGTCCTCTTCATCCGAAAGATAAGATCCATAGATCAATGTTCCATTTCCTGCTACCGACAGGGAAAAGAATGCCTGACCAAGTGCAAAGATCCACGTTGCCGGATCTTTGAATGCCTCTGGATCTACTCTGAAAATATAACGGTATCCTTCACTTGCTCCCGGCTGGAATCCGACATAGATTCCCAGAATCACGAACAATGCGAAGAATATCGGCATCATGATCTTATTTGCTTTTTCAATGCCGCTTCCGACACCTAACATCAGAATCAGCATACAGGCCACAAGCGCAAGTATCTGCCATATATTATTACCAAATGCTGACGCCATCTTACCAAATGCCGCCCCGAATTCATCCACATTTTCAGGCGAAAGTGTTGCTCCTGTAAATGTTCCAACGGCATATCTTAGGATCCACCCCATTACAACCGTATATCCGATCGCCATGGCAAGTGATCCGAATACAGGGATCATCCCCAGTGCTTCTCCGACTTTTCTCTTTCCTTTTTTCTCACAGGCAATTCCAAATGCATCGATTGGACCGGCCTTTGCCGCACGCCCAAAGCTCATCTCCCCGATCACTCCCGTCGAACCGATCAGTATTACAAATATAAAATATGGTATCAGAAATGAACCGCCTCCATACAATGATACTCTTGTTGGGAACATCCAGATATTTCCCATACCGACCGCTGAACCGATACAGGCACAGATAAATCCCCATCTGCTGCTAAATGATTCTCTTTTATTCATAATTTTCCCTCTCCAGCCATTGGGGACGGGGTTTTTGGTCTTTTTACTGTCCCTGCCGGCTCAAAATATTCCATACACATGGTAGATTTCTCTATTTTAGCATGATTGCTATAAAAACGTCAAAAAAAAGGGGATATAAACTTATCCCCTTAGTGTCGCTACCATCCTTTTCGGCATTGCAAGCACATCCAGTGCTTCCTCTATCGATCTGGTACAGATATCAACATTTGCAATCAGTCTTCCATACGCACCTTCCGCCTCTATAATTCCAACACTGAGTTCTGCTATCCTGCACATAGGCAGGTCATTCCGTCCGTTTCCTACTGCAATACACCGTTTCCCACCCAGTTGCTCTATGATTTTTCTTTTTTCTTCTGCTGCAGCATTACCAGGGAATGTCTGTATCTTTAACGGTAGTCCTTCACATATCTTTCTCGCAGTTCCATGTGTATCTGCTGTCAGAACATAAATCTCATATATTCCACTCAGCTTTTTCAGCCGTTCCTTTACACTTTCGGGTATTATGCCATCTTTCGCAATAGTTCCGTTATAATCCAGAATCAGATATTTCAGATCCATCGTTTTATATCCGGGAATTTCTATTCTCATACGTTCTCCTTTACTCTTACATATACTGTATCTGCTCTCTTGCAGGTTCGGATGACGGATGCTCAAAGAATGTCTTTGTGTCTGTCACTTCCAGTACTCTTCCCTGATCCATAAAGATAATCTGATCTGCAATTCTTTTTGGCCTGTGCCAGATTATGTGTTACGATCACAAATGTATATTTTCCCTTTAATTCCAGAAGTGTCTCTTCTATCGCAATGGTATTCTTCATATCAAGCGCAGAACACGGCTCATCCAACAGCAGAATTTCCGGATTCACACACAAACTTCTTGCTATGGCAAGACGCTGTTTCTGTCCACCGGATAAATTTTTTTGCAGACTTCTTCAGTTGGTCTTTTATTTCATCATATAGTCTTGCTTTCTGCAAACACTCTCTGGTGATCCGCTCTATTTCTCCGGCTTCTCTAATTCCATGATATTTCAGGACGTATGACAGATTCTTCTCTATACTGTACGGAAATGCGATCGGCTGTTGAAATACCATTCCGATTCTGGTTCTTAATACTTCCGTTGAAAGTCCTTTAATGTCTTCGCCGTCAAGAATGATCTTTCCTTTATAAAAGCCGCCCTCCTCTTCTATCATTCGGTTTAGTGTCTTTAAAAATGTTGTTTTTCCACAGCCGGATTGTCCTACGATTGCCGTAATCTTTCCTTCCGGTATCGTAAGACTGATATCATGCAATATCTCCTGTCTGCCAAATCCACAACTTATCTGTTCTATCGTTAACATATCAGTAATCCTTTCGTATATAAGTAATACATTTACATATGATCTGTATGAGCAGTAAGAATAACATCAGTACGAACGCCGTTCCATATGCATAATCCAGAGAAAATCCATTATTTACCAGCATATACAGATGATACGGCAATGACATAAATGGATCCGTAAGTTTTCCCGGAACATCTGCGACCATAACCGCACCCGTATACAAAATCGGTGCAACCGCTCCCATTCCGTATGCCATTCCAAGCGCCACCGTTCCAAGCAATTCCACTGCACAGACCGGAAGAATTAATCGTATGACCGCATATTCTCTGGACATTCCAAGTGCCAGTGAATTCTTCATATATTCTGTTCCCTTTTCTTTCAGTATCTTTTCTGCACGGATTGCAATAAACGGCACGATCATAACAGCCACACAAATAGCTGAACATAAGAGACTTCTTCCCAGACCAAACTGATAGATCAACAACGTATAGCCGACCAGTCCGAACAGAATAGAAGGAATTCCGGACAGTCCTGTAATGCAGGCACTGATTACATGGTAAAATATACTTTTCCTTGTATAAAACACAAGATAAACAGCCACACCGATTCCGATGATTCCCCCCATGAGTGCCGAAAGTGCGCCAAGATAGATAGATCCCATCAGTGCCGGATAGATTCCACCTGCTGTTCCAAGCGGTACCCCCGCCGGCTTATCCAGAATAAACGAAAGACTCATCACATTCTTTCCTTTCCAGAAGATATACAGGAATAAGAACAACGTCACTGCAATTGTAAGAATTCCAAGGATCCCTGCCAGGATGCGTATCACATACTTTGTCAGTTTATTTTTCATGTTCTGCAAACCTCCTCTTCAACAACTGCCCTGCCAGTATCACTACAACAAGTATCACAAGCAGCACAAGATTTGCCACATAAAGCACCGACAGATGTATACTTCCGTATTCAATGCTTCCCATCTCAAGAGCGGTCAGTGCCGGAAGCGTCTGCCCGCGTCCCAACAGCTTCGGGAAAATTGCAGAATTACCGATCACCATCATTACTGCCATCGTCTCCCCAAGCGCACGTCCGAATGCCATCATCGCACTTGCTACAATTCCCGGCCGGATTGCCGGAAGTATCACTTTGATCAACACATATTCTCTTGATAAACCAAGTGCCAGTCCGGATTTTTCATATGTCCGTTTTGCATTTACTAGTGATTCCTGACATGTCGATACAACATACGGCAGAAGCATGATTCCCAGTACAATACCTGCCACCAGTACACACTGTCCCGCTGCCATCTTCAGATATTTTACAAATGCTTTTACCAGTACGGTTAATCCGATAAAACCAAAGATTACCGATGGAATACCTGCCACCAGATCTATAAAAGCCAGGCAGACAGATGCAAGTTTCTTTGGCATGAAAAAGGTAAGAAAGCAGGCACATGCCACTCCCAATATCATCGCAAACAGTACTGCCAGTCCGGACACATACAAAGTACCTGTAACAGCCGGGAGAAGACCATACTGCGGGGCCGCACTTACCGGACGCCATTCCGATGACGGCAGAAACATTTTGATTCCTACTTCTCTTAATGCCGGAATACTTTCCTTCAAAATATGTATCAGCATAATCCCCATCAGTGCCGCTACCACAAAAGCAATCATATATATCAAGACTTTACAAAATGTATTTGCTATTTTTCTGTACATAACAAAGTCCTTTCTTGCATACTTTGGTGAAAAAAAAGGATGTATCTATACGACACACCCTTTTTCATATTTTTCTATTTCATTGGAATGAATCCCATATCTTCTACAGTCTTTTGTCCTGTCTCTCCAAGGATAACATCCAGGAATGCCTGCTGAACATCTGTCGGATCCCCTGAACCAACGATCAAAAGTGGTCTCTGGATAATGTAAGAACCATCAATGATATTTTCTTTTGTCGGCTCTACACCATTTACCTTCAGAGTAACTACTTTACCGGCGTTCTGATTTGCAACACCAAATGATGCATATCCGATTGCATATTTGTTATCAATGATATCCTGTACCAGTTCTCCCATAGAAGATGCCTGAATTGCTTCGCTGGATACTTCTGTATCACCCATGATGTTCTTCTGGAATACTTCATGTGCCCCACCATTGATATCACGTGTGATCACTACAACCTTTTCATCAGGAAGAGAAGGATCAAGATCCTTCCATGTTGCATATTTACCTGAGAATAATGAAACGATCTGTTCTGTTGAAAGATCATCCAGAACACCTGTTACAGGGTTTTCAGGATTAACCGCGATTGTTAATGCATCAATACCTACCTGATATTCTTTTTCGTCTTTAATTGCTTCTTTTTCCTCATCTTTTACACTTCTTGCCACCATACCAAATGTAGAAGTTCCATCGATGACTGCTTTTGTTCCCTGTCCGGATCCACCTGCTGATACATAGATTGCAATGTCTTCTTTTGGAAGTGATGAATCATATGCATCCCATGTTCCATATGTGTCGAAGAAATTTGTCGCAATCGATGTAATAACCGGTGCTAATGTAGATGATCCGTTAAATAAGATCTGGTTACTCTCTGTTTTCTTCTCTGTGCTCTCTGTCTTCTTTGTATCCCCAGAGTCAGAAGATGCCTTTTTGTCTGATCCACATCCTACAGCCATTGATGCAACCATGGCTGCCGCAAGAAGGACAGACATCAATTTCTTTTTCATAGTTTTTGTTCCTCCCATAAATAAATTTTATCTATAATTTATATTATAGACTTGAATAAATTTTTTTTCCAAATCAATAATACCTATAAGCGCGTTTGTTTATAGGTATTATCAATATGTTTATATGAATTTTTTCATTATTCTGGAATTTTGTCTTACTCTTTCACTCCTGCCTTAAATCGCATCCAACGCATTAGAGATATCCGCGATCAGATCCTCTTTATCTTCCAGGCCAAGACTGATACGGATCAGTTCAGCCGGTACTCCTGCCTCTTTTAACTGTTCATCCGTCATCTGTCTGTGTGTAGACGTTGCCGGATTCAGGCAACAGGTTCTTGCATCTGCTACATGCGTCTCGATCGCACCAAGCTTTAATGTCTTCATGAATGTAGACGCAGCTTCCCTTCCACCTTTTAATCCGAACGATACAACACCGCATCCTCCGTTTGGAAGATATTTCTGTGCTCTTTCATAATATTTATCAGACGGAAGTCCGGAATAGTTCACATATGCTACCTTTGGATGTGCTTCCAGGAATTCCGCAACTGCCTGCCCATTCTCTACGTGCTTCGGCATACGCACATGCAGTGACTCCAGGCCAAGATTCAGGATAAATGCATTCTGCGGTGACTGGATCGATCCGAAGTCACGCATCAGCTGTGCTGTACATTTGGTAATGAATGCACCTTCTTTACCGAATTTCTCTGCATATGTGATTCCATGATAGCTTTCATCCGGTGTGCAAAGTCCCGGATATTTATCTGCGTGTGCCATCCAGTCAAACTTTCCGCTGTCTACGATTGCTCCGCCAAGTGCCGCTCCGTGTCCGTCCATATATTTTGTAGTCGAATGAGTTACGATATCTGCTCCCATTCAAACGGCCTGCAGTTGACCGGTGTCGGGAATGTGTTATCTACGATAAGCGGCACACCATGTGCATGTGCCACTTTGGCAAATAATTCGATATCCAGTACGGTCAGTGCCGGATTCGCAATCGTCTCTCCGAACATTACTTTCGTATTTGGCTTAAATGCTGCATTTAACTCTTCTTCTGTTGCATCCGGTGAAACAAATGTTACATCAATTCCCATCTTTCTCATCGTTACATCGATCAGGTTAAATGTTCCACCGTAAATGGATGAAGATGCTACAATGTGATCTCCGCACTCACAGATATTGAACAGTGCGAAGAAATTGGCTGCCTGTCCGGATGAAGTCAGCATCGCTGCCGTTCCACCTTCCATCTCTGCAATCTTTGCCGCAACCATATCATTAGTCGGATTCTGCAATCTGGAATAAAAATTATCCTGACGCTTCCAGATCAAATAATTTTCCCATATCTTCACTGGTTGCATATTTGAATGTTGTTGACTGTACGATCGGAATCTGTCTTGGTTCTCCGTTTCCCGGAGTATATCCGCCCTGTACACATTTTGTTCCTATTCTGTATTCATTCATGAATTCTCCTCCTTAGTGCATGTTTTTCACGCACTCGCTAAATCATACCTTTTTAGTATACTTTAGCACTATACCGAGGAAATTTTCAAGGAAAGATAATAAGACTAATTTATCGTCTTCTCAAATCATACAATGGATTCTTGCCGAAGAACATGGGAATAAAGAAAAAACTGCCAAACGTCTTGGCATAAGCAGAAGCACTCTCTGGAGAATGTTGAAAAAATAAAAAAGAATCACAAACGGAAGAGGATGAAGTAATACGCCCCTCGTCTAATTAACAGGGAACATATTACTTCATCCTCTTCCACCTGTGATTCTTTTTATTTCATATTCTTCTTATTTACTCGATCGCATCCGTCTCAATCACAAATTTTACATTACCATCCATTGCTTTATCCTTACCGCTGAATGTACTATATTTGCAATCTTCTGATGTCAGCACATCGATTCTGTCAAGTACATCACCAAGTTCATCTTCCACGGTGCTCTTCAACTTACTTGTTCCTTCTTTGTCAAATTTCGCCATGCCTTCTGCAAGCTCTTTTGCACCTGACTGAAGTTCGGAAGCTCCGCTTCTAAGTGCACCGCTGTTGACTGCAAGTGTTGCAGATCCGGAAGACATCTGGCTTCCCAGTGTGTTCAGTCCGCTTGCCAGCTGATTGGTTCCACTCTGAAGTGTATTGACACCGGCTACTAATGTCGGACTGTTGGATTTCAGTTTATTTGCACCACTTACCAGGGAATCATTGTATCCGCTTAACTGAGCGAATCCTTTGTTCAGTGCCGTGATTCCCTGAATTGCTGTCGGGAATTGAGCGGATGTCGCATGATTCAATGCAGCCAAATTGCTGTGCAGTGTTCCGATTGCACTGTTCAGTCCCTGCATACCTGCATTTAACTGGTCTACACTTCCTGTTAATGTACTTAACTGCCCTGCCTGTGCAAGAACACCTTCCGCATCTTCGATACTCTTCAACTGCTTCTGTAATTCCGGAAGTGCTGCTGCCAGCTCTCCCGAAGACTTCTTCAAAGTATCTGCATTCGTCATGATCGTTGCTGCACCTGCTTTTAAAGGAATCTACATCTATTGTCGGCATCTTTGACGTATCAATGCCTGATAACTCCTTGAGATTCTGTACGGAATCTGTGGAAGCTTTTGCGTTCTTCAGTGCACTTATAGAACTCTGTAATTGCTTTGCTTCCTCGGAATTCTTATCTGAGATTCCTGCATACTTCGCTTCCAGTGCACTTATAGATGCAGCGATCGCATCAGAACTGTTCTTTGCTGTTGTCTTAGCTGTTGCAATTGTCTGATTGTCAGATGCAACTACATCATTGATATTCTTACATGCATTCTCTAATGCTGTCTGCGCTGCATTAATATTTGCCAGAGCTTCCTGCATACCATTTAATGTCTGGGCAATTGTTGTAAGCGGTGCCTCGATGCCATTTGCCAGTGTTCCGCTTAATGTCTTAGTCTCTGCCATCAATGTATTGCCGGTTGTTACCATAGCATTTACCTGAGACATCAGACCCTCTACTTCTTTCGTTCCGAGTGCTGCTTTCATCTGTGCTGTTCCTGCTGCCAGAGCCTGGGATGCTGCCTGAAGGTCTTCTGTCGTTGCACCCTTACCATCTGTTGCAGCTTCAAGCTGTGAGATAGCGCTTTGTACCTGCTTCAGTCCTGTACTTAACTGTGTCAGCTGTGAAGCTCCGGCTGCCAGCTGCTTCTCGCCGTCTACATAACTGCTCACACCGTCTGCAAGTGTATTCACACCACTTGTATAATCCTGTACACCTTTGACAACTTTGTTTACACCATTCACATACTCTGTGACGCTGCCATTCAGCTCTCCGTTAGAACCAAGGTATTTCTGGATGCCGGCGTTCAATGTATCAACGCCTTCTGTATAGCTGTTCACACCATCTGCAAGTGTTCCTGCTCCATCTGCAAGTGTATCGGAACCACTTACTAACTGAAGTGCCGCATCCTCCAGATCATCCAGAGCGTTCTGAAGATCATCTACATTTACGATACTGTCCATATCCACATCATCTAACAGATCAGATAATGCAACAGTATAAGTAGAAGACATTGTAAAATCTGTTACATCTGCTTCAATACTTAAGCTTTCCGGAATCGTAACTTTGTCACTTTCTTCACTGCTTAAGTTCAGGCTGTCTTTTAATCCCGGCATTCCGAATCCGACTACGATATTCTTATTACCATCAGAAATGATCTTGCCGTTATCAATTGTTACATTACTGAATGTCTCATTCGGAAGTATCATTCCCGTCATCATCACGAACGGTGTATATACTTCTGTATCTTTTCCATCCAACGATACATTCTGCTTTTCATTATTCTTATAATCAACGGTAATTTTCAAATGTCCGCTCTTACCCTTTAACTCAGACGGCTTCATCTGTTTTCCGTCCAGATAATAGTTCAGTTTTACTGATACCGGAAGTTTCTTATCTGTCGTTCCCTGATAATAGATATCCTCACCGTCTGTAGCCCAGGTCAGTTTATCTCCATCTGACGTATATTTTTCATCACCTTTTACATTCTTGATATCGCTCAGTGTGCTTTCATCTTCCAGATTTCCGGATACGCTTCCGGAATTCTTAAGCCAGTTAGATACGGTTACCTTATCCGTCTTACCACTTGCCTTGGCATTCACGTATACTGTTTCTTCTTTATATACATCACTGTCTGAAGTTCCACTTGCCGCGAAAGCTGGTGTCACACCCATCATCACTGACATTCCGACTGCTACAGATGCTGCAATTTTTTCGTTTCATTTTTCTGTTCTTATTCATAATTCCTGCTTCCTTTCTTAGTTATCATGGATTGTTAATAACAGGTTACTTTGCTTCACTTGTCTGTGCTTTTGCCTTTTTTCCCAAGAAATCCGATGGATGTCTTGCAGATTAATTTGTCAAATATCATGAACATTGCCGGCAATACCAGAAGCACGACTACCATACTGATAATGGCTCCTCTTGCAAGCAATGTACAGATCGAACCGATCATCTCAACCTGTGAGTAGCAGGCAACTCCGAATGTTGCAGCGAAGAAACTAAGTCCACTGCTGATGATGGACGGCATACTCGTTTTATGCGCAATGCTGATTGCTTCCATCTTATCTTTTCCAAGGCTTCGTTCTTTTTGATATCTCGTTGTCATCAGGATCGCATAGTCAACAGTTGCACCTAACTGAATGGCACCGATCACGATACTTGCCACAAACGGAAGGCTGATTCCCTGATAATACGGAATTGCCATGTTGATCATAATTGCAAATTCGATAACTGCCACCAGGATAACCGGCAGTGAAATCGATTTGAAAATAATCAGGATGATCACAAATATCGCTGCGATAGAGATAATATTAACATTAACAAGATCGACATCCGTGACATCCTGCAGATCTTTCATCAGAGGCGCTTCTCCGATGACCATTCCCGTCTTATCATATGATTTTACAATCTTATCGATCCTTTTTAATCTGTGTATTGACCTGATCTGTTGCGGATTCGTATTCTGTACTTACAAATGCCAGTTCATAATCTTTACTCTGCAGCATCTTCCGGACATCCTTTGGAATTATGGAATCCGGTACACTAGGCCCGATAAGTGAACTCATACTGATGGTCCATTTCACGCCTTTTACTTTATCGACCTTATTCAGCATCTGCTGTTTTTCCTTTGCATCCATGTTCTTATCCATCATGATAATATGCATGTTGCTTGCCCCAAAGTCATCCTTTACTTTTGCAATTGATACATTACTGTTCAATGTTGCCGGAAGTGAATCTGCAATATTGTAGTAAATCTTTGTATGGTTATTTCCATAAATTGCCGGAAGTAAAAGTATAAGGAATGCCGCAATCCATACTTTATAGTGTTTTGTGATAAAAGCTGATGGACGATCCATATTACTTAACAGTAATTTGTGTCTTGTCTTCTCGATTGGTTTATCAAATACAAGGATCAGTGCCGGCAGGATCGTTACACAACAGATCACGCCGATCACAACTCCTTTTGCCATTACAATACCAAGGTCACGTCCGAGTGCAAATGTCATAACACAAAGTGCAATGAAACCGGCCACAGTAGTTACGGAACTGCCGACAACCGACTTAAATGTATTGGCGATCGCATGCCCCATAGCTCTGTCTTTCTCACCCGGGAATCTCTTCTTATTCTCTTCATAACTATTCAGAAGGAAGATGGAATAATCCATCGTTACGCCAAGCTGTAATACTGCTGTCAGTGCCTGCGTAATATAAGACGTTTCACCGAATATAATATTACTTCCCAGGTTGTATAAAATCGCAAGCCCTATACTTAGCAGGAATAAAACGGAACTACAAATGATCCCGATGTAATCTCCAGTACGACCAGGCTTAACAGTGCCGCGATCACTACATAGATCGGAAGTTCTTTCATTGCGATATTCTTAATATCTGTAACGATACCCGTCATACCACTGATAAAGCACTGCTTATTTGCGATCTTACGAAGCTGTGTCAGTGCCTCCATGGAATTATCAGATGATGTCGTATCATCAAATAATACCAGCATCATCGTTGCATCTCCATTGATAAATGCTTTTCTTATATCTTTTGGAATCATCTCTGTCGGAAGACTGATATCTGCCACATCGTCATACCAGAGTACATCCTGGACGTGCGGCACTTTTTCAAATTCCTTTTCCAGCTTCTGTACATCCTTCATATCCATATTCTCGACTGCGACCATGGAGAATGCACCCATTCCAAATTCATCTACCAGGATATCCTGTCCTTTTACCGTCTCCAGGTGATCCGGCAGGTAACTCAGCAAGTCATAATTTACTTTTGTTTTTGCGATGCCGATTATTGACGGAACAATTAATAAGACTCCTATAAGCAGCACCAGTATTCTGTGTCGGGCAATCCATTTGCCAACTTTGACCATTCTTTCCATCTCCTCTTATTTTCTTCATGTAGTTATTATTATAATCAAAAATGACTAGTAGTCAATATTTTATTTAAATTATTTTTTTATTTCGTTGATAATCTTTATCCATATTAGCGCACACTAAAAAGAAACAGCACATCCCGTGTTGTTTCTTTTTTGTTTCTATTCTATAATTTATTGCTTCACACATTCCGAAAGAAGCTTAATGTGCTGCTGCCTCTGCATTTCCGGCAACTTTTTCTTTTCGTTTGTCATGCATTGCAAATAATCCGGCTAACAGAGTTCCTGAGATGGAATGCCATGTACAGGATACCGCACAGATAATTGCAGATTCCGGTGTAGATGCAAACTGGGCAGTTGTAGTTGCAAGATTCGTTGCAAGTCCGGCATTCTGCATACCTACTTCGATAGAAATGGTTCTCTTTTTTGATGTATTCATACCAACCAGTTTTCCTGCTCCATATCCAAGCAGATATCCAAGCCCGTTGTGCAGTAATACTGCTACGAAGATCACAACACCTGACTGGAAGAACTTGGCTCCCTGTGAAGATACCACACCACCGACAACACATGCAAGTCCGAGAACAGCAACTCCCGGCATAACTTTCTGAAGTTCCCGGAATGTTTTATTCTTTCCCAACAGATAATTTAACAAGAATCCAACACCAACCGGAAGGATAACAGTCTCAATGATTGATACGAACATCGGAAGTCCCTTGATCGTAATCTGTGTACCGCTTGCCAGTAAAGATACCATGAGTGGTGTCATAACCGGTGAGACCAGTGTGGATACTGTTGTCATTCCTACAGAAAAGGCTACATCCCCGCCGCACAGATAAGACATGATGTTGGAAGATACACCTCCCGGACAGCAGCCTACAAGAATCAGCCCAAGTGCGATTCCATCCGGCAGGTTCAATACCTTTGAAAGCGCAAATGCAAGGAATGGCATGATCAGATACTGCGCAACCGCACCAACACAAATGTCAAACGGACGCTGTGCAAGAATCTTAAAGTCTTCCGTTGTAAGTGTCAGTCCCATACTGAACATGATAATACCAATGATAATAGACTGACATGTGAACTTGTTCGATACCATGTCTGTGAACAGTGCCAGATTTACCCAGCCCATCATAGACGGAAGGAAAAATGTAACCACTGCGATTGCGATTACAACAATTGACGTGTAGTCTGATAAAAATTTGCTTGTTTTTTGTAATGCTTTCATTACTCTTCTCCTCCTTTAAGCAATCACTGTCCACCAAAAAAAAATTCCCTTTTCAGAATATACTCTGAAAAGGGACGAAATCTATCCGCGTTACCACCCTAATTCTGTAGAATCTTTCTACAGCTCTCATTCACGTACCATCATACATGCTCCCTGTAACGGGGGATACCGGCGAGGTTTACTTTGATATTGCTTTCAACCCGCTTCTTAGAGAGGATATCCTTATCTGCTTATTACCTGCTTCCACCAACCGCAGGCTCTCTGTGAAATAACGATAGATTCGGCATTGTTCTCATCAACGAATTTCGGTGAACTATATATGTTTTACAAGTCCTTATTATAAACCTGTCATTTCAAATGTCAAGCATAAATTTTCATGCTTTTGCATATTTTTTCATCACATTCTGCAAAATGCTACTCTCCGATCCTTGGAAGATTCCATCTGTAATGAGCCGCAAGAAAACGTATCAGCATAACGATCAGTGATGACACCACCATCGCCGGAAGTTCTCCGTAACTTCTGTATATGATCACACATATCCACGCCCCCGCAATGGATGCGCATGCATAAATATGTTTCACAAATATATACGGCGCAACTCCTGCCATCGTATCACGCAAGAGTCCTCCCCCGACTCCCGTCATTGTACCAAGGAAGACCAGCAGAAATGTATTATCGATATAGCCGCAGCTGATACCTTTTGTCACTCCCATCGCCGAAAAGATTCCAAGTCCTACAGAATCCATTGCCAACATAAGTTTATCATAGATCTCACCAAAACCATCCTGCAGATATTTCCTGCGGAAATATATAATACAAAACACAAGCACCGCAGCAAGTACGGCATATATCACATATACCGGATGCAGAAGTGCCGATGGCACCTTCCCAAGTATAACATCACGAACCATACCTCCGCCAACTGCCGTTGACACACCAAGCACGATCACTCCGAATATATCCATGCTGCACTCAATTCCAACCATTGCCCCCGATGCTGAGAACGCTACTGTTCCGATCAGTTCGATTGCAAATATAATCCACTCCTGAATATCCATCTTGTTTTCCCCATCTTGTCTTTTATTTTTTGTAAATTTACTGTCCTGTTCATGCTCTGTCATTCTATTTCCGAAGGTCTTCCAGCATCTCTCTGACCGTCTTCCCATACACCGGATGACGTTTATAAGGTGCAATCTCATGCAAAGGCTCCAGTACAAACGCTCTCTTATGCATCTCCACATGTGGAATACATAAAGTATCCGTCTCTGCAACCAGATCATCATAAAATATAATATCCAGATCCAGCGTTCTCGGTCCCCAATGTATGATTCGTTCTCTTCCTGCCTCTTTTTCAATTCGGTTCAGCTCTTTTAATAACTCTTCCGGATATAATAATGTCGAAAGCTTCAGACAACCGTTTAAGAAATCCGGCTGATCCGTCACTCCGTACGGAGGTGTCGTGATAAATGTCGATACCTTCTCCACCTTTGTATTCTTTATCTCATCCAGCGCCTGTACCGCGGCTTCCAAAATGCTTCTGCTATCCCCCATATTCGATCCGAGCGCAATATATGCCGTATGCCATTCACGCTCAATCTCTACACTGACCGTCTTAAGCGGCAGTCCGACCGGTGCCCACGGTTTCTTGATCTCAATCTGCACCTTCTGCAGACCTGCTATACGCACCAGCATCTCCTCTGCCAGTCCTTCCGCAACCTTCTCCAGAAGCTTAAACGTATGACTTTTCAAATACTCTGTGATAAATGCACTTGCTTCTCCATAATGGATAGATGCAGTCAGCTCATCTGTCAGTCCTGCCCGTCTGGTATCCGTATACATAACCGCAGACACCACAAATTTCTGCCCCAGTACATTTTCCTCCGGAAACACACCATGATTGGCAAATACTTCCAGATCTTCTATCTTTATCTTGTCCGGTTTCATCTCATTCCTCACTCTTTCTATACTTCGTGTCCCCGCATGATTGCTTTCGTCATCTGAATGGCTCTCTTATTTTTCTCTACATCATGGACGCGTACGAATGCACATCCCTTCTGTACCCCATATACGGTCGTAACCATCGTACCTTCTTCCCGCTGCGTCACCGGAAGATCCAGCGTCAGTCCGATTACGGATTTTCGTGATGTTCCGAGCAATACCGGATATCCAAGTTCATTTAATATCTCCATCTTATCGATAATCTCCAGGTTCATCTCATAAGTCTTTCCAAATCCGACACCAGGGTCAAGGATGATCTTGTCATCCTCAATGCCTGCTGCTTTTGCAAGTCTTACACATTCTTTCATATCATCCATGAAATCTTTCAGGAAGTCCTGATATTCCGCCTTTTCCCGATTATGCATCAGACAGCATGCAGCCTGATACTTTGCGATCACACTTGCCATCTTCTTGTCATATTTTAATCCCCAGATGTCATTGACAAGATCTGCACCTGCCTGAAGTGCAGCCTCTGCGACATGGCTTTTGTAGGTATCGATCGACACCGGTACATCAAATTCTTTCTTAAGCACTTCAATAATTGGTGTCACTCTTGCAATCTCTTCTTCATCCGTGATCTGGATATGTCCCGGACGCGTAGATTCCCCGCCTACGTCAATGATATCTACACCTTCTTCAACCATCCGGTGTGCATGTGCAATTGCCGCATCCATTCCGTTAAACTTTCCTCCATCGGAAAAGGAATCCGGCGTCACATTCAAGATTCCCATAATGTATGTATGATTTGCTGTATCAAAATTCTTTCCACCTATGATCATATTATTATCTCCATATTTTTCTCTTCTTCATTCCAGTTACACTTCTTCTCTGCCATGCAGGAAAGACACATTCTGGAACGTTTATCACTTTCATAGAACAGTTCCTCTATCGGCTTCATATGCTCATGCCGTCTGCGGTGTCCCCTGACTGCCAGACAGATCAGTGCTTTTTCTTCATCCGTAAATGTAAAACCAGTCGGAAGAGAATCCAATATCCGCCTTGCTATTCTCTCTCCTGCGATCTCATGCGGAATCTGCTGTCTGTACTGAAAAGATTTGCCAATATCATGCAGCACCGCCGCTACGTAGATCAATTCCTTATCGAATCCAAGTCCTTCTTCCAGATTCTTAATGTAAGCAATTCTTGCCACATCCAGAAGATGGTTCATCTGATGACAACAGAATACCCTATCCGTCTCACATTCACAGATACGCTTATAGTATGTCTGATACACTTCATGATTCACCACCGCATTCAGACGGGGCATCCCTTTTTGTCTTTCTGTTACTCTTTTCATCTACATCTGTATCTCTTTCTTTTTATCGTCCAAGCATCCGGAAAAATCTCTCTTCCAGTACCGGATCTGTCTCAAATACACCGCGTCTTGCAATTGTCACAGTCTGGCTTCCCGGCTTCTTGATCCCACGCATTGTCATACACATATGCTCTGCTTCGATCATAACGATAGCCCCTTTCGGCTGCATATACTCCATCAAAGCATCAGCAATCTGTCCGGTAAGCTGTTCCTGAAGCTGCAGTCTTCTTGCGAATACCTCCACGGTACGGGCAAGTTTGCTTAATCCTACAACTTTCCCATCCGGAATATAAGCAATATGTGCTTTCCCATAAAATGGCAGGAGATGATGCTCACATGTCGAATAGAATGTAATATCTTTCTCTATTACCATCTCATGACTGTCAACGGTAAATGTCTTAGAAAGATGTTTTCCTGCATCCTCATCCATACCTCCATATATCTCTTCATACATTCTTGCGATCCGGTCCGGTGTATCAATCAGTCCTTCCCGGTTCACATCTTCTCCCATTCCTTCCAGGAGCAGCCGCACTGCTTGTTCTATCTTCTCATGATCTATCATATTCTTTCCTTTCTCTACGGATTCTGTACGTATCCTTCCATACACCGGATTACTTCACTTAGATATGACAATGAACCACATGCGATCACCGCACGTTTCCCACTGTCTTCTGTTGCATAAGTATACGCTTTTGCAACAGCATCTCCAATACTCTTTTCTGCGTACACGCTCATCTGTTCTGTCATACAGTCTCTTACACATTCTGCAAGCTTCTCTGCCGGCAGTGTACGTTCCTTATTCGGCAGATCTACCGTATACACCCGCTTTGCTGACGGACACAGAATCTGTACGATCTTCTCATATTCTTTATCTTTAAATACACCCATGATCAGGATAAGTTCCTCTCCCGTAAAATACCGTTCAATGGATGTCTTAAGCTTCTTCGCCGCATCTTCATTATGCGCACCATCTACGATCACAACCGGATCTTCAGACAGACAAGTAAAACGTCCCGCCCATCTTGTTGCATCAAGACCGTCCCTCACTGCTCCTTCCTCAATCTGATATCCCAGCTTCCTGAGGCTTTCAATTACTTCCAGTGCCACAGAAAGATTTTCTCTCTGGCACTCTCCTGCAATGTGGTTCTGCATATGCGCATATTTTTTATATGAAAATGTAAGTCCTTTATAATCTTCTTTTTCGATACTCATCTGTTCCGGCTCTGCTTCTGTGTATATACAGTTCAGACTCTCTGCTTTCTTTCGCAGGATCAGTCTGACATTCTCCTGCTGTCTTGCTGACACTACCGCACATCCCGGTTTGATGATCCCGGATTTCGTCTGTGCGATCTCTTCCAGGGTATCTCCGATCACCCCCAGATGATCAACACTGATCGTTGCAAATACTGCGCAAACTGTATTCTTAATTACATTCGTCGCATCTGTCTCTCCGCCGAGACCGGTTTCCAATACAACCAGATCACATTTTTGTTTCTTAAAATACAAAAAATGCCATCGCCGTCTCTACTTCAAACACTGTCGGAACAGGTTCTCCTTTACATACAAGCCGGTCAATTGCTTCTTTTATCTCTTCCATGATCTCTGCAAATTCTGATTCAGAGATCCATTTCCCATCTATCTGTATCTTCTCCAGATAAGAAATGACTGTCGGTGAAACATATCGCCCGGTTTTGTATCCTGCCTTACTTAATATCATTGAAGTGTATGCAAGCACAGATCCTTTTCCATTCGTTCCTGCAATATGTATGAACTTCAGATCATCCTGGGGGTTCCCAAGTTCACGCAACAGACCTCGAATCGTATCTAAGCCAAGTACACTTCCGTATTTCGACATCTCGTCCAAATATACCCTCGCTTCTTTATAGGTCACGTCTTTATTTTCCTTTCATCAAAAAATAGTGCTGTCAAACAGACATTTCTGCCTAACAGCACTATCATACCACTATTCAATCACACTAACAAGTGATTGCTTCTTTAATTTATTAGATATTCAGCAGATCACTGAACACCTTCAGTGCACCATCTGTCTCGTGTGCAAGTACACGTTTTGCAAGTACTTTACCAAGCTGTACACCTTCCTGGTCAAAGCTGTTCACATTCCATACAAATCCCTGGAACATAACTTTATTCTCAAAGTGTGCAAGAAGTGCACCGAGAGATCCCGGATTTACCTGCTCTCCGATAATGATGCTTGATGGACGTCCGCCTTCGAAATTCTTATTACGGTTCTCATCGGATTTACCACATGCAAATGCAACGATCTGGGCAGCTACATTTGCACAAAGTTTCTGCTGGCTTGTGCTGTCCTGGATCACAACATCTGTTTCCATCTGGCTGTTCTTGTATCCAACGAACTGTAACGGCACGATATCCGTTCCCTGATGCAGTAACTGATAGAATGAGTGCTGTCCGTTTGTTCCAGGCTCTCCGAAGATGACCGGTCCTGTAGGATAGTTAACCGGCTCACCGAAACGGTTGACAGATTTACCGTTAGATTCCATATCCAACTGCTGTAAATGTGCAGGAAAACGGCTCAGTGCCTGGGAATATGGAAGTACGGCCGTACTTGGATATCCTAATACATTTCTCTCATATACACCAATCAGTGCATCCAGCATAGCAGGGTTCTTGAATACATCTTTGTTCTTAGAAAGTGCATCTTCTGCTGCAGCACCATCCAGGAACTGTGCAAATACTTCCGGTCCGAATGCCAGAGATAATACAGCGCCTCCAACTGCAGATGTAGAAGAATAACGTCCTCCGATATAGTCATCCATGAAGAATGCTGCAAGATAATCGTCACTCTTAGCCAGCGGAGATGTCTCACTTGTAACAGCGATCATGTGCTTAGAAGCATCCAGTCCCGCATTCTTCAGTGCATCTTTTACAAATGATTCATTGGTTAATGTCTCAAGTGTTGTTCCTGATTTTGATACCAGTACGAAGATAGAATGTGCAACATCGATAGAATTAAGTACAGCTGCCGCATCATCAGGGTCTACGTTACTGATGAATTTTGCTTCCATCTTGAATGTGTCATTCTTCTTAGCCCAGTTCTCAAGTGCAAGATACATTGCGCGAGGTCCGAGATCACTTTCCACCGATACCGATCTGTACAACCGTTGTAAATTTCTCACCGGCTCCGTTTGTGATCTCTCCTGCATGTACTTTATTTGCAAAATCTGCGATCTTAGCCTGCTGTTCTGTATAGAATGTACGCTTGTCCACTCCGTCAGCCTCTACAGCTTCTCCAAGCTGTCCACGTGTCATGTGATGAAGTACCAGACGTTTCTCGCCTGTGTTGATCACTTCTCCGTTGTAAAGTGCTTCAAATTTCTCTGCCAGCTGTGCTTCATCTGCTAATTTTGCAAGTGCTGCCAGTACTTTATCGTCAACCTGCTTTGCAGCATAGTTATAAGTAAGTCCTTCTGCCATCGGAACACTGTAATTCTTTACTCGTTCTGCTCCGCTTTCTCCTGTCATTGCTTCTACAAGATTTACTCGCTCAACATTTTTCAAGTTCTTTGAATGATGCAAGGGTATCTAAGTTGTTCCAGGTAATCATAATATTAGATTCCTCCTTCAAAAAAATAAATATGATCTTTACGGTCATGAGTCCGGCCGCATTTCTCGTTAATTTTAGCACATTTTCAGTATAATAACAATTAAAAAGCAACCAACATATGTTGATTGCTTTTTACCTTTTATATATACCTTCAAAACTGCATACAAGAAATATTTTCTTTCATCCTACCTATCACCTTGCTTGGTCATGCCCTCGACCGATTAGTATCAGTCAGCTCCATACATTACTGTACTT